>VFQQ010001378.1_pt1 | contig 34497 bp, 31 predicted proteins | sample 3512341 | NCBI WGS metagenome assembly VFQQ01 (sample SAMN10412373, study PRJNA504923) | tailings metagenome | isolation source: Relicate 2 Philex TSF1 revegetated site | place: Philippines: Tuba, Benguet | collected 2017-08-29 | reverse complement strand
CCAGAAAGGCCAGGACGCCAGTTCGCACTGCGATCACGGACAAGCCGCGCCTGAGGGGCAGGCCAAGCTCTGATCGCATTGCAGGCTCCAGCGTGCCGGCTTCACTGGCCAGCGAGATCGGGCTGCGCATCGTTCGTGGCGATTACCCGCCGGGAACCATCCTGCCCAACGAGGCGAACTGGACCGAGATGTTCAACGCCAGCCGTTCGGCAGTACGCGAGGCAATCAAGATGCTGATGGCCAAGGGCTTGCTCAGCTCACGTCCGAAAATCGGCAGTCGGGTCCAGCCTCGCGACCGCTGGAACCTCTTGGATCGCGATGTTTTGAGCTGGTACGCGGCCTCGCCGGACCGTGAGGTCTTTCTGCGGACGGTGCAGGAATTCCGGCACATCATAGAGCCGGAAGCGACTGCGCTGGCTGCCGCCCGGCGCAGCGAAGAACAGATGAGCGAGATCAGCCAGGCGCTGGACGATATGAAGCATGCAGCGTCGCTGCTGCAGCGAACCCAGGCCGATACCCGCTTCCATGTCGCGATACTGCGTGCCTCCGGCAATGAGCTTCTGGTGCCGCTCGGCGTGTTGATCGAGTCCGCGCTCGACCACCTCTTCGTGCATATCACCCGGGAGGGGGAGAGCCTGCAGCGCGCGCAGAAGCTCCATGAAAACATAGAGAAGAGCATTCGATTGCAGCGGCCCAATGCGGCGCGCAGCGCGGTTCGCAAGCTGCTGGCGAATACCGATGAGATCATAGGGCAAGGACCTTCATAGTCCCCGCCCTATCTGGATCACTCTAGAAAGGTCAGGCGACGCGGGTGCGGATTTCGCCCACGCCTTCGACTGCGCCGTGCATTTCATCGCCGCGCACCACCGCGCCGACGCCGGCAGGCGTTCCCGCAAAGATCAGATCGCCAGCCTGAAGCGTGAACAGCCCCGACAGATAGGAAATCATTTCCGGCACCTTCCAGATCATCTGGTTGAGATCGCCGCTCTGACGAAGCTCGCCGTTGACCTTGACCCAGATTGCACCGGCCGTTGGATGACCGATCTTCGAGGCCGGAACCAGCGGCGTGCAGGGTGCGGATGCCTCGAACGCCTTGCCGGTTTCCCACGGACGCCCGAGCTTCTTAGCTTCGCCCTGCAGGTCGCGGCGCGTCATGTCGAGGCCGACACCATAGCCGAAGACGTGATCCAGCGCGCTTTCCAGCGGAATGTTGGTACCGCCCTTGTTCAACGCGACCACCAGTTCGATCTCATGATGAACGTCACTGGTCTGGGAGGGATAGGGGAAATCCTGGCCGGATAGCACCAGCGTATCCGGGTTCTTCTGGAAGAAGAAGGGCGGTTCACGGTTGGGATCATGCCCCATCTCGATGGCATGGTCGGCAAAGTTGCGCCCGACGCAATAGATGCGGTGAACCGGAAAGAGCGCATCGCTTCCGACGATCGGCAGCGTCGGTATGGCCAGCGGCGCAAACAGATAGTTGGTTGGGGTATGCACGTTCATTATCTCGCTCCTGCGTAATATTCGATGCGTTTTTCGAAGGTTTCGATCAGCGCGGACAGAAGCATCGCTGCCGCGAAGAGGATGATGGTCAAGGCCCAGAAGCTTTCCATTTCAAAGCTGCGGGAGAAGAGCTCGAACAGCTCGCCATAGCCGAGGATCGAAACGAGGATCTGCCCGATGACGACGCCTTTGACGCCACGAATAAGCCCGATGCGGATGCCCGCCAGTATCTCCGGCAAGGCGGAGAGAAGGATGATCTTGCTGAACAACACCCAGCCATTCGCGCCATAGCTTCGGCCCATCTCGAGAAGCGAAGGCGGCACCTGCATCACCCCTGCCCGCGCGTCAAGAACGATGATCCAGACCGCGAAGAGGAACACAGTGACCACGACGGTCGTCTCGCCGAGACCGAAGAGGATCATCAGCACCGGAACCAGCGCCGACAGCGGCGCGCTGACGAACATGTTGACCCATAGGCCCATCAGATTGTCGACCGCCTTGAACCGCCCCATCAATATGCCGAGCGGGACGCCTATGCCGATCGCCAGCGCCATGCCGATGGCAAAGCTGCGCACCGTGATGATGGAGGCATTCTGCCAGGAATTGGTCTGCACCAGATGCACACCGGTCGCGATGATGGAGCTCATCGGCGGGATCAGGAAGATCAGGTCGAGCCGACCGACAATCTCCCAAAGGATCGCCCATACGATGAGCGAGGCCATCATCGGGATACGGAAACCGAAAATCGTCATGGCCGGACCTCAATCCACATAGTGCCTGAGCCCGTCCCAGATTTCCTCGACTGTGTTGAGGTAGCCGGGATCGCGGCGGATATCGTCGGGCGAAGCGCTCCGATCGATTTTCGGATCTATGATCTGCGATATGCGGCCGGGCCGCGGCGACAGGAGCACGATGCGGTCGGAGACATAGACGGCCTCCTCGATCGAGTGCGTGACGAAGATGAAGGTCTTCTTCTCCAGATCGACCAGCCGCAGGAGGTCTTCCTGAAACTTGCGGCGGTTCTGCTCATCAACGGCCGAGAAAGGCTCGTCGAGCAGCAGAACGTCGGCGTTGACCGAGAAAGCTCTTGCGATGCCAACGCGCTGGCGCATGCCGCCGGAAAGTTCATGCGGATATTTATCCTCGAAGCCGACGAGGCCGACTTCCTCGATATAATGGGTCGCGATACGCTTGCGCTCGGCAGCGTTGACGCCGCGCAGCTCAAGGCCGAACGCGACGTTGCGCATGACGGTCGCCCACGGCATCAGGGCGAAATCCTGAAACACGAAGGCGCGTTCGGGGCCGGGGCCGGTCACGACGCGGCCATTGACCCGGATTTCGCCGGCGGTCGCGGGCACCAGGCCGGCAATGATCTTGAGCAGCGTGGTCTTGCCGCAGCCGGACGGGCCGAGCAGCGTGGTCAGCTTGCCGCGCGAGAATTCCAGATCGACATTACGCAATGCCTCGATGTCGCCATAGGTCTTGTCGATCCCGCGAACCTGGACGATCGCCTCGTCGTTTGTAGCGGCAGCCTTGGTGGTGGAGCGAGCAGCTTGCTGCATGTCACCTCTTCCTTTTTTCGGGGCGCAGGAACCGGATCTCGAACCACTGCAGGGCTGCAAGCGTCACGGTCGATACGACGATGATGGATGCCACCGCCGCATACATATGCGCGTAGTTCGCGATGGAGCGGTGATAGGTTATGAGGTCGCCGACGCCGGTCGGCGTGATCAGCAATTCGGCCAGCATGACGCCGATGAACCCGGCCGCTATGCCAAGCCGCAGCCCGGCGAAGATGACCGGAGATGCGTCAGGGATGATGATCTTGATGATCTGCTGAAGGCGCGTTCCCTGAAACGAGCGGCACATGGCCACCAGCGATGGATTGACGTGGCGAACCGCCTTATAGGAATTCAGCACGATTACCGGCAAGGCCAGCATGATGACTGCCAATGTCTTCGCCGTCAGCCCGATGCCGTAGATGAACGTTACCAGCGGCACCAGCGCTGCCATGGGTGCAGCCTGCAGCACGATGAAGACGGGCGCCAGCAGCCACTCGGCCTTGAGCGACAATCCCATCAGAATGCCGAGCACTACACCCAAAACCGCCGAAACGGCAACGCCGAGCAGCAATGGCTGCAAGGTCAGGAAATATGCGTGGCCCATGGTGCCATCCAGCACCATCTCCACGAAGGCAGCGACCGTCGAGGTAAAGGCCGGAAAGGCGATGCTGATCGGAACCAGTCCCGCAATCTCCCAGGCGCCGAACAGCAGTGCCAGAGACGCCAGCGTCCACAATGCCGGCACCTTTTCGAATAGGCGACCGAGGGCTTGGCCGATATTGACCGGGGCTTTGTCAGCCCCGGCCACATCGATCAGTTTGAGCGATGAAGACATTCCGCTGTCCTATTTCGTGCCGAGCTTGGCGATAGCGGTATCGAGCGGTCCGAGTGCCCAGAAATCCTCGACCTTGAGTTCCTCAGCCTTTCCTTCGAGCGCGCCCGAGATGGTGTAGAACTCGAAATCGTCCTTGGCCGCGTCCGCGCCACCGCCGTTCAGCGGCAGGCCGAGGGCGGCAGCTTCGGTGAAGTACGGTTCGATGTCGGCCACCATATCCGGGGTGGCGTCCGGCAGCAGATTGTATTTTTCGCGCAGAGCGACGATCGACTTGGGATCGGCGGCAATGTCGCGCCAGGTCGAAAGAATGGCTTCGACTAGTTTAGCCACGTCTTCAGGATTTTTCTCCAGGAACGCGGTATTGGCAAACAGCGCTTCGTCTGTGGCACTGACATCGCCGAGCGGCAGGAATATGAACTTGCCTGGCGCCTTGTCTTCAAGGACACGCTTGCCGGAAGAGTCTACGATTGTCGCCTTGACGTTGCCTTGCAGGAGCGCACCCGTGCGCACTTCTGCGCCCGGAACGTAGGAAATGTTGGAATATTTGATACCGTTCGTATCGGCCATCAGCCGCATGATCGCCTCGGTGCCCGAACCGCGCGAGTGAACGGCGATTTCCTGCCCGTCGAGATCCTTCCAGTCCTTGTAGAACTCCGAATTGACCACCGGGTAGAACCGCAACTGGCTCAATTGCAGGAACATGCGGACTGGCGCCTTGACCTTCTGGATAAGCGAGTAAGGCCCGCCGACACCAATGTCTGCTTGCCCGCCGACCACGGCCTGAGCCGCTATGTCCTCGGATTTAAGATACGTCACCTGAAGATCCACACCGGCTTCCTTGGCGCGCTCGAACGCGACCAGCAGATGCAGTGATTCAACCGTCGCAATATCGCCGAATGCGATCCGAACCGGATCAGCCAGCGCAGATACCGGCGCGGCAACCAAAAGAGTTCCGAATGTGAAGACGGCTGCAATGTTTCTAAACTTGTCGATCAACCCGTGCATGTTTTCTCCTCCCAGCTTGAACATCGAATGCTCCTCCAAGACCAATTCGATATCAATTACAGATTAATCTAGATTGATTTTTCACGGCGTGTCAACGCCGCGATATCGGCGCACGACGCAGATCGACCAATTGCATTGCCTTGCAACTAAAATAATTCAATATAATCAACACACTAATAAGTTCATAAAATCATCGACTATCTCTTTGCGGACGCGATTGACAGCCAGCGGGAGGGCGGTTATATATTAAACCAATATAGTAATTGGTTTTGAAAAATGCCTAGAAAGAGCGATAATCTGGCCGACGCGGCAGCCGCAACGAAGCTGCGCCAATTCCTTGCGAGCATGGAATTGCCCAGCGACGGCAGGCTGCCGCCCGAGCGCGAGCTGGCCGAAACGCTCGATCTGGGACGCGCCGCCTTGCGCAAGGCGCTGGCGGCACTTGAGGCCGAAGGGCAGCTGTGGCGCCATGTCGGCAAGGGCACCTTTACCGGCAGCCGGCCCATCGACACGGTGGCCGATGTCACCGCGATGGCGCGGCGCACCAATCCGATCGAAGTGATGGGCGCGCGCCTCGCCTTCGAGCCCGAGATCGCACGGTGTGCGGCGCTCAACGCAACACCTGCATTCGTGGCGGAAATGCGCAATTGCGTCACCCGCACGCGGCAGGCGCCGAGTTGGCGGCAATATGAGCTGTGGGACAACAAGCTTCATCGTACCATCGGCGAGGCAACACAAAACAGCCTTCTGCTCGGCCTGCTCGACACGCTTAATGCCGTGCGCCGGGAAGTGACGTGGGGCCGGCTGCGCGAAAATCCGGTGCGTCCGCCGGAGGATCACCACAGTTTCGCCGAGCACGACCAGATCGTGGAAGCCATCGCCCATCGCGACACCGCAGGTGCTGCGGCGGCAATGCGCATCCATCTGCAGAGTGTGGAGCGGCATCTGCGCAATTCGTGACTCTTCAGGCTTTCAACCGCGACAGCCGTCAAATCTCTCGCAATATCTGCTCGTAAAGCATGTCCGCCGTCGGGGAGAGCGTCCTATCCCGAACCTTGATCAGGCTGTAGGGCTGCACATTGATCTCGAACGGGATCGGCAAGATGTCGATGGAGCCGGCAAGCCCGGACCGACTGTTGATGAAGCGCGCGACGTCGATGGCGATCGGCGCGATCGCATCGGACTGGGCAATCATTACGAGCGTCAGAAGCAGCGAGCTCGTGTTGAGGATGCGGTCAGGCAGCAGCGCGCCTTGGCTGACAAATATACCTTCCACCGTCTGCCTGAGCAGTGAGCCGCTGGGCTGGAAAACCCAGTCATAGTGGCTGAGTTGGTCCAGATCGATGGTCTTGCCGGTCGAAAGCGGATGGCCGCGGCGCGCGATCAGGCATGCCTTTTCGACGCCTATGATGCGCGCCTCGAACAGCCTCGGGTTCAGATCGTCGGGGATGCGCCCGATGATGAAATCGTGCCGTGACGCCAGCAATTCGCGGGCCAGCACCGCACTGGTCTCGATCTGCACGCTGATCTCGATACGAGGATGGCGTTGCCTGACCTTCCTGATCGCCGGCACGGCGAGTTCGATCGCCGGAGCCGTAACGGCACCGAGAAAAACCGACCCGCCAGTGCCCTGCTTCAGGCCGGAAATTTCCCTGTCCACCTCGCGCATTTCAAGAAGAATTGTCCGCGCACGCCGCGCCAGAACCTCGCCGAATGGCGTCAGCCGGATACCGCGCGGCAGTCTCTCGCATATTTCGACGCCGAGGATCGCTTCGATTTCGGCGATCATGCGCGACGCCGCCGGCTGCGAAATATTCATGACATGCGCCGCAGCGCTGATCTGGCCGTGCTCCTCCAGTGCAGCCGTCAGGCGCAGATGCCGAAGCTTCAATCCACTCCGCAGCAGACCTTCGTCGCTTTCATAGCTGTTCTGGACACGCTCTTGCTTCGGACCGGTCGGCATGGGGCCTTTACCTCGCGATGAGACCTCTAGAACGATATAAGCATATCGATTTTGATATATCATGCCATCGAAATTGCATTTGACAGTTATATCGAAATCCTGAACCCTCGGCTTGTCGCCTGCTGCACGAAGGAGGAATTCGTAGCTCGCGGCCAAATGGGAGTTTGCTTCACAGAGTTTTCAGCCCGCGCCTTCGGTGGCCGGGATGAGCCGCACCGGCGGCAATGCCGGCTGCGATTTTCACAAGGGAGAGAGTAAAGTGAAGATCATCAAGACGTTAGTCGGTGCGCTCGCGCTCGGCCTCGCCGCCATGACCTATACCGCCTCGGCGCAGGAAAAGGGCCTCGTAGGCATCGCCATGCCGACAAAATCCTCGCTGCGCTGGATCAGCGACGGCAACGAACTGAAGGCCGAACTGGAGTCGAAGGGCTACACCGTCGACCTGCAATACGCCGAAGACGACATCCCCAACCAGCTCGCCCAGATCGAGAACATGGTCACCAAGGACGCCAAGGTCCTGGTTGTCGCTTCGATCGACGGCACCACGCTGTCGGCCGTGCTGCAGCAGGCCGCCGACAAGGGCGTCAAGGTCGTTGCCTACGACCGACTGATCCGCGACAGCGGCAATGTCGACTATTACACCACCTTCGACAACTTCAAGGTCGGCGTTCTGCAGGCTGATTCCCTTCTGAAGGGCCTCGGCTATCCGGAGAAGAAGGGTCCGTTCAACATCGAACTGTTCGGCGGCTCGCCGGACGACAACAACGCGTTCTTCTTCTATGACGGCGCCATGAGCGTCCTTCAGCCGCTGATCGACAAGGGCGACTTCGTCGTCAAGTCGGGCCAGACCGGCATGGAGAAGGTCGGCACGCTGCGCTGGGATGCGGCGGTCGCGCAGGCCCGCATGGACAACATCCTGTCGGCCAACTACTCCGACGGCAGCCGCGTCGATGCGGTTCTTGCTCCCTATGACGGCCTGTCGCGCGGCATCATCTCGTCGCTGCGCGGCGTCGGCTACGGCACGGCCGAGCAGCCGTGGCCGATCATCTCCGGCCAGGACGCCGAAGTGCCTTCGGTCAAGGCGATCATCACCGGCGAACAGTATTCGACCGTGTTCAAGGACACGCGCGAACTGGCCAAGGTCACCGCGAACCTGGTGGACGCCGTTCTTTCGGGCGGCAAGCCTGAAATCAACGACGAAAAGACCTACAACAACGGCGTCAAGGTGGTTCCGTCCTACCTGCTCGTCCCGGTGTCGGTCGACAAGTCGAACTACGAGGAAATCGTGGTCGGCTCCGGCTACATCAAGGCTGAAGACCTGAAGTAATCGACAACGCCGGGAGGCCCTTAACCGGGCCTTCCGGTATCCTCTTGCCTTGTGTAGGCTGCGGTCGCGACAACGTACGTGGCCTGCGGCAGCTGAGGATGGGAGCAGGACAGCAGGACGATGAACGACATAATCCTCGAAATGCGCGGTATCACCAAGACGTTTCCAGGCGTCAAGGCGTTGGAAAACGTCAACCTGAAAGTCCGCCGCGGCGACATCCACGCGATCTGCGGCGAGAACGGAGCCGGCAAGTCGACGCTGATGAAGGTTCTGTCCGGCGTTTACCCGCACGGCAGCTATGACGGCGAAACCCACTACGAAGGCAAGGAATGCCGCTTCAACGGCATCCATGACAGCGAGAAGGTCGGTATCGTCATCATCCATCAGGAACTGGCGCTGGTGCCGCTGCTGTCGATCGGCGAGAACATATTCCTCGGCAACGAGCAGGCGAAGAACGGCGTCATCAACTGGAACACCGTGCGCCGGCGCTCTTCGGAACTGCTGCGGAAAGTAGGCCTGCGCGAAGATCCCGACACGCTGGTCACCAATATCGGCACCGGCAAGCAGCAACTTGTCGAGATCGCCAAGGCGCTTTCCAAGGAAGTGAAGCTGCTGATCCTCGACGAGCCGACCGCAAGCCTCAGCGAAAAGGACAGCGATGCGCTGCTCGACCTGCTGCTCGAGTTCAAGGCGCAAGGCATGACCTCGATCATGATCTCGCACAAGCTGAACGAGATCCAGCGCATAGCCGACCAGATCACGGTCATCCGCGACGGGCAGTCGATCGAGACGATGGACAAGGCCGACATCACCGAGGATCGCATCGTCACTTCGATGGTCGGCCGCTCGATCGAGAACCGTTATCCATCGCGCACGCCGAAGATCGGCGAAACGATCTTCGAGGTGAAGAACTGGTCGGTCTACCACCCGGTGCACCCGGAGCGGCAGGTCATCAAGAACATCAATCTCAATGTCCGCAAGGGCGAGGTGGTGGGCATCGCCGGCCTGATGGGCGCGGGGCGCACCGAGTTCGCCATGAGCGTGTTCGGGAAAACCTACGGCACCAACATCAGCGGCGAGGTGTTCCTGCACGGCAAGCGCGCCGACACCTCGACCGTCGGCAAGGCGGTCGCCAGCGGCCTCGCCTACGCCACCGAGGATCGCAAGGTCTACGGGCTGAACCTGATCGACCACATCAAGCACAACGTGACCATCGCCAATCTGCCGGGCGTCTCAAAAAATGGCGTCATCGACGACATGGCCGAGTTGAAGGTCGCCAATGAGTACCGCAAGAAGACGAATATCCGCTCGTCCAGCGTCTACCAGATCGCCGGCAACCTTTCGGGCGGCAACCAGCAGAAGGTCGTGCTGTCGAAATGGCTGTTCGCCAATCCCGACGTGCTGATCCTTGACGAGCCGACGCGGGGCATCGATGTCGGCGCTAAATATGAAATCTACACGATCATCAACAAGCTGGCGGATGAAGGCAAAGGCATCCTTCTCATTTCGTCGGAAATGCCGGAACTTCTGGGCATCTGCGACCGCATCTACGTGCTGAACGAAGGCCGCATCGTCGGCGAACTGGCAAGCCACGAAGCCAGCCAGGAAAAGATCATGCGGGCGATCGTGCGCGGCACGGCCCGGGAAGAACAACTGGAAAGGGCAGCCTCATGAGCACCGAAGCCACACCGGGCGTCAGTGCCGCAAGGGCATCGATGCAGCAGGCAATGAAGGAGAACCTGCGCGAATACGGGCTCGTTCTCGCGCTGGTCGCCATCATGGTCTTCTTCCAGGTCATGACCAACGGCATCCTGTTCCTGCCGGTGAACCTGACGAACATCGTCCTTCAGAATTCGTACATCATAGTCATGGCGTTGGGCATGCTGCTGGTGATCGTCGCCGGCCACATCGACCTTTCGGTGGGAGCGGTTGCGGGGTTCATCGGCGCCGTCGCGGCGATCCTGATGGTCGACTACGGCATGAACCCGCTGCTTGCCGGCTTCCTGTGCATCGCGGCCGGTGCTGTCATCGGCGGCATACAGGGCTACTTCATCGCCTTCATGAAAATCCCCTCCTTCATCGTGACACTGGCAGGCATGCTCGTGTTCAAGGGCCTGCTGCTCAACGTGCTCAGCGGCCGTTCCGTAGGGCCGTTTCCGCCGCTGTTCCAGCTTCTGAGCGCCGGGTTCATCCCCGATGTCATCGGGCCGTTGCGGCTGGTCGCGCCGACGCTCAATGCGGCCGGCGCACCGATACCCAACACCGGCATCGTCCTCCATTCGACGACGATGGTAATCGGCATCCTCATCGTGCTGGCGATGCTCTACTTCGCCTTGAAAAGCCGCCGGGACCGCGAAAGCCACGGCTACGATGCGGAGCCATTCGCCTTCTTCGTCATCAAGAATCTGGTGATGGCGGGCATCCTCCTGTTCCTGATGTACAAGTTTGCGTCGTTCAGGGGCTTGCCGAACGTGCTGGTGGTCATGGGCATCCTGATCGCGCTGTTCGTCTTCATCACCAAACGCATGACCTTCGGCCGGCGCATCTACGCGATGGGTGGAAACGTCAAGGCGGCAGCACTTTCCGGCATCCATACCGAGCGGCTCACCTTCTACATTTTCGTCATCATGGGCATGCTGGCGGCACTGGCCGGCCTGATCTATTCGGCGCGCCTCAACATGGCGACGCCGAAGGCCGGCGCCGGCCTCGAACTCGACGTCATCGCCGCGGTCTTCGTGGGCGGCGCGTCGGCGCTGGGCGGCGTCGGACAGGTGACCGGCGCGGTGATCGGCGCCTTCATTATGGGTATCATGAACAACGGTATGGGCGTGATGGGCATCAATATCGACTGGCAACAGGTCATCAAGGGACTGGTCCTGCTCGGCGCGGTCGTATTCGACGTCTACAACAAGAATAAGGCTTGAGCCGGCAGGAGGTAGCCGCAAGCAGCAATTAAGAAACGGCAGCGCCCGTGCAAAAGAGCGGATAGAAGCCCGGCATACAAGCCGGATCGGCGTCACCGGAATCGTTAATGCAAAAATATGAGCGAGCGGCGGCGTGTCCGTTGCGCGGTGATGAATTATTGCGTTCTGCAAGCCGAATGGTATCGCAGGCGCTGAAAAAGACGGAGGCGAAATGCTTATCTCCCAAATTTCAGGTCCCGACGGAATGAGTTCCGTAGCGGTTCGCGACAAGGGCGAGGCCCGCCTGGTCAAGGGGGCGAAATCGGTCTATGCGCTTGCGCTTGAGGCCGTGCGTGCCGGCAAACCGCTGGATGCCGTGATAGATGAGCGCGGTCGAGGCGAAGCTGTGGATCTCGAAGCCGCCTACCGTGAAGGCCGCGTCATGTCGCCGATCCGCCATCCCGACCCCGCGCATCTCTATGTAACGGGAACAGGCCTCACGCATCTCGGCTCTGCCGCGACGCGCGATGCCATGCACAAGACGGTGAATGCGGAGGAAAAGCTAACCGATTCCATGAAGATGTTCCGCATGGGTGTCGAGGGCGGCAAGCCGGCCGACGGCAAGCCGGGCGTGCAGCCGGAATGGTTCTACAAGGGCAACGGCACGATGATCGTCGATCCGGGCAAGCCGCTGTCATCGCCCGCCTTCGCACTCGATGCCGGCGAGGAGCCGGAAGTCGCCGGCATCTATATCATCGGCGACGATGGCACTCCCTTCCGGATAGGCTTCGCGCTGTCGAACGAGTTCTCCGATCATGTCACCGAGCGGATCAACTATCTCTATCTCGCGCATTCCAAGCTGCGCAATGCGTCCATCGGGCCGGAGATTCTCGTTGGAAAACTGCCTGACGATCTGCGCGGCACATCCCGAATTCTGCGGGGAGGAAAGACCCTCTGGGAAAAGCCGTTCCTGTCCGGCGAAGCGAACATGTCCCATACGATAGCCAATCTGGAGCATCATCACTTCAAGTATGACCTGTTTCGGCAGCCTGGCGATGTTCATGTCCACATGTTCGGGACCGCGACACTTTCTTTTGCCGACGGCGTAAAGACCGAAGCGGGCGATGTTTTCGAGATAGAGGCCGGAGGCTTCGGCCTGCCCTTGCGCAATGCTCTGAAACTTGACGCCGACACGGCGACCGAAGTCCGCGCGTTGTAAGAGACCGTTTCGAAATTCGCTCCGGCGAGTCATATGGTGGTGATTTCGAGAACCGGAGCGCAGCGGACATTGGGTCCGTGAGCACCGGAAGCGCAGAAAACGCCATCAGATGGCCGCCAGAGTAGAATTTCCAAACGGTCTCTAAGGAGCATTCGATGAAAGACGCAACTTATCCGAGCCTTGCCGGGCTTCCCGTGCTCATTTCGGGCGGCGCAAGTGGCATCGGCGAGGCGCTGGTGCGGGCATTCGCCGCCCAAGGGGCCAAGGTCGGGTTTGTCGATCTGGCCGAATCCGACGGCACTGCGTTAAGCGCCGAACTGTCGGCGCAAGGCGGCAGCGTGATGTTCCAGCGTTGCGACGTGACCGATATCGACGCCTACCGCGCGGCGATCGGCGCGATCGAGGCGGCGCACGGTCCGACGCTCGCGCTGGTCAACAACGCGGCAAACGATACGCGCCACGACTGGCGGGACGTGACACCCGACTATTTCGACACCCGTATCGCCGTCAACCTGCGCCACGCCTTCTTTGCCATCCAGGCTGTGGCGCCCGGCATGATTGCGGCGGGCGGCGGCTCGATCGTCAATTTCGGTTCCGTCGGCTGGATGATGGCAAGCGGCGGTTATCCGGGATACGCCGCTTCAAAGGCTGCGACGCATGGCATGACGCGCTCCTTTGCACGCGACCTCGGCAAGCACGGCATCCGCGTCAACACGCTGGTGCCCGGATGGGTGATGACAAAGCGGCAGCTCGACCTCTGGGTGGACGATGCGGCCAATGAACTGATCGACCGAAGCCAGTGCCTCGCTGGACGGGTCATGCCCGACGATATTGCGCGCATGGCGCTGTTTCTGGCGTCTGATGATTCAAGAATGTGTTCGGCACAGAATTTTGTCGTAGACGGCGGCTGGGTGTAGCCGCCAGTCGAATTGGACAGATTTCCGTCAACCGGCTTGCTTCGCTTGCATGAGCCGGAGCCGGCGCGGCTGACTGCATCTGTTCATTTTGATGTATGTCTTATCCCAATGAGGGTCGCCTGATCTCCCCCTTCCCGGTGTTATAAATGGTTGGTCGGGAAATCTTTCTTCCGGGTCGGAACCAGAAGCTCCATCACGAGTTCGATCCGCCGGAAGCAAAGTTGGAGGTCTGTGTTGAACCATCAGTTCGTTGCACCGGTAGCGGTGGCAGACGCGCCTAATTCGTCGGTTCATGTCATCGAGAATGCCGACAGCGCGGCTGAATTCCTTTCCAAGAAATGGCCGGCTTTTCGCGGCCCCCGCCATGCCGATGCATACGCGGCCTCGGTCATGGCGATTGCCGGGAGGGAAACCCTTCTGGTTGCCCGCGATGCTTTCATAGCCGCCGCCCGTGAGGCCGACATTCTGGTCGAGGTCTGACCGGATCAAACTCCCGGTTTGCAGCAATCATGCAGCGCAGGATCAAGAAATGAGCGACCAGGTTTTTTCCGTTCCCGTTGAAGTCAACCTGGATGCGGAACATCGGCGCATCATCACCACGGCATGGGAAGGTATCGAGTTCCTGTCGCAAAACAGGCCGGCGATACCCGGTCCTAAATACCAGGCCGCGCTTCGCATCTGCCGCGACACGCTCGACGGATGGCAGCCTGTGCGGAAAGCGCGGCGGGCATTCATCGCTGCAGCGCGCGAAGCGCACATCCTCTCCAAAGGCTGAGCGTCAAACAACACTGTCTGGCCGCGAATTTTCTTTTCTTGCCCCTGCAACCTAGCTGATGGTTCGGCGTTGAGTTCGGTCACGGACTCCGCGCCGGAATTGCTGTGCAACGACAAGCGGCCATCAGCTGAGTTCCGTGAAAGCAACTGTTCGTGTTCGGCTATCGATAGCCCGCTAAAAGTCGAGCAAGACAGCAAAAAGGATGATAATCTGGTCGTGTGATGCGTTTCTGGGAGGAAACACATGGATAGGTTGCAGTTTTTCATGCCGGTCCGGCTCGTTACCGGGTCCGATGAAATCGTGACGGAAATCTATAGCGTAGATCAGGCACTCGACTTTCTGCAGGCGTGGCCGGCCGGCCGGCAAGGTCCGGTCTATCGCACGACGCTGAAAGCATGCACGGCTGCCATGATCGATCAGGTGACTGCGGAGGATGCAAGGCGATCCTTCATGGCCTTTTCCCGCATGACAGGTCTGCTTTCGCGGGATGCCACCATTCCGCCGACGCCGGACCCTGATACCTGGATGAGGCCTGCAGCCAAGTAGGATCGGAATTCAGGGAACGGCAGGCCTTTCGCGTGGACTTGCAGAAGCCGGGATCGTAAGCTCCGTGTGGTGCGTCTCCGGCGAGGAATGATTTTTGACCACCGACCGCGTGACACGGAGACTGGCTGCGATCCTGGCCATCGATATGGTCGGTTATTCGCGGCTTATGGAAGCTGATGAGACAGGAACCATCAGCCGACAAAAAATCCATCGCCAGGAACTGATCGGCCCTATCCTGCACGAACACCACGGGCGTATCGTCAAGACCACCGGCGACGGCCTGCTGGTAGAATTCGTCAGCGTCGTCGACGCGCTCGAAAGTGCGGTGCGGATTCAACGGACGATCGCCAAAGCCGAGGTTTCGTTGCCCAGGGAGCGACGCATGCAGTATCGCGCCGGTATCAATCTGGGTGACATCGTGATCGACGGCGACGACATTTTCGGCGACGGCGTAAACCTCGCAGCCCGGCTCGAGGGTCTCGCCGACCCAGGCGGCATCTCGATCACGGCCAGCGTGTTCGAACAGGTAGTCGGCAAGCTCGACCTTGCTTTCGACGACATGGGTGAGCGGGAAGTGAAGAACATCCGCAAGCCGGTCCGTGTCTACCGGGTTCGCCTCGAAATCATGCCTGAAAGCAGGGCGGGTTCGCCGCGCGGGGTTCTGGAAGCTTCCGGCAAGCCGTCGATCGCCGTGCTGCCGTTTCAGGACATGAGCCCCGAGATGGACCAGGAATATTTTGCCGACGGCATTGCCGAAGACATCATCACCGAGCTTTCGCGCAACCACGCCTTCTTCGTCACCGCGCGAAATTCCTCGTTCACCTACAAGGGCAAGGCGGTCGACGTCAAAAAGACAGCCGGCGAACTAGGCGTTCGCTATTTGCTGGAAGGCAGCGTGCGCAAGGGCGGTAAACGCATCCGCATCACCGCCCAGCTCATCGACGCGGTCACGGGCAATCACGTCTGGGCGGAACGCTACGACCGTGAACTCGACGACATATTCGCAGTGCAGGACGAAATCACGGCCAGCATAGTCGGGGTCGTCGCGCCGGAACTGATCGGCGCCGAGATGCAGCGCGCGCCGCAAGGATCCGGCCAGCCTCGATGCCTGGGATTCGGTGATGCGCGCCAACTGGCATGCCTGGCGCCTTACCGAGGAGCACTGCGCGCAAGCGCGGAAATTCGCCGATCAGGCGCTGGAGCTCGATCCGCGCATGGCGAGAGCCATGGTTGTTCACGCGACCTGCGACATCTGGGATGTGCTCTACGCGCGTGCTGGGCATCCCGGCCAGTTGCTGGCGAGAGCCCAGGAAATGGCGACGAGGGCCGTTGAAATGGACGGCCGCGATGCCGAAGCCCATACCATACTTGGTGGCGTCGCCTTGTTCATGCGCCGTTACGACGAGTCCTTCCGGAGGCTCGACACGGCGCTCACCATCAACCCCAACCTCGCCTTTGCGCATATGTGGGGTGGCGGCGGCTACGCATTGTCTGGAGACAGTGAAAACGCACGCGAAAGCCTGAAAGAGGCCTTGCGGCTCAGCCCGCGCGATCCGGCCAATTACTGGACATACGCCTTTCTCGGACTGGCGGAATTTGCCGACGAACATTACGATGAAGCCATCGAATGGGGCCTCAAGGCCATCCATCTTTACCAGAGCTTCCCGACGGCGCATCGCCTTCTTGCGGCAAGCTACGGCACGCTGGGCCGCGCGGATGAGGCCGGCGGCGCTGTTGCCGAGTTGCTGCGTATCGCACCGGGCACGAATATCGCCAGCACGCGAGCCGGCGTGCCCTGGAAGGATGGCAAAGTGATGGAGCGCTATCTGGACGCGCTGCGCCAGGCCGGCTTGCCGGAATAGGCCGCACGAAACAACGTGCCTTTGCCTGCGGCAAAAGATATAATCAATTGAACGTTGATTCAACATGCTGAGAAATGAGCTGATCGTACACGGTTGACCGTGTACGGACTGATCCGATATCCGCAAGGTAGGAAATCGCTGCACGCAGCGGTTATTCCCCTGGGTGAACGAGTTAACGCCAAGATGCTGTCAGAAGACAATCGAAGGCCAAGTGCTGACATCGACAGGCATAACGATTCAGGCGCGCGCGCCGTCAGGCTTGGTCCTGGTCTTTTCAACCTTCTGTTCAAGGATTGCAAATCCGAGCGCTACCGCGCCGGCGAGCATCTTTTCATGCAGGAAGATATGCCGGATCGCCTTTATGGCGTCCTGAGCGGCACTGTCGAGATTTCGATCTATTCCTCCGGCGGGCGAAAGCTCGTCGCCAATATGGAACTGTCGCAGAGCCTGATCGGCGAGATCGGCTTGCTGGACGGCCTGCCGCGCACGGCAACGGCGACCTGCCTTACCGATTGCGAACTGGTCTCCGTCAACCGCAACCAGCTTTTCGACAGGATCGAAAGGAACCCTCCTTTGGCGCGCGCCATAATCGAATTGCTTTGCGCCCGCCTGCGATGGGTAAGCGGCGAATTGGGAGACCACGCGCTGCTGAAGATCGAGGCGCGTCTTGCCAAGCGCCTGAACTTTCTTTCCGGGCATATGGGCGATGCTGGTGGATGGATATCGATATCGCAGACCGAGCTTGCCGAATTTCTCGGCGCGACCCGGGAATCGGTGAACAAGATCCTGAACGATTGGCGCGGCCGCTCCCTGATCGAGATGAAACGGGGCGGCATCCGCGTCGCCGACCGGCAGGCGCTGCAGGATATCGCCGATTTCGAAGACGGCTGACCGGCCAAATGCCTAGAGTGAGATGGCGTTTCCTTGAATCGTCATCTCACTCTAGGATATTGATTTTGAAGCATGATCCCGAAAAGTCTGCAACTTTTCGGGATCATGCTCTACAGCCGTGAAATCAGATACTGCATGGCCGAACGGCTCGGCATGAAGAAATAACCGCCGCCGCGCGTGGTCACAAAACTCGGCAGCTTCTCCAGCACGATGCTTCCTTCCGGCGACGGAATCGAAAAGCGGCCCGAATCGTCCTTTTGCGTACCGATCGCCGGGTCCTTTTCCTGCAGGCCATTGAAGGAGACGGCGGAAACCCAGCTCTGCTGCATGAACTCGTACTGACGCTCGATATCGGCGTTGAGGCACATGAACAGCAGGCCCTTCTCTCCATCCTTTTCGTAGGTCCTGCCAACGCGCAATATGCGATGACGCTTGTTGATCTTGATCTGGGTAGCGCGGTCCTCGCCCAGTGAATCGCGCGGGTTCGACCGGCGCACGTGCGAGCCCAGCGGACACTGCAGTCCCTGCGGATCTTCATCGGCAAAGGAGAAATCATTGTCCGGTTCACGCTCGCCGCGGGCATTCGGGTTGCGCACCAGCGATGTTCCATCCTGCCAGCGCCCGACCATTTTCGCAGCGATCCAGTGAGGCGTTATCGCCGCGTTGTTCGACTTGCGCTTGTGTTCCTTCGCCGCCGCCTGGCAGAAGCCGTGAAACTTTTCGACGTGCTGCTCTATCTGGCGCATCACGACGAAAGTGCCGTTCCTGCCAAAATCCCGAAGATCGGATTCGCAACCGAATAACGGCAGTTCCTCTTTCTCGATCTCCGGCAAAATACCGGTTCGATCGAGCGATGACGGTATCGTCGGTGTCGGAGGATAGAAGCCGAGTTCGTCCTTGTAGCCGAAGAGGAACTCGCCCGGCGCAACCTGGTGCATCGGATCGACCGGTTTGCTCGAGCGTGGGGTGCCGTTGACTACCGGCTGCGAGATGCCGTCGGCAAAGCCGAAATGCTCGAAGGCCAGGTCGCCCTTGCGCTTGACTGCAAGCGGCAACTGCGCGGCGATTATCATTCCAGCCGCTTTCGTCTCCTTCTCGAACGCCGCAATGTTTTCCCTGAGGATCTTCTCGTCGTCGGCATAGAACACCACAACCGCGTCCACGGGCTTTTCCGGCGAGCCCCAGTCCCATTTTTCCGGTGCGCTGTTTCCGACATCGTCGAGCACACGGCTTCTGGCCGGACTGCCCATGCCTTGACGAAAAACGGATGGGAAGGTGGTCAGGCCTCCATTAGCTGCGGCATCGTCAAGTCCGAGACGCACCAGGCCTTGCGGGCCGAACATAGCGACCGTCGCGCAATCCTTCGGCAACTGGTTGGCGAAACTTGTTCTGCCGGCAACGTATTTCAGCCATGCCTTGCGCTTCGTGCGCAGAAGTCCATCCGGTATGCGAACGGCAACCATCTGACCGAGATGCAGCGGCCCTAGCGGCCCGAAGAAGATCGTCTGTATCTCTCTCGTTTCCAGCGTGCCGGGCGGACGCGGCAGCGAGCCGAACAGGCCGAGCCAATCGCGCGCCTCGCTTTCGGTCTCGGCCCTGGCAATGCCTGAGCGGATGAGCGAATTCATGCGTATGCGGCCGGTGTTGAGTTCCGGGTAGGCCGAGTACCAGAACAATGTCGGTATCTGCTGCAGCCGCGCCCAACGCTTGAACCGATCGCCATCCGTCGCACCATCACGGAAGAGCGCTCGCGCACGCGGAAAGCCGAGCGTGTTGCTCCACACACCCGTCAGGCCGGTATGGGCCTTGGCTATGAAGTCCTCAAGGTAGCTTTCCCAGCTTCCACCGTAATTGCTGAAGAACATCAGCTTGTTGGTGCCCGGAAGAAGCACCCATCGGGCAAAGTGAATGGTGTTGATGCCGGAGAGAAAGCCAGGTCGATAGATGCTCTTCGCCGAGATGGAGATTATGTAGAAGGTCAGCCGCAAGGCCAGCCTTCTCAACGTGCTGGGCTTCATGACCGAAATCGCGGTCAGATTGTTCTGCGAGACGTGATTTTCGCGCTCGATGATCGTTTCGAGACGGTCCGGGTCGACAGAGGTTTCGCTTGGTACGTCGCGTTTTTCGAGGCGTCTCAGCCCGAAATAGAGCAGCGCACCTATTATGCCGAAGAACACGATAAGCGCCCCAAGGGTAATTCCCAATACCGGAATGCTAAGGCCGACGATCCGAATGACGCCGCCCGTAAAACCGAACGTCAGATTGAACGTCATCAGCCATAGGACAATCAGCATGATCACCGTCGGGAACAACACCCATGGTGCTTTCAGGGTCATCCAGGCGGCGCGCCAGGCGCTTCCACCCGCCAATTCCAGCTCATCTTCGGCAGGCTCCAGCGCCCAACCGTAATCCTTGTTTTCAGCAAGGCGCTCTCTGACCTTGGCCAGTGTCTTGCCTGCGTTCTCGCCGCTGGGCCTGTCGATCGTTGCTATTATCTGCCGTGCCGCATTTTCCAGCCTTGCCTCGGCGTGAATGCGCGCAACCGAATGTCCCGGCGTGCCGGAAAACACCAGACCTGCGTTGCTGCCAAAGAGTTGCGAAATCTTGACCGCATGGTTGCGCATGAATGTTTCAAGCGATTCACTGCTGCCCAGACCAGCCGCTTCCTCGAATATCCCCCTGACGAACTGGCCGGCGGTCGCGGCGAAATTGTCCATCACGACTTCATCCGTCCCGTCACCGGAGAGCTCCAGGACGAGATGCGCCTCGTCGTCGCTCTTTTCGTCCGCCGGATCCGCCTTGCAGGCGACCGCAAGACTGGCGAAATGAATGGAGCCATTCGCGTCGAGCGCGGAGGCAATCTGGCCCGCCGCAGGATTGCCGAACGCAGCAACTTTTTCGCGCAAGGCTTTCAATGAAACGCCAGGTTCGACCTTGCAGATTACGGTGACCATGGAATGGGTCACGGTCTTTGAAAGTGGAGAGGTTTCGAAATCAACCTTCAGGCTCTGCGGATAGGCTCCGAGATAGCCGAGCTTGCCAGCCCTTCCCTTGGTACGTCGCACACCCTTCTTGGTGAACAAGGCGCGAAATGCCTCGGCGATCTGAATTTTCGCCATGGCAGCGCCGATGCACTGGTGGATGCCGTGGCCGAAGAGAAGATAGTCGCGGGCAGGACGGTTGGTGTCGAACTCGTCCGGCCGTTCGACGGTATCGGAATCAAACATTGCCGAGAACGTCGCCGGCATAACGGACGTCCCCGCCTTGACCGTGCGCTCGCGCGACGTTCCCTTGGCAATGACGACGTCTTGTGCCGTGTAGCGGAACGGCCCGAACCAGATCGGCTTGAACCGCATCGCCTCGCGGATGGCACGGTCGAGCTGTTCGTTGTCACCCTCGGCTACGGCATCTTCCACGGCCTTCTGCGCTTCCGGGCGCGAAAGGATCACGTCGAGACAATTGCCTGCAGCCAGAAGATTCGTCGGGGCAAAGCCGGCAATCATGCCAAGCATGATGGAATGCACTTCGCCCAGGCTGACTGCCGGCGTTTTACGGTCAAGCATTTCGACGAGACGGCCGAGCGGCGTTTCCCGATCGGTGCGACCCTCGCGAACCGCCTGGATCGAAAGATCCACCGCCCTTGTCATATGGGCCGCAGCAACGACTGCGAGTTCGCGGACCAACGGCTTCCCGCCCGGATCGCCGAAGAAGAGCCCGCTCAGCGCATTCGACCAATCGACGAACTCATTGTCGTCGTCGATCGTCATTCCGTAATAGTCCCGGCAGATACGCGCCGGCACGATCTTCAACAGATGGCGCACGACATCGAAGCCCGGCCCGGCCCGCTGCATGATTTCCTGTGAATGCTGCGCCGCGATCTCCCTTACCTTCCAGCCGATCTCGTCCACGGGAAAGGCGCTGAGAACCGTCGACTTCATGCGGCGATAGGCAGGTCCATCCTGCATGCCGAGGATGAAGTTGAAGCCGCCGGCAATTTCAGTCATTTCGGGGCCGTAGGGCGTCTCGAACACATCCTGCCGTTCGAGGATTTCGCGGACATCGGCATTTCTGGTCACCAGCAGGAATTTGCCGATCCTCACCATCGGCAAAAAACGCCTCAGGAAACGGAACGCCGTACGCGGCTCCGGGGCCAGGGGGGCCAGAATCCGTCCGATCAGGCTCTTGGTGGTGCGAAGGCGTTCTATGTCGAAGGCTGGCAGTTCCGCAGCAGGACGCTGCGTCTTCTGCGCCTCGAGAATGCCGTCATAATATTTGGTTTTGATCATCGCCTAAAAGCCCTGGCACCTTCAGCCATTTGGATGCCCAACGATGTGATCTATGGCCGCGCAACCGCGACGTATGTGAGTTGCTTCACAGTGCCGCCCGGCCTTGCCTCAATCTAATTGCGCCAACTCGAAATTCTCGATCAGATAGGCGTTTGCCGACTTTTCGGTGAAAGGTATCCACGCCACGCGATCAAGCGAAAAATCCGGATGGCGCGTCTCGAAAATAGCGCGTTCCCGCTTTGCCTCGGCTATCCTTCCGCTTCGCGCCAGCGCGCCGACCTTGAGAAAGCGGGCATAGAAATACCCTGGAGAAAGGTCGAGCGACCGGTTCGCCTTCTCGATCGCGGCATCCCACTCATGTACGAAGGAGTGGGCCGCGGTCAGTTCCCCGAGATTGTGGAAACCATAGATATCGAAAGGACTCAGCCGCTCGGCATCGAGCAGCAGCGGTATCGCCTGCCTCGCCTGCCCGAGAAGAAGGTGGGCACTGCCCATGGCCGACCGTGCGAAGGCAAAACTCGGATTGATATGGAGCGCCTCGCCAAGATGCTCCAGAGCTAGTTTCGGCCGACCGCGCATGATTTCCGTGATGCCAAGATGGGCATGCGGCCGCGCATCCTGGCTGTCCATCAACAGCGCCTTGCGCGAGAAATCGACCACCTTGGCCAGATCCTCGATGTGTCCGAAGCGCAGCCAGGCCCGCCAGAAATACCACCAGGCAAGCTCGTTGAGCACTGCCGAAGAATTCGGATCTTCCACAAACGCCTTCTCGAAAAACTCGAGCGCAAGCTTGGTGTCCTCGCTTGTGCGCCGCTGCATGTGCCAGCGTCCGCGCCGCACAAGCTGCCACGTCTCCATGCTTTCCCACGGAACCTGGAAAGTGCGCACCTGCTCTGCCCGGTCGACCTCTTTTTCCAGAATGGAGACGATTTCGCCGCCGATCTCATCCTGAAGGTCGATGATACCGGTGAAATCACGGTCGAAGCGCCGCGACCAGACCTGCCGCCCGTTGGAAGCGTCGGCAAGGTTCACGTGAACGCGTATCTTGCCGCCGCCATGGGCAAGCTTTCCGCTGACGATATAGCGTGCGCCCAACGCGTTGCCGACAAGCCGCACGCCGAGTGTATCGTCGCGAAACTGGAAACTGGAGCTCCTGGCAATCACCGGGAGCCATCTGGTATTCGAAAGACCTTGAATGATGTCTTCGGCGATAGCTTCGGCCATGTATTCGAATTCGCCACTGTCGCCCTCGATGCCAAATGGCAGTACCGCCACTGCGGGCGGCCCGCTCGGCGGCGGATTCTGTCGCGCAGACCCGTAGAAACCGGCAATCGCGGGTGACGGCTTGCCCCCGCGCTCGGCGATGAAAACCTGAACCGGCAAGGCGATGTTCTTGAGTGAGAATTCGCCAAGGTCGGTGAATTCGGCGACGGATTTGTCCCGCACATGATGCCAGGTCGTCTTGGATATAGCGAGGCCATCATGCGGGGCGAATTCCTGGATGCGGGCGGCGATGTTTACGTCGTCGCCATACAGGCTTTCATCCCGCACGATCACATTGCCCGTGTTGATGCCTGCGCGGAACGGCATGCGTATCTCTTCGGGAGCGGAAGCGTTGATCGCCGCGATCTTCTCCTGGAAGTCGAACGCCGCCCGCAAGGCGTTGATCGGCGTGCCGAACTCGGCCATGATGCTGTCGCCGGCCGCCCCAAAGGTCCGGCCGCCGAAGGAAGCGCAACTCTCGACAATCACTCCCCGCCGTTCTTCGAACGCGGAAACAGCGGCCTCGTCGTTGAGGCCCATCAGGCGTGAGAAGCCCACCGCGTCGATGGAAATTATAGTCGCGAGCTGACGCGTATACTGCCGCTCAGCCATATCCCCCTGTTACCTTTTCGACCCCGGTATGAAAAGTTAACGCCTTGATCTGCAAGCCGCAATCGAAATTGCTCATTGGACTTTGCTTTCTTCAAGTCACGAATCTGTTTCAATGCTTCGTTATTCTTGAAAGTGCATCTCGGCAGATCGCCTTCTGATAACAAATTCAATGAATGTAACAAGTTTCACATACGAATCTCCATATGAGATGCATCGTGCGCTGAGCCTGGGAAAGAAATTCCCGGCAAAACGGATATATATGAGGAAGTAACCCACATGATATCTATTTCAGCACACAGCAGCGCGAGGTTTCCTACCCGCCCTGCAATCACTCCTTCTCCGGAAGAGATCAACCTTGAACGACAACCTACGGAGGATCGGTCACTTGTTCTGATCGATTGCCGCGCACTTACCCGGGAATGTCTGTCGCGCAGCCTGGCCGGACAGGGCAGCCTTCGGGAAGTCGCAGCATACAGTTCGCTTGAAGACTGGCGGGAAAATACCGATCTCCATCTGCCTCCTGCCGCCATTCTGCTGCATATCGGTGCAAGCAAGGTCACGGATGCCGAAGTCAGCGCGGAAATCAGGGAAGTCGTGTCCGAGTTCAAGTCGATACCGGTGGTGATTCTTGCCGATCTCGACGACCTCACGCAGGTCTTCACCGCCCTCGATTGCGGGGTCAAAGGGTATATCCCGGCGTCCGTCGGCGTTGAGATATGCGTCGAGGCGATCAAGCTAGCCCTGGCCGGCGGCGTCTTCGTGCCGGTCAGCAGCGTGCTTGCCATGCAGGACGCCTTCCTGTCAGCCAAGCCGAAGCGTTCCGCGATAGCCGACCTGTTCACGCCGCGTCAGGCAGACGTCGCCGAAGCCCTGCGCCGCGGCAAGGCGAACAAGGTCATCGCTTACGAACTGAACCTGCGCGAGAGCACGGTGAAGGTTCATATCCGCAACATCATGCGGAAACTGAAGGCCACGAACCGCACCGAAGTAGCCTACAAGATGAAGGATATTCTGCCGTTCGAAGCCGCTTCCGCCTGACCATAAAAGCGCTGGATAAAAATGCGCACGAAATTTCGACTTAGGGGTTTTTACTACTTTTCACGGCCAGCGCGCTTCGCTGAGAGCGCCCTGTCGTTCATTTACCTATGCAATCAGCCGAACGGAAAACGCATCGTTCGTTAAGTGCAGAATGCGTGAGCTGATGACGAATCCCAGCTCACCCAGACCGGTTGGCCCGGCCGAAGGTTGCCAGCAGCCTCATGACCGAAAGGCAGACGCACCGAAAGCACCTCTCGAGTGGCGGTCTCGGTCAGCACATGCGTATTGTTGCCAAGGAATGTCACATCCTTGACCGTGGCCGAAAGGCTTCCGGCGGTTGAGACCGGCTTGGACGATAAGGTCAGCCGTTCGGGCCGCAGCATCACCGCGGCTTCGCTTCCGGGCCGTGCACTGCCATGCACCGAAACCGCCGGAAGGACGAGATGCTCGCCGATGCGAATGTCGGCGCTCTTGCCGTCGGTTGCCTCGATCCTGCCTTTCAGGAAATCGCTGTCGCCGATGAATTCCGCCACGAACCGCGTTGCTGGATTGGCGTAGAGTTCCGTGCCGGTGCCAACCTGGTCGATGACGCCCTTGCTGAAAACCGCAATGCGGTCCGACAGGCGCAGCGCCTCTTCCTGATCATGCGTGACATAGAGGATCGTCACGCCGGTTTCCTGGTGGATGCGGCGGATTTCGTACTGGATTTCCTCGCGCAACTTCTTGTCGAGCGCCGACAGGGGTTCGTCCATGAGGAGCACCGGCGGGTCGTAGGCCAGCGCACGCGCCAGAGCCACGCGCTGTTGCTGTCCGCCCGACATCTTTGCCGGCATCCGGTCTTCGAAACCTTCCAGACGCACAAGCTTGAGCGCCCGGCGCACCGCCGCGTCGATTTCCGCCTTAGGCTTGCGGCGAACGCGCAGCGGAAAGGCTATGTTTTCCCCCACCGACAGATGCGGGAACAGCGTGTAGCGCTGGAAAACCATGCCGATATTGCGCTTGTGCGGCGGCGTATCGAGCAATGTGCGCCCGCCCAGCAGAATGTCGCCGGAAGTCGGGTTCTGGAGACCCGCCAGGATGTAGAGCGTCGTGCTCTTGCCCGAACCGGACGGCCCGAGAAACGTCATGAACTCGCCTTGGGCGATGTCGAGCGTGACGTCCTTTACCGCTGTGACATCGCCATATGCCTTCCGGATGTTCCGTATCTGGAGAAAAGGCGTCGTCATTTTTTCATTCCTTTGCGCACGAGTGCGGCAAGCAGCATCAAGGCTATCGTGAACAGGACCAGCAGCGTGGAGGCGGCCGCGATGACCGGGGTCAGATCCTGCCGCAGCGTGGTCCATATTTTGACAGGCAATGTCTGGAGCGTCGGGCTGGCCATGAAGATCGCAACCACAACCTCGTCCCATGAAACGAGAAAGGAGAAGATCGCGGCGGCAAAGAGTCCATGGCTGATCGCGGGCAAGGTCACGCGGAACCGCGCCTCCCACGGGCTCGCGCCGCAAAGGATCGCAGCGTCTTCGATCGACTTGTCGAAGCCTTCGAGCGCATTGCTGATCGAGATGACCGAGAACGGCAACGCCAGCACAAGATGCGCGAGAATGAAGCCTGAAAATGTGCCGTTCAGCCCGATCTTGAGGAAGAAAGCGTAAAGGGCCACCGCCAGAACGACGACCGGCAGGATCATTGGCGTGATGAAGAATGCCCGCAGCACTTCACGGCCGCGGAAGTTTCCGCGCGTGAGGGCAAGCGATGCCAACAGCCCGAGAACGACCGACAGGACCGTGACCGCGATGGCGATCCTGGCACTGGTCCAGGCCGCCTCCAGCCAGCGCGGGTCGGCAAACAGGTCGCGATACCAGCGCAGCGTCCAGCCCGGCGGCGGGAAAAGCAGCCATTGCGAGTCGCCGAACGACAAGGCGGCGATGAAGACGATAGGCAGCAGGAGAAACAGCGCGACCAGCGCGGTGATCGTGACCAGAACCCATTTCCAGGCGCCGAGACGGTCGAAATCGAGAAGCATTGCTTTATGCCCCCTGCCCGAGGCGACCAGCGCCAAAGAGACGGAGTTGGATGCCATAGATACAGAGCGTCACCACCAGCAGCACGAAGGCGGCGGCTCCACCCATGCCCCAGTTGACCAGCGACTGGACGAATTGCGCGATCATCTCGGCAAGCATCATGTTCGAAGTGCCGCCGAGCAGTGCGGGCGTTACGAAGTAGCCGAGCGACATCACGAACACCATCAGCGCGCCGGCAGCAACGCCCGGAAGCGCAAGCGGTATCAGCACGCGCGTCAGGCATTGCCAGCGCGTTGCCCCGCATAGCGAAGCGGCTTGCAGAATGGCCGGGTCGATAGCCTTGATGACGCCGCGCAGCGGCAGGATCACGAAGGGCAGCATGATGTAGGTCATGCCGATCGTGACGCCGACGAGATTGTTGACCAGCGCCAGCGGCTGGTCGATCAGGCCGAGATTCATGAGCGTCTTGTTGATGACGCCGGTACGCTGGAGCAGCACCATCCACGCATAGGTTCTGGCAAGCAGGTTCGTCCACATCGACAGCAGAAGGATTGCAAACACCACCGAGGACCAGCGGGACGGCATGATCGCCAGCATCCACGCCACCGGAAAGCCGATCACGACCGAAAGGGCGGTCACTACCGCCGAAACCATGAAGGTGTTGAGGAAAATACGCAGATAGGTCGAGGAACCGAAAAGCGTCGCGTAGTTGCCCAGGCCCGGTTCGGGTTCGAGAACGCTTCGAAGAAGGAGGGCTACCACCGGCACGACGAAAAATACCAGCAGCAGCAACAGCGCCGGCAGCGCATAGGCCCAGCCGCCCGATCCGCGCACGCGTTCCGGTTTTCCTGCCGCTGTTTCCGTCACTGCCGACATGCTCACTCCCAGGGTCGATGGAGCGGAAATCTCCCGCTCGGCATCAGGTCAGCCCGCTGCGAATACCGCCGCATCCCTTAGAGCATGATCCCGAAAAGTTGCAGACTTTTCGGACAAGATCATGCTTCAAAAACAAAAACTTAGAGCGAGATAGCGATTCAAGTGAAAGTCATCTCGCTCTAAGGGCGCGGCGGCGAACCGGCTACTGCGCCTGCCAGGCGTACCAGCGCGTGCCGATGGCATCGCGATTTGCCGCCCAATAGTTCATGTCTGCATTGACCTGGCTTGCCGACTGCGCGTCAGGCAAGGTCTTGCGCGTCGCCTCGTCCATGAGAGCAGCCGAGCCGATATTCGTCGGCGCATAGCCGGTGGCGATGGAGAAATCCTTCTGCGCTTCGGCACTGGTTGCAAGCGCGATGAACTTCATGGCCGCATCCTTGTTCTTTGTCCCCTTTGGCACCACCAGCGAATCCGCCGCCGTGATGTTCTGCTCCCAGGAGACGCCGACCTTGACGCCCGTCTGTTCCAGCGCCGTCAGGCGTCCGTTCCAGAACATGCCATACGGCGCCTCGGCCGAAGCGAGAAGCTGCTGCGACTGCGCACCGCCGGTCCACCAGACGATGTCGCCTTTGATGGTGTCGAGCTTCTTGAAAGCGCGATCGAGATCGAGCGGATAGAGCTTGTCCGGGGCAACGCCGTCGGCCAGCAATGCAGCCTCGATCACGCCCGGTGCCGACCATTTGTAGAAGGTGCGCTTGCCGGGAAATTTCTGCGTGTCGAACAGGTCTGCCCAGGTCTTCGGGCCTTCGCTGACCGTATCGGCGTTGTAGCCGATGACGAAGGAGTAATAGAAGCTGCCGACGCTGTAATCGGTGACGAAGCGCGGGTCGAGCTTCGACTTGTCGATGACGTTGAAGTCCAGCTTTTCCAGAAGGCCGTTCTGCCCCGCCTGAACGGCATAGTCGCCTTCGGCGTCCACGACATCCCAGGAAACGCTTCCGGCCTCGACCATTGCCTTGATCTTGCCATAGTCGGTCGGGCCGTCCATCAGGACATTCGCGCCTGTCGCCGCAGCAAACTTGTCGGCCCAGGCTGCTTTCTGTGCGTCCTGCGTGGTGCCGCCCCAACTGGTGAAGACGAGATCCGCTGCCGAAGCAGCGCCAGTCAAACTCAACGCGGCGGCAACCACCGCCATCTTTATTGTCTTACGCATGTTCCCGGCTCCCATTTTTGTTGTGTTGGTCATCTACGTCGGTCGTTCGCGCCGAGGCGCGAAACCATTCACCGCATCACGAACGGGTCGGGGATCGGATCGTCCGATGTCCTGAGCCAGACGGTCTTGGTGCGGGTGAAGTCGAGTGCTGCAGCCAACCCGCCCTCGCGGCCATGCCCGGACTGGCCATAACCGCCGAACGGCGCGATTGGCGAAACGGCGCGATAGGTGTTGACCCAGACGACGCCAGCGTGGATGCGCTTGATCATCCGGTGGGCTCGCGTCAGGTTCTGCGTGAAAAGGCCGGAGGCGAGGCCGAACGGCGTGTCGTTCGCCAGCGTCAGCGCTTCTTCCTCGCTGGTAAAGCTCAGCACCGACAGGACAGGCCCGAACAGCTCCCGCTCAACCGAAGGCGCTTTTACCTTCGTGCAGTCGATGATCGTCGGCGGATAGTAGAAGCCGGGCGTATCGGGCATGCGTCCGCCGGTAACAAGTTCGGCGCCGGCTTCCACCGATCGCGCGACGATCTCACCAATGATTTCGCGCTGGCGGTTGGTGCACAGCGGTCCCACCTCCGTCGCCATATCGAGCGGCGAGCCGATCTTCACCGCCTCGGCCTTCGCCTTGAGAATCGCAAGGAACCGGTCCTTCACGGACGCCTCGACGAGCAGCCTCGAACCGGCGACGCAACTCTGCCCGGTCGCTGCGAAAATGCCCGCCACCTGTGCATTGGCAGCGCTCTCAAGATCGGCGTCGGCAAAGACGATGAAGGGCGACTTGCCGCCGAGTTCGAGGGAGGTGCTGGCAAGGTTCTCGGCCGAATTGCGCACGACATTCCTTGCCGTCTCCGGCCCGCCGGTGAAGGCGATATGCGCGACCTTCGGATGCCGGGTGAGTGCCGCACCGCAGGTCTGACCGAAACCCGTCAGCACATTCACCACACCGGCGGGAAACCCTGCCTCATGCACCAGCCGCGCAAATTCGAGCAGAGGTGCCGGACCGTCCTCCGATGCCTTGACGACGAGCGTGCAGCCAGCAGCCAGAGCCGGCCCGATCTTGACGGCTGCCAGAAAGAGCTGGCTGTTCCAGGGAACGACCGCGGCGACAACACCGACCGGCTCGCGGCGAAGCCAGACATCCATGTCCGGCTTGTCTATGGCGAGATGCGAGCCCTCGATCTTGTCGGCAAGGCCGGCATAGTAACGGTAATATTCGGCGACATAGGCGATCTGAGCCGAAGTCTCGCGGATGATCTTGCCCGTGTCCCGCGTTTCGAGCTCGGCCAGCTTGCCGGCATTGCTGGCGACCAGATCGGCCAGCCGATAGAGCAGCTTGCCGCGCGCGGTTGCGGTCAGTGCCGGCCATGCGCCTGTATGGAGAGCCCTGTGCGCGGCGGTGACGGCCTTGTCCACATCCGCTTCACGCGCTTCCGGCATTTCGGCCCACGGCGCTCCGGTGGCCGGATCGAGGCTTTCGAAGGAATGTACGCCATCCTCGAAATTGCCATCGATATAATGCTGGAAGCGTCTCATCGCTTCTGCCCCGCAAAGGCCGGCATGACGTCGGCGATGAAGCGCTCGAGCGACGCCTTCTTGCGCGCAAAGCTCATGCCGGTGTCGATCCAGAAGGAATATTCGTCGTAGCCGAGCGCCTCGTAATGCTTGAGCCGCGAAATCACTTCAGCGGGTGTACCCACCACATTGTTGCGGCGCATCGCCTCCGGGGCGTAGATCGCGTTGGCGGCGATTTCTTCCGCGCTCAACCGCTCGATCAGCCCCTGGCTTATCGGCTTCTCGTTTTTGAACCACGCGCCGAAGTAATTGTAGTAGACGCTTATCTCCTGCGCCGCCTGCTCGATATCTGCATCGTCAGTGCCGACATAGGTGTGGCGCAGCACCATGATCTTCGGTCGCGCAATTTCGGGATACTTTTCGCAGGCGTCATTGAAGCGGGTCATGAGGCTTTCGACCTCCTCGTCCCCAAACCAGAGCGGCGTCACCTGAACATTGCAGCCATTGGCGACGGCGAATTCATGCGAATTCGGATCGCGCGCCGCGACCCAGATCGGCGGGTGCGGCTGTTGCAACGGCTTCGGCGCCGAGGTCGTCGGCGGGAAAGACCAGAACTCGCCTTCGTGCGCATAGTCGCCGGCCCAAAGCCCCTTGATGGCCGGGATCATCTCGCGCAACCGCTGGCCGGCAGCCCACGCATCGAGACCCGGGGAAAGCCGCTGATACTCGAAATTGTAGGCACCGCGCGCGATGCCGATATCGAGCCGCCCGCCACTGATGATGTCGGTCATCGCCGCCTCGCCGGCAAGCTTGATCGGATGCCAGAACGGCGCGACGACCGTACCTGTGCCAAGGCGGACGTTCTTCGTGCGGCGCGCCAGATCGGCGAGATTGATGAACGGGTTCGGCGCGATGGTGAAATCCATGCCGTGATGTTCGCCGGTCCAGATCGCATGCATGCCGCCACGGTCAGCGATCTCGCAAAGCTCGATGAACTCGTCATAGAGGCTTTGCTGGCTCTGGTCCGCGTCCAGCCGCTCCATATGCACGAACAGCGAAAATTTCATGGCTGGACCTTTCCAGCGACCGGATGGACACGGCCGCTGCGTTCATTGCCGACATACATGCCGAAATTGCCGAGCACGCACTCGGCAGCATAGCGCCGCAGAATATCGACCGTCGCAGGGTCGGCAATCGCGGTAAACGGCAGGGCGTCAACGGCAAAGAAACGCCCGCCCGCCGGCGTGCCCGCGCCGAGTTGGCAGCGGTAGACGATATGCTGTTTCGAAGCCGCTGTATCCTCGTAGACGGAATAGATAAAGCCGATGGAGGCTGACAGATGCGTCGTCTCGGTAAGATGCACCTGCAGTCTTTCAGGACTTTCGCCGGCGTCGATTTCGCAAGACGGCAGCGCGTAGCGGCCGGCTTCCTTCTCCACCAGCAGAACCTCGCCATTTCTGGCAGCCACCGCGCCGATCACAACCGGCGCTTCGGAACCGGCAGCCGAAACCGCCTTCTGTGCAAGCGACGGCGTAAAATAGCTGCCACGCGCATAGCCGAGACCGTTCGATTTGCCGTTCTCGAAGGCTTCGACCTTGCCGATCAGGATGACATGGTCTCCGCCATCCACGATCGTTTCGGTCGAGCAGTCGAACCATGCGGCCACATCGGAGAACACCGGCGCGCCATGCGGCCCGCGCTTCCATTCCACGGTCGCGAAGCGATCCTCGACCGGGCGCGCAAAAGTGTTCGATATCTCCTTTTGCGTCTCCGACAATATGTTGATCGCGAAACCCTGTGCCTTGGTCAGTGTCTCGAAATTGCGCGAGCTGCGCGCCAGGCACACCAGCAGCAGGGGCGGATCGAGCGATACGCTGGTGAAGGAATTCGCGGTGAACCCGACCGGCTGGCCGGCGGCGTCATGTGTCGTGACGACAGTGACGCCGGTCAGAAACGCCCCGAACGCGTCGCGCAGTGCCCTCGGATCGATCGCAGCCGTCATGCCGGCACCTCCTCGCGCGAAAGCCATTCGGTCAGCAGGGCGTCCACCGTTTCGGGCGCAGTCAGGTTCACCATGTGCCGGTGCCCCGCAATGATCCTGGCTTGCCCCGCAGGTGCCGCCGCTGCCATCGCCTTTGCCATCGCCGGCGTGGAGTTCGGATCGTGTTCACCGGTCAGGAAAAGTGCCGGACAGGCAATATCCGGCCATGCATCGGCATATGTGGCGTCGCCCTGCGCGAAAGCGGCATAAGCCGTCGCGTAGGCTTCGGGATCGACCTTGGAGAGCCAGTCATGCGTCAACCGGTAAGCCGGCGAGTCTTCGCTGCCATCGCCGAACCAGCGGCGCAGCGGACCGTCCCTGTCGATGCGGCCTTCGCGTATGGAATCCACGCGGGCAAGCACTGCCGCGCGCGCTTCCGGGTCGCGCCGGTAGACACCGTTGAGCAGAGCGACGCGCTTCACTCGCGCACCAAAACTTGCAGCCATGCCTCCCGCGATCAGCGCACCCATCGAATGGCCCGCGACATTGACGCTTTCGAGGCGAAGGTCGTCCAGAACCTTTCCGAACCAAGCGACGAAATCCGGCAGCAACGCCCCGCCGGCTATCCTGTCGCTCTCGCCATGCCCGGGCATGTCGACCGCAATGACGCGATGTGCGAGGCCAAGCGCGCTTATCTGCGGCGTCCACGCCTCAAGCCGCATGCCGACGCCGTGGATGAGAAGCAGCGGCTCTCCCGAACCCCGCTCCACATAGGCCGCGCCGCCGGGCGTCCTAGACCGCTGCGGGATTGCTGACATCACGGCCAAGGTCTTTCAGGTCTTCGTAGCGGTTGCCGATGCGATGATGGGGCCGCCCGCCAACCGAAGCGCCCAATGCGATGACGATCTCATCGGCCGCCGGCGCATCCGGTATCGAGGTCTGGATGGTGAGATAGTGCGAGCGGCGGCCTTCGTCGGATTTGTCCATGAGCGGGATCATGATCGGCGCATTGCCGGGGCCCCGCGTATTGGTGAAGGCGAGATAGGTCTTGGCGCCGACCGCCTCGCGAAAATGGTTTCCGAAGCGCAGGGTGTGGATGAGCGCTGAGGCATGCTCCACCTCGCCTGCCAGCCCGACCACTGCCGCCTTGCCATAGCCCTCGACAGCCGCTCCGGAGCCAACCGCATCGACGATCATCCCGGTGAGAAGCTCGCCTAGGATCGGCGCGGCAGCGTGGATTTCCGGCTTCAGGTCCTCGACGAAACCGCGTCCTGCCCAGGGATTGGTGACCACCGCCATCGCCGCATAGAGCTTCAACGGCTGCCCGGCTTTCCTGCCGCCTTCGACGAAGGTCGTTTCGACCTGCAGCATTGTCTTTCGGATGACGATCGGCACCGGTTACTCCGCAAGCTAATATCTATAGCCATATTATGGTATGCCAAAATTGAAAGTGTCAAGCGACTTGCTTGGCCGATCTTTCTGCCTTGGGGCAATGATCTGATTTTTATGAGAATTTTCTGCGAGAATACCGCCGAAAATGGATGCCGTTTTCGTGGACTATGGCCGCGTCAATAAAAGGGTATGGCAGCATCGAGGCGATTTAGGCAACCGTCTCGGCCAGCAATTGCTGGGCGATGGACGATGCCAATGCGACATGGTCCTGCGCCGCGCGATAAGCGCCTTCGCCATCGCCATCGCGGACCGCATCGACGATATGCTGCATCTGTCTCGGCCCGTCGACATCGCGGCCTGTCGTCTTGATGGTCATCGAACGTAGCCGGTTGATGCGCGCGGTCAGCGAACTGACAATGCCCCACGCAACCTCCCGCTCCGCGCCGGCAAACAGGATGCGGTAGAACTCGGTCGTCTCGGCCAGAACCCGGTCCATCTTCTTTTTCTGGTAACCGGCCTTGATGCGTTCCAAAGCCGCCTGCAAATCCTCGCCTATCCGGCCGTCCCGCTTTTGAGCGCAGAGCCTGGCGGCCATGCCTTCGAGCGCGCCGCGGATTTCATAGATCTGCAACGCCTGGTCGGGCGTGGTCACGGCAACGACAGGGCCTCTGGTTCCAAGCGTCGCAACGAGCCCCTCGGACTCGAGATGCCTCAGGACCTCGCGAACGATCGTGCGGCTGACGCCGAGCTGCGTGCAGAGATCGCGCTCGACCAGCCGGGCGCCGGGCTTGAAATGCGAGTCCAGAATGGCATTGCGCAGCCTTTCCAGCGCGAGTTCCCGCAGCGTTTTTTCGGGACGGTCCACACGCAACGAACGCTTGGCAATGGTCATCTGTCGTCCCTCGCTGATATCGCAATGGTTCTTGGAATACCATATTATAGCAATTCGGCAAGACTCATCACTCTCGCCATCAACCAGTACGGCCACGGGGTGCG
>VFQQ010001377.1_pt1 | contig 34498 bp, 56 predicted proteins | sample 3512341 | NCBI WGS metagenome assembly VFQQ01 (sample SAMN10412373, study PRJNA504923) | tailings metagenome | isolation source: Relicate 2 Philex TSF1 revegetated site | place: Philippines: Tuba, Benguet | collected 2017-08-29 | reverse complement strand
ACCATGGGGACCTTCCTGCCGATTGGTGGCGCGCGCAGGGACGACGTGGAGCGGGTGAGCGCTGAGCGGCGCCTTTGACTCGCTCGCTGGACGCTCTATTTAGGGCGCAGCGGCCTGGAATTGTGTTCACGGCTGCCGCCTGGACGATCGCTCAGCCTACCTGGCACGCTGCTTCCCTGGTTGTGCGCTGGCCGCCGCCTCCCCGCCTGCTGCTTCCTTGCTGCCAGCCGGCTGCAGCCGCTGCCCCAGCTGTCCTCCCACCCCCGTGTCCCGCATGCCCCTGCCCGCCCCTCCAGCTCTTCACCGCGGAGCCGTCGGTGCCGGTCAGCAGCGTGGGCGGCCCCGCAGGCGGCGGCTATGCGCCACCCGGCAGCAACGGCGGCGCCACCTCGCCGCCGCTCGGCTTTGGCGGCGGCCCCAGCAACACGCTGGATGAACCGGTGTGGGACACAATCAAGCGCGACCTGCTGCGCATCTACAAAAACCTGGTGAGGCCCGATGGTTTGGCGGGTGCTGCTGCAGGGGCCAGCTGGGTGCTGCTTGAAGGAGCGGCCCGTCGCGATACGCCGTCGGCATGTGCAGGCGTGTTCCCATGCCTGTGCAGCGTGGGTGCTGTCGCCCAGTGGCTGGCAAAGCAAGGCCCTGCCTCGATTTGCTGTTCTGAGCGCTCTACCTTCCAGCCCACTGACTGGGTGCATCACAATTGCAAACCACTCCTGTGCGCCACAGGTGATGGTGGTGTTCCCATTCAAGGACCGCAGCCAGCAGTCGGCGGCGCTGCGCAACTGGGACTTGGTGAGGGGGCCGGCAGACTGCGTTTCTTGCGAACAGCTGTTTGCCAGTGCTGAGTGGCATCCTGTGTGGCCTGCCGTGCCACATCCCACCTGCTGCCGCACCTGCCCGTGCACATGCGCCCTGCTGGCTGTGCCGCACGCAGCAGCAGTTGGCTGTGCCGCAGGCAGCAGCAGTTGCCATGGTGCTCCTTACTAGCAATTTCTAACTTACATTGCTCTACCGCAGTGGGGCCCCATGATCTTCACGCTGGGGCTGGCTATCGCGCTATCTGTGGGCGCGCAGACAGCCTCCAAGACATTCTCGGTGAGGGGCGCCCCCCGGCTGCATTCGCTGGGGGCGGCGGCAGATGCGTCTGTGCTAGTCGAATAGGGAGGTGGCAGATGGCACTAAGCAGGCACTGAACAGGCCAAGCGAAGCAGCGCTGCCGTGCAGCAGTTGCGCTGCACCAAGCCTTGTGGCACGCATTGTTCGCACATCACTGAATGCCATGCCAGGCACTTGCCTGCCGACCCGTGCCACGACATTTTCCCTGCCCTGCTCTGCCATCTACCACCTTTGCAGCTGGTGTTCGCGCTGGTGTCTGTGGGAGCCATCATCCTGACCGTCAATGTGGTGCGTTTTGACGCTGCTTGTCACTCTGCGCTGGCAGTCGTGTGCTGAAGCCTGGGCGCCTTGGCATTGCTGCAGCACGCGGGAACCACGTGCAGTACTGCTGTCTGCCCGTGCACACATTGGGGGCACGCAGCCATGCGGTGTAGTAAAACCAACCCCCTTGCCGCATCGCCTGTATGCAGGTCCTGCTGGGCGGCACGATTGGCTTCTTCCAGTCGCTCTGCCTGCTGGGCTACTGCCTGTTCCCCATGGTCGTGGCGGCCATCGTGTGCGTCACAGTCAAGCTCATGCTGGTCAGGTGCGCCACTGGCTGGAGTTGGGTTTGATGCAACACGGACACCGTTTCCAGGCTGGAGGGCTGGCTGGCGGTGCGCGTGTGCTGCATGTGCTGCATGTGCTGCACTGCCGCAGGTCTGCCGGTGCCCGTGTGCCGTGCATCTTGCTGCGAAGTGATCATCCATGATTGTGGTCTCTCTTCACTCTACGAGTCCCGACCAGGCCTCTCCCCTTTTGCGATGATTACGATGCTCCGCAGGTGGATCGTGGTGCCCATCATGATTGTCTGGTCCTCCTGGGCCTCCATACCCTTCATCGGCGGCGCGGTGCCCGCCAACCGCCGCGCCCTCGCGGTATTCCCCCTCGTGCTGCTGTACACCGCGGTGGGCTGGCTGGCGCTCATCACATGATGAGCATGCTGTGGCCGCAGCTCAAGCGGCGGTGGGGCGGCCCGGCAGCAGGGGGCGCTCAACGGAAGGCGCTGGCCGGTGGCTGCCCGCTGCGCTGCCGCAGGCCTGTGTACTGCTCTACTCTCTTGTAAACTATGCCCTGACATATCGCACGGCGTGCCGACAGCAAGCTGCAGGCCAGAAGGAGGCAAACAGCTGCAGATGGGCAACGGGCTTGGTCGGCGCCGGCCGACAGCGTCCACGCTGGCGGGCGCCATCCATCAGGATGGCCGGACTTCTTGGGCCGCGCCGGCACTGGCAGCGCACTACACGATATCTGAACAAACCTCCACACCCCTGCACCCGCCCCAGCAGCCAGTATGCAGTGCAGTGCCCAGTGCCGGCCCGTGGCAGCAGTGCAGCGCCCCGCGCTGCGCAGCAGCAGCGCCTTTGTCGGCAGCAGCCTGCGTGTGGCACCCCTGCGGGCGCAGACGCGCCCTGCTCAGCGGCAAGTGTGCGTGGCGGGCCTCTTCGGCCTGGGCGTGCCGGAGCTGGCGGTGATTGCCGGCGTGGCGGCGCTGATCTTCGGTGAGTGGGCTCTCGAACGCCTCGCTGCGCGGCTGGGCCAGTGCCGCCGCCGCTTGGACGGCGCCGCCGCCGCCGCTGCCGCTGCCACCCGCTCAATGCAGGCCTGAGCACTCACGGGGGTCGCTTCCACTGCTGTTGATGCTCCATCACAGGCCCCAGCAAGCTGCCGGAGCTGGGCAAGGGCCTGGGCAAGACGGTGAAGAGCTTCCAGACTGCGGCAAAGGTGCGGGCGAGGGGTGCAGAAAACCTCTGGGTTTGGGGTGCAGAGCAGAGCCCATGTGCAGTGGCAGCTCCCTGCACAGCTGCAGCGTGTGTAGTGCTATTGATCCATCGGTGAGACTCGCACTGCCTGTCCGTTTTTGCTGCGTGGCTCCGCCGTGCGCCGTGAGCGGCCCGCCCCCCTGATGGGCGGCGCACCTTGCAGCCTGCATCCATGCTGCTGCACTCTCCTCCGGTAATGTACAACGTCACAAATGCTCCTGGCTGCAGGAGTTTGAGACGGAGCTCAAGCAAGCGGCGGCCGACGACGGCGAGCAGCCAAAGCAGCCGGCGGCGGGTGAGAAGGAGGATGCACCGGCTCCCAAGCAGTGATTGGATGGCCCGGCGTGGACCCAACTGGCCTTGACTCTCATGTCCTCCGGCCAGCTGGCCAGCGCGGGCGGCTTGGCGTGCAGGCCTGCCCAGGGCGCCGCCCATTGGCCGCCCCTGGTGCAGCCCCCGCCGGCGGGCGATTTTGGGCGCACAGCCCGCCGGCGCCCGCGCCTGGCCGGCTGCGCCGGCTCTCGGTTTTGATTGATTTACTCCGCTGCTCCCACTCCCTGTGACACCTCACGAAAATCCGCGTAGGGGCAATGGCTGGCTTGGCAATCGTTGGGCACATGCATCAGGAAAGGGGTTTGCCGCTGCAGGTGCTGCGAGCGGCGGCAGTGGCGGCGGCAGCACTCAGCATGGCCTGCATGCATGACGAACACCGCTTGCAAGGCACCTGGCGCGCTAAGCCCATTACTCCCACACGGCTGTGAGCGCCTGCGAGCCCCACAGCCCGTTGTCGCAAGTGCCCCTTGTTGAGCAGCAATCCATCACCGGTGCACCCGGCCTTGGGGCAACCGGGCGCCATGGATCTCAACATGGCGGCGGCCTATGCAGCAGGGGGGCAGCCCCCGCCGCAGGCCTTTGCCCGACAGCCGCCGCCGCAGCGCCCGCCCCACCGGCAGCACCAGCAGGACTACGATGATGGCCAGGAGGAGCTGGAGGAGCTGCCGAACGTTGACGACCTGGAGGTGGCGGCGGCGGCGGCCGGCGTGGCGCCCGTGCCTGCCGTCCTAGCGGAGATGGGATATTACGAGCTCGGGGTGCAGCCCAAGCAGGTGGCGGAGAGCAGCAGCAGCGAGGAGGAGAGCGACGAGAGCAGCAGCAGCAGCGACGAGGAGGGTGAGGCGTGGCGGGGAGGCAGTGTCGAGCTGGTTTCGGGCATGGGCACGCGAGCACGCTGCCGCGCAGGGCTTGCCACCCGGCAGCTGCACCTGCTTGCTTCTACCTCAGCATGGAGAGCCTCCCTCCTCCCCCGCCTAACATTCTAGCACCGGCCTCCTGTTCTCCCCTGCTTCCTGTGCACCCAGGCTCTGAGACGGACGATGAAATGGCGCCGGCCAGCGGCGCAGCAGCAGCGGCAGCGCCTGCGCCCGCCGCCGTGCGCCTGCACTTGCAGCTGGTGGGCGATGATTCCGTGGCAGTGCAGCTGGTAGCGGGCGGCCCAGAGGCCATGGATGCAGAGGTGGCGCCCGACAGCGATTTTGAGGGCAGCGGCGCCAGCAGCAGCAGCGACAGCAGCAGCGAGAGCCAGGACGAAGCCCCCGGCGGCGGCGGCGGCAGCGAGGACGAACCCTTGGATATTGTGACCAACTATGCGGACATCAAGAAGATGATCGATGACATGGATGCTGACGAGGACGGCGGTACCGGCGGCGACCCTGCGGCACATGCAGCGGAAGTTGAGCTGCTAGGCGGTACACCGCTGCCCAGCCTGGCGGCTCTGGATATCCAGCCGGATGAAGCGGTGCAGACGGCGGGGGCGGTGCAGTCCATGCTGGAGGGCATGATTGTGATCAAGGTGGGTGGAGGTGTGATCATTTGACGGGACATGCTTTGCCGGGCAAGCTTGGGTTGTGGGTTGTTGCAAGTGGGGCAGCCGATGCCGGAGGGGTTGCTGCTGTCACAAGCTTGGTCAACCTGCAGCAGATTGAGTACTCGGCTGGCAAGGCAGGCGCATGCTGAGACCTTGCGGCAGCTCACCTACACCCACTCCTGCCTGCCACTCTCCCCACTCCCGACGATGCAGGCGGAGGTGGGCAGCCGCGCCCTCACCGAGGGCTGTGTGCTGGTGCTGGAGGACCGCACCCCCATTGGCTGCATCGAGGAGATATTCGGCCCAGGTGAGCCTCACCTTTGGCTCGCTTTGTTCACGTTTGTTCATTCGCGACGGCACAACGGCCAGCCGCAGGGCCATCAGATGCCAATGGGTTGTCTTCCGGGCGGGCGTACTGTTCGCTTCGGTGCCCTCCTGCTCGATCCTTTTAGTTGTATCTGCAGCGTGGGCCCGACGGCAGCCCCCTGCACTGCCCTGGGCTGCACAGTTCGTGTTTTCCAGCCGCAGCTGGCTGCTCGCAAACACCCTCCCGGCTCCTCCTCTCTGCCCTTGCCTGCACGCAGTGATGAGCCCGTTTTACGCGCTGCGCTACGCTGGGCAGCAGCCCATGCCGTCCAGCCTGGCACCAGGGGCCGCTGTGTATAGCGTGGACAGGTGCGCCTTAGCTGGATTGTGTTTGATGGTCCCGAGGGTTGTTGGGGTGGCCCGGCAGTGCGGATGCTGCGTTGCCAGCTGATCTGGGGTGGCTTGCTGGGCGCTTGGGCTGCCTGCTGGGTGCTTCGACTGCCTGCTGGGTGCTTTGGCTGCCTGCTGGGTGCTTTGGCTGCCCGCCATCACACCATACCCGAGCCCCATTGCAACTTCTCCCGCTCCTCCTTTCCAGGCTGGCCGACTTTGTGCTGCCTGAGGCGCTTCTATACCCCCTCCCTTCATGCCTCTGCCTATCGCAGTTGGTGATATCTTTAAACACCCACCTTTATGCAGGCTGGCCGACTTTGTGCTGCCCGAGGCGCTGCGTGTGCGCGGCTACGATTTGGGGCCTGACGAGGACGAAGAGCTTGAAGCTCAGTTTTCGGATGACGAAGCGGTGAGCTTTTTTGCTGTGTGTTCTGCGGTCCATGCTGCTGGTGATGGTTCAGTTGTGGTGAGGCCATGGTTTGCAAGGCCGCATCCGCGCCTCAGTTTGCTGGTGTGCCCTTGCAAGGGAGGTGTTCTGCTGACGAGCCACTCTCGCAGTTTGCGCCCGCCCTGCTGTCCCAGCACCGCTGCAAGCAATCCACGCCTGTCAACATCGCCCCTCATCTCTTCCTCCCGCTCTCCCGCTTTTCTTCCCGCAGGAGGCGCGGCACCGACAGAAGATGAAGGCCAAGCGAAAGGAGGCGCCAGAGGGGCTGCAGCTGGCCGGCCGTGGCGCCAAGCAGGCACACGGTGGGCGCGGCGGGCGCGGCGGCAGCGGCAGGGGCGGCCGCGGCGGCAGGGGCGGCGGGCGCGGCGGGCAGCAGGCAGGGTATGGCCCGCCGCCACCGGCCCAGCAGCAGCAGCAGGCGTACTACCACCCTCACCAGCAGGGGGCGCCTGCTCCGCCGCCTGCCGCCCCGGTCGCGGGACGGACGTTCAGCGGCCGCCTGCCGCGAGGGCAGCCGCCACCGCCTCCCCCCGGCTTCCAAGCGCATGCCACTGCTGCACAGCTGACGGGCATGACCCTGCAGCAGCAGCAGCAGCAGGCGGGGATGGGCGGTTATGGAGCTTACCACGGCGGCGCACCGCCGCCACCTCAGCAGGCGTTCCCTGGCGGGCACATGATGCGGCCTCAGTACGCAGCAGGGCCGCCGCACATGCAGCAGGCGCCGCGGCGGCAGGGCGCTGGTACGATCATGTCGGCTCAGTATGCTGGTCCACGGCCGCCCATGGCTCCCGCCATGCAAGTGCCAGTCATGCAGCAGCAGGTGCCCGGCATGCAGCCGGTACCGCCGCCGCCGCAGTTCACTCCTGCGCTGCCCTTCCCGCCGCCCCAGCCGCCCCAGCAGTGAGGGCAGGCTAGGCTGCTGCAGTGAAGGAGGCTAGGCTGCTGCTGTTGTGTGTGATCATGTGAAGCCCCTGCAGCCGTGCCTGTTGTAATGTGGTGTGAAATGAAGGCTGTGCTGAGCATGGACTGGCCAGAATGGTGCTCATAGTGCAGTGCAGGCAGCACAACAATGGCGGTTGGTATGCAGCAGCCCCCGCACAGCAGTTCCCAAGCTGCTGCTGCCATTAACTCAAGCTAGGCGGTTGCGTACATTCTTTACATGCAAAATTGGGAGATAATAATAACGCCTAGTTACAGTAGTGCTTGCCACATAAAAAATGCACCGTGCCGGCATGTGCGTCAGCACATGCACCGGCGGGGCAGCGGGAGCAGAGGCATCAAAATTGCAAGCATTAGCAGGAGTAGTAGGCAGGATCAGGCAGAGCAGCCGTGGCAGCCAGGGCTCAACCCTTGCGCTGCACTTGACTTGCAGAAGGAGGGTGTGCATAAAAGTAAAAGGGAAGGTGGGAAAGGGGATGTGTGAGTGTGCATGTGCGTTGCAAGACGTGTGTTGAGCAGCCGAGGGCTGCCGAATCGTTATGACGTCTGATCTATTTTTGGGCCGTGGGTGCTCAGGCAGCCAGCGCTCAGGTGGAGGTGGCAACTGGCCGTCCGATGCTGAGGCAGCATCAGCTGCGGCAGCACATGGCCGCTGGGGCGCCGAAGCTTCAGCTGCCCGCCGCCACATCGGATGCCTCAGCTGGCTGCTTAGGCGGTGGCGGCGGCCTGCTCCTCTCCCTGCTCGTACGCCTGGCGGAACAGGCCCACAATTTCGTCGTGGGTGGCAGGGCTGCAACAGGGGGTGGAAGCAAGGGGAGGAGGGAGGGTGGGCGGTCACGCAAGCATAGCTGCGACAGAGAAGATGTACAGCATGGCTGGCGGCTCTGGTCCAGGTACAAAGTCATGAGCAAGCTGCCGTCCCCAACTCGAGCAGCAGATACAGCGAATAAACAACAAGGCCTCACCGGGGGTTGGTGAAGCCGCAGGCGTCCTTGAGCGAGTTGGCGGCCAGCACGTCAAAGTCCTCGGGCTTCACGCCCTGCAGTGAAAAGCAACAAAAAGTATCTCAGTGGCAGATAACAAATGGCGGCCAGCACATCAAAGTCCTCGGGCTTCACGCCCTGCATTGCACAGCGGACAAGCCACGGGCATGGGCAAGCAGTGCAGCACCCACACCCACAGCATCCACATGACAGCAGCAGGTACTTTCCAACTTGCAGTTGGCGATCGGGCTTCAAACTGGCTAGCTGATAAATTGCAACCAGTGCTCACCAGCTCCTTGAGGTTGCGGGGGATGCCCACGTCGGCGGACAGCTGGCGGATCAAGCCCAGCACAGCGGGCACAGCGCGCTCAGCGGGCAGGCCGGAGCCAGCGCCCAGCGCCTCTGCCATGTCCACGTACAGGTGGGGCACCGCCTGCAGAAGGAAACCAAAGAAAATTGAGTATATAAACAGTGGCCCATATTGAATATGCCATGCAGGGGGCCACCACGTACAGGTGGGGCACCGCCTGCAACAAAGCCGAGCAAAAGGCAACCAAGTCTATTCATGTCGAAGCAACTAGTGAGGTGGCCATGTCTATAAGTAAAACGAGTGCACACACAGTGAACAGACAGCGGCGTGGCGGCGCCAAAAACACAGTTCTGCCTGCAAACTCAAATGGGCTGCCCAAGGAGAGCCCAGCAGTGCAGTCCTGGCCACGTGAGCTACTTGGGAGCATTGTCTTGCCTGGGCGTTGAATTCCTGCACCACTGGCAGCAGCACCGCATTGCACACGCCTGCAGGCAGCCAGGGCCAGCGCAGTGGCGGGGAAGGGTTGGGAGCTGGGCAGGCACTGCGCCAGCGGCAGCAACCGTGCACCAGGCACAAAGCGGCGTGGCATGAGGGCAGCATCCAATGATTGCTAGCCGCTTGGTAGCGCAACATCAGTACAAGCAAGAAGCCAGATCTCCCCCTGTGACCAAGTGCCCGGGTGCTCACCATGGGGCAGGTCGTAGAAGCCGCCCAGCTGGTGCGCCATGGCGTGCACGTAGCCTGCGGTTCATGGCAGATGCGCGAAGAAATGAGGGGCGAAGAAATGAGGGGCGATGGGATGCGCGAAGAAATGAGGGGCGATGGGATGTGACGATGCGCACCCTGCCTTGATCTGAAACGAGAATGGCTGTTCTCTTTGCAGAGTGTGGAGGGCTCAAGCTGCAGGGTTGCGGGAGCAGGACTCAAGCTCCATGCCGACCAAACAAAGCTGTCGCGCTCACCCAGGGAGGCCGAATTGAACGCCATGCCGGCCAGGAACTGCGCGTAGCTCATCATGTCGCGGGCCTGAAGGAAAGAGAGTATGTCAAAAGGAATTCGTCGCTGTCATGTGTCTGCCCCTAACCCTGCACTGGTAGGGATATGGCAGCAAACGCGCACATCGTGCATGATCTGCCCGCCCGGGCAGCACAGCATGCATGCCACCCACCTGGGCGTTGCTGCCGTCCGCCACAGCGGTGCGCAGGTAGGCGGAGATGAGCTTCATGGCGTGCAGCGCAGAGGCGTCTGCGTAGCAGGCGGTTGGGCACCAGTTGGATTGAGTGAGGAAAGTCGTATGGACATGTGCAACGAAAGATGCATTACCTTGCCTGCTGCGCTGGGCAGTGCAGAAGAGCAAGGGCGCAGCGGCAAGTGTGGGGGCGGTACTGCATGTGCCTCACCGGTGAGCGGGGTGCTGATGGTGCTCACATAGGCCTCCACAGCGTGGGTCAGCGCATCCATGCCCTGCATACATAATGCTTGGCAATGCGCATGTGGATGGTGTCGGGGGCAGGTGACAGATCGACCAGAATCAGACCAGCACTTAAGCAAGGCAGCAGCAACTACACCCAGTGCCCAGCAACAGGCTCACCGTGGCGGCGGTGAGGGCGGGCGGCATCTTGTGCATGAGCACCGGGTCGTCCACGGCAATGGTGGGGGTGCACTTGCTGCACGGATGCAAGGGGAAAGCTGGTCAGCTGACCAAGAGCGCGGCAAAGTGGAGAATTGATGACACAGACAGGCCGATTTGGAGAGCCCTACGAGCCACACATTCCCTCCACCCCTCACCTGTCCACAATGGCCATCTTGACGTGGCGCGCAGAGTCGGTGATGATGCAGAAGCGGGTCATCTCCGAGGCGGTACCGGCGGTGGTGTTGATGGACACCAGCGGCAGCATGGGCTTGCTGCTCACATCCACGCCCTGCGGTGAGGCAAATCAGCCAAACGAGGACAAGTGGCGTTACTGTGTGGCTTAAGTCGCCCACACTACCAACCCTGCCAAGCAGCCGGGGGATGGCGCAAGAGTGCAGTCTTCGCAAGAGTTCCTGCTCACCTCATAGTCGTGGATGCGGCCGCCGTTGGTGGCCACAATGCCCACGCCCTTGGCGCAGTCGTGGCTGCTGCCGCCGCCTGCAGGGGGACAGACCGGAGGGAGGGCAAGGGCAGCCGGCCAATGTAAAACATTGTCCACAACCCAGTCTGTGCTGCAGTGGAGTGGTCCATCTGGGGCGGCGGTGCAGGGCAAAGGCGGCGCGAGCTGCACTGCAGTCAACACCACCAGTTTTGGAGAGTGGGCTCAAGCTAAGCAAAGCCCAGGCCTTTGGCTCACCGAAGGAGACGATGTGGTCGCAGCCGTGCTGCTTCAGCAGCGCCAGGCCGTCCTCCACCTGTTGGGAGGAAAACAAATCAGCAAGACATGAAAACGCAATGCAGTGCATTCAGTGCACACGTGCGCACAGACTAATCTGCACTGGGCTGGATGGCAGGCAGCAGCAGCAGCCTAGCGGTCCGCAGTGCACTCATACACACAGGTGCAGTTTCCATTGCCGCAAATGTAGCCGCTCCCACTCACGTTCTTGTCGGTGGGGTTGGGCACCACATACACACAGGTGCAGCTGTAGTAGGAAAGTAATACTACCCTTCAGCTCCCACTCACGTTCTTGTCGGTGGGGTTGGGCACCGCGCCGTCAAACACCACCGCCTCCACGCCCGACTGCTTCAGCACATCGATCACAGCGTTCACAGCACCCGACTTGGCCATGTACTGCAGAGGGTGAACAAAGATGATGTGTGTTTCCATTTTATCAAGCAGGTCAAATCACGACGTTCACAGTGCCCGACTTGGCCATGTACTGTTGAGATTGGAGGGGAGGCAGATGGGCAACTGTTCAGCACAGCAGCAGCATGCCGAGCCGCCGGCCTGCCGCGTTGCAAGCCAGGTGTGCGAATTTGAGGGGTGCATGGGCGTAACGACAACTCCGCAAAATACCCAACCTGCGCAGCTAGCGGCTGCCACCTTTTGCCTAGAGCCCAACTCACCGCATCGGTCACGATGAGCGCCTTCTTCAGGCCCAGGCTCTTGATGCGTGCACCCGCCGCTTGCAGCGCTCCGCCGCCAATCAGGCTGCAAGAAAGTGGTAGGAAGGAGGCGGCAGTGAGTTTACAGTCCTGTCTGGTGCAGTAGGAGAGCAGCAGCACACGTGGGGCTGGAGGCCCGGGGCAGCTGGGACGAGACCAGCCAGCGAGATCGATGCAGTAGGGGCGGCTGACGCAGCTGCCCTGCAGGCGAACCTGCCTGCCCGCTCAAACAGACTGTGCAGACAGCCGGCGAGCACCGTGCATTGGGCCCCTGGTAAGAGGCCAGCCATTCGGCTCACCTCTCGCGGGGCATGAAGAACGCATAGCCGCCATCAGCAGGGGGGCTGCAGTTGGGTGGGGCGGGAGAGAGTATGCACGTGGGTGTGGCGAGCTAGGCTAGGCTAGGGCGACAACAAAACAGCTCATTCAGCGCTTACCGCCGCTCGCCACTCATCAGCATGTGTAATGTGTAGAAGGCGTCTGTCCATCATGCACTGGCCTGACACGCCACCCTCCTACCCCAACCGCCGTTGCCATTGCGGCTGCACCTGCCAACCGCCACTTAAAGACCCGCTTGCACTCCCTTTGCTTTTGCTCCCTGCCCTGCTGCCTGCCACTCACTGGTGGTAGTTGGTGCCATGGGGAGCAGAAGGGATGGCGGGTCCCTGCTGGGAAGGGCGGGGGCAGCTGCTTGATTGGAAAGGGGGGCGGGCACAGACTCGGACAGCTGGCGAGGCTTCAGCGCTTGCCAGCTGGCGCATGCGCAGGTGCATTGCGGGCAGGAGCTGGCACCACTCAACCGATCTGGACCTTGGTGGAAGTTCCTGGCTCCACAGAGAGGCCCAAACATGCAAGATCACACGGGCTGGGCAGCCTAGTACTTGCAGCATACAGGCCGGCCGCCGGCGGCGGTGGGACCACCGCCGGGACTGACCTGGGAAGCGAACCCGCGCAGCAGAGAGGATGCCGCTGCGGCCGTGCGCGTGCTCACAGCCTCGCTGGCCACCCATCCGCTCTGCAGGGCGCGGCCTGCACGCAGCCCAGAGCGAAGTGCCTGCCGCAGCATGTCGGAATGGGCTTCGGTGGGCTCGGTAGCAGGTTGTGGATTGCAGGTATTGCAAGCGGAGCGCAGGAGAATGGCGATCGGCACGGGTGGCAGGGATATGAGCTGGGTGGGCGGCCGCCAGGCGGGCATAAGTCATCCTCACACTCAGCACATTCCAGCCCTGGGCCAGCTGTCTGCCCAGCCAGACGCCCCAGCTTGCAGCCAGATGTTTGTGAGTAGCCAATACGGCGGATGGCAGCGGGGCTGGAGGCACATTGTAGCCTGCAAGTCGAACGGGCCACCGCTGAGCGGGCGCCGTGCGAAGCCTTGCAGGCGCCGGCACATTCGGAGCTGCTGCTTATCTACCATGTGCTGTCTGCATGGTAGCGTTGAAGTGCTCTTGACATCGGCTCTCAGCCAGCTCATTGCAAGACAAAGCAAGGAGCAAGCAGGGGAGGCGGTGCCCAAGCGCACCGCAGCGACACGCCCAGCAAGCGGCGGCGCCGCTGCGCGGTATGTGCGCTGCGGCAGCAATCAGTTTGGTCGACCCCCCATCGTGCTTAAAACATGAGGGGTGTGGCGCTCAGAACAGCATGGTGCGGCGTGCAGGGGGAGGTTGGACGGCAGCTAAGAGAGGGGGAAGCACTAGCAAGGGAGACGGGCGAACACAAGCACAGGGGTGGGTGGGTGGGTGCGATTTGTACAGGTGAGGCGACAGCTACAGGGGGGGTGGAAAAAGGGCAGGTGGGGCATTGGCTGGGCCAGAGCGCTGAGGCATGCTCCTATCAATGCTGCGGCAGCCGCCAACCGCACTGGGCTCTACTACGGGCGTTGACCCAGCAGCCCAGCAGCGGCGCCGGCGGGCGTGCTGCCGCGGCAGTTGGGCAGAGGGGCGCTCCTTCGCACCACAGCTGGCCAGCCAGTGGGTTGCGGCTAGGGCTGGGCAGCCTCGGACGCTCAGAGGTGCCCACTCAGCAGCGGCTGCCTCACTCAAAGGCCCACTGGTTCTCTCGGCGCACCTCCTCCTCCTGTGGGGGAAAGATCAGCAGGGCAGACATGGCGGTTGTTGGTGAGCTGGAGAAACCCTGAGGGTAAGGTGCAGTTGCCGGCATCGCAGCTGCTCACGGCAAACCAATTCTGCAGAAAATTTGATTGCAACACCAAGCCGCACCTCCTCTGGCGTGACGTCGTTCTCGATGTTGAAGCGCCCTCCTCGCAACTGATTAGTTGATGCATGGACATTTCTCAAACCCATCGCACCTCCTCTGGCGTGAAGTCGTTCTCGATGTTGAAGGTCTTCCGGATCTCCTCGGGCGTCTTGCCCTTGATCATGTTGGCCACCTGGGGCAGGAGAAACGTGGCGGGCACTTTCAGGCCTACACATTTCAGCAACGAAGCAAAGCAAAGTGTGGGGGTGAACTCGGGCGTCTTGCCCTTGATCATGTGGCCACCTGGGGGGGGAATAATTGAGCCACGCAGGTGCAGCAGTTCAAGAGTCCAGCGCCGCGTCTGCTTGTGAGCACTGGTTGTGAGCACCACAAGCAAGCCTCGAGGCAACCCATGCTCCCTGCCTTGGGCAGCCCATGCTTCACACACATGCCACCATGCTTCCTGTCCCGGGCTACCCGTGCATCCCACCGCCCCAGCGGCACTCACTGTGAGGCGGGTCAGGTCCAGCAGCGACGTGCACACACACACAAGCAGCAAACAGCATGGCTGCAAATAACAGCAGGCTCACTGTGAGGCAGGTCAGGTCCAGCAGCGACTTGATGTTCAGGTAGTTGGCCGCCTGCAGCAGAACAGGAGGAAATATCGAGCCGCTCAGCAAACAAAAGCCGCTCAGGAAGCAGCCGGTGCAGAGCCCAGCACAACGGAGGGAGCAGCACGCCGCGACCACCCCATCTGTGCTATTCATCCACTGAGAAGAAGCAATCTGCGCCCACTTCGGCTCACCAGGATCAGCTCGAACAGCACGCCCTGGTCCACCTTGGTGAACTCGGTGTCAAAGGCCTGCAGCAGGGAAGAGGCGGGATAAATGGTAAGAGGTGGGCTTAGGACACACAACAGAAAAAGGAGATCCACCGAGTGATGACACCATCGGATGCGCCAGTAGTTGATTGCCTGCCTGTCCTTTGCTGCAGCCGCCCTGCGTTGCGTTTCATTCAGCCAGGGCAACTCGTTGGCGCTGGTGCAGCCGCGTTTCATTCACGCAGCAGCCGAGCAGGCACCGAGGTGCGCGGCAGCGGCAGCTGAGGAGGCACGGGGCGGCCGCGTTTCATTGTCCACCGGGCTGCCGGCTGCTTGCAGCACAGAGCTGCGTGCCCCTTCGACTCCAGCTCCCTCAAGGCCAGGGCTTTTGGGTCCCACCCAACCACAAATCAAACCCGCCCCCCACGGGTCCAGACACACTTGGCGGCGCAGCCGGTGCTAGACCCACCTTGATTTCGTCCTCGCTCTTGGCCGGCTTGCCGTGCTCGTCCTTCTTCTCTGCCGCCACGTGGAACTGGCAGTACTCGATGACCTGCAGCAAAGGGGAGAGAACTGAATCAAATCAATCGGTCGGTCGACCACCCCCGGACCCTGGCAACACAAAACACTGAGCAAAGAGTTAATAGTCAGTTTACATGCAGCACAGGCAGCAAGCGCCGCTACATGGCAGAAATGTCCTCAGCAGGGCTGCCAGGCTTGAAGCACACGCTCGGGAGGATGGTAGGAGGATCGCACACAGCCGGACACCAACCTTTGCCAGGATCTTGGAGTTCACGTTGGGCACGGGGATCACCTCATCGCTGCCAATCTCTGCAGGCAGGCAAGAGCACATCAAGCTGAGCAACAGGAAGGCATGTGCGAGTGCACTGGGCAGGAAAGGCGCCGCGGTGCAACGAGCATGCACAGCATTCATGGCGGCAGGGCAGGCGAACAGCACCGGCCCGGTGCAACAGATGCACCGGAAGCAGCACGATTGTGCGCAATGAGTGGCCACTCATGCCCGAAGAACCCCACAATGGGACGGCCCAAAGACAGAAGCCTGCGAGCGCTCCAGGCTCGGAACTTGCCCTCGATTGTGTTTTGGATGGTCACTGACTGCGCCGCCACCTCTGCATCTACCTCGAACGTCTGCAGAGCGAGCAGAAGTAGCCGGTGAGTGCAGCGCAGCAGATGAAGCTTTGCAGGGCAGGCAGCACGGCACAGCCGCCACAGCAAACGCGGCGGCCGCGCTGGCCGGTATGGCGGCCCGTCACACAGCCCTAGCATACCTGGGTGTCAGACGACAGCAGCTTGACCTGCGAGTAAGAGGCAGAGCAGGGGATTGGGAGCTGGTGAGCAGGCAGGCGGCACGCAAGCAAGCTGGCGCGCCGTGCACGGACGTCGAAGCGGCGGCGGTGAGCGGGCGGCGCCGCCTGGGGAGCGCCCCTGCGCGCCGCGGCCCGCGCCCATCGCGCTCGGAGCGATCCCCTGGCCGATCTTCCCAGCCTCGTCACCCGCGAGGGCGCCCAGAGGCGGAGAGAGGGGACCGAGCGGCGGGCCCACGCCCGCCCCTGCACGTTGATCCGGGACTAATCAATCTAGCTGCGAGCGCGCGCGGTGCGCCCGTCGCCCACCTTCTCCGCTGCCATTTTGATGCTGTCTTCGCCACGCCCCTAGCTTCGAGGAGTCGAGCAACGCGTCGATCACAAGCTGCGAGGTTTGGGCGGTTGTGGGGCGGCCGTGCGTGACCCCTGGGCACCTGCTGACTGGCGGCCTGCCCCCATGCAGGCGGCTTTGACGGGCTAGGGACGCCCCAGAGGCCTCATTTCCGACGCAATAGTCTAGAATCAGCCATCCAGAGACTTTGGAGCCGCGAGCAAGGCGCAGCGAGCCGCCCGGCACTTGAAAGCTGCCGCCGCCACCGCCCAGCTGCCGCTGAACGTCGACTGCCTGCAGGCCCCTGTCAATTACTCAATGACTCAATAATGGCTTCATGGCCTCCCACGCCAGCGGGCAGCAGGGTTCTGGCAAAGGCCAGCCAGCAACGGCACCACATGCCGCACCGCAGGCAGCCAATGCGCCCTCATGACCGGCTTTCTCGGCAAAAGTCGGTTACCGTTCAGTGGGGTTGGGAGGATGAGAAGCGATTAAAGGGCAGATGGCAGTGCGATGAAATGCTGAACCGGAGCCAGAAGGTCATGGTGGTACAAGGAAGGGTTGCTGTACAGCTTGGCACACGATACATGGCTGATCAGGCCGTCCGCTCATGCCCGCACCGCCACACCATGCGGCCGCTCGGCTGCCGCCACGGCGGGCGCGGGCGCAGCCAGCGGCGGCAGCAGCCAGTGCTCAGAGGCGAACGTATCCACGCCCCTGATGTGGATGGCGTCGGAATAAACATCAACGATGCCGTAGCACTCCCTGCGGCACGAGGAGGGCAGCACAGCTCATGCGCAAAAGGCCAGCAGGCATGAAGGGAGCATGGCAACATGGCATGAACATGGCCAGCCATGTGTGATGCCGTAGCGCACGTCAAACCTGCTGAAAAGCCGCGGCAAGTCAGCAGGAAGAGGATGCAAGCATGCCATGCACACGAATGATGCTCCATGGCCAAGCATGCTGCTCAGCAGGTGCAGGCGCTGCCAGCCGTCCAGAGCGCTGTCCCATGCTCCAGGGCATGAATGCAGCTGTGGCACTCATGCCCAACCATGGCACACCCTGTAAGGGTCGCTGCGGCACAGGGGCAGCAACCGGAGCACACCTGCCAGGCGGCGTCTCCAGCACAGCTTTGCACACTCGGTGGCGGATGCCCGCTGCATCGGTTGCCATGCCGTCCATGTGGGCATGGCCCGCCAGCGTCGCAACCACCGTGCCCGCGTAACGGTGCAGCACCTGCACGTGTGAAGGAGGCAGGAAACTGTATGCGTGACGCAATAGACAAACTGTGGTCCCATGGATTTGAGAGTTGGTTAGCCATGGGCGTTGCCCGGGCGGCCGGATGAGCAGCATGGGCAATCCATGTGCAGACAGGTCACCACGGGCGGGAGTAACTGGCATGATGTGCCTTCAGCCTCACCTCGAGCACTTCCTGGTAGTTCCACATCAGGCAGACGGGCGAGCAGGTGTCTGGGTGGAAGCACAGGTGGCAGCAGCAGATGACGCGCTCGCCGCCCGCCGCCGCCGCCTCCAGCTGCTGCTGCAGCCAGGCCAGCTGCGCGGCAGATATGCCGCCGCCAAACTTGACGAACCTGTGAGGCGGGGGCGGGGGTCAGGGGAGCGTGTGCTGGGGGCCGGGCACCACCGAACAGACAACGCTGTGCAGTGCTGTGCAGCCATGGGAGCGCCGCACGCAGCACATGCCACAGAAGTTTGGCCCTGGCTACTCATCGTGCTTTGCATCCTCACCTCAGCAGCCCATGCCACAAGCCAGGCCTACCAACATCCCTTCCCACCTGCGCTGCAGCCCCGCCAGCCCCTTGCCGCTGTTCTTGTCCTCGTTGGGGTTGTTTGCCTCCAGCAGGGTGCGGGCCTGCTCGTGAAGCGGGTGGCCTGCAGCAGTTGGGCGGCGCATGTAAGGCAACAGGTGATGAGGAGCACGACAGCTAGCGTTGGTGGCCTGCAATGCCCTGCAATATGGCCCCCCAACGTTGCCAGCTGGTGGGCGACCGTCAAACCCCAAATGTGATCCAGGTGCCGTGCTCCACTGCCCACCACCCCAGAAATAGCACACCGCCATCCTTCCACCCACCTGCTGGCCAGCCCAGGATGGACACGTCATACCCATCCAGGCAGATGAGGCGCCAGCCGGGCGCGGGTGAGAAGGTGTAAAACGAGTGCGGCGCGTCCCAGACACCGTCCTGCCGCTGCTGCAGCTGGCGGATGCCCAGCCGCATGCTGAGTTGTTCACGCTCATGACAGTACAGACAATGGTTTCTTTTTGGGGGAGACAGACAAGGGAGGAAGAAGGCGTGAGGCCCAGAGTGGAGCGGGGATGAGGCCAGCCCAGCAAGTTGCATGTTTGCAGGCCTATGCGCAGAGTAGACACCCAGGGGGGGGGACTGCCCAGGCACACAACCTGAACTGCCACCAAACGATGAGTTCATTGGTTCATATTGATGTGGCTTACCCCAGCAGGTGCAGCGTGGGCTTGCCCAGCCGGTCAAAGTGCTGCAGCACCTCCCGCAGCGCCTTTTCGCTGGCGGGCAGGCCGGAGTCGGGGCAGTCCGGCAGCAGCGTGTTGTGGTAATCCACAATGTCGCCTGCGACAGGTGCAGAGGAGGAGCCACGATATAAAACATGCTGTAGTGCGCCAGGCAGCATGCCGCAGCGCACAGCAGTTGGGCAAAACCACGCACCCAGGTGCAGCGCGAATGCCACGTCGGCAGCACGCATGGCATCCACTGCTCGGTCCAGCTGCTGCAGCGCGTAGCGGTAGTAGCGCGGGGTTCCATGGAAGCTGGCGCCGTCCTCCTTGTCAGAGTACTGTTGGGAAGTGGATGATTGGCAGCGGGGCAGGGCAATTATGTGCATGTGATGGGAGGGGAAGGGCGGCGGGCATGGGCGTCCGGTGCGGCGGGCGGACTCTGCTGGGAGCCAGCGAAGGGATCTGTGCATCTTAGCATACCATGTTCCCAGCGCAGCAGACGTGACATTCTCACCTGCACGTCGCTGAGCAGGCCGAAGGAAAAGAGCTTTGCGCTCTTGTTGGCAGTGGCGGCACCGCCGCCTGCCGCCGCCGCCGCCGGCACCGTCATGGCCAGCCGCTGCCGCCGTGCCCGCGGGCTGTGTGCAACCGCTGGGGTCCTGGTATCTGCAGCTGGGCCCGCAAACATGCAATGAGAGGCGGGAGGCTGGCGCGCTCGGGAGGTGCTTGTGGAGGTGCTTGGAGGCGGTGCTGGACACACGTTGTCAATCCACTGATGCTCGCCACCGTCTCAAGGCCGCAGAATGGTCTGACTCGTGCGTCAAATGCGAGAGCGCGCTGAGCGTGGCCTGGCCTGCCCGCATGGTCGAGCTCCCCATCTTACACGGCTTCTGCAGAATGCGATCTATGCATCGCTGAAGCCGCGGAGGCCCAACACGGCCTGTAGAGCAGACTCGCTACCCTAAGTCGCGCCTGGGGCTGCCGGACGTCAAGCAGCAGGCACCCAGCTGTTCTCGAAAGTGATCGATCAACCTCAGGCAACCTGCCAGCCACAGCCGCGCCCCGGGCCCGCTTGCCCTGGCCGGTGGCGCTGCCTGTAGCGCCCCCGTGCGCTCGCCATGCTGCCAGGGCGGCCAGGCAATGACAGCCAGGTGCGTGATCGCTCCCCCAGGCTCCACCTTGCAGTCCCAGCACCGCCGCCGCCCGAACCGCCCTCGCCTGAACCGCCACCGCTGCTGCCTGCTCTTTCCAACTTGCGCCCCCTGCCGGCCGCCGCCGGCCGCCTGCAGGGCCTGGAGCATGGCAGCACCGCTGCCTGGAGCATCGCCGACGATGTGTTTCAGGCTCGGTACCAGGCGGGAGGCAGCCACATTGAGGGCGCGTGGCAGCCGCTGCCGCAGCTGAGCTTGCAGCTGGACGCAGCAACCGCCGCCGGCAGCACAGCCAGCAGCCGGCAGCGCGCCCGGCAGGCGCAGCGGGCGCAGCGCCGCCCCACCTCGAGCGCCGCAGCGGCACTGCCAGCAGAGGAGCCTTGGCTGCTTGCGGCTTCTGCCTATGCCTCGGACGGCGGCGGCTGGACAGCTGGCCGTACCGCCACCACACGCGCCCGCATGCTGTTTCAGTACAAGCCGTACAGCCAGCAGGAGCCACTGGGAGCCAGCGAGGCTGAGGTGGCAACAATTGTGGAGGCGGTGTTTGGCCGCTGGGGCAGCGGGCCCTCGGCTTTCGAGGTAAGTGCTGCACATGTGCGCTGGGTCTGCCTTGCCGCCCTGGCTTGCCTGCGCAGCGGCTGCGCTTGAAAGGCACATGCTGAAGAGGTAGATTCTATGCTTGCATCTCCAGTGAGCCCACGCGCAGCTGCTTGCATGCTTGCCTGCATGCTGCAGCACGCGCTCGTTGCGGCTGGTTGAACTGCTCACTCCCTGCACCAGAAGCTCTGCCCACCCCTGCCCCCTCACTCCCATCTGCTCACCCACCCATCTGCTGCCCTGTTCAGAGCGAGGCGGCCTCGCTTTGGGACCGACCCTCCGCCTCTGAAGCAGCCTTTGGGCTGGCGGCAGGCGGCGCGCCCACTGGGGAGGTGGCGGCGGTGGTCCTGGTCAAGCTGGTGATGGACATGTGAGGCACTGATTTGAAAATTGATCTTTGTTTTTGCATCCTGTTGAGTGTCGGTTGGTTCCTAGTTCACACATGCCGCTACTGGTAATGGTGTGATGTGCTAAGGTGGCGGCCGTGGACCTGGTCAAGCTTGTGATGGACATGTGAGGCCCATCTTCTGCATGCTGCACTGTTTGGGTGGCATGTTGCCGTGTACAGGCTGCTTATGTCTGGTTAGTTGCTTGCTGCAGCCTGCCGCTACTGTGCATGGAAGGTGCACAAAACGCTGCAGCCTAGACTGCTCAGTACTCTGCGCACACTGTTCAATGTGCGCACACGAAGTGCCTGGCCATTTGCTGCAGGTATGTCAAGGCAGGGCCGCAGGCAGCCTTCCCGCTCACGCTGCTGCTGCTCCAGGTAGGAGGGGGGATGCAAAGCTGCATCGGCATTGCATTGCAGGCTTTGAATGCTAGCCATGCGGGTAGTATGCCGACTATCTGCTGGCAAAATACTGAGCCTGCCACATCAGCTTTTGATCCGCCACCTGGCCATCGACAATGCCGGGCTCGCACTTGTGCCGCCACCTTGTGCCTGCAGGCGCCGCTGCTGCGAGGCGAGCCAGCCGTGCAGGCCCGAGTGTTTGACCTGCTGTACAACTTGTCGGTGCACGGGGAGCTGCTGTATGATGCGGCTGCGGAAGCTGTACCTGAAGACGCGCCTGCGCTGGCGGAGGCTGGTGAGGCTTTGCTGCCGCTGTGCCGAACTCAAGCTGGTTTTGCATGTTCACAGCCGCCTTACGACTGGGGTTGTGGAAGCTGCTGGTTAGGTGCATTCATTGCTGAGGGCACGGGGCGGTTCGGAGTATCATTGCACTCCACACTGTTCTGACCGCCCACTTTTGTTCCCCGTACCACCAACTTAATCTGCCGCAGTGGCGGAGCTGGATCAGGGAGACGGCTCAGCCGCGGCCCTCAACTGGAAAGCCACGGTCACTGCCGCCTTCCGCGCCACGCTGGCAGCCACCATCAAAGCGCAGCATGCACAGCAGGGGCAGCACTCGCAGCAGGCAGCGATGCGCAGCTCGCTGGATGGGCGGCAGCCTGGCGGCACCCTTCGCTCCTCATTAGATGGCCGCACATTCAACCCACGGGGCTCTCTTGAAGGGCGGCCGCCCAACCGCCACGGATCGTTTGATGCCCGCAGCAGCCTGAAGGGCGGCAGCGGCAACCACGGCGGCAGCGGTGACGGCGAGTGGCCGCCGCTGCTGGGCCAGCGGCCTCCCGCTCGCAGTGCTGCAACAGAGCGCTTTCAGCAGTGGCTGCGCCTGCTGCTGTTCCAGCTGATGGCGGCCCTGGCAGCCAGCGGCAGCACTGCGGAGGCTCCCTGGGCTGCCGCCCTGTCCTGCCTGCTGCACTTGGGCACGCGCGGCGGCAGGGTGGTGCGCGCCTATGTGGAGGAGTTGCCCCTGTCGGTGGTGGCGGCCCTGCTGCAGCAGTCGCGCGCCAACCGCTGGAGCGAGCAGCTGCATGCCTGGCTGGTAACGCTGGCAGCAAACCTGCTGTACGTGCATGGAGATGGAGAGGCAGCAGAGGGCGCAGCCGCCATGTACCACACCGGGCGGGCAGGCGAGTTGCCTGCCTTCTGCTGTGGTTGCCCACTGCTGCACTGAGGTCTGGGCCAACTCATCCTGCATGGGCATGCATTTTGCCGTGGGCAGCAGCAGCAGTGCCCGCCATGCTGCCGCACACGGCTCACCAGCTGCTGCTGTCCAGTACAAAGATGGTCATTTTGCCGTGCTTCCCATTTTGCAGGCAGCGTGGCGGATTCGCAGCGCAGCGGCGGCACGGCAGGCGGCGGAGCAGGTGCGTTGATTGCAATCGGGTTCCCTTGACCCGCTTCTCAATGCCATGCCCTGCAGCACAAACAAGTGTGCACTGGGCAGCCTGTGCATTTGCAACGCACGTGCCGTCTGGCACCCACTCGCCTGCAGGCTACCACGGTGCGTATGCCGGCGGCACCAACGGCGAGCTGTCCTGGTGGGCAGCCTCTCGGCTAGACCCCGAGCGCCTGGCAGCATTTGGCGGCATGCGGCAGGTGGGCTGCTTGCATGGCACAGCACAGCGCAGCACTGCACTGCCCCACACAGCAGCAGAGCAGTGCGTTTGTTGCGGAACAGCCGAGAGCTGCACCTCTCGTGCACCCCGGGCAAAGGACTGAACCGTACAGCGTATTCGCCACAAAGTTCCCAGGCTCTGGCCCCCGTCAAGCACTAGAACATTTCCATGGCCTCGCTCGTTTGCTGCAGGTGCTGCGCTGCTACCGAGAGGCACCCACGGCACTGGCCCGCCGCTCAATGTTCGCGGTGCTGTATGACCACGTTGTGTCGGGCCAGGTGGGGGCCTACTGCCGCTGGTATCGCTCCTGTGGCTGCCATTGCTGCTATCGCTGATGTCCTGCCCCTCATTGACTGATTTGGCGGCTAGGGTGCTGCGCAAGCTAGGCATCGCATGGGCATGCCTGCCGGCATATAACCACAAACCCAACCAAACCCACTGCCTGCCCGCCCTGCCCTCCCTTCCCGCAGGGCTCAGCGGGGGAGGACGCCTGGGCGCCAGTGCTGATGCAGCAGCCACACAGCTCCGAGTGCCTAGCACTGGGCGCCGCCCTGCTGCGCATGGGGGCGGCAGAGGCGGTACACCCGCTGTTCTTAGCAGGCATCTCGGGCACCATGCAGCCACTGGCGGATGCCATCAGCACACAGGTGCACATTTTTGCATTGCTGTGCATTAACTCTCTGAGCGTCGTTGCTCCTGGCAAACTGTCACCCTGCTGCTCAGCTTGCCATGCCTACCCGCTTGCACACTTATCAGATGCTGCCTTCCCCCACCCAACGCAGCTGGCAGCCCATCTACCCTCCCCCACCTGCAAACACTGGTACTCTGCTGCTCCATTTGCCTACCATGCAGCCTGCACTCTTTCCCTCTGCCCTCACAGATGGCAGCCCTTCAGGCCGCCAACCGCGGACGGGTGGTGTCGGTGCCGGCGGCCCTGGTCACAGAGTGTATGGAGTGCCTGGAGGAGATGGCGACCGCAGACCAGCAGGTGAATGGAGGTGCTGGGAGATTTAGATTTGAGGGAAGAGTTGCCAGGGGTGCGCCTGGAGGCACTCCCTCTGGAGACCTGCAGCCGGTTCTGTTCCACCTTTTTCTACTCCGCTAATGCCGACGGCGCTGGGAAGCACACACATTTCATTGCCACGCCTATTCCAACTGCCGTATACGACCCTTTCATTCCCGCAGGTGCCGGCGGCGCTGCAGGAGGCAGTGAAGCACACTCTGGAGGCGGTGGCAGCGCCATATGCGGCTCGCAGCACACTCTCCTCAGCAGAAGCCAGTGCGGTGTGGGGCGCGCTTGCAGACTGCATGCGCGACCCTAGTGAACTGGGCAGCCGGGCGGGCCGCGGCTGGCTGGTGCAGCTGCTGGTGGCGGCGGCCGAGCACGAGCTGGCGCGCAGCGGCAGCCCGCAGGGCGGCGAGGGCGGCGTGGCAGCGGCGGCGGCGGCGCAGCAGCAGAAGCAGCAGCTTCAGGATGGCGGGGAGGGTGGCGATGGTGAGGAGGGCGCCACCAGCAGCGGCAGCACCTCAGCGGCAGCAGGCGGGCAGGCGCCGCCGCCGGCGCTGCTGCCTGAAGTGACGCCTCATGGCGGCTGCCAGCTGCAGCCCGGGCGGCGCGGCATGTTGGGTCAGGACGCTCTCAGAGAGCTTCTGATGCGAGCGCTGGCCACCACACCCGACAACCGAGCAGCCGATTGCTTCATGGCGGCCGTTGGCTCCCTGCTGTCCCACGTCCGCCTGCGCTGCGCAGCCGCCGGCTGGGAGGCGGAAGACGGCTGGGCAGGCGGCGGCAGCAGCGGCGGAGGCGGCGGGGCGGGCAGCGCCACTCCTGGCAGTAGTGCACGGCTGGCTGGCTCAGCAAGCACGCCTCAGCTGGGAGGGCAGCGCTCGCACGACAGCCTGCCGGACGCTGAGGCATCCGCAGCCAAGATTGTGGCCAGCGAGAGCGCGACCAGCGTGCACAGCCCGCCGTTCGATGCCCAGGGCAGCGGCTGGCGGGTGAGCATGAGGGCTTGATAACTCAGGCGTGGTGATGGATGCGTGCAGTGCTGTGAAGCCTGGAGTTGAGCAGAGACGACTTGATTTTGCAGCTGCGCAGTCCCTGCTTCATTACCTGTTGCCTGTTGCCGCTTCATCGGGGCTGGTCCCTAACCCACTGCTTATAGCCCTCCTGCGACCCGCACGCTCTGGGCCCGGCCCTCCCCATCGCTCCTGAAACACGTCACGCCGAATGCTCTCTCTATACTCTCACCTTTACTTTCCCAACACTCCCACCCCTTCCCGCAGGCGCTCAACTGCCCAGAGGTGGTCATTGCCACCCTGTCCCTGGCAGTTGAATGGCTGCTCCAAGCTCCCCAGGAAGCCCGGCAGGGCGCTATGCTGAGGGCCACTGAGCTGCTCCTGGCTTTCACACTAGCTCCCCACTCCCAGCAGCCAGGCAGCTCTAGCATCAGCGGCGGAGCGGGGCGCAGCGGCAGCGGCGTGCCGGTGCCGGAGGGCGGTGCTGGCGGGCAAGAGGCTGGCCCGACCACGCCGCTCACCTCGCCGGCTGTGCGCCCTGCAGCAGCGCAGCAGCGGCTGCCCACGCCGCTGCAGCTTCCCGGCTCTCCAGGGTTCAGTTCTGGTGCCAGCCCGCTGGGAGGGCCGCTGTCCCCTGCCCTGCAGCAGCGGCCGCTCTCTCCTAGCATGGTGGCCCTGCAGGCCGCCGCTGCAGCAGCAGCATCCGGCGCCGGTGCAGCGCAGCAGGCACAGCAGGCACAGCAGCAGCGGCCGACCACGCCACGCGCCAGCAGCTTTGACCGGCTGCAGGGCGCAGGTGAGCCCAGTGCGGTTGACATTGCTGCCGCTGCGGCCAGCGTGGCGGCGGCAGCTGATGGCGGCGGCGGCGGCGGCACGGCAGAGCAGCTGGAGGCGGCAGCAGCAGCGGCTGTTGAGGCTCGGGCCACTCAGTTGTGGAGCTTCCTCAATGGGCACGCCATGGTGCCGCAGGTGGGGTTGGATTTGGTCGTGTAGCCTAGGGATGACCTTGGAAGTTGGAAGGCTGGCGGATGGAGTTGCGCGGGATGAAAAGTATGCGCTCCAGCACACTTGCACGTGCACAACCTGACTGCTCGCCGCCCCGCTGCCCCTCCCCACCCCGCTTGCTTTTCTGCCAGGACTTGCTGCGCCTGGTGCCCCCCCTGCTGCTGCGTGCGCTGTTCGAAGACCTCCGGCCAGATGCCTCCGCGCTGCAATACGAAGCAATGGCGGCGGCGGGGGCAGGGGCGCCAGCTGCGCGCCTGGCGGCGGCGGCTGATGCGGCGTTGGGCGTGAAGGCCGCTGTGCAGGTGGGGGAAGGGGAGCGCATGTATGTGGGTGGCGGTCACCCTGCATCCAGCTCAGCAGCGCCATCTAAGTTTGCTCTACCCTGGCGTGCTCCAACTCTGCTGCACCCCTGCTCCATCCGCTCCCGCCCACAGGCGGACCAGCCGCTGTGGGACGCCCGCGCCGCCGTGCTGCTGCTGCTCATGGCGCGCTGCGCTGCGGACGCTGCCGCGCTGCGCGCGCTGGGCGGTACCGCCTTCTTCTCTGCCCTGCTGTCGGAAGCGGACGCGCGAGTGCGGCACTATGCGGCCGTGTTTGTGCTGCGCCAGCTCATGCTGACGCAGCCGCGGCAGTACAGGTGGGCAGGCACAGGGCGCTTGCTTCAGTATAAGGGTCGTGCATGGTATGCCATGCTGCTGTGCACAGCAGCTTGCGTGGACGAATGAAGCGACATGACGCGTGCACAGGGGGCTGCTTGCTGGCCAGTCCACCAGCTGCCTGTAAATTCCAGCCGCGTGGTCCGAAGCCCCGCCTCTCACTGCGCACTGCTTGCAGGAGTGCGTTGCGGGGCGTGGTGGCGCGAGCGCAGGCAGCCAACGACGAGCGGCTGCTTGCCAGCCCCTACCTGCAACTGAAGGCCATGCTGGGGCTGGGATCTGTGCAGCTGGAGGCCCTGTGAGAAGCAAGGCCAGCCCAACCCAGCCTTGTAGCAGTCACTCGCTATGTCTGCCGGGTGGCATTTGGAGCTTCAGAAGGATAGACCCTGATTTATTTGCAGAAACTTAGGACAGGCAACCTAGTCCCTGCGCTGCTCACGCTTGCTACTCCTCGCCATTGCATCTCTTGCTCCCTTTAGTTTGTGTAAACTGGTCTCAGCCTTTTCATGTCCTGCTTGCAAACCGCACAGGCTGGCATGTGCTGCAGGCGTTTTACAAGCAAGCAGCCAGGCGAGAATACACGGGCGGGTCTGGGCATGCATGCACTGGCAGGGGAGGGAGAGGTGAGTGGGGATATACACAGCGCTACAGAGCAAGGGCACTCTGAACAAGGACGCTGCTGGGTGGAGGGTGGACGCGAAAGGAGCGCTACGCAGCGAAAGGCGGATGGGGAGAGAAGGCCGGCCAAAGCCTAGCCAAGGTCGCCTTCTCAGGCGCGGGCTGCACGCTGTGCTGTGATGGGCAGCTGGAGAGGCTGCCACGCTTTGGTCAAAGCACGCAAGAGGTGAGCATGGAGCTGGTTGTCATGAGCACGCCAGCCTTGCTGCCTTTGCAGGCTGGCCCACATTTGTGGCTCGCGCATTGCCGTTGGCCGGCACGCGCATGTGCACCTCATGACCTGCCGTCTTTCACACGTTGCCGGCAGCGGGCATGCGCAGCTCCAGTGCGCTGGCCTGGCAGGCCTGGGAGGTGGCGGCGCCCTGGGTCGCGCCGTTGCCGCCCACACGGATGACGCCTGCAGTTCAATTGCCGAAGTGGTTGTGAGGCATGGCCTGCCGCACACAACACAGGCAGCTTGCAGCTTGCAGGTGTGCTCTTGGTTGCAGAAGTGCACACATGCTGCGCATCCGCCCAACCAAACACACACAGCGGACCCACCTGAGGAGGCCTGCCCGCCGGTGCTCTGTGCGCTGGCGCTTGCTGGCCCGCCGCCGGAAACAGAGGTGGCGCTCGCTGAGGCGGGGGCGGCGCTGGCGAACGCGGTGCTTGTGCTGGAGGCCTGTTGCACAGAAGGGGCCAGGGAGGCAGAGGGTGCAGCGAAGGCCACTTGAGGCGCGTGCTATACGGTGTGGCGGCAACCAACGAATGCAGCCTGGATTCAACCAGCATTGTGTGTGTTAATCGAGATGATGTGGCAAGCTGCTCCCAGACAATTTGCATTGAATGCAAATCATGTTAAGGGGCTGCTTACCGAGGCTGTGGAAGAGCTGCCACCTGTGCCGCCTGCAGCAGCACCGGCTGGTGAGCCGACCATGGTGGTGCCGCCGCCGCCAGTGGTCCCGCCCGAGGTCTGCTGGCCTGTGGTCTGTTTGGAGAGTTGGATGAAGTTGATGGGAGCAGTTCATACCAAGCGCACTCAGGGTGCCACGTTGAACAGAAAGGCGGCGGCTAAGAAACTGGGCCGGGCGCTCGCGTGAGATGACGACAAGCAGCAGCATCCAAGTATTTAGTAGCCGCCCGCCGGCGGCAGGTGCCTGCTACCTTGGATTGTTTCGAATGAGCAACGTTCAGTGTGTGCTTGCCTGGAAGGAGGTGGTCTGGCCGCCCTGGGAGGCAGACGTTTGTGCGCCGCCGGGGCCCGCCACCGCTGTGGAGCTCACCGAGCCTGCAACCAAATATAATTTGGGCAGAATGACTTGATTGCAAGTTGTGCGCTCAGATGTGCGCCCGTAGTGCTGGAGGCAACTGCACGCTCCCCAAGTGCAATCGCCAGTCCCCCACACTTTTGCCGGCACTTGGTACAACTTGCAACAGACAAATTACTGCCCATCAGCCTTACCGGTGCCGGCCACATTGGAGGCGGCTTGGGTGCCCTGCGGCGACACCGAGCCTGCCTGCTGCTGCGTGCCGGTGCCGGGGCCGCCTGGGCTGGCCCCAGCAAAGTTGAAGGAGGAGGGGGTGAAGGCTGCATGCAGATGAAGAGAGGAGAGAGCACTGTTCCTTAAATGCACCGGTCGGCAGAAGGTCGGCAAAGGTCAGCAAATATTTCGGCCGCAAAGTCGCGTATGGAGCATGCTGAAAGGTCGGCAGTGCTCAGCACGAGCGGCCACTTCAACACAGCCACAAGGCCAGAAGTTCTGCAATGCTGAGCAGTCTCAGTCAGCGGCTAGCTGGGCACTGCAAACCAAGCGGCCCACGCACCAGAGGTGCCCGCAGGTGTGGTGGTGGTGACAGGCACGGTGCCTGCTGGGCCAGATGCACCCACAAAGCCGCTGGCACTGGAAGTGTAGGCGGTTCCCTCTGCAAAGTCAGGATTGAGCGGCAGTTGATTCAGTGCCCCAGAGGGAGGCTTCTCGCAGTGCTGCTGCACACAATGCCTCCCTGGCAACTGCAGCTGCCGCTTGGATCCCGTTCTGCACCAGAGGTTCGGGCTCACCAATGCTGCAGACACTGCACTGAGCACTTTGAGGCAGCAGCAACTCCGAGTCAGCAGGGCTCACCGTTGCTACAGGTGAAGTTGCCTCGGACCTGCAGGCCGCACGTCCAAACAGCATTGGGCGCCGGCACGCTCACAAACGGCACTGCCTGGCAGATCTGCGTGGCAGTTGCAAATGGTATGCAAAGACGGTCAGCAGTCGCTTGCAAGCAGTGCACTTTGGAGGGCAGCAACAAGCCAGTACCAGTATCTTGTGACCAATGCGAACAAGCAATTGCCTGGAGGAAGCGGAAGTTGGAGGCCATGTTGCAGGTGCCATCTGTGTACTGGACGACGTTGATGCCGCCGGCGGTGCCGGTGATGGCAGCGGATGGCTGGCCTGGCTGCACGAATGCGTTGGACACTCCGCGGAGGTCCAGAGTCACTGTGTCGTTCACGCCTGCCACAAAAGGAGAGCTGGTTTACGTTTAAGGGGGTGTGCGGTCAGCGCGGCAGCGGCTGGCATGCTGGTACTGATGTGCAATAGTGCATGTGCAACCCAGCAGACTGCTCAGGCTGCACGTTCCAATTGGCCAGCAGGTGCGGCCTGCATGCTGCAGTTGCCCACCAGCAATGTAGATGCCGCCCGTGCCGGTTGACGTCACATTCACGGTGCCGTAGCTGCCGGTCAGCACTGTGTCGCCGGTTCTGCAAGAACAAGAAGTCAGAATGCTCAGAACGGGCTGTGGAGATGAACATGGCTGAAGCTGCTGGCTGGCACAGGTTTGTTTGAGATGAACATGGCGTTCTGCAATCCATCGGTGAGCTGCAGCACTCACCCCCGTGCAGGCCAGAAGCCTTCTATCCACAACTGCATCGCTTCCCACACAGCAACCGCCTGCAACCCACCCAGACATCTGCAGCGTCACATTCTGGGCCCGCATGCCATTCACGTACAAGCGGCCCGCGCCAAAGGCGGCCGCCGCCACAAAGAGCGGGACGTCAAAGCCGGGGGCGATCAGCAGCTCCGCGCCTGCGGACATACGAGTGGGCGCATGGATGCTGTACGACTCAGGAATCATATCACGTACACGTAGAGAAGCTCATGTGCCTCCTGGCAAGTGAGGCCCGCTCCGCTTCACATCAACACCATTCATGCTCCGTGCCTCACCTGTGCCCTGGTGGTTGACGGCTTGCAGGCGGTTGGGCGGCAGCGACACAATAATCTTGATGGGCCGGGACGTGTTGAAGTCTGCATGGAAGCGGCAGCAGGTCACACGAGTAAGTAGACACCAAAGTGGGCAGCCCAGGGGCGCTGTTGTGTGGCTCAACACGGCCCGCTGCCGGCCACCAGCAGCCACCCATGCAGCATGGTGGCGCCCCGCTGAAATGCAACGTGCGCAGCAGCTGTGGCAGCGCACAGCAGGCAGCTGCTCCTCTTGCACCTGCGGAGTTCTCAATGTGCAACACATCGTTGCTGACGTTGTAGGACAGCGCCTGCAGGTGTTCAGAAAAAGTTGTAACCACGCAAGGTTTGGACTGGCAGGTGCACAGGGCAGCTATCTTCCGGGAGGCAGAACAGCCAAACACTGGTGGAGCCCAGCGACCCTTGCCTTGACGGGGCTGACACACTTGCAATTGCTCCCTGCATACAGTAGCACACCGTACTGCCTTGTTGCTACTTATTCCCCACCCCGTTGAGCAGCTCTCCAGCACAGCACCTGCAGCACTTGCGGCTCGGCCTCGAGGCTGAGCGTGTAGCCCTGGAGCGGCCCGGCGGCGGTCTTGTTGGGCTGGATCAGAACATTGACGGGCAGGCAGGTGTCCACCTCCACAAAAGGGCGCAGCGCCACCTGCGCAGCGGTTGACGAGGGACGGGCGGAGAGTGAGCACGCCGGCCGAAGGTATGGCGGCAGCGGCAGCCGTGCCCAGCGGCCTTCGGGCGGCGGCGGCGGCGAGTGCCCTGGGGCGTGCCCGCCCGGCTTCCAGCCGTGCCCCTGCTCACGTCCAGGCGCTGCAGCTGTGGCGGGGCCTCGGCGGCAGTTTGGGCCTGCGCCGCGGCCGCACAGGCCAGCAGCAGAGCAGCAAGCTTCAGCATGCTGGTTGAGTTGTGATCACTGTGGCGCTGAACGCAGGCAGGCTCATAGAACGCGCAGGTCTAGCTTCCCTGCCTGCTGCGCCGGTGGCGGCGGCATTGGACCTGCCAACCCCAAGCTACGGGCAGTTTCGGCCGCCTTCCCGCGCGATGGTGGGCTTCGGCAAGGCCCTGGCCGCCCAGCTGGAGGTCCAGCCGGACTGGCAGGAGGTGGGCCCTAAGGGTTCAAGCGTGTGCCACAGCCTGCTGCTCCGCCCCCTAGTTGCTCTGCTGGTGTTGATCAGCTGGCAATGCGGCACTGGCCAGTGCAGCAGCACGATGGGCAGCTGCAGGCCGGCGGCTGGGCAGCCGCCGCTGCGGCGGTGCTCCACTCACTGCCGCCTGCCACACCCGTGCACCTGGCATGCCTCCCCAACTTCTGCTGCCGCGCAGCTCATGCCGCAACATTCCAACTACTCCGCCGCCACCCTGCAGCACTACCTCGACTATGGCGCGCTCAAAAAGGCCATCAAAGCGTGCCGCGAGGCGGCGGCAGGGGCGCACGACCGCCCCGCGCTCGCCCGCCTGCTAGATGCCCGCAAAGCCATCTTTCAGGGCCAGCTGGACACCCAGGTGACGAGCATGCCTGCCTACTGCCAGTGCTGCAACGTAAGCAGTGCAGATTGCACATGTGTACACTTGCCGCCCTCGCTGTCGCACAGGCTGCGCTGACGCTTGACCGCTGTAAACAAGTGCACACGTGCCCGCCGCCCCCGCTTTAGTATGTGCTTCGATTCAACCCGCTGCCGCCAGGTGCTGAAGGTGCTGCGCTTCTATCGGGCCGAGTCAGCGGCGCTGCTGGAGGTGCGTGGTGGTGCAGAGTGTGAGCACAGCATGCTGTGCATGCTGGGCACACTGCTGTTACCTTCTTATCAAGCTTGCTATCGCCTTGCTTATGCACTGGTGCTGGCCCGGGCCCGGAGCTGTTGCCCGCCGGGCGGCGGTGCCCTGCAAGGTGCAGCGCAACCTGCAACTTGCAAGACCGATGGGCGCAGTTATCCAGCTGCCTCGCAGGATGTGCGGCACACAGCAGCGGAGGCACGGGCAGCAGCTGACCCGGAGCGTCTGCGGCACATGGCGCACAGGTGGGCTGTGGGCTGACGCGGGGCAAGCCGTCAACACACGGTGTGAACAGTGCTTGAGCTGCGCGCCTTCCCGGTGCCTTGCAAGGCACCTGCCAATTCGCACATGCCGTGTCGTCGCTCCAGGTGAACTGTTGATATGTTTCATTTATGCAGCCCGGAGCGCGCGGCTGCCCTGGACGGCCTGGGGCGCCAGGTGCAGGCGCTGATCGAGCGCACCACCCGCCTGCTGCAGGTGCGCGCCAGGGGTTAATACCGGTTCGGTACTCACTGAGTACCAGCGGTTGTTCCCCAGCTGCTGCAAGCTGATTTGAGAGGCTGCCCCGTGTGCAGCTCAGCGCACATGCCTGCCGATCGCCCGCCGCCTCACCCATTCCTGCCGGTTGCACTGCTGCCCTGGCCTGCAGTTTGTGGCAACCAACATGGTGGCTGTACGCAAGATGTGAGCTGAGAGCTTGCATCAGCATGCCATCGGGACAACAGGCTATCGGCTTGCGTTGTTGAGCTGGTCAGCAGCTGGGGCCGAGCACGCACATGGGCTGCATGGCATGCGCCTCCGGCATACGCCTGCCGCTTCTCCTCCGCCCTCTTTACTCTCCAACACCCTTGCACCAATCCCACCCATGCAGCCTGAAGAAGTTTGCCAAGAATGTTGGGGGCGCGACCAACGAGCCGGTGCCCGGATTCCTCACTCTCGAGATCGAACACCCCGACGATCCCGGTGAGGCGATTATTTGAAATCATCTTGTGACGATTTCGCCGAACTGGCGCAGTGGAACGGTCCAGGGCTTCCTTCACTGCTCTGCCACAACGATGCGCAGGCTGGCACGTGCTGCAAGGCTCCTTTTGCCTGCCAGCGGCGGTGGCGGACGACCTGCACGCGATGCAGGAGCATGGGGAGCTCAAAGCGGCCATAGAGCAGCTGAGCTTGATGTTCCAACAGGTGTGCAAGTGGAGGAAGCTTGCAGATGATAATGCATCCATTTGGTGCTCGGCCGCTGGCGAGTAAGCTTAAGGCATGCATGAGAAGTTGACAAGCGGCACATGCGGGATGTGCACAAGTCGCCTCGCAAGTCCCCTGTGTCGCCACCTTGCCGTTTCCAGATAAGGGAGGCACGGCGGGGGGTGGCTGAGCAAGCCTCGATGACGCTCCCCAGGTCAGTTGCATACAAGGCTGGGAGGTGTCCTGGGCGAGCTTGCCATGCAGGGCCTGGCGCCGCGGCAGCTATGGCTACCTGACTCGCAAAGCAGGTGCAAAACTTGCAGTGTCAGCAAAGCGGCATTCTGTTTCAACAAGAAGTGTGCATGTATGTGCTGTCCACACCGCCAAACAAACAGCGCCGCCCCAGTGGGCAGGCTGCCCAGCCGACCGCCCCCAATGCCCCTTTTGCCGCAGCGAGAGCGCGCTGGGGGCCATGGCCGACCAAGTGGCGGAGATGGAGCGGGCGCAGGAGGAGGCGGAGAGGCACTCTGCCCTGGTGCATGCCATGCCCTGGGTGGAACGTGCAGCAGGCGAGGCGCTGCTGCCGGCGGGTGCTGCATTGCAATGCAGTTCGAGTTGTCCAGCGTGCTTGGGGTCCGCTCAGCAGGCTGCTCCAGGCACTGTCATGCCATGCCACCCATCCAAATGCCCAGATGCACCTGCGCCACAGACACGCACACGAGTCCATGCACCAACCACTGAGCAAATGCCTCTGCCTGCACCTTAACTCATGATGCTGCAGGCATGTTTGAGCCGCCGCCTCCCGACCGCTTTGCCGTTGCCACCCTGGCGGGGCTGGTACTCAACAACCTGTCCACCCTGCTCTTCATGGTGCGACCTCCGTCCAGTTTAGTGCAGCTCTGCATGTGTGCGTGTGCTGATGCAAGAGCAGTCTGTCCGCTCTGCTCTTTATGGTGCGGCGTGCACGCAATGGTCGGAGCGCCGCTGCTGATCACGACAGTGCGTCTGGCGTGATTTTGAGATAGCATGCAGTGCAGAGAAGCTTCACTTACTGCCACTCCTCTGTGCTGTGCGCATGCAGGCCAACTACACAGCCGTGCTGCCGCCGACAGATGCGCTGTGCGTGCACATCGGGGTGCCCTCCTCCTACACAGGTGCGGAGTTCCAGGTTGCACTGGCTCTAGTGCTTGCCGCTCTAGAGATCTGTTGTTCCTATAAAGTGCCTTGCATTTGGGGGCGCGTGGCTGCTTGCCAGAATTCCACCTGCCATCACAGTCCTTGATCCTGCCGCATCCCGCTGCGCAGGGCTGATCATGGCTGCCTCCGACCTGGCGGCTCTCTTTGCCTCAATTG
>VFQQ010001376.1_pt1 | contig 34520 bp, 23 predicted proteins | sample 3512341 | NCBI WGS metagenome assembly VFQQ01 (sample SAMN10412373, study PRJNA504923) | tailings metagenome | isolation source: Relicate 2 Philex TSF1 revegetated site | place: Philippines: Tuba, Benguet | collected 2017-08-29 | reverse complement strand
AGGCCGCGCTTTCCCTCTCCGATCCCGCGATCCATTCGCATGTTTGCAATCTCGATGCGCTCTGGCAGATTGGACGCTGCGAGTGGCCGGGAGTGGATCATCGTCTCGATCAGTCCCAGTCGCTCTCGCTTAAAGCGGGCGACCAGTTGAGATGGTGCAATGCGCAGGGAATGCGCTTCTGGTCGCTCTATTATCGCGGCGAGCAGAGCGCGCTGGAACCGACCGCGCTTGCGCTGCTGTCCCGCGCCCAGAACGCGGGCAATATCCAGCAGGAGATCTGGGCGCTGCGCTGCAAGGCGTTATGTGTTCTTCACACGGATCGCCCCCGCGAGGCAGTGGAGATTTTGCGTCTTATTACCTCCGCGACGCCTGGTGTCGTCGACTTGGCAGCGAGAATCTCGGCCAGCGGCGCGCTGGCGCTGGCGCTCGCCCGTGTCGGACAATCGGCCGAAAGCATTGAGGCTGTACGCGAGACGCTACGCCTGCTGGAGCAGATGAAACGCCCGTCCTCCCACAGCATTATCGTGGGGATTTCCGGGGCGTTGGAAGTACTCCTGCGCGGACGGGAAGCCGGCCTTTCACGACAATATGACGGATGGAACGGCTGGGAGCGACAAGCACTTCACGAGCTCAAGCGCTACAGCAGGGTATTCTCTGTCGGCGCCGCTCAACTCGGATTCTGGACGGGCGTGGGTCATTGGTTGGACGGCAGACGAGCCCAGGCATTTACGGTTTGGAGACAGGCGCTCACTGCCGCCCGCGATTTGTCGCTGCGAAAGGATGAATCGATAATCGCTGCCGAGATCCGCCGCTGGGACGATCGGGTTTGATAGGAGCGGTAGCCATCCACAATCGAGTGACTGGTCGCGGCGATGACTAACTCGCCTCGCTCTTCGACACGTCGTCAGGGATGCCAGCTTCAAAGAAGTCCTCTTCATCCGCTTCCTCGCCGTACCAGTTCGTAGGGCCGGTCGCGCAGATTCTCGCGATATCGTCGACGAGGAAATCGAGGTTGCAAGTCTTGCCGACGACCCGCACCAGCACCTCTCGTGACACGGGCTCGGCGGCGGCAAAGATCACCGCCTCGACGCACAGTATCCATTCGCGCCAACGCAACTCTGGCGGCTATGCTCAAGCACTGTGTCGACCAGGCGGTCGCTTGTTCTCTTGGGCCCGCTGCAGAATGCAAGCAATCACGACGGTGGCGTTCTCCTGACCAAGCACGTCCAGGGCGTCGGCATAGGCGGAAGGGCTGATCCCGAGATATCCTCTCACCTGCACCGCTGTCGCCATCGAATCGCGCCAGTTTGATATTCCGCCCGCAGCGTCGCAAGGCCGGCGACGATTCCGGGAAGCGCCCAGCGCGAGATTTCGCGGTTCTCATACATGGCGTCCGTGAGGACAATGGAATGTTCGGGCTATCTGCACACTTTGATGTTTCGAGCGGGGGCCTGCTATTCACAATGGTGTTCGCGATCCGGTATCGGGGTGGTATTGCCGGCTTGCGGTGTTAGGATAACGCGGCGGGTAAAGTTTCTTCCTTGGGGGATTTGAGTGGGCTGGTCCCAAAGCGATTGGAGCAGGCAGGCGTGGGACTGGTCGCCGGCGGACGGGCGCTGGTCGGCGACACGTCATGGTGCCCCCACGAGCGCGCTCTATCTGCAGCTCGATACCGATGGTCTTCGCCCTCACGAGAGCTACGATTTCTGGCGCGAGACCGCGCTCTACGATGTCGATGCCGATGCGCGGCGCAACGCGGCCCCGTTTCGGGCCCAGGCAGCCGGGATCATTGGCCCGAACGGCGCCGTCTATGTCAATCGTGCCGATGCGCTGTCCGGCAAGCGCGGGCGCAAAGAGAGCGACCGCGATGGCTGTGACGAGATCGCCATCGGCATCGTGACCGCAGGTAGGCGCAGGCATGAGGAAGGCGAGGAGCGCAGCCAGTCGTTGGCGGGGCAGTTCCTTGTCTATGATGCGAGGCGCGCCAGCCGTCTGATGTGGTCCTCCTACGCGACAGTGCATCTCACCCTGCGGCGTTCGGATGTCGAGGCAGCCCTGGGAGGAGATGTGCCTTCCTCGGCCAATCTGGCCAGGCGGCTGGAAGCCGTGCCGTCGGCTCGTATTTTTGCGGCGCATCTGCGTTCCCTGGCTTATGAACTCGGCAATCTCGACCCTGAAGAGCGGGCGGACGTGCTTGGCGTGACGCTCGATCTCGCCCATCTCGCTTTGCGCGATATCGCACGTCGTCCGCCGGACGATCGCGAGGTCGTGGCCAGGGGATTGTTCGTCGCCGCGCTGGGCCTGATCGAGGTCCATCTCGCCAATCCCGATTTCAGGCCCGACATGCTGGCGGGATTGCTGGGCTGTTCGCGCGCCACGCTTTACCGCTGCTTTGCCGAACGCGAATGCACCATTGCCGAAGTCATCCGCATGAAGCGGCTTGCACGGGCACGCACGCTTCTGGAGAGCGACGGGACGGTCCTGTCCATAGCCGATATAGCCGTACGCTGCGGCTATCACGATCCTGGCCATTTCAGCCGCGTCTTTCGCCGGGAATATGGTTTCAGCCCCAGGGACCTGCGCGGCTGAAGTCGGCTTCAGCCGCACGATAGCGGCGGCCTTTCCTCCGGTTTGAGACGAATCGTCAAGCATTTTTGAGATGCGTATCCTAACGCTCTTTTTGCGAACTGCCTTATCCTGAGCGGCCAATGCAGGGGATGCTGTACACGGACAGGACTGCCGCCAAGGCGAATGCCGAAGCGCGTGATTGTTGGAGTCTTAGCAACCCCCGATCGAGATGCGGAGGCTGACCCTTCCGTTTAGGGTGCGGGGCAATTGATGGTCTTTTCGGAAGCGCGAGCGCTTTTGTGTGCGTGGCTCGCAGGCATTTCTGTCTGGATCCGGGTCGGGCGGCTACAGCGGTGTGCGAGCACGCTGATTGCAGCAATGGGTCTCAGCCTGGTCTTTGCGCAGGCTGCGGCGGCGCAATTGGCGCTCGATCCGCCGAGCGGAAGTGTGCTTGATGCGCAGGCAGGCGTCAGCTTCTCCATCCCGTTTAAGGCCAGCGGCGGCCCAAATCCAGATGGTGAGTACACACTGCCTTCCTCACCTCCGTCTCTGCCCGCGGGCTTGAGTTTCGAAGAAACCGGCCGGAATACCTTCTCGCTCAGCGGTACGCCGAGGAGGTCAGGGGACATGTCAATCAACGTTCAGATATGGAATGGCGCCGTCCTTGCCAGTTTTCAATATACGCTGAAAGTCCTGCCGACGGTGCCTTCCATCACCTGGGTGAGGCCGGGTTCCGGTTCGCCGGCAGGTGGCAGAATGATTACGATCTTGGGAGAGCGCTTCACGGATAATGCAACCGTCGTCATTGGCGATACGCCCGCGACGTCGGTAACCTACGTCAGCAGCGTCGAACTCAAGGTGGTCACGCCTCCCGGCAGCGTGGGCGCAGCCGACGTGGTTGTCGCCACTGATGGCGGAAGCGCGACGGCACCAGGCGCATTTGCCTATGATTCTGGGCTGATTGTAGATTCGTTGGAACCGGCCGGCGGCCCGGTGGGTGGTGGCACGGCAGTGACGATCAAGGGCCCGGACTTCGGTCCGGACACAGCAGTCACCATCGACGGAACTCCGGTTGACGTGAGCTTTGGCGCCGGTCTGATATGGGTGACCACGCCTCCCGGCAGCCCAGGCGAGGTCGCCGTGATCGTCACGAGCGGCGGCATCGCGGTGACACGCACTTTCACCTATGCCCGGCCCCCCGTCCTCTCACCGGCGGAGGGCAACCTGCCCGACGGGCGCGTAGGCGAGCCTTATCACGCCGAGATCGCGGTCAACGAGGGATTCGGTGACTTCATCTCCTCGGGGCTCCAGGGTGCTTCACAGGGCCTGAGTCTCGTCTCCATTCCCGGGAGGCGCCTCGCCATCACCGGCACGCCGACGACCGACGGTACGCACACCATTCGCGTGCTTGTGCGCGACGATCTTGGAATCGCGGAAGGCACCTTCACGATGAAGGTGTTGCCGCGTGCACTAGCGGTTACGAGCGTGAGCCCGAACAAGGGGTCGGTCTATGGCGGCACGGCGGTGAGGATCGAAGGCGCGGGTTTCCAGGAGACGACGCGCGTTTTCATTGGCGGTTCCTTGGCGACTTCCGTGCAGTTCACCCGCGACGGAGCGCTCGAAGCGACCACGCCTCCAGCTCAACTGGACCTGGCCCGCACAGTCGATGTCTGGGTCAGGAACGCCAACGGCGAAGAGAGCCCGGTCACCGCCGACACCAAATTCACCTATGAGGCGCCGCTGCCCGTGGTGGACAGCGTGACACCGAATTCCGGCCCCGATGCCGGCGGCACGGTGGTGACGATCAGAGGCTCGGACTTCAGGAGGCTCGACAGTTGGAGCGTGCTCTTCGGCGACCAGCGCGCGACGAACCTTCAAGTGGTAAGCCGCAACGAGTTGCGGGCGACAGCGCCCGCCGGCAGCGCGGGTCCGGTCGACGTGACGGTCCGTGCGGAGGGCGGAGTGAGCGTTCCGGGCGCGGGCAGCAATTTCACCTATGTAGCGCCGCTCGCCGTGACCTCGGTGAGCCCGGCGTCGGGGGAGATCGAGGGCGGCACGGAAGTGATGATCACCGGCACGGGCTTCATGGGCGCGAACGCCGTCAGCTTCGGCGGCACTGCGGCCTTCGGCTTCCACGTCGAAAGCGACACGCAGATCCTGGCGATCGCACCCGCCAGGGATGGCCCGAGCCTGGTCGACGTGACGGTCGAAAGACCGGGAGAGAGTGCGCAACTGGCCAATGCGTTCGATTATTATGTGCCGCTCAAGCTCTCCCCTTCAGAAGGCGATCTGCCTCAGGCCATCACGGAAGAGCCCTACAGCGTGTCCTTCACGGCGAGCGGCGGGGATGGCACTTACTCTTTTGACACCAGCAACATCCCGACGGGACTCACCGCGAGCGTTCAGGGCAGTGTTCTGACGCTTTCCGGTTCGTTCGACGGCCCGGAGGAATTTGCCTTTACGATCGGAGTCGACTCGGGGACCCAGACTACGACCGGCAACTACAGTCTCGTCGTTCAACCGGCCAAGGACGCGCCGGAAATCGCCAATATCAACCCCAGCATCGGATCGAGCCTCGGCGGCACGCATGTGACGATCGCGGGCGAGAACTTCTTCGCCCCCATGACGGTTACGTTCGGCGGCGTGCCGGCGACGAATGTCGTGGTGGTGAACGAGACGACGATCACCGCGACGACGCCCGCCGGGCCGATAGGTCCCGTCGATGTGACGGTGACGCGTGCCGGCAAGAGCGGGACGGAGCCGGATGGCTTCACCTATATGGCGCCGCCGACCATCAATGCCATAGCCCCGAACATCAGCCCGATCTTTGGCGGCACGGAAGTGACGATCACGGGCACGGGCTTTACGGCCGCAAGCAACGTGACCTTCGGCGGTACGGCCGCGACATTCAATGTCGTCGACGACACGCAGATTATCGCGACGGCACCTGCCGTCGGCAGTGCCGGTGTCGTCAATGTCGAGGTGACGACGTTCGTCGCAGCGAGTGCCGCGAACGCGGCGAGCAGGTTTACCTATGTCGGGCCGCCCGTCATCGACGCGATAGCCCCTGCCTTGGGTCCTACCGTGGGTGGCACGGTGGTGACGATCACGGGCACGGGTTTTACAGGCACGAGCGCGGTGAGCTTCGGCGGCACGCCAGCCACGAGCTTCAACGTCGACAGCGACACGCAAATCACCGCGACGACGCCGGCTGGAGCGGTCGGCACTATCGACCTAGTGGTGACGGCGCTTGCCGGCACGAGTGCGGCGAGCAGGTTCACCTATGTCGGGCCGCCCGCAATTAACGCGATAGCCCCCGCTTCTGGTTCGACCCTAGGCGGCACGGCAGTGATGATCACGGGCACGGGCTTCACGGGAGCGAGTGCCGTGAGCTTCGGCGGCATCGCAGTCACGAGCTTCAACGTCGACAGCGACACGCTGATCACCGCGACGACGCCTGCCGGCGTGGCCGGCACCGTCGACGTGGCGGTGACGACGCCTGGCGGTGCGAGTGCTATGAGCACGGCGAGTAGGTTTACCTATGTCGCGCCGCCCGCCATCGACGCGATAGCCCCGGCCCTAGGCCCGACCGCCGGTGGCACAGCGGTGACGATTGTTGGCTCGGGCTTCACGGGGACGACGGCCGTGAGCTTCGGCGGCGCGCCGGCCACGAACGTCATCATTGTGAGCGACACGCAGATCACCGCGATGTCACCTGCAGGAGGGGCCGGCAGCATCGACGTAAGGGTGACGACGCCCTACGGCACGAGCGCGGGGGTTGCGGCGAGCAAATTTACCTATGTCGGGCCGCCCGTCATCGACGCGATAGCCCCAGCCCTCGGCTCGACCGCCGGTAGCACGGAAGTGAGGATCACCGGCACGGGCTTCGCGGAGGCGACGGCCGTGAGCTTCGGCGGCACAGCGGCCACTAGCTTCAACGTCAACAGCGATACGCAGATCACCGCGACGACGCCTGCCGGCGCGGTCGGCACCATCGATGTGGTGGTGACGACGCCCGGCGGCACGAGCGCTATGGATACATCGAGCAAGTTCACCTACGTGACGCCGCCCGCCATCGACGCGATAGTCCCGGCCTTGGGGCCGACCGCCGGCGGCACGGTGGTGACGATCACTGGCACGGGCTTCGCGGGCGCGACCACCGTTAGATTCGGCGGGGCGAATGCGCAGAGCTTCGAGGCTGTAAGTGACACGCAGATCACGGCAACAACGCCAGCCGTCGGCGGCGCAGGCGTGGTCGATGTCGCGGTGACGACGCTTGCTGGCACGGCGACGGCTGCAAGCGCATTCACCTACCTCGAACCACTCGCCCTCAGCCCGGCAGGCGGCCAGCTCCCCAGCGTCTATGCGGATCAAGCCGTAAGTCTCACTTTCACGGCCAGCGGGGGAAATGGCGATTACAGTTGGTCCCATACAAATGTGCCTAATCAGCTTGGCGCGGGGATATCTGGCGGCACTCTCACCCTTTCAGGCAGCCTCGGCGCTGGAACGTACTCGTTCCAGGTGCGGATTAATGACGGAGCGGGGGGCGAAGTTGAAAATGACTACGAACTGCAGGTCCTGCCAGCACCCGCGATCACTTCCGTCAGTCCCGATACGGGGCCGAACACCGGCGGCACGTTGGTGACGATCACGGGCACGGGCTTCATGGCGCCCGTGTCGGTCAGATTCGGCAATGCGGAGGCGACGAACGTCACTCTGATGAATGCCACGACGATCACGGCGACGACGCCGGCCGGAGCAGCCGGCACCGTCGATGTGACGGCGACCAGTGCCGGGCAGGTGGCAACTCTGGCCGGCGGATTCCGCTATACGATGCCCCCGCTTGCGCTGGCACCGGACGTTGCCGCGCTGCAGGGTAGCTATGGCGAGCCGCTGAGCTACCGCTTCGAGGCATCCGGCGGAACGGCGCCTTACAGCTACGAATATGTAGGCGGCACATCTCCCGGCCTCGCATTCTCGGTTGACACGCTTTCGGGCACGCCTCTCTTTGTTGGCGATGTGCCAGCGCGGATCACCGCCACTGATGCAAATGGCGACAGCGTGAGCCGGGACTACAGGCTCATCGTGGCGATGCCCACCGCTCCCGTTGCGGCGGATGCAAGCGGCAGCATGGTGTTAGGAAATACAAGCCTCGCCATCGATTTGACTGACAAGATCTCAGGCCATAGCACGAGCATCGCGGTTGCCACCGCGCCCTCGCACGGAACAGCATCGGTCTTGGGCTACGTCATCACCTATACGCCGGAGGCAGGCTTCCGCGGGACCGATAGCTTCACCTACACGGCCAGCGGGCCGGGTGGAACCTCGGCGCCTGCAACCGTGACGGTCACTGTGGCAACCACTGTGCTTGAAATATCTCCAAGCTCCCTGCCGGGCCCAGTCGCGGGCAGTTCCTACGAGCAGATGCTGACCGCTTCCGGCGGCGTTGCACCCTATGCTTTCTCTTTGGCATCCGGGACAGAATTGCCATCGGGCCTGGAACTCTCCGCCAGCGGCCTGATTTCGGGAACCCCGACGACCACCGGCTCGACGAACTTTGTCGTCCAGGCTACCGATGCGGATGGAAATTCGACGACGAGAGCCTATGCGGTGACCGTGTCGGCGCCCACTCTCACGCTTGCCCCCGCAACGCTTCCGGGCGGTACGGGAGGCGTCGCTTACGAACAGACGATCACGGCGGTGGGCGGTACAGAGCCCTACGTCTATTCCGTCGACGGCGGCAGCCTGCCGAACGGGCTTGCACTAAGCCGCGCCGGCTTGCTGTCCGGAGTGCCAAGCCTGGCCGGCACATACTCCTTCACGGTAAAGGCAACTGACCAGTTGGGCTTCACGGCGACCGTAAACTACGATCTCGAGATCGCTGCTCCGGTGATCGCCATCACACCGGCTTCGCTACCTGATGCAATCGGCGGTGCGCCCTATGACCAAACGTTGACGGCATCCGGCGGCACCGAACCCTATGCGTTTCAAGCGGATGGCAACCTGCCCGGCGGTATCGGGCTCAATTCGAGCGGTGTGTTCTCCGGAGCCCCGACAAAGGCCGGTACGTTCAATTTCACCGTTAGTGCCACTGACCGAAACGGGTTTGTCGGCGCGCAAGCCTATTCCCTCATGGTCGCGCCCGACCTGCCTGTTGCGCTGAGCCGCAGTGTAACGATGATGGCCGGGACAACAGCGACGGTAAATCTGACTGAAGGCGCTACCGGTGGCCCCTTCACCGGGGCGGCGATCGTTACTGCACCACCAGCGGGAACCGGAACGGCCAATCTCTCAGGGACAGAACTCGTCTTCGCTTCCCATGCAAGTGCTTCCGGCGCGGTTGTTGTTGATTACACACTGAGCAACCGCTGGGGAAGTTCGGCACCGGCCACGATTACTTTCGTCGTCCAGGCGCGGCCAGACCCGTCAAAGGACCCGGAAGTAATCGGCCTTATAGGAGCCCAGATCGCTGCGGCCGATCGCCTCGCGAGCGGGCAGATCGACAATTTCAGACGGCGGCTGGAACAGGTGCACGATGAGGCCAGCCGCCAGGCGGCATCCTTCGACATTCGCTTCGGGCAAACCGACAGCACACAGATGAACTACGCCGAAGAAGAAAACAGGAAGGACATCTTCTCGCCGTTGGACAACGCCAATAGTGGCGGTAACGCCGCGCGGAATGCATCCAATCCGCCAGGCAACAAGGAACCTGGCCGTCTTGCCTTCTGGACTGGCGGATACGTCAATTTCGGCTCGCGCGACGGAAACGGAATAGACTTCGACCATACGATGGTCGGTGTGAGCGCGGGCATGGATTACCGCTTTACGCCGAGTTTCGTCGGCGGCGTAGGCGTGGGTTATGGACGCGACAAAACCGATATCGGTGACAACGGTACCGAAAGCAGGGCACAGGCGCTTAGCGCGGCCGTTTATGGCAGCTACAGCCCGCGGCCCAGCGTGTTTCTCGACGGGCTCCTCGGTTACAGCCGCCTGGATTTCGACTCCAGCCGCTTTGTGACGGACACAGGCGGCTTTGCGGCTGGCAACCGCAGCGGCGATCAGATCTTTGGGTCGCTGGTGCTCGGCTACGAACAGCGTTCCGGAAAATTTTTGCTGTCACCTTATGGCGGCCTTGAAGCGGCCTGGTCGCAACTCGGTCGCTTCAGCGAGACGGGCGCCGGGCTTTACAATCTCACATATGACCGAATGGCTGCCTCGACCCTGGCTGGCATCGCCGGTCTGCGATTCGAGTATTCAGTGCCAACCGACTGGGGGATGCTGAAACCGCGCGGCCGAATCGAATATAGCCATGACTTCGCCGGATCCGCCAATACCAGGCTCGGCTATGCCGATCTGCCGGGATTGCTGCCCTATAGCATCGATGTGGATGCTTCGAGCACCGACTCGATCAGGCTTGAACTCGGCCTTGACGCCAACATTCTCTCCACCGGCTGGCTGGTCGGCGTGGACTATCGCACCGCCATCGGCCTTACCGACACCAGTTCCCTGAACCATACGATCGCTGTCAGGCTTGGAGGGAAATTCTGAAGCGTGCTTGGCAATAGTTAGGCAGGGATCGGTGCCGGGAACCCGAACTGTCCGCCGGCATAGACGAGTGCGCGCGTCTCTCCCTTTTGGAGGATCGCCTCCACTCGGCCAACCAGCACGGCATGGGTTGGAGACTCGTATTCGTACTCAAGCCCGCAGTCGAATACCGACAGCGATTCTTCCAGCACTGGCGCACCGGTCAGGAGCTGGCTCCAACTGCCGAATTGAAAACGCTCCGCTCCATAGATCTTCGTTATGCCGGCGAAATGCTGGGCCAGCACCGATTGCGCCTCGCTCAGGAAATTGGCGGAGAAGCAGCGATTTGCACGAATATGTGGCAGGATCGCGCTCGTCCGGTTCACGCAGGCGAGGATCATCGGAGGCTGGTCGCTGAGCGAGCAGACCGCCGAGGCCGTAATGCCGTGACGAAGATTCTCCTGGCCGGTGGCAAGGATCGTCACAGGCGTCGCCACCCTTCGCATCGCCGATCGAAAGGTCTGCGCGTCGACGCCCGGGAGGCCAGGCGCAGATGCGCGTACTTCACTGCTGTCGTTGCTGTTGGTCTCCATCGAATACCGCCCTGCTCCAAATGATGATCGAGGTGGATTGCCGCCTTTGCAGGCCGTTCATTTTGCCGACGGGGTTGAGGTATCACTTCCCCCGTTCAGCCATTTCAGAATGGCAATGAGATGCTCTCGCATCGCTTGCTCCGCATCGGCGGCCCTGCGGCCGCGGATTGCATCGACGATGATCTCGTGATGCCGCCAGCCGGTCTCGTTCGTGTAGGCCGGCAGCCGCGTGCTGATCGTCTCTTCCCAGGTCAGATCGATCACCTGTTCGAGCAGGTAAGTCGCCAGGATGTTGTGGCTAGCGATCGCAATCGCCCGGTGAAACAGGTTGTCGTTGCCGCGGTCGAAGACCGTGGGTTCAGCCAGGGCGTGGGCGGCGACGATGTCGTCTATCTCGGTCGGCGTTCCGCGGATCGCCGCCAGGCGGGCGATTTCGGGTTCCAGCAGCAGGCGCACTTCCCATAGTTCCGCCGGGCTGGTCTTGCTGGCGATATTGGCCTTGGTGGCGATCGCCTGTCTGGCATTGCGCGGCCGGCCCCTCGGCGGCGTGGCATTGCGGGAACGGATCTCCGGGATCCGGTTCTCGTCGCGCAAGGTCGAAAGCGCCTTGCGCAGCACATGGCGGCTGACGCCGATGCGTTCGGCAAGCTGCCGTTCCGGGGGAAGCTCTCCCTCTTCGGCAAGGCCGAGAACGGTCTGGGTAATTTCCTCGATGGAACCGGTCGAATTCTTCATGTCCATGTCTGTGTTCATGGTGCTCCTCCAGATTTTCTTCGGACTACAAGCTCGCTGTGTCTGTGGCGGCCGCTTCAACCCGAAGATTGGTCTTTCGTGTTCAGGCGCCGATCGTGCGCCTGAACAGTTTGCTATGCACATCCTGTATATGGTTGACGCAACCAAATGTCCATATGTGTATCGGTTGAATATTGGTTGCTGGTTGGATTACGCGGTTTTTGCACATAATTTAAGCAAGCCCTTTTCTGCTCAAAAATTTTTCACACCAAAAAATCAAAATAAAACATAGATATATCAAATAGTTGACTTTATGTTGCACTGCATCTAGAATGCTGCAGGTGCGAGTTTCTCCAAAATTTCCGGAAACTTTCGCTTGCCAAGCTCGCAACCGAGGTCTAGCTTTCAATCAAGATATTGCAGCGGTTGCGCTCTTGGTTGTGGGCGTCCGAGGCGTCAACCGAATACGACCAATTCATCTCTGGAAATCGATCCAGCGCCAATGCCGCGAAAAGAGCTCGACGCTCTTGCCCGATTCGGACCTTCCGGATCGGCAGGAACCCCATGTGCCAATCCTGCCGGATCGGGCTTGCGGCCGGATCCAGAAGAAGACGGAAGTCAAAGATGAACACCATGACGAATATCATTCCCAGGCATGCGCTGAAGACCGGTGAGGAGTTCAAGGCCTCGCTGGATGACGGCCGCCAGCTCTGGGTCAACGGGGCCAAGATCGACAAGGTGACGGACGAACCGGCCCTGGCCGCCGGCGTCGATCTGATGGCTTCGATGTTCGACGACCAGTTCACCGAGGAATATGCCGGGGCAACCACGGTTCTGGACAAGAAGTCCGGCCTCGTCACAGGCCGCTCCTGGCAGGTCCCCGAGACCAGGGAGGAGATGATCGGCCGCCGGATGATGATGGAATACACATCCCGCAAGACGGTCGGCACCTTCGGCCGACCACCGGACCTCGGTCCGACGCTGGCGGTCGGCATCCTGGCCTATCTACACCTGTTCAAGGACTTCAAGTCGGCCTTTCCTGAATGCCAGCCGGACTTTGTCGAGAACGTCCAGCGCTACGTCGAATTCGGACGGATGAACTCCATCACCTGCGCCGAAAGCCTGACCGGCCCGCAGAACGATCGCTCCTCGCCGCTCGCCCAGGCGGCATCGCTGCTCAGGGTGAAGCGGGTCGAGAAGGATGGCGTCTATATTTCCGGCGCCAAGTCGGTCGGCTCGATCGCGGCGCAGACCAACGAAATCTTCTTCTCCAACCTTGCCTATCCCGGCACCCCGGCCGAAGCAGCCATCTGGGGTGCGGTTCCGATCAATTCGGAGGGCATCAAGCTCGTCAGCCGCGAGATGCTGTCCAATCCCGGTGCCGATCCGTTCGACCACCCGCTCGGTCACAAGGGCGAGGAAGCCGACCAGCTCGTCATATTCAAGGACGTCTTCGTCCCCAAGGAACGCATCTTCAATCTCGGCAATGAGCATGTCTCGGCGATTTCCGGCAAGGCAACGCTGTATGCGCATTACCATGTGCTGACCCGCCTGAAGGTGAAGTCGGAAGTCTTCGTCGCCTGCGCCAAGATGGTGACCGAGGTGCTGGGCACGGGGCAGATCCCCGGCGTCAGGTCGATGCTTGCCGAGATCATCGAATACAACCGCACGCTGGAGGCCTTTATCCTGGCCGCCGAGGCCAATGCCGAGATCAACGAGAGCGGCGTGATGTGCCCGGACGTGATGATGATCACCACCGGCCGCCTCTACGCCATCCGCAACTATCCGCACATCATCCACGTGCTGCAGGAAATGTGCGGCCAGGGTCTGGTCATGCGCTTTGGCAAGGCGGCCTTCGCCAATCCGGACATTGGCCCGGATCTTGCAGAGCTTTTGCCGGGTAAGGGCGTGACCGGCATGCAGAAGGAAAAGCTGATGAACTTCATCTGGGACCTCACGTGCTCGTCGCTCGCCGGCCGCGTGGCGCTGTTCGAAAACGTCAACGCCAGCCCCGCGCCACGCATGCGTGAGCGCCTGGTCTCCGAATTCGACACCGCCGCGATGGTCGCGGACCTGAAGAAGATCGCAGAGCTAGACTGAAGGAAGCAGCGGTATGCCCACTCAACATGAAATGGTGAGATTGTTCACCGAACAGCTGAAGCTCTGCGCGCTTAAGCCCGAAGAGACCGTCATTGTGCTCTGCGAGCATGATATCCGCGCCGACTACGCCGAGGCCTTCATGCTGGCGGCACGCGATCTCGGGGCAACGCCGTTCCAGATCACCGTGCCGCTGCGCGAACGCCGCTCGGCCCGGCAGACCACCGGCAAGACCGCGATCGCCGGCAACCGCCCGGTCATCGAGGCCCTGAAGAAGGCCGACCTCATCGTCGACGTCATGGGAACGCTCTTCTCGCCTGAACAGGATGAGATCTGCGCGGCGGGCGCGCGCATGCTCTTCGTCCGCGAGCCATTCGACGTGCTTGCCCAGAACTTTCCGACAACCGATCTGCGGCGGCGTATCGAATTCGGCGAGAAGCTGCTGGAAAAGGCAAAGACCCTGCGTATCTGGTCGGATGAAGGCACCGACGTCACCTATGAAATGGGCGGCTACCGGGTGATGACGCAATATGGCTACACCGACACGCCTGGCCGCTGGGACCACATGGGCACCGGCCAGGTACTGAGCCAGGCCGATGACGGCAAGGTCAATGGCACGGTGATGATCATGCCGGGCGATACCGTGACTGCCTTCCAGCGAATGATCGAGAGCCCCGTCAAGCTCATCATCAAGGACGGGTTCGTCACCGATATCGAGGGCGACGGCATGGATGCACCCCTGCTGCGCGACTACATGGAGAGCTTCAAAGACCCGCGCGCCTACGCGATCAGCCATATCGGCTGGGGCCTGCTCAACACCGCCACCTGGTTCCACCGGGCGATCACGCGCACCCGCACCCAGGAGATCAGCGTCAACTCGCTGAGCTATTACGGCAACGTGCTTTTCTCGCTCGGCCCGAACACCGAGCTCGGCGGCACGAACGACACGCAGTGCCACATGGATATTCCGCTGCGAAAGACGTCCCTTTCGCTCGACAATGTGACCGTTGTCGACAAGGGCCGCATCGCCATCCCGGAAATGGCCGTCTGAACCGCCTCGGCTCCTTTGGCGAGGGGCCAATCTCACGCCTTGTCGGCGAAGAATACAGGACAAGCGATGACTGCGATTGAATCATCCGAACCTGCAGGAAAGGGCAACAGGCTGCTGCCGGACCCACCGAGCGTCACGCTCACGGCCTGGCAGCGGCAGCAGCGGGGCCTCACGCTTTCGCTGATGACTCTTCCGACCATCACCATGATCGCCGTGTTCGTCATGCCCTTGCTCGTCCTTCTCTGGATGAGCTTCGGCGGCGGCGGGCGGACAGGCTTTTCACTGCAGGGCTATATCGATCTCATGCAGCCGGTCTATCTGAAGCTTCTTATGTTCACGCTGCAGCTCGCATTGCTTACCACCGTGCTCTGCGCGCTTTTCGCCTATCCCCTGGCCTATCTCATGGTCAATGTCAGCTCGCGCTTTGCCGCGTGGATGGGTGTCGTTCTCTTTGTTACCCTTTGGCTGAGCTTTCTTGCCCGAACCTTCGCCTGGATCATCATCCTGCAGCGGCGCGGCATCATCAACAATTTCCTGATGGGCATCGGGGTTATCGATAGCCCGCTCGAGCTCGTCTACAACAAGCTAGGCGCCTATATCGGCATGGTCCATATTCTCTTGCCGTTCATGGTGCTGACCCTGATCCCGGCAATGAAGGCGATCGATCCGGCCTATGTCCGGGCGGGCCTGAGCCTCGGGGCGAGCCCGGCACGGGTCTTCCGCGACATTTACGTGCCGCTCAGCCTGCCTGGGCTGGTTGCCGGCTCGATGCTCGTCTTCACGCTTGCCTTCGGCTTCTTCATCACGCCGGCCATTCTCGGTGGCGGCCGCGCACCGACCATCGTCATGGCGATCCGCGACCAGATCCAACAACTCGGCAATCTGCAATTGGCCGCGGCTACCTCCATGGTCCTGCTCGTCTTCTGCCTCGGACTTCTCTTCCTCTACGACCGCATCGCCGGCATCGACCGCATCTACGACAAAGGAGGAAAGTGATGGAACTCCTCATCCAGGGCAATGCGGCGCGCGCATTGAAGATCTACGGCTGGGTGATGCTGGTGGTGATCATCCTGCCGGTGATCATGATTGTCCCGATCAGCTTCGGGGCGGGCAGCGCCATCGTCTTCCCGCCGAAGGAACTTTCGCTCGAATGGTACCGCAACCTGATCGACGATCCTCGCTGGGGCCGCGACGCGCTCTTGTCGCTGCAGGTCGCCGCGCTCGCCACGTTGCTCGCGACGGTCATCGGCACGGCTGCGGCGGTCGGCATCTCCCGCGTCGAAAACAAGGCGCTCTCCAAGTTCCTGAAAATGTTCTTCATCGCGCCGATGATCGTGCCGCTGATGGTCATCTCCGTCGGCCTATACATCGTCTTCGCCCGCAACGGGTTGCTGGGCTCCCTCTGGGCACTGGCGATTGCGCATGCCATCGTCGTGCTGCCCTTCGTGGTCATGCCGGTCATGTCGCGGCTCGCCAGCCTTGACCCTGCGTATGAACGGGCCTCGGCCTCGCTCGGCGCAACGCAACTGCGCACGCTCTTCGAAGTCATCCTGCCGCTGCTCGTTCCGGCAATCCTGGCCGCGGCGATCTTCTCCTTCGTCTTCTCTTTCGATGAGGTGGTTCTGGCCCAGTTCCTTTCGAGCCCCCGGTTCGAGACCTTGCCGAGAAAGATGTGGGACGGCCTCAGCCAGAACGGCCTCGACAAGACCATCACCTCGATCGCCTCCGTCCAGCTGTTCATCGTGCTCGCCGCCTTTGCCGGCTGGAGCATCTGGAAGGCCGCACGCTCCGGCCCCTTCGCCAGCCGCGTCAAGGCTCCTGCATCTGTTGCCGAACACAGCCAGTACCCGTCCGCCGTTGACCTTCCTGCCAATGGATCCCTGCCCATGAATGTCGCCATCAAGACTGCTGCCCCCACTGAAGCCACCTTCGTCGCCCCCAATGGAGAGGCCGCTGCCGCCAAAGCCGGTGAGCAACACGGCTACGGCATCAACTTCCAGCACCTGAGCAAGTTCTACGGCGACAAGGTGGTCGTGGAGGAGGCGAATTTCTCGGTCAAGCCCGGGGAGTTCCTGACCATCCTCGGTCCGTCGGGCTCGGGCAAGACGACCCTCCTGATGCTGGTCGCAGGCTTCATCTCGCCCGACGCCGGCCGGCTTATGCTCGGCAAGCGTGACATCTCCCGCGTTCCACCGCACCAGCGCGACATTGGCGTCGTGTTCCAGTCCTACGCGCTCTTCCCGCACATGACAGTGGCGCAGAACGTCGCCTATCCGCTGAGGGCCCGCCGCGTTCCGAAATCCGAGCAGCAGGCCAAGGTCAAATGGGCCCTGGAACGCGTGCATATGCAGGACTTCGCCGACCGGCGCATCGCCCAGCTTTCGGGCGGCCAGCAGCAGCGCATCGCGCTTGCCCGCGCCATCTCCTTCGGCCCGCGCGCGCTTCTGATGGACGAACCGCTCTCGGCGCTCGACCGCAACCTGCGCGTCGAGATGCAGCGGGAAATCCGCAGCCTGCAGCAGAGCCTCGGCCAGACGGTGATCTTCGTCACCCACGACCAGGAGGAGGCGCTGAACATGTCCGACCGCGTCGCCGTCATCAACGAAGGGCGCGTCCAGCAGGTCGCCACCCCGCGCGATCTTTACCTGAAACCGCAGAACAGCTTCGTCGCGAATTTCTTCGGCGAATCCAACCTGTTCCACGGCACGGCTGACGGCAACCTCCTTGCATGCGGCAACGGCACCTTTCCGCTGGCCGAAGCGCGCTCCGGCGCGGCGATCCTGTGCGTCCGGCCCGAGACGGTGCGGCTGGCTGCCTCGAACCAGCAGGCGCCGGATTGGGGAATAGAAGGCACTCTGATCAACGCCCGTTTCCTGGGCAGCCTGCTGCACATGCAGTTCGCGACCGCCCACGGCACTCTCGTCGTGACACGGCCACTGGACGGCACGATCGAAATTCCCGAGCAGGGCGCGGCCCGCCGTCTGTTCTGGGCTCCCGAAACGGCGCACGTGATGCCCCACTGATCGACGCTATCACACAGACCGAACCAACCCGTCCCGAATGCTTCCCAAGCGCAAAAACAGGAGAGACCGATGAAATCTAGATTTGGATTGGCCGCCCTCGTGGCACTCGCAATGTCATTGCCCGTCGGGCTCCATGCTCAGGAAACACCTGCGGAATTCAAGGGAACCGGCAAGCTCGTCGTCAACAACTGGGGCGGACCGACCGTCGAGCGCATGCACAAGGCCTGGTATGGCGACTTTAGCGAGGCGACCGGCATCGACGTATCCTTCACCTCCATCCCGGACGTCGCCAAGCTGAAGATCATGGATCAGGTCGGCAATGTCGAATGGGACGTGGTCGATTTCGAAGGCAGCCAGATGCTGCAGGCGATGAAGGACGATCTGCTTGAGCCGATCGACTATGATCTGATGTATAAACTGGTGCCGAAGGAGCAGCTCGATCCTGCGCAGATGACCGAATACGGTATCGGCTCGATCGCCTTTGCCACGATCATGGCCTGGAACACCGAAACCGTCGGCAAGAAAGGCCCCTCCAACTGGACCGAATTCTTCGACACCGAGGCTTTCCCCGGCCGGCGCGCGCTTTATGCACGTCCTAAGCCGACACTCGAAATCATGTTGATGGCCGATGGCGTGGCGGCAAAGGATGTCTACCCGATCGATATAGACCGCGCCTTCAAGGCGCTCGACAAGTTCGGCCCGAAGGTCAATCTGTGGGTCGAAAAGACCTCGCAGTGGGACGTCCTGATCGAGAACAAGGAAGTCGACCTGATGGGATCGAGCCTTGCTCGCACGATGACGCAGATCGACAAGGGCGAACCGATCTCCATCGGCTTCAACCAGAGCATTCTGGAACAATCATACTGGACGATCCCGAAGGGCGCGTCGAACGTCAAGGACGCCCAGAAGCTGGTGGCCTGGATGATGAGGGCCGAGGGTGAGCGCGCCGCGCTGAAACTGCTGCCCTATTACAGCATGGCCAACAAGGCGGCGCTGGACGGTATTCCGGCTGATATCCTGGCGAAACTGCCCGGCACCCCGGAAAACTCCGCCAACAGCCTGACGATCGACGCCAAGTGGTGGCTCGACCACGATGCCGAAGTTCAGACCCGCTGGCTGGACTGGCTGAGCCGCCGCTAACTCCACCCGCCCCTCCTGTTTTCAATTCTTCCTTGCCGGCGCGGCTCTCCCCGTCGGCCGGGTAAGTCGTGCCCAATGCAATTTCGTCCATCCTCCCTGGAGATCGTCTCATGATGAAAGAGAATGATGCATTCCATCCCGTCGATACGCCGGACGTCGCCGGCATGGAGCTAGACCGTCGCAGCTTCCTCACCGGCCTTGGGGCCGCAGGCCTTGCCTTAGGCACCGGCATCAAGCCGGCTATGGCGCAGGACCTTTCGCTCCTCAAAGGCTCGGGCGACGTCGTCGTCTGTACATGGGGCGGTGCCTCGACCGACGCCATGAAAGAAGTCTGGTTCCAGCCGTTTGCCGAGGCGAGTGGCATCAATGTCTCGACGGCCTCGGTTCCGGACATTGCCAAACTCGAAGTCATGGAAAATGTCGGCAACGTCGAATGGGATCTTTTGGATGCGGAAGGCACCCAAATGGAACTGGCCATCAAAAAGGGCCTCCTGCAGCCGATCGACTACGACCTGATTTTCAAGATCGTACCGAAGGAGCAGATCGACCCCAAGGTCATCAAGGAATACGGTGTCGGGTCGGTTGCCTTCTCTACCGTCATCGCCTGGAATACCGGCCTGTTTGGCTCCGAAGGCCCGCAGAACTGGAAAGAGTGGGCCGACGTGACCAGCTTCAAAGGACGCCGCGCTCTTTATGCGCAACCCCGGCCGTCTTTCGAAATCGCACTGATGGCCGCGGGTGTGCCGCCGGAAAAGATCTACCCGATCAATATCGATGACGCCTTCAAGGCGCTCGACGAACTGAAGCCGAAGATCAACCTGTGGGTCGAAAAGACCTCGCAATGGGGCGTTTTGATGCAAAACGGCGAGGTGGACTTGATGGGCTCCAGCCTGTCGCGCACGCTCGACGAAAAGAAACGCACCGGCAAGGTGGATTTCACTTTCAACCAAAGCATCGTCGAGCAGGATTACTGGGTCATTCCGAAGTCCGCTCCGGGCGGTGCCAACGCGCAGAAGCTGATTGCCTATGCCCTGATGGCAAAAGGTTCACTCGCATTCGCCTCCCGCATGCCGTTCAACGTCGCAAATACCTCTATCTACGGCGACATTCCGGAAAACATGAAGCAGCAGCTGCCGGGTTATCCCGTCAATGCAGCCCGCAACATGCATATCGACCAGGCATGGTGGACCGCCAATGCCGACCAGGTGCGTCTGCGCTGGCTCGATTGGCTGAGCAAGGTCTGAAAACTCCGAGAAGGGTGGGGCCTGTCCGGGCCTCACCCGCGTGATTGACGTCGCAGCCCGCAGGAATAGACATGGAACTCTCCGACATGACCGCTCGCCAGATGTTCGAACATCTGAGCAAGAACCCGACGCGCCCGCGCTATGGCTTCGGCACGCGCCCGATGCTCATCAATGTCGATCTGCAATGCGCCTATACCCAGCCGGGCGTCTACAAAACGGCCTATGAAACCGATCCGAAACAGACGGACTATGTCAACCGGCTGGCGGCGGAGACGCGCCGGCTCGGCCTGCCGGTGATCTGGACCTACGTGGCCTTTTCTCAGTCCGGCGACGATTGCGGCGTGTTCGGTTCTCGCACCGATACCCCCGACAGCCTTCAGAACATCAAGGAAGGATCGCCTCGCGCGGCTCTCGACCCCCGCCTGGATGTGGTCAAGGGCGACGTCGTGCTGAACAAGAAAATGCCGTCGGCTTTCTTCGAGACGCATATCAGTTCGCTCGCCACCTACCATCGGATCGACACGGTGATCGTCACCGGCGGTTCAACGTCCGGATGCGTGAGGGCAACAGTAGTCGACAGCCTGTCCCGCGGCTTCCGGACGATCGTGCCGATCGAATGCGTGGCCGACCTGCATGAGAGTCCGCATTTTGCCAATCTCTACGACATGCACAAGAAATATGCCGACTGTATCCCCGTGTCAGAGGTGTTCGACTGGTATGCGACACTCGGCTGACATGGCGGTCGCGGACCCGGATATCGATTTGGCGCGAACCCCGATCATCCATGATGGCTGCCGGCCCCTCCCTGATAATCTGCGCGGCTCGGTGCTGTTGCTCGGCAATTTCGACGGCCTGCATCTGGGACACAGATCGCTGATCGCAGAAGCGCGGCGGTGGGCGACGGCGACAAGGCGGCCTATGGCGATCCTGCAGTTCGATCCGCATCCGCGTCATCATTTCCGTGGAGAGCAGGAGTTCCTGATCTCCGGCACCTCGGTTCAAAGGCGGTTGCTGGCAGAGGCCGGCATAGAGCTGATCTACGCACCGCGCTTCAATGCCGCCTTTGCCGCACAGTCGGCGGAGGTTTTCGTCGTCGAGCATCTGGTGGCGCGGCTCGGCATTTCGGCCGTGGTGACCGGCACCGACTTCCGGTTCGGTAACCGCCGTTCGGGCGACGTGCCGCTGCTGCAGGCGATGGGCCGGGCTTTGGGCTTTTCGACCCTGGTGGTCGGCGAGTGCCAGGACCTTCAGGGCAGCGGCGTCCGCATCTCCTCCAGCCAGGTTCGCCTGCTGATCAGAAGCGGCCGGCTGGACGAGGCGCAGCGATTGCTGGCGCGACCCTTCGAGACGGCGGTCGAAGCAGGATCGGGCGGCTGGCAATTCGACCCGATGCAGATCCTGCCGCTGGACGGAATTTTCATGGTCGAGGCCCGAGGAGCGGCCGCCCAGTCGCTGGGCCGCAGGGCGCTCGTCCTGAGAGAAGGCCGCCCTGAAGCCAGGCTGCCGGCGGGAACATCGACCCTTCTTTGGCATGCGCGGGCATCCGCGGCCAATTTGGGGGGCAGTCTTGAAAGGATGGAAAGTGGATTACGACAGTCTTGATGCGCTCGCCATGGCGGATATGGTCAGGCGCGGCGAGGTCGCGCCGGATCATTTCGTTAACGAGGCCAAGGACCGTATCGCGGCCTTGAACCCCAGCTTGAACGCAGTGGTGCACCACTTCCCGGAGCCGGTATCCCATGCGACGGTAGGTCCCTTCGCGGGCGTGCCGCTTCTCCTGAAGGACACTGGCGTCGCGCTGAAAGACACGCCGATCACTTCCGGCAGTCGTCTGCATAAGGACGTCGTCAGTCCCGCCGACAGCACGCTTGGCGCCCGGTTGCGACCTGCCGGCTTTGCCTTCCTAGGCCGAACCAACACGCCGGAGATGGCGCTGAGCTTCACCACCGAGGGCGTGTTCCATGGGCCTGCGAGAAACCCCTGGGATTTGACGCGCACGCCGGGCGGCTCTTCCGGCGGTGCGGCAGCGGCGGTGGCAGCCCGCATCGTCCCGTTGACGCAATGCTCCGACGGAGCCGGCTCGATCCGCGTTCCGGCTGCGCATTGCGGCGTCTTCGGGCTGAAACCGTCACGGCTGCGCAATCCTGCCGGCCCGGCCATCGCGGAAGGCGTCGGCGGTATGGCCACGCTGCATGCGATCAGCCGGTCGGTGCGCGACAGCGCCGCAATGCTGGACATTACCCATGGCGCCGATATCGGTGACCCCTGGGGCTCGCCGCCCGTTGAAGGCAGTTTCCTCGAAGCAGCCACGCGGCCGCCGCGCCGGCTCAAAATCGGTATGGAAGTCATCGGTGATGCAGATTGCCGGGCGGCGGTCGAGGCGGCGGCGGCGCTTTGCGAACAACTTGGCCATCACGTCGAACCGGCCGTGCCGAAATACGACCGCGAGGCAGTGAAGCTTGCTTGGTTGACGATCTCGGCCGTGTCCATCGCCCGTGGTACCCGCAACCTTGCCAAGGCGCGGGGCATCGCCGACCCTCTGGCGCTGCTCGAACCGGTCAATGCCGAATGGGTACGGATGGGTGAAACCATCTCGGGCATGGACTATCTCGGCGCCATCGACGCACTGCACCAGTCGAGCCGGGCCATGGGCCGCTTCTTTTCCGACTACGATATCTATCTCTCGCCGACGACGGCGGAAGTGGCTCCGAAGCTCGGTCATCTGGCGGGAGCGGGTGTTGGCGTCGAAGCCTTCTTCGACCGTTTCTGGGCACATGCGCCGCTGACGGCGGTGTTCAACGCTTCCGGCTGCCCGGCCATGAGCGTGCCGCTCCACTGGACCGAGGCGGGTATCCCCGTCGGGGTGCATTTCGGCGCCGCCTTCGGCGCTGAGGCGCTGCTTTTCAGCCTGGCCGGCCAGCTTGAGACGGCCAGTCCCTGGGCGGACCGTCGTCCGAACATTTCCGAGGTGAAAGCATGACAGCAGGTTCTTCCAAGCCGGTGGCCACTGACATCGCCGCGATGAGCGCCCGCGCCATCGCCAGCAGTGTCGCCTCCGGCACCTTGAGTGCCGAAGCGGTGACGGAGGTCTGGCTCGACCGGATCGCCGCGATCGATCCATCGCTGCGCTCCTTCATCTATCATGCGCCCGAAAAAGCTCGCGCACTGGCCGTCGTGGCGTCGAAAGGGCCACTGGCCGGCGTTCCCTTCGGCATCAAGGACGTCATCGACACCGCCGACATGCCGACGCAATACGGTTCCGCCGCCTATCCCGGCTGGCAGCCCTGCCGTGACGCGCCGGTGGTGCATCTCGTCCGCCGGGCCGGCGCTGTCATCATGGGCAAGACCGTCTCGACCGAATTTGCGACCGCGGCGCCCGGCGCCACGCTCAATCCGTTCGATCCGAAGCGCACACCGGGCGGCTCTTCCAGCGGCACGGCCGCGGCGCTCGGGGCCGGGCTGATCCTGATTGGCCTCGGGACGCAGACGTCCGGATCGACGATCCGTCCGGCCGCCTATTGCGGCGTGGCAGCGATGAAGCCGTCGCCGAAGACGATCGAGACCTTCGGGGTGAAGCCGCTTTCGCAGACGCTCGACGTCGTCGGGCCGATGGCGCGCGACATCCGCGACCTCGCGCTGCTCGTTTCGGTCTGCATGCGCCGGCCGGATCTCGCTCCGGACCAGCTGGTACCTGAGGAGGTGCTGCCGTCGAAACCGATGGGCCTGCTCCTGCCGGTCCACGATCCGGTGGCAGACTTCGCGCCGCTCGAACGGGCCGCCTCGGTGCTCGGCTCGATTACCCCGCAGGCGGTGCCGGACTGGTGGGAAGGGCTCGGGCCTGCACAGGACGACCTCTTCGCCTGGGAAGCGTCCGCTTCGCTCAGCACCGACCGCGACCTCTACTGGAACAAGCTGCGCCCGGAAACCCATGCCTTTATGGAGCGGCAGCAAAAACGCAGCTTCGCCGATTGGCAGGTTGCGATTGCCGCGAGGGACGCCGCGTTGCGCAACCTCGACGCCCTGTTCGGCGATACGGAATTCCTCCTGACGCCGCCGGCGCCGGGCGAAGCTCCGCCCGGCGTGGAGCGGACGGGACCTGCGACCTACAACATCCGCTGGACCTTGCTCGGTTGCCCGAGCGTCACCATTCCGGCCGGCTTTGGTCCCGCGGGCCTGCCCGTCGGCGTGCAACTGGTCGCCCGCCCGGGACAGGACGCTGCGCTGCTGCGGCAGGCTGCCGCCGTGGAGGATCGCCTGCGTGCCGCCGGCATCGAGGCGCGTCCCGAAATACGGCTTGCGAGGGCGTGATCGTGCCTCTGGATTGTGCATCGGGAGGACAATCATGATCGTTGGTACACTCGCCAAGCCGGCGCAGTGGTTGCTGCTTCTCGTGCTGGGCCTCCTTCTCGGACAGTTCCTGCAACTGCTCTCTCTCCCCGCGGCCTTGATGCTGGGGCCCATGGCGGTCGGCATCATAATGGCGCGCGGGGGATGCGAACTCCATGTCCCGGGAGTGCTGCATCGCATGGCGCAGGGCGTGGCAGGTTGCCTGATCGCGGCACATCTCGACACCGCCTTGCTGGTGAAGATGAGCGAAATCTGGCCGATCGTCATCGTCTTCGGGACTTTAACCTTCGTGGCATCCTGCTTCGTCGGTTGGTTGTCTGCACGTCGCACAGGTATCGACGGCGAGGTGGCGATCTGGGGGTTTCTCCCCGGCATGGCGGGTACGGTCATCGCCATGGCCCACGAGCACGGTCTCGACAGCCGCCTGGTGGCGCTTATACAGACGGTGCGTCTTATGGTCGTGATCGCGACAATGGTTGTCGCCGCGCTTTTCATCGTCGGCGCCTCTGTGCCGCATCTTGCGACGGGACATGCGCCCGACATCGGCTCCATATCGGTGGTGCTGGGCCTGGCGGTTCTGGGAGCAATGACCGCGCGGTACCTGCGGTTCATCCCGTCCGCCGCCACACTGGTACCGCTGACCGTCGGTGGAGCGTTGCAACTCGCCGGCGTCAATCTGGCCGTACCTGCCTGGCTGGTGGCGCTCGCCTACCTAGCCTTCGGTGCGCATATCGGTCTCAGGATGACGCCGGACATCCTGCGATCGGGGGCCCGCGCGCTTCCGTCGCTCGTCGGCGCCGCCCTGCTTCTGATGGCGCTTTGCGGGGTGTCGGGTGTGGTGCTTTCGATGATCGCGGATGTCGACCTGATGAGCGCGCTGCTGGCGACCGTGCCGGGCAGCATCGATTCGATCGCGCTGATTGCCGTCAACGCCGGAGCTGACATGACCTTCGTGATGACCCTGCAGACGCTGCGCCTCTTCGCTGTCTCGATCTTCGGGCCGCTCGTGGCGCGCAGCATGATCCACTTGCTGCATCGATGGAAAACCAGCTGAGCAGACATCAACAAGGAGAACGACGTCGATGCACAAGCAGATCATCAAGGCCGACGTGCCGGAAAACGGCGGCGCCTACAATCTCTGCGTCAGATACGGCAACATGCTCTATCTCTCGGGGCTCGCACCTTTCGACGAGGCGTTCTGCGCCGAGGTCGCGACCGCCCGGGCGAACGGCACCAAGGTGCCGCCGATGCCGGACACGCCGTTTCCGCGGCAGGTGGAAATCATCATGGAAAACATCAAGAAGCTGGTCGAGGCGGCCGGTTCCAACATGGACTGCCTGCTGAAGACGAATGTCTGGCTGCGCGACCAGACCCAGGCCGAAGAATTCGAGAAGGTCTATATCAGGTATTTCTCGAGCCGCGAGGCGCTGCCGGCCCGGGCGCGGATGCAGGCCGGCCGCACGCCCATGGATTGCGGGCTGGAGATCGAAGTCATCGCCTATGTGCCGAACGACGACTGACACGACAGACCTGAGGACTGCTTGATGAGCAATTTTTCTAAGACCCAGCGCATCACCAAGGACGTCGTCTGGACCGACGGCGGCCTTGTCGCCGCCCATCATCGGAGCGCGGCGGAAGTTGGCGCCAGGATTCTGGCCGAGGGCGGCGATGCCATGGATGCAGCGATCGCCACGTCCTTCGCGATCGGCGTCGTCGAGCCCTGGATGAGCGGCCCGATGGGCGGTGGCATGATGACGCTCTGGCGGGCCGGCGAAAAGCGGGCGGAAACCATCGAGTTCGGTATGCGTGCACCCGTCGGTCTGCAGATGTCCGACTATCCGCTGGTTGCCGGCGGCGGGGTGTCCGACCTTTTCACCTGGGCGCGCGTCAAGGACGACCGCAATATCTTCGGGCCTCATTCGATCGCCGTGCCCGGCCTTGTGGCCGGCATGGAACTCGCCCACCAGCGCTACGCCACACGCCCCTGGGCCGAGCTGCTGGAGCCCGCCGTCCGGCTGGCGACGAAGGGGATGCTGGTCGACTGGTATGCGTCCCTGATGATCGCCTCGGTGACCCGGCAACTGGCGCAGGATGCCGATGCTGCGAAGCTGTTTCTGATCGACGGGCAATGGCCGAACATCGCCGGCTGGACCGAGGTTAGGGAAAGCCGGCTCAACCAGTCGGTGATGGCGGCAGCACTGCGGCGCCTCGCCGAAGCCGGTCCCCGGGACTTCTACGAAGGCCAGTTGGCCGAAGCGCTGGTCTCGGACATGCGCGACAAGGGCAATCGGCTGTCGCACGCGGACCTGGCGGCCTATCGCGCCCGCGTTAGCCCGACCCGGACCATTTCCTATCGCGATGCGACGATCCATGCTCCCTCCGGCCTCAGCGCGGGTTCTGAACTTGTCGCCACTCTCAGACAAATGGAGCGCGAGCTCTTGCCTGGTATTGGCCCGGATGCCGAAAGCTATGTGTCCATGGCACGTGCCCTGCGGGCCGCATATGAGGATAGGCTTGAGAATGCCGGCGACGAAAGTGGCGACGCCGAGGCCGCGCCCTGCACGACTTCCTTCAGCATCGTCGACAAGGCCGGCAACATGGTCAACGTCACCCAGACGCTACTGTCGAAATTCGGCAGCCGGGTCGTCTCGCCCTCGACGGGCATGCTGATGAACAACGGCATCATGTGGTTCGACCCGGCGCCCGGCAAACCGAATTCGCTGGCGCCCGGCAAAGCCTGCCTGATGAACGTCTGCCCGACGATCGGCGAACATCGAGGCCGCATGTTTGCTATCGGCGCTGCGGGCGGCCGAAAAATCCTGCCGGCTGTCACCAGCCTCGCCAGCTACATGATCGATTTCGGCATGACCCTGGAGGAGGCGTTTCACCACCCGCGGATCGACGTCAGCGGCCTGTCGCAGATCATCGCGGATGAAGATCTGCCTGCTGAGATCCAAACAGCGCTATCCGAAATCGCGCCAACGCTGGCCACAAAACGGACTGTGCACCCGTACGCTTTCGGTGTGCCTGTCGGAGTGATGCGCAGCGAGAACCGGAATTGCGGAGTGACGGAGATCATGACGCCTTGGGGTGACACCAGTCTGGAAACCAGTTTCGCTTCTTTTTGAATGTCTGAAGGATGATTCATCGCGTTGGCGCAAGTGAGAACGGCAAGCGCCGAAGCAGTCAGCAAGTCCTCTCGCGCCGAAATGTCCGCCGCGAGAGAGCGATCTTGACCTGAATCGAATCAGGCCCCCTGCGCTTTGCATTTACTGTTGACCTAATGGACGATCACAGATAGCCGCCTCACCGACTGGCCGGCAGCTTGCTTCGGCGCTCGACATAGTTGACCAGCCGGACCATTGGCCAAAGGAAGGCTAGGTAGATCAATGCCGCACCGATCAGCGGCGTCGGATTGGCATAGAACGCTTGTGCGTCATTTGCCTCCTTCAAAAGTTCCGGTAGGGCCACTGCAGATGCGAGCGAAGTGTCCTTGAACATCGAAACGCAATTGCTGGTCGTTGGCGGAATCACGAGTTTGATGGCTTGCGGCAACACCACCTTTCGAAGTGTGATGACGAAAGACAGCCCGAGTGCATGTGCGGCCTCGAACTGGCCCGTCGGAATACTCTCGATACCGCTTCTAAAGATTTCCGCCGAGTATGCAGACATGACAAGGGTGAATGCGAGTGTCGCCGATACCCAACCAGAGAGCCGTATGCCGACAAATGGTAGCGCGAAATAGATCAGGATCAGCACTACGAGCACTGGCACCGCACGGAAAATGTCAATGAAACCGATGGCGAGCCAGCGGATCGGCCACGGTGCATAGAGCCGTAAAAGACTGATCAGCATGCCGGCAGGAATGCCCAGGCAGATGGCAAGAAGTCCTAGCGCCAGGGTGTTGATGAGGCCGCGCAGCAAGGCCGGAAACGCGGCGAAGAAAACGTCGACGTTGAAGAATGTATCGATGAGGGTCATTGGCGCTCGAAGGAATCATAGTGTCGAATGCTCAAGAATCGCACCGGCAGAATTCCCTTTCCGCCGGCTCGATCTAAGCGACTCAAGCGTACCACTGTCAGCCTTTCGGCAACGCAGCTTCCTGCACGGTGGAGGATTGGTCTGGAGCGTTCGTGCCGAACCACTTCTTGTGGATGGCCTGCATTGTGCCATCCTTCTTCATCGCGCTCAGCGCATCATTGATCTTTCCAAGATGGGGCGAATTCTTGGTCATCATCATACCATACTGTTCGCCCGACTTGATCCGTTCCACCACTCGGAGACCCTTCATCTTCGTGAAAGCGTATTCCAGGTTGGGGACGTCACTCGTTACGCCGTCCACGCGACCGGCAGTGAGATCGAGCAGGGCATCCTGCTGGCTGTTGTAGCCTTTCACTTCGCCGAACTCGTATTTGTCTTTGTTCTCCGTCAGCCACTTATGGCTGGTCGACCCGGAATGCGAGCCGACCGCCTTGCCTTTGAGATCGGCAAGACCGTTCACAGCGCCGTCCGCCCTTGCAGCGATACCCATGCCGGAATCGTAGTAGGGTTGGGTGAAGGACTGAGAGACAAGACGTTCCTTGGTGATCGTGATCGACGATATCGCGACATCGATACGGCCAGAGCTTGTGGCTGCGAAGAGCGGTTGGAAATCATACCCTTCGATGCTTACGGTCATGCCTGCGCGCTTCGCCGCTTCCGTGACGATGTCAACCTCGAAGCCTTCGAAGACGCCGCTTTGATTCTTGAATTCGAAAGGCGGATTGTTCGGGAAGGAGCCGACATTGAGTGCTTCTTCGGCGAACGCAAGGACGGGCTTTGCGGCGATACCGGCTGCGACGGATGCTATGAGAATGCTACGACGGGTGAAGTTCATTTTTGTTTCCCTCTGGTTGGTCCGGACGAGTTCCTCCCTATCCGCCGGCACTGCTTTCCGCCCGCGCTCCCCCGCGGGCGTCAATTCTTGTTGGCTATTTTACTCGGCTGACCTCCAACCTTAGAGATTGCCGATCAAATCTAGAGAGTCTCAACTACTCTCGTGATCGCTGTATCGAGTGCGTTTAGTCCGAAATCGATTTCCTCCTCGGTTGAGGTGATTGGCGGAGCGAATCGCATCACACCAGATGTGTAAGCGCCTGTTATATTGGCAGAGAGCCCGAGTTCGAGCGCCACTTCCGTGACCTTCTGAGAGATTGCCGTACCGGTATGCCCCGCATATGGAAGGAATTCCATGCCGAGCAACAACCCACGGCCACGAACGTCCCCGATGCACTCGTGATGCTGCATCAGGTTCTGCAGGCCTTTCCTAAGGCGATTACCCAATACACTTGCTCTTTCCACGAGACTATCTCGCTGGATGATCTCGATCACCTTCAAGGCAACCGTGGCCGGCAGAGGATCATTCACGTGCGTCGTTACAAATGTGAACCCACGACTATGGGCGATTTCTGCGATCGCGTCGGACGTCGATACGGACGACATCGCCATGCCAGCGCCTAGTGTTTTTGACAGCAATAGAATGTCAGGCACCACGTTGTCGCGTTCAAAAGCAAACATCTCCCCACTGCGCCCGAGGCTTGTCTGTGCCTCGTCAACAATCAGGAGCATTCCGCGGCGTTCACAATGGGTTTTCAGCGCAGCCAGATAGCCGATCGGCAGGTCGATGACACCACCTGTACTCAGGATGGGTTCGGCAATAAATGCCGCGAGATTTCCGGTCGATTGACGATCGAGAAGCTCGAAACTGTCATCAAGCTCCTGCTGCCAGGTCACGCCGGGGAAGCGGGGCCGAAAGGCATTCGGGGCGGGTATGGCGAAAGCGCCCGGCATAAGTGGACCATGACCGCGCCGTCCGATGGAATAGGTGGCTGAGGCAGCAGCACCGGTCGAACCGTGATATGATTGAGCGAAACCGACCACTTCCCATTTGCCGGTCACGACCTTGGCGAGTCGGATTGCTGCTTCAACCGACTCGCCTCCGGTTGAAAGAAACATCGAGCGTGGGAGCTCCGGTACGAGTTCCGCCAGGGCCGCAGCAAGATCCACAATCGGTCTGGAAAGCATCATACTAAACAAGTGGTCGAGGCGGCCGGCGGCGCCATGTATGGTCTCGACCAGTTCCGGGTGGGCGTGCCCAAGGACAGAGCTCATCTGTCCAGACGTAAAATCAAGGACTCGGCGCCCGGACGAATCATAAAGCCAAGAGCCCTCAGCGCGCTCGGGTACAAAAGGTATGAAATCCCCACCGACGCCCATATACCGCAGAAGGTACTTGTTGGCCTTGATCGCTGTCTGCTCATCTGCATTCATTGACGAAATAAACTCTCTAGTTCCATGTTTGCTTTTCACGATGCGGCGGATTTAACACCCCATTTTTCAAGCACCGTAACCCCGGCAGCGACAATCAAAAGCGCAAATACTTCGCTCTAACCGATGAAAAACATTCATCAGTACGGAGATGGGAGACTGGAAATGCACAAGCTCCTCAGCTTGCGAGGCACGTTAGGCGGTCGGAGGCAACTATAGGATGTAACATTCCAGCGGATCACTATCTGGAATAACGGGCAGCAAGTGCAAATGCTGCTACGGATAACCAAAATGGCCCACTGGACGGCTTATTTTCACCAACCTCTACGGTTGGGACTAGCTGCACCACGGATTTACATTGGTCGCCTTATCTTTGAGCCAATCAACAACAGCGTCAATTGTAGAGCGCGATCTCTCCGTCGATGGCGTAAATATCCAATAGCAGAGCCCTGGGCGACTAAGATCGGGCAATAGAGGGACCAAGCTTCCTGCACTTAATTCGCGTCCAACCAAAACATTGCTCTCAAGAATGATGCCTAACCCTTCCACCGCAGCTCCTATGGCAAGATGAGAGGGATCCAACTGTATTTTGTTGATAGGTGTCTTATCGAGGTGGATGCCTTGTATGTTCAACCATTCTTCCCAGGAAAGCTGGTTGTGGAATGTGCTTATCAGGGTCTGTTTTAGTAACGATTGAGGGGAATCCAGTCGGCGTTTCTCCAGAAGTTTCGGGGCACAAAACGGCTGAAAGGATTCGGAGAGTAGAAGCGAGGCTCTATCCTTCCAAATGTCATCTCCATAAACGATCTGAATGTCAGCCGGCGCATCGGTCAAAGGCGTCCAAGGCAATCTGTCACCTTGCAAGCGAGCCCCCTGGGCATTGAGCCGGACGTCGATTCCCGGAAAGTGAGCCATGAGATCGGCCAAGCGCGGCAACAGCCAACAATGTGCAAAGGAGGGGGGAGCCTCGATCCTGACGATATCCAAGGCGCTGCCATTCTTTCGACGTGCTTTAATATCGCTCGTTGCGGCGCGCAGCCAACGGATACTGTGACGCACAGACCGGGCGTATTCCGCGCCTTCGGGCGTGAGTGCCACACCACGTCCTACCCGATCAAAAAGTTGCACTCCCAGAATTGCTTCAAGCAATCGGATTTGGTGGCTTACCGCAGAGGGTGTCAGGTTCAGTTCATCTGCCGCAGCATGAAAACTTTCCGCGCGCGCGGCCGCTTCGAAAACTGAAATTCCACGTAAAGGTAGCACCCGCTCAGACATAGTACCTCGCTGTACGCCATTCCGCCTATTAAACTTGAGACGTGAAAGATGGTTGAAAGTGAAGGCCTCAGCAAGACGCGATGTGGCTCCAACCACAATGGTCTGATTTACAGTGAGAAGTTTCGCGCAAGGCCCTTGAAGGGATCAAGCCTGGACCGTGTAGACACAGTGCGCCTTTTGATACCAGGCCCGCGAATAGGCCGGACGTAGGGGCCGCCACCATCCATCACGACCGTTAGACACCTGCGGGAGAGAAACTCCAGGCAGCTCCTTTGTCCCTTCTATGGACCATGTGAGCCAGATTGCGTTCAACCCTGCATCTTATGCGACTTCGGCGTACAAACACACACGAAAGCTGCCATGTGGGTTTCGACCTTGCCACTTTGAGGTCAACTTGAGGTCAAAAGCGGCAGTCGGAACGCGCGTCATTGGACGGCTGGAATATGGGCCGAAGAACGAACCCGCTGCACGGGATGGGCACGCGGTGAGGTAGAGGTCACGGGCCGGCCGTCGGATACGCTTCAGGTCCAGGGTCAAACGGTTACCGGGCAAGTTCCGCGATCAGTCGCTGGATAAACCGCTCTCCGGCTGCCAGTTGCTCGACCTCGATATACTCGTCGACCTGATGAGCCTGCGCGATGTCTCCGGGTCCGACTACGACCGTTGACCAGCCTGCATTCTGGAAAATGCCGCCTTCCGTCGCATAGGCAACGACCGCCGTGTCGTTTGCGCCTGTCAGCGCAAGCGCCAGTGCCTCCGCATGGCCGTCCGGCTCCGGCGCAAGACCAGGGACGGATGAAAGATCCTCGATCTCGATGCCTGAATTCGGGGCGATGGCTTTCATCGCCGGCTCGATCTCGGTGCGTGCATAATGCTCCAACCTGTCGCGGAAATCCTGCCCCTTCTCCTGCGGAATCGCGCGGATATCGGTGACGAAGCTGCAGGATTCGGCCACGATATTGCCCGCAACGCCGCCGTTGAATACGCCACAATGCAAGGTCGTATATGGCGGCTCGAAAGCTCCAGGGGCTGGGCGGCAGCTGTTGTCCGCCATCGTATCGTCTAGCCAGGTCACGAGTCGGGCCGCGACCATGACGGCGCTTACGCCGGTGTCGATCCGGCTGGAATGGACCGCGTGCCCGCGCACATGAGTATTGAATGCGACGATCCCTTTGTGCCCATTGACCACGCGCATGCGCGTCGGCTCGCCCACAAAGACCGCGCGAGGCGTGGCGATCGTCTCGGCCATCCTTTCGACCATCGACGGGGCGCCCTTGCACCCGATTTCCTCATCGTAGGAAAGAGCGATGTGGATCGGCGCCTTGAGGCTTGCCGCAAGCATGTCCGGTACGGCCGCAAGCGCAAGCGCATTGAAACCTTTCATGTCGCACGTGCCCCGGCCGTAAAGGCGTCCGTTGCGCTCGGTCAGCGACCATGGGCTGTTGGTCCAGCCTGCTTCAAGCGCCGGCACGACGTCGGTATGCCCGGACAGCACCACCCCGCCGGGCACCATAGGGCCGATCGTCGCGAACAGGTTGGCCTTTGAGCCATCCTCGTTGAAGACCAATGTCGAGGATACGCCGTGTTCAGCCAGATAGGCTTTGACGAACTCCATCAGTTCGAGGTTGCTGTCCGATGAAACGGTCGGAAAAGCGACGAGGCGCTCCAGCATCTGCGTCGGCGTCATTCTGGCGGATGAAGACATACGAATCCTTTCAGGCAATCTGCAGTCAGCAATAGCTCGGCAAACGACCACCGGATATGGCACAAACATCGATCGAAGGCTGAGAGACTGTTTGATAATTCGCCCTGCCGAGGCATATGGCGTGGGATTTCGAGAACCGGAGCGGAGCGGACGTTAAGTCCATGAGCACCGGAAGCGCAGAAAACTGCGCCAGATGACCGGCAGGGTAGAGTTTCCAAACGGTCTCTCAGCAGTCGATGACGAGATGGCTTTTTGGGATGGCCTGGCACAGCAGCACCTGGCCTCTTGCCAGAAGCGGCTCTTCGCCGGCCGGATAGTCGGCGCTGCCGCTGACGACGCGCTGCACGCAGGACTGGCATTCGCCGTTGCGGCAGGAATACTGCACTTCGACATTGTTGGCCAAGGCGAGATCCAGCAGCGATCCGTTTTCAGGTTTCCACGTCAAGCTCTTGCCCGAACGCGCAAACTCCACGGCGCACGGCGCGCGGCCGGCCATGCCGCCGGACAAGGCGCCGGCCAGCCCGCCGCTCCTCGGCTCGAACGCTTCGGTTCGTATGCTCTGTGGCGCAGCACTGAGCTCGATCAGGCCCTGCCTGAGCGACGACATGAATTCGTCGGGGCCGCAGATGTAGAAATCGGCGTCGGCAACCGGCACCAATGAAGCGAGCGTCTCGGCATCGATGCGGCCGGAATGGTCGCAGGCATCGTTGGTTTCGGGCCGGGAATAGGCGGTAAAGAGCCTGACGCTGGCGCTCGCGTTACTTGCGATCTGCAGCGCCTCTTCCCCGAACAGATGATGTCTGGCGTTACGCGCCGCATGAACGAACCAGACATCGCGCCCGGCAGGCTCGCGTCCCAGCTCCTCCAGCATCGGCACAAGCGGCGTGATGCCGACGCCGGCGCTGACCAGCACCA
>VFQQ010001374.1_pt1 | contig 34530 bp, 62 predicted proteins | sample 3512341 | NCBI WGS metagenome assembly VFQQ01 (sample SAMN10412373, study PRJNA504923) | tailings metagenome | isolation source: Relicate 2 Philex TSF1 revegetated site | place: Philippines: Tuba, Benguet | collected 2017-08-29 | reverse complement strand
CCCTGGGCAGCAGGCTGTGTGAGCTGCTGCTACTAATCAGTGGCATTTATCTCTCTACGACCCACCTTCTCTGCGTCACCCCGGGACTCATACTGCTGCTTCAGGTCCGCCGACAGGGCGCGCCAGGCGGCGCCTGCTGCTGAAGCAATCTCGCGAGACGTGACCGTCACATCCGGGCGGGCCTGCATGGGCGAGCATGTGGCATTGAATGCCGTCAGACCTGGACCCCAGCGGCCAGCAGAGCTCCTATTGGGGCAGCTATGCAAGCCATTGGCAAGTCTTGAACTGCACCAGGCCAGCCTGGCACTGAGTGCTGCCTCCCAACCCAACCTTCCCGGCAACCCGCCCTCCTTGCCTGCAGGAAGCCTCGGCGGAAGTCCTTCAAGAACAGCAGATATGCTCCAGTGGGCCGCTTGGGCCCATCCTTCCCCTTGGGCTTTCGGCTGCACAGGGTTACAAAAGGATTGGTTGCGCTGATGAGCCATGCATGCCGGGCGACGGCAGCATCGCCACACCCTTGCAACCGGCGGCAGGTGGGCAGCAGCGCTATGCATGCAGAGGTGGCCGCTGCACTTGCCTGTCCTTGCCGCTTTTGCCCTTGCTCTTGGTGCCCGTCGCCTGCTTCTTGCTCTTGCCTGCCTTGCTGGAAGAGGGCTTGCGCCTGCAGACCGGCAAGAGTGCATTCAGCATGCGGCAGGTCATTAGCGGCGGGAATCGCCCGGGGCGGCGTCGGCGGCGCAGGCAGCAGCACAGCAACCCTGGCCTGCAAGCAATGGCATCAACGTACTGCTCATGTGAGCAGCCTGCACAGAGTCATCCGCACGCACTTGCGCTTCTGCCCCTCCGCGGAGCGCTCCTCATCCTCCTGCACGCCCGACATGGCGCGCCCTGTGGCACGAACCTCCCCTCTTGCTCGTGCTGGAGCAGGATGCGGGCGACTAGGAGCGAGCGTGCAGGGGCCAGGCTGCTGGGGCGCCACTCTCGGACGGGTCATTGATAGTTGAGCATGAGCCCGCTGGGGAGCTGTATACGCATGGTTCGACAGCTCGAAGAAGCTCAGTGCAGAGTAGAGAGCAGGATGAATCACGGAGAGGTGCGAGCGCGGACTTGCACCTTGTCCGGTGCCGCCCGGGCCGTGAGCGGCACCCGTGCCCGGCCGCCTCCCTCGACCAGACTGCATCTGCCCTGCCCTGCGCAACACTTGCTTGCACTGCTTTGCTCTCAGTTAAACTTGAAATGTCATTGAAACTGTTCAAGCCCAAACCTGCTGCCGCCCCAGCGCGCTGAAGGGCCGCACCGCCTGGCGTGCCGCCATCGCAGCGGTACGCGGCCGCCCGGCCAGCGGGCTGCCGCCGTGGCTGCTGGCCGCTGTGCCCGGCCTGCCACCTGGTGAGCCTGGTGCATCATTATAGCTGAAGTAAACATCTGCCAGGCCACCTGCCTCGCCGTGCAGCACGCCTGCGCTGCCACCAAAGCTGCCGGTGCCCATCTCGCCAAAGCCGCCGCTGCTGGCGCCGCCCACGCTGCTGCGTGCTGAGCTGCTGCCGCTGCTGGCCGAGGACGCCTCGCTGCCCGACAGGCTCGCCTCGCGCCGCGCCCTGTAGTATGCGGCAGCAAGGCAGGAGGGGGTTCAGCTATTGAATGACACCTTCAGCGCATGCACAGCACATTCATCAGCAGGCAGCTGGTTTCACCTGAGCCACATGAACCGACGCAGTCCTTGGGCTGTCTCGGGCGGCAGACCTTCACCGCCCAGCCACCCTTGCGCTGCCCCACCCAGCCTTGTGCACCCCCACCCGCACCTGGCCAGGTTGCCGGCCCACTCAATGTGGTCCACCTCCCAGCGCTGCGCGCCCTCCTCCCACCGGCACCGGCTCATGATCAGCTGCTGGTACTCAGGCGGGATGAAGGCGGAGATGATCAGGTCCTGAAGGGGGGGAGTGGGGTGGAATGCAGAGAAAGACATGAGTGTAAGCTGAGGCCAGGGAGTAAGACACGAGTGTAAGCTGAGGCCAACACTCTGCTTGCAGCCAGCAGCCCTTGCTAACTATCGAGTGCAGGCAAGGGTGGCACCGCTGCCCAACATGTTCACCTATTCTGCATTGCCTATCACGCTGCCATCCGCTTACTCACACCCACCCACTCACCTTCTGCTTCATCTGCGCATTCAGGCGACGGATGTCCTCCAGCAGCCGCTCCCGCTCCGCCTGGCACTCAGCCGCCAGCCCTGCCGCCTGGTGCCGCGCCGTCTCGGTGGCGGCTGCCATGCGCTGCAGCCGGGCCGTCTTCGCAGCAATCTCCTCCTGCACAGAGGGTGTAGAGGCGACAGATAAGGCAAGTGTGACATCTGTTGGCTTGTGAAGAACCTCATAGACTAGCCTCTGATCAGACAGGAACAGTGAGGCAGTATACCGCATGCCAGCACAGCAGGGCGCAGCAGTCCATCCACCGCATCCAGCCTGGCAAGGCATGCTGGCCACCCCGTACCTGCACGCTGCTGTAACGCCCCTCCAAGTCGCTGGTCGCCTGCTCCAGCTCAGCAATGCGCGCTTGGGCGGCAGCCTGCGCAGCAGGCCACAACAGGAGCAGCAACAGCATGCATATTTGGGTGGTGTGGCAGCACCTTTCTGTGCCAGCTGTGCAGGCGCATCAGTTATCCAAACAGCATCTGAGCGTACAGCTGCACTACCCTCATTCCACGCCCCCACACCTGGGCGGCACGCTGCGCAGCTAGCGCCTCCTGCTGCCGCGCAGCCTCCGCTTCTAGAGCCTCCACCTTGTCCAGCAGGTTTTCGCCGCCACGCAGCACCTGCAGGACAGCTCATGTATGGCCAGCATCATTGTTATGCTGAGTGCGCAGTTGTTGCTGTATTCACCCAGACCTTGCCAGCCACTACAGGTGTAGGTTTGGTGAGGTAGTGGACGGCAGGCAGCAGCAATAAAGAAACGCCATCGCAAGAAGGCATCCCGTCAAGCCCAGCACCAACCTTGCTCTCCATGGCTCGGATGCGCCGCTCCAGCGCCAGCCGCTCCTGCTGCTCCCGCTCCACCTCGGCAGCATAGGCCTGCAGCAGCGGGAAAGGCAGGCGGCTGAGGCCAGGTGCACAGTTCATGATGCATCCAGGTCAGGATTGCTGAGTGCAGGCTCAACAGCGGCCAGTGGGTGATGACAGCACCCCACCCCACCTGCAGCTCTGCCTGCTGCGCCGCCAGCAGCGCTGCGATGTGCTGCCGCTCCTCCGAGCTGCCGCTGCGGCCGGCCAGCTCAGCCTCCAGCCGCTGCCTGCGCATGGACAGTTGCAGAGGATGGCAGCAAAAGACACGTGCTCACATCCCCAGCAAGGAAACCAGTCACAAATGTATGCATGCAACCTCGGCATTACGCAAACTCCCTTCCTCCTCCGTGCCACCCCAACCGCCACACCCCAACCCCACCTGGCCTGCGCCTCAATGGCTTGCCGCGCCTTTGCCAGCGCCTCCACGCTGGCTGCCTGGCGCATTGAGCGCTGCAGCTCCGCCCGCATAGCCTGACGAATGGCTGCCGCTCGCGCCTCCGCCGCCATTGTCCCTGCACTCCCGCTGCCGCTGCCGGCCGCCGCTGCCGCCCCCAGCGCGGCAGCCTTTTCTGGGCTGCCCAGGCCGGCGCTTGCGGCACGCTGCTGCTGCCGCTCAGCTAGCTGTGCCTTGAGGCGGGCAATCTCCGCCTGGAACTCGCGCAGCATGGCGTCCTGGGCAGTGACGTGGAAGGTAGCACAGGCATGCTTCGCGGGAGGCGTTTCATTGTTTGGAGGCGGCTGTCTGGATGCTCTTGCTGCGTGCACCCAGACTGCAGGCAGCACACCCTCGCAAGACTGCAAATCAATTGCAAAGGCCTGCCTGCCCCTGCTGCCCCCTCCTCCCCACCTTGGGGTCCTCGTTCACGCGCGGCTTGTTCTTGATGAACTTGGCGCGCGAGGCGTAGCGCAGCGTGCTCAGCGTCTCCTCGTAGTTGTAGTCTGGCGGGTGGACAGAGAGAAGGCAGGGCGGGCCAGGAGGTTATGGGTGGCGCTGAGGACTTCGGCCGGCACATGGCCGGCTGTGAAATGTGTGTAAGTTTAAGAGCAACTGCACCCATGCCACAGCCCCCTAAGAAGCACGCACCTGCGGGGCCCACGTTGGCAATCATGACGGTCTTGGAGTTGCCGCCCAGGCTGTCCTGCAGGCAGGCAAGGGAATCAATATTGCTTGGTTCAGTCGCCTGTCAGCACCTGCTGTTATGCAGCAGGTCATTATGCTAGCCTTTGCAACGAGCACATTCACGTGCTGACCAAGTCAGCTATGAAGAGTGCACCCTGCCTCGCCTGCAACCCTCCCAACACCCCCACCTGCAGCAGGCGCGTGAGCTTGGAGTCTCGGTACGGCACGTGCGCTGCGCCGGCGTCCGTCAACGCGCTGATCACATTGCCCAGTGCCGACAGGGACAGGTTGATCTTGGTGGCCTCCTTCAGCCGGTCCCCAGTGGCCCCCGTTTTGGCTTGCCGCTCGCTGCCCGCCAGGTCCACCAAATTCAGCTTGCCAACTCGTATGCCACTGCCATTGCTGCCGCCGCTGCTGCTGCCGTTCGCGGGTGCTGCGGCGCCTAGCTTGGAGGGGCTGGTACTGCCCGGCCGCCCGCTGCCTGGCCGACCGCTGGCGGGCCGCATGCCGCTACCACTGCCGCCACTGCCGCCACTGCCGCTGCTGCCGCTGGCTGCCCCCTTGCCCAGCGTCTCCACCACGATTGTGAAGATGGAGTGGGAGCGCGAGGAGTCTTGGTTCATGAGTGTGGCGCCCACGGAGCGGTTCTTCTTGCCCACCTGCCGAGACAGCCAGGTTGGGGAGGGGGTGGGAGTTGCCAGGTGCAGAGCTTATTTGACATCTGTGTACGCATGAGTCCAGCAGCCTCATCCAGCCGCACATGCAAGTTTCACCGCCACCAACAGCTACCATGGCAGCGCAGCACACAACTGCCAACAATCCCCAGGACCCAGCGCCACCCACCTCCAGCACGGCCGCCATCTCAGCCGCGCTCTTCACCACAAACTCTTTGAGGCCGCGCACGTGCACGCCGCGCTCGGGGCTCTCCCGCAGCTCCAGCCGGGCGGCGGGGTCCTTGCTCAGCAGGTCCCGCACCTGAGAAGGGAGGTAAGGTTGAGAGGGGCAGGCAACCAAGCATGGAACCACACAGGCTCCGCCAAGCAGTGCAGCCACAGTGCACAGCTAAGTTTGCCTATTGCCTCACAGCCAGGCGGTCAGTTCTGCTCAGCATCAAATGCAAGCACCCACCTCCTCGTTGTAGATCTCCAGGTGTGACACGCGCACCAGGAACTCGTGGTCGCCTGCGCCTGCATGGGCACCCAGCAGGCAGGCAGCATGTGCAAATGAATGGAGCAGCAAGTAAGACGGCCTCCGCGCAGTGATCCCTGACAATCCAGCTGCAGGCGTCATCATCACATTGCTTGCAGCATACATCCAAGCCCCTCTGCCTGCCTTTCTGGATCTCGCGGAAGATGTGGTCAAAGGCGCGGGGGATGATGCCGCGCTCTTCAGCTGGAGCCTCCCGCCCCTCCATCGTGTGCGTCTGCGGCGGGCGACGGGCGCTGTGGTGTGCTCAGGTAACACTATTCATGAACGGCAAGTGAAAGTCACAGTACACTGCAGCATCAAACCTGCAGCCGGCAGCTGTGACGGAGCACTGTTGCATGATGGCAAGTTGAGCAGGCACCCTGGCTGCGCAGCTCGCTCCCCGCTGGCTGTACGGCAGCGCCCTGGGCTGCCATGCAGCAACCAGACCCACCTTGCCGCAGCCCGTCTGTCCATATGCAAACACGGTGGCGTTGAAGCCCTGCAGCACCGCATCCACCAGCGGGGCCGCCGCCGCCGCATACACATCCTCCTGCCGCGCGTCCGGACCAAATGCCTGCGGGCAGAGCACGGATGTGGTTGCAGCAGCGCGTTTTGTTCACAGTCGGCTTGCTCATCATGTTCTGATTTATCTCAAGTTGCAGTGCATGCGAGGATGGCTCGGCTGGCAGCGTGCCGCCGCTTGCAATCGCCGCCGCCTGCGCGCCGCCGCCGCCGCCGCACCTGGTCAAAGGTGAAGCCCTTCTCGCCCTCGGACGCGCTGGCCACCTGCGTGCAGCGCTGGCGTTGGTTTGAGGGGCGGCGCAGGGAGCAGCGGAGGCCACAGCAGCGGCCGCGGGCTCTCGCTTACCGTCACAGCCTTGCCCTCCACCCGCACGGCCTCCCGCCGGCCCTCTCGCCGCTCCCGGTCGTTCGGCGGTCGGCATCGCACGATCACCTGCGCGGCAGGAGGCGGCCAGCTGTGGGCAGGCGGGGCGGCGGCCGAACGGCGGCCCGGCCGCACGGGCTCACCTGCACATTGACCTCCTTGTCGGCCGCCATGACGGCAGGGATAGAGGGAATGCGCCCAGGCCTGCACGGGCGAAAAGAGCCGCCGCCGCCGGCACTTGTGCTGCCGCCGCCGCCGTCGCCGCATTCACGCATGCGCTGTTCAGACCAGGCTGTGGAGCCTCGCTGCTCTTTAACAGTTACCATGAACCGGCATCAGCGCTGCCGTGGATCCAATGTATGCCCTGCGGCGCCCCACTCCTTCCCATCCTGTGCCTTTGAGGCCGCTTTCGCCGTCGCCCGCCTGGCGCCGCAGCGCCGCCGATCAAACCGGCCTGTTGCCCCCTGACTCCGCGATCATCCTGAACACCACACACCTGATCATAGCGCTGGCAGCCGTCCCCAGCGCAGCTGCTGCCTTCCGAACCAGGCTCGCACCCTATCGAAATCGGCGCCCAGCGGCTTGCTACCGGAGACACTCTGCTATTGCTAGCAGGCGCCCCGCGGCCAGCAAGCCCGTGCAGCATCACAGCGGCGGCGGTGCGCTCCGACTCGGCGGCGGCCCCGCAGCAACCGCCGCACGCTCGCCAGCCCTCCCAGGCCTCCCCCATGACCGGCCCGTTGTTCCAGCCCGGCACCGTGACGGTGCTGAGCAGCAATGGCTTGTTCACCGGCTCGCCCGAGGTGCTGGCAGGCCACATTGCGGCGCTCAACCGCTCGCACCGGCAGGAGCCGCCCGGCAGCGACATCCTGCGCCAGAAGCTGGCTCGGGCCCAGGCGGTGCCGCCGGAGCAGCGCAAGGCTGAGGAGGCGGCCTTCATCGAGTCGGCGGCGCTGACGCGGTGCGCTGCCTGTTGTGGGGCGGTGCCAGCCTGATAGACAGCCCTGATGCGGTGCTGCGCTGCCGCCCAGCCTGGTGGGCAACTGAGTGACTTTACTTGAAGCACGCTTGCGCTTGCTCGCATGCCAAGCCCCCTGTTGCCCTCATTGCCATGGTGCGTGCACCGCTGCCTCTCCCTCACCCGCAGGGCCATCTGCCAGGACCTGCCGCTGACTGACGCGGGCGATCCGCAGCTGCCGGCCACGCCCGCCACGCGGCAGCGCGTGCTGCTGGCCATGCTCGCAGCCGCCCGGTGCCACTACATCTGGTGAGGCAGTTGCCTGGTTCAGGGGTGCTTGCTTGGCACCGCTGCAGCGTGCTTGCAGCGGCGCAGCAGCAAATGCCAAGCTGAGTTATGTGTTCAGCCAGCACCTGTGCTTCGCCCTTGCATGAATCCGTTCCTGCCCTCTCCTGTTGCCATGCAGCCCCTGCCAGCCCGTCTCGGACGCCAATTGGGAAAAGCACCTGGCGGCCTATGAAGCGCTGTTCAGCGAGCAGGAGCTCACATGGTGCACGGCCCCCAGCAGCAGCAGCGGCAGCAGCAGCGGCGGCAGCAGCGCAGCAGCGGCTGGCGGCGCACCGCTGTCCGGCCTGATCCGGTTGTTTACCGAGGTAGCCGACTCTGGCGACTATGTGCAGCTGGCCTGGCAGGTTGCCGGCTGGATGGGCGAGGCTGCCAACTGGCCGGCGGTGCAGCGGCAGCTGGAGCAGCTTCCCCAACCCTGGGCGGCCCCAACCCTGGGCGGCCCCAACCCTGGGCGGCCAGCTGCCGCAGCTGCTGTCTGGCGCTGGGCTGCCCTCGCTGGCACAGCTGCGCTACACCTGCTGGTTCATGGTGTATGATATGTCCGCGGGGCTGCTGGGCAGCTGTGTGATGGCGGGGCGGGGCGCGACGATGCATCCCCTGCAGCTGACGCCCGCCCAGTTGCAGGCGGCGCAGGTGGCGGAGCAGCAAGCGGCCGCCATGCTGGTGCAGCTGGAGCCAGACAGCCCTCGCAGCCACATGTTTGCTGGCGACGTGGCAATGGTCCACGGGGATCGCGCCGGGGCTGCCCAGCACCTGCGGCGCTGCATCCGTCTGTCGCAGGCCCTGCCCTCTAGGTGCGGCTGCCGCGCTGGAGCGCTGCTGCAGAATGATGGTGCAGACTGCATGGCCGGTCCAAATGATCAGCATCCCCTTGAGACACGCATGTAGATTTGGCAGCAGCTGCATTTGGTTACCTGGCGACCTGCTGTCCAGCAAACTGTGCCGTGCAGTGTCCTGTCGCCTGCGCAACTTTTGTGAGTACTGCTGCTCCCCTGCGCAGGTACTGGCGCATGCGAGCGGCCTGCACGCTGCTGCGCTGCTGTGTTCTGCAGGGGGCCTGTGGCGCGCAAGCTCGAGCCCGCATGGAGTTTGCAATCCACGAGTTTGAGCGCGCGCAGCGCAGGGTGGATGTGTGCAAGAAGCGGCTGCCGCTGCGGTGAGGCGGGCAGGCATGGGATGCGCAGTGCTGGGAAGTGGGAAGCATGGCTCCGATTGAGCTCGTGCGGGGCAGCGTCATGTGCTGTTGCCGCCCACCACTTCCAAACTTACGACAGTACAAGCCTGCATGACACCGCCGCTGACACGGCTGTGGCCAAACCCACCACACCGCAGCTGGGCGGAGGACTTGGCAGCCATGACGACGCAGCTGGCTCCCCTTGTTGAGACGGCTCGGGCACAGCTGCGAGGCGACCCCGGGGCTGGCCGCCAGGCGACGCTGCGGCAAATTGAGGAGCAGATAGTACAAGGAGGCGGCATCCGCGCCTTGTGCACGTGCGAGGGCTGCGGCGTCCCAGCTACCGGCCTGCGCGCCTGTGCCGGCTGCCGCCAAGTGCAGTACTGCAGGTGGGCTGCTGCTACGTGATGGGTGGAAGCAGTCAGGGGCCAGCTAGGGCTGAGTGGGTAGCTGAGACGTGATGGCTGAAAGCAGTCGGGGGGCGCTTCTGATGCCAAAGGCCAGGCAGCTTCTGTGCGCCCCTGCTGACCTCAAAAGCCCCACTTTGCCTTGCTGCAGCACCGAGTGCCAGCGGCGCCACTGGCCTTCGCACAAGCAGGCCTGCAAGGCTGCGCAGGCGGCAGCGGCAGCGGCAGACGGTTAGGCGTCACTATGTTATTAGGCAGGTTGGCCACTGCTCGCTTGACGTGCACTGACTTAGCATGCATCGATGTAACTTGATGGACCAGCAGAGCATTGGCGCCGAGTGCTGGTGCAGCGACACAGCCACCCAGTGGGGACTAGCAGGAGGCCAGCCAGCCTGGTACCCAACAGATTTGCAGGCGTGATGGCACTGATGCTGCAGCAGGGGTGCCCACTGCCCCAAAGCGGCGGCGGGCCCCCGCTCGGGCCGATGCCGGGCAGCACTCTGGTGCAGGAGCAGGGCTGCCCAGGCCAACTGTGTCGTGTAGCTAGGTTTGTCTTGCAGGCTCTGAAAGGCAAGCTTGAGTTTCCAAAGGCTCGCGGCAGGGGTTCCTTGGACTTGGACGGCACCGGCTGCACGGCAGTTGAGCGGCGCATGAGACGCCGGCGTGCCTCACCAGCCTCACTTCTGCCATTGAAGGGCATTCTCAGCACCACAAGCAGCAATTTCTACCCGGCTTCCACATCGCCTGTCAGCTGCAGCCCTCACTCGGCTGCAAAGCCCGCGACTGGTAGCTCCAGCCGCCATGGAGCCGGGGCGCCGCACTCTGCGCCCCGCGCCGCCCAACGCACGCGCGCCGGGCGGCCCCATCCCCGCCGCCGCCGGCGGCGACGACACCGCGGCAGTTGCGCCGCCGCCGGCCTTACGCGTCAGTGCTGCCCGCAGCCATAGGAGCCGCCCAGGCCTGCACGCCCTGGCGGCCATTGCCAAGGAGGACACAGCTGCACCAGGGGCGCCAGTGGCGGGCGAGGGCAAGCTGGTGAGTGATTGGGGCGCCTGGAGGGTGCTGGGTGGTTTGCTGGCGAAGGCGGTGGAGTGCAGCCCATGTGCCCACTCGGCTCCCCTCCCCAGCTCAGCAAGCCGCCCCTGCCCTCCATCCTTTTCTGTGCAGGGGGCCCTTGTGCAACCCGTGGTGGCAGGCATGTCGGAGTTCAACTACCAAAACTACCGATACTACCGGGCTGAGAAGCTGCCCGCGCCGCGGGTAGGGGGCATGGCTGGCCCGGTGCTGGACCCCACCGCGCCGCCCCACAGCCTTATGCTGCACCAGCGCCCGCCTCCCGCCGACATCCTTGCGCCGCGCGCGCGGGAGGATACAGCTGCACCAGGGGCACCAGTTGCGGGCGAGGGCAAGCTGGTGAGTAGCAGGGGCGCCTGGAGGGTGCTGGCGGTTGGCTAGCCAAGGCAGTGCCACTCCAGTGGAGTGCAGCCCACCGTGCCCCACCCGGGCCGGCTCCCCTCCCCTGCTCAGCAAGCCACCCCTCCCCTCCATCCCTCCCGGCGCAGGGGGACCTTTCGGGGCCACCTGATGTATGGCAGAAGGACGCAATGAGGCCGTGCTACGCTGCCAACGGCCGCGCTGCGGGCGGCTCAGCCATGGCCGCACCGCTGCCCGCCGCACCCCCCAGCCGCTCGCGGCGCCCGCGGCCGCCCCCGCCCGACATCCATGCGCCGGGCCCGGCGGAGCAGTCGGCCGTGGCGGTGCGTGGGGCGGGAAAGGCAGGGGGTGTGTGGCCACGTTAACGGCGTTGTGCACCTGAGTACTGTGTGGCTGGGTGCCCTGCTCAACCATTGAGCCGGCCTGCAGGTCTGCTCTTCACCTGCCGCCATCACCCGCCCACCACCCTCCCTCCCACCCACCCACACTCACCTGCCGCAGGCCATTCAGACCACCAAGGCAGCCGCAAGCGACGCCAAGGCAGCCGCAAGCGACACCAAGGCAGCCGCGGGCCCGCTGGACCTGGAGGTGTCCGACCGCATCGTGGACCGCATTGCCGCCAGCATTGCCGACCGCATTGCCGACCGCATTGCTGACAGCATCGCCGACCGTATCGCAGACCGCATCGCCGACAACATCGCAGACCGCATCGCCGACCAGTTGCAGGCCACAAAGTCCCGCCGCTGAGCGCTGGCTGGGCCTGCAGCCTTGAAAGGTGCGCGCACGCTGGGTGGCCTACACGGGGCTTTAGGCGGAGCTTGACGTGGGTAACCTGAGGCTGGCTCATTGGATAGGCTGTAGATGCCCCCGCAACCCTCACATGCCGTAGCACACGCATGTGCTAACCTCACCTTTCAATTCCCTCGCCCACCCTTGTGTGCGCAGGTTGCTGTCATCGGTGCTGCGGCTGGCAGGCTACGATGTGCCCGCTGCGGCGTGCTGAGCCGGGCCCACATCCCTGCACCCGCCAGCAGCAGCCTAACCAGTCAACCGCGAGGGGCCAGGGCAGAAGCCCTCCACCCCGCCTTCCTTCTGATATGCTCTGCTGCGCTGTGACAGCGCCGTCGTGACAATATGTTTTCAATATTTTGGATCATGTGTATGCCTTGCTTTGAGCTTCTGTTGCCAGAAATGACGCCAGTGAGCTGGTGCTGTTCTACCAGGATGGGTTGCAATGTGCAGTGGATTTGTTGATGGCGAGCGGGTGATCACAGCCAGCGCAGCACAGGTAAGGGCAAGCAGTCTCGAGCATCAAGGTCTGATGGAAACTCAGCTGGGTAGGCTGTGGCAGCTTTGATGCACCCATGCAGTGCCTCTGGTGGTTCAAACGTGTGCACGCCTTGCATGCAACATACTCCTGCATAGCATTCTGCCAAATGATTTCGCCTGCTGCAACAAGCGCAGCTGCAGGGCGAGCGGCGGCAAGCAGCGGCGGCGGCGACGGCGGCGGGAAGTGCGAGCAGCAACGCTGCAAGCCCCAAAATCAAAAACACGACTCCCTGCAGACTCGATACATCTGAATCACGAGGTGCGCAGGGCCCGCAAAATGGTACTTGTCGCTGCCCCCTTTCTGGTGGGCTCGCTTGTTTGAGCTCCTGCGCCGGTCTCAGCTTTTTGAGTCGTGATTTCACGTAATAAGCTCCCAGCCAGTAGACTGCGCGGGCCCTGGGTGGAGAGCAGTTCCGCCGCGGCCACAGCAAGGCTCCCAGTGTTGGTGGAGCATGCTGAGTAGGTGCAAAAGCGATATAGTAATCAGAATCACTGCCGATGAGTTGCAGCAGCATCGGCACCTCCACCGCCGCCGCTGCCGCCCGCTGAGCGCTGTTGAGCACTGCTGCGGGGCTCGCCCATGCCTGCACATGCAAGCTGACCTGAGCTTTTCTTTCAGCTAAATCAAACCCTGGTGTGCACAGCGTTATAAGATACACCTATGAGAGGTGCACGGCATGCAATTGACTGCGCCGTCACCGCCACCGCACTTGTCACAACAGAACAGGGCCAAGCATTTACATCATTACATGGCAGGAGTGGGTTGCCCTCTACAAGCAGTTTGGTCACAAAAAACGTAGTGCAACTGCACCATGTGCAAAACACGCAACGCGCATTCAGTACTCGACCAGCAGCCCATAGTCGTTGGGTGCTAGCACACGCAGGCGGGGCAGCGTGGCCAGCAGGGCACTATCTGCGGGGCGTGCGCACTCCGCCCACAGTGAGGCGGCGCAGGCTTGTGGCAACAGACAGGCTGGAAGGCAGGCCAGCATCAGTGCAATCCAGTTCAGGCAGGTCCAATTTAGTCAGGGCAGCGAGGTAGGGGCCAGGGCTGAGGTGCGTAAAATCAGGGCTGATGATTGTGAGGGACTTGAGCGCAGTCAGTTGCGGCACCGGTGCAGGCACCGAGGCAACTGCAAACCCCTCGATAGCCAACTCCTCAAGGGAGCTCAAGCCAGAGGAGAAGGCGGCAGGCAGCTTAAGGGGGCCGCTGCCAGACAGGCGCAGGGCTCGCAGCGCTGGGAGGTGGCAGACGGCGGCCGGCAGCGGCCCGTTTGCCAGGGGGCGTGGTTGAGCCACAGCCGCTTCAGCTGTGCAAGGCCAGCAAGGGAGCGCCTCCAGTTGGTCTTCTGTCCAAGCTCCAGATACGTCAGGCTGCTGAGCTTGCGCCAGTCTGGCGGTGGCGGCGTGTGCCGCACGCCCAGCGTGCGAAGCGTGCTGATGCCGGACATCGGCGGCAGCTGCACCGCCGCTCTGGCCTCCTGAATTTCGTCATCTTCCCAGTCATACTCCTCCATAGCATCGTTTTTTGTGTCCACAATGACGCCCATCCAAGGCAGGGTGGGCCTGCAGCAGGCAGAGTCATGATGCACTGGTCAGGCTTCGGGGCGGCGGATGGGCCACAGCTGTTGGGGTGGCCCCACCACACCTCCACACCCACCTGGCTGATTTGGCTCAGCAGGGCAACGATGCGGGCTGCGATGGGCTGCCCATTCCCCTCATCTTCATCCTCAGGCTCCTCAAAAGGGTTGTCATACACGTCGACCAGATGCAGCCTGCAGCGCAAACAAAACAACTTGTGGCTGGGGCGACTGGGAGCACCTGGAGGTTGTGTGCCTGTGCGAAATGCTTTGCACATGCACCCCGGCGAGTGCTGAACCCGAGCTGCAACCGCAATCGCAAACGGGTATTGTGCCGTCCTGCAGGCAGGGCACACCTCAGCTCGCGCATGGAAGCCTGCTTTGCCAGGTGGCGGCACAGCTGCTCCACATCAGGGTCAAAGCTGCAGACCAGCTGCACGCTGCGCAGGCGCGGCATGTCTGCTGCCAGCAGGGCCGCACCCAGCTGCCGGGGCAGCTCCGTGCTGGTGCCTTCGGGCAGAATCTCAAGCAGCGGAGTGTTGGTGTAGCCGTGCAGCTCATAACTGGCCAGCTGGCAGTCCAGGTGCAGTTCGCAGAGTTTAGACAGCGCAGCTGCGCTGCCGCGGCACTGCCACTCCACCTCTGCCCCGTTTCCAGACAAGACCAGCTCTTGCAGGGCTGTGAAGCGCAGCAGCGCCGCGGGCAGCGGCCCGCTGCAGCGGCAGGCCAGCTCTAGGCTTGTGAGGCCGGCCGGCAGCAGCGCCAGGTGGCCATACAGCGTGTGGGGCTGCAGACATGGATGGGCGGGTGGGAGACATGGTTGGCACCACCTTGGTCGGTCGCTGGCTGGACCCAGCCAGCGCTGCAGCTCACCGTTTCTCTGAAACCGCGCAGCCGCACGCGCTGAGCGCGGGCCGGCACTGCGGCAACCCCCTCCAAGTTCGAAGCAGCGTTATAGCTGTCCAGCCACAGCAGGCCGGCAGGGCCTGCCTCCGCGACGAAGCTAAGGTCGGCCTGGAGCGGGGCAGCATAGTGCCCCCAGAGCTCCACGACTGGCCAGACGCAAGGGTTGGCCGCCGCTGCTGCGTGCCAGGAGCGGCACACGGCCAGTGCAGCCTTGCGATCCTGGTCGTCCGAGAGCAGAGCAAAGATGTGCTGCAGCAGCTCCGCGTTGAGCGACTGCGCCGTGACGCCTGAGGGGCGGGCCATGGCGAGGGGCCTTCAAGCACGTCCGGCACGCAGCGACGGCGGTGTCGGGCTGGCGGTGGCCGGAGGAGCGTGCCGGGCGAGGCAAGCCCCGCGCCAATCAGACGGCTCTCGAGTTGCACGCCGAGGAAGCGCGGCGCACACTTTGTGCTGGTCCCGCGCCCTCGAAACTGGGGCTGACCGAGTGAACGCGCCGGCCGAAGAAGGCTGCGTTTGCGCCGGCTGGATCAGTAATATGGAGGCAGCAGAGAAAGGTTGTGGCAGCTACGCTTTCGCCCATGGATCAGTCCCGTCATGCGGCTGGCGCGCCGCGGCGCCAGCGGGAGTGCGGTGGTGCACACTGAGGATGCGCTTTGGCATCGTCCCTGCTGCTGCATGCTTCCCTCTCTGCCAGAGCTGCTCGTGTGCGGGCTTCCTTCATCCATGTAATGAGCTGTTCAGTGATTTACATTCTTGCGCTAGGTGCACAAAGAGGGCAGTGCGACAGATCAGAAGGGCATTGCAACGGAGCGTGGGTGCTGTACAAGGGAGTAGCAAGGGAAGAGCGAGCTAAGGAGAATGGCTAGCAAACAAAAGACGCAAATGAACTGTAAAATGAACCGCATTCGGCAGCACAACAGAGGCATAGCACAAGCAACGCTAGTTTTGCAGCACCGCGGCACCAGATGTGGCAGCACTGCCCAGCCAAACATGCACGCCAGGCCAGCTTGCGGCAGGTCAGCTGTGGAGGAACCCACAGCCTACAGGCGCATGACTGGCAGTGGCGCGCCATTGAGCGGCAACTCACAGGTCCTCAAACAGGCCCATGATTTCCTCGCGCGTCAGCCCGCCGCGGCCGCGCCCCTCCAGCGCGTTGCTGATCATGTCTCGCTTGCGGGCCTGCAGCTCCAGGATCTTCTCCTCGATCGAGCCTGTATGGCAGGGTAACAGTCATGGGGCAGCACAGGGAGTAAATCAGGGGCGGCGCCCGCATCTTCTTGTTCTAGCATGGCACACCACAAACAGCAGAGGCACACCAACCTGCGCCACTCTGGTATGCTCGTCGTAAATGGCCCCTGAACAGTCCAGGCATGCCAAACAACCCCACCCTCCAGCGCACCCTCGATTGTGATGCGTGTGACGTGCACGGGCTTGGTCTGGCCGATGCGGTGGGCACGGTCAATGGCCTGCTCCTCAACCGTGGGGTTGTACCACAGGTCTGCAGGGTTGGTGGAAGGGCAAACAGCGCAGGGCAGGTGTTGAGGAAGCAGCCTAAAGAATGTGCAGGCTTGACTGATGCCCACACGCCATGCTGGCAGGCCTGGTACCCAGGCCGCAATGCTCCTATTCCCTGCCTGCTGATGCTCCATCAGCCCTAGAACTTGCCCAGCAGCTCCACATGCCAAGCACCCTTCAGCCATGTGCCAAGCAACCCTTCCATCACAGCTGAAAGGCTACCCAGCAGCACCACGCGCAAGTATGCCGTCCACCATTGCCGTTTCAATGTGCACAAGCATGCCTTCAACCACCACTGCAAGGCTCACCCAGCAGCACCACGTTGTTTGCGGACACCAGGTTGACGTTTTAATGTGCACAAGCATCCTCCAACCACCACTGCAAGGCTCACCCAGCAGCACCACGTGGTTGGCGGACACCAGGTTCACGCCCAGCGAGGCGGCCTTGAGCGACACCAGCATCACGCCCACGTCCGGCTTACGAGAAAAGTCCTCGATGGACTGCACGGGAACAATGCAGTGTGAACGGATGCAGGCATCAAAACCAGGTTGCCGCAAAGGGTAGCAGTGAGCGCATGCAGCAGCATGTGCGGCACGCAGGATGGACCAGCAACCGGACGGCCAGCACAGCGGCAGCGCGGCAGCAAGGTAGCATCACCTGCTGCCGCGCCTTGATGCTCATCGTGCCGTCCAAGCGGCGGAAGTTGAAGCTGCGGCACGAGATGGGGCGGGGTGCACTGGGCAGCTGGTGCATTTGCAAAGAGCAACCTGGGGTGGGCAGCCTGCAATCCCTGTGCCCACAGGTCTTACTAGTATGCAAGTTCACCGCGCACATGCCAGTCACATGCACAAGCAGCTGCACTCACCCCGCCTTGCGCAGCGGCCCCTCAGCCAGGTCCAGCATGGCGGTCCACTGCGGCAGGGCAGGGCAAGGAAAAACACCATTGCATAGGAGGAGCAAGCGCGGGAGGCTGCTAGTGCAGGTGGCTGACGGATAGAGCTCAGTTTGGCGCAGCCTGCAATACCAGGCAACTGCAGCCCCAACTTGTACATAGCTCCGCCCACCTGGCTGAACACAATGACTTTCTCCATGGGCAGGCGCGGGCTGGCGCCTCGGCTGGCGCCAGAAGCGCCCCCGCTACCCGCGCCACGCATGGGGCCGCGGCTGCCGCCGCCGCCCAGGGCCGCCGCCAAGCGGGCATGGGACACAGACCGGCCGGCGGTGAGCACTGAGCGCCGCTGCTGCACCTCCGCCTCGGCTGCGAGTGGAGACAGGATAACAGAGGCAAGCAGGTGTGGCAAGCAGGTGTGGCAGTCAAGCTGCAACAGGATTGCACAGCAGCTAGGGGAATGCAGGATGGGCTCAAGTGCGTTGCAACCAGCACTCTTCAAATCCAACACCAGGCATGCAGAAGAAAGCACAGTCAGTGTTATGCGCAGCAAGCACACACCCACACACCTGCGGCGCCCTTGTCCCGAAGCTTCTGGAGGATGTCCATCAGAGCGTCCAGCTTAGCACTCGTTTCCCACTTGGGACCCCCGCTGCCGCTGGCGCCGGCCGCTGCGCTGTCCTGCTGCTGCTGCTGCTGGGCTGCGCCCTGCTGCGCCTGCTGTGGTTGCAGCGCTGGGTCCGCCTTGGCCAGTGCGGCGACGCTGAAGGTGTCGTGCTTGCCCAGCGTGTGGCCGCAGTGTGGGCAGCTGTACGCCATCTCAGCCTCTGCAGGTAGGAAATAAATGGATAGGGAAGAACAGGCATGTGAGCAGTGTTCCCAGTTGGTTTGAGGCAGGCAGATGGGAGCCGCAGGGAGCAGAAGTTGCAGGCCATCCCAGCCCTTGCGGGCAGCATGAGGCAGATCGCCCGGCAACCTGGCAACGAGTGCTCTGCATACATCACTGGTAGCCGCCCTCGCCCAACCACTCACTGGCAAAGTGTGCTCTGCCAACAACCCTAACATCAGCCACCCCACGCAACCGCTCACCCGCCGCGCCCTGGCCCGCCTTGCTCAGCTCCGCTCCAAAGCACTCGGAGCAGTAGATGTGGGAGCAAACCGAGACGACCGGGTCTTCCGGCACGTCGCCGCACACCACACACTCCCGCAGGTTGGCCGGCTGCAGCGCCTCAGCCAGGCGGCGGCGCACGTCGGGGGCCAGGCGCTTGGCGGCGGCAATCTGTAGGGCAGGGTGCGGGTGAGCGGGGTGTTAGAATTGGGTTAGGTCAGGGTGGGTCATGTGACGTGGGGCAGCTGGAGGGGTGAGCACAGAGGGTGAGTGCTGGGCAGCAGGCAACATGAGAAGGTAGCGATCGCAGTCGCCCCAGCGTGCTCACGGCTGCCGTCCACATTGCCTGTTGCCATACGACCCGCCGCTCCCACCACACGCCCCTCACCTCTGCCGCCACCAGCTCGTGACCGTGGGAGGCTCCCTTCACCAGCAGTGGATGGTTGCACGCCTGGCGCATGCGCAGGAACTGCCACAGCACGCCCACATACTGCTGCCCGCCGCCGCCCGCCTCGGCTTGCAGGCGCTGCAGAGTGGGTGGGGGAGGCAAGGGGGTGGCAGTTTGTGTGGCAGCCAAGAAGTGGTGCACCAATCATACATCCCTGCCCCGGCTCAAGCTGCCTCAGCGAGCTAACACCGAATGGGTCCGTCCGACCCCTGCGAACTGCCCTTCATTGCAATGGCGACCGCATGCCCTTGCAGAACAACTCGAGCGGTCGCTTGCAGAACAGCTAGAGCAGTTCACCGCCCGCCTCACCCGGATCTCCTGCCCCGCTTGCGTCTTGATGGTGTCGTAAAACTGCTGCTCCGCGGGGCTGAAGCCTGTGGGCAGGAGTGAGGGGCACAAGTGTAATTAGAGCACTGGTGGCAGGGACCAGGTGTTGCACAGACGGTGCGGGGCCCACAGAATGGTGGCACAACCACATGCGTGACCTACACGCAACCAGCTTGCAACATTATTAGCAGGCAGCGCACAAAAGTGAAGCACTCACGTGTCTTGAGCAGCTCCTGGTGCCGCGGCGGCAGGTCCACGATTGGGCGGCCGTCAATCTGGCTCTGCTTGGTGCGGCGCAGCATCACCGCCTGTGCAGAGAAAGGCGAACATGTGTGGCAGGGGTGGGTGGGCGGCAACGCCCGGGGATATGTGCACATCGGTAAGGCAGGCAAGCTCAGTGCACTTGACAACAACAAAGGTTGCACTGCACATCCAGCAAGGCAGAATAATCGCCAAGATGCACCAGTCCAGGCACGTGGTGCAACTGAACCACACATCCATCACGCGCACAGCGGCCTAGGCGCACCTGCAGCACCGCCTGCAGCCGCTTGAGCGCCGTCTCGCCCAGCGAGCCCTGTAGATGCAGCAGGCAGGGAGGGTGGGTTGTGGCAAAGCTCAACTGATGGCTGGCAACAGTAGTTCAGTGGAAGGGGCAATGAGCCGCCTCACTCCATGTGGCACAAAACTCAGTCCGCTGCAGCACCTTCAACTGTAAGTGGCAAGCACAGTGAGGTACAGCCCCCTGCCCCCACCTGGTGCTTCTCCACCGGGTCCTTCAGCGAGGCCTTGAACTTGGAGTGCACGCACCAGGGCTCGTAGCGCTGCAGGGGTTAAGGGTGGGGAGCAAGGGGGGGCAGGAAGGTGATGAGTGGCACAGGTGTAGCGCCGGACTTGTGGGCAGGCCACGCAGAAGGTGAATGGAATGGAGGAAGAGGTCGTGCAGTCGCTTGACGAGAACACATGCTCCCACCATGTTCCCGCACCCAAGCCCAGCAGCGCACCAGGAAGCGGAAGTAGGAGTAGAGGTCGTCCAGCGAGTTCTGCAGGGGCGTGCCGCTCAGGCACCAGCGCGCGCGGGCCTGCAGGCGGGGCAGGCAGGCAGGGTGGTGCACAGGTGTGGTGTGGTGTGGTGTGGCGGGGATGAGGTCAGCATGGGCTGGCTCCAAGTCCTCTCTATCAAGCACTCTATTTGGAGTAGCCAGGGGTGTGACTTCGCTGGTGCGGTTCGAGTCATGCACTGATGCCAGCCTAGGCGTGCAAAAAAAGGTGCAAGCTGAGCAGCACACCCTACTGCTGCAGATGCAGGCAGCCGGTAACGGCGCTAGTGGTTCACCTTGAGCGTCCAGGCCGCGTGTGCGGCCAGCGTGCGCGGGTTCTTGATGCACTGCGCCTCATCCAGCACCACCCTGCGGGTGGCAGGTAGTGGCGCCAAGGTGGACTCATGCTCAAGGCAGCGTCTGTGTTCTCTCACACAATGCACGTGTGCAACGCCCTGACTCATGAGCCCAAGGCGCATTCCCTGCCTGCGAATGCTGCCACAGACCCTGCAAATCAAGCACCTTTGCCTAGCTGGCCTGCGCTGCACAGCAGGCTGGCCTGTGCCGCACAGCTGACTTGTCTGCATCCCCTGCGCAACCCCACACCCACCTGTGCCAGTAGATCTGGTGCAGCGGGCCGCCCTCCTTGCTGCGCCCGCCGCCCGCCGCCGCCTTCTTGCCGCCGGCCCCCTTCTGCCGCTTGGCCGCCGGCTGCTGTGCCGAAGAGGGGCCAGCCTCCTCAGAATCTGACAGCAAATCCACCACACTGTCATCATCACCCCACGCTGAGCCTGCTGCGCCCGCTGCGTCCCCAGCTGCCATCCCCGGTGGCACCGGTTTCTTGCCCGCCTTCTTGCCGCCGCCGGCGCCAGCGCCCTCGCGGCGGGGCGCCTCTAGTGCCATGGTGGCATAGGTGGTGAGGACCACGCCATACCGTGACAGCGTCTGCGCGCTCAGGCCCTTGCCTGCGCTCGGAAGGCGGCAGCGCGGGCTTGGGTGATTGCATGCTCGCCGGGAAAGCAAGCAGGCGACGCAGCTTGCAGGACGCCTGAGCCAGACTGCAATTGCCATGCAGCGGCACCCCGCAGTTTGAGCACACAGCGAGCGTTCACCCAGCCGCTCACCCTTGCCATGGTAGACGTGCACGTTGATGCCTGCGTTGGGGTTGACCTTGGTCTTGATCTCGCTGGCCCACTGGTGCAGCACCGTGGTGGGGCACACCACCAGCGTGCCGCCCTGCAGCAGGCGGGGACAGCAGCGGCTAGAGGGTTGGTCAGCATTGCTTGGCGACGGGTAGGGCGCCCAGCAGGAGTATTGGTCCGGCTGCACATGAATTCAGCCGTAGCATGGGCATGGCAAGCCATGGAAACACAGCAGCCTCGTCCAAGCTGCGCACTGCTTCACAGCCCACAGCTCACCAGCGGCCGCCCCTCCGCCTCGTCATCTGAGCCATCAATGCACACCACTTCATCATCGCAAGCTGCTGCGCCCGCCTCTGCGCCACCCGCTGCCGCCGCTGCTGCCGCCACCGCCGCAGTGCCGTTGGCGGCAACGGCACCGCTGCCATCCTGGCTGCTAGTTGAGGGGTAGACGTCATCGGGGCTGCCGCTGGGAGCAGGACGATTGCCCTCATCCTCGCTGTCGCTGCTGCTGCTGTCACTACTGCTGCTATCGCTGCTGCTGCTGCTGCTGTCGCTATGGGCGCGCTTGCCCTTACCCTTGCCCTTGCCTTTGCTGGCTGCAGCGGAGGCTGGCGCAGGGGAGGCGCGCGGCTGCTTGCGCCCGTTGCTGCGCTCCTGCGCCTGTGCCAGGGAGGCGCTGCTGCCTGCGCGGCCGAGGGCTGCCTGGCCCTGGCTGCCGGCCGATGGGCGGTGCGACACAATGAGGCTGATGGTGCTCACCGTCTTGCCCAGGCCCTGCTTTGCAGGGAGTTGAGATGGGCAGTCGGCGAGCATGCATGCAGGCATTCAGGCACACAGGTTCGACATGCAACCTTCGATCCAAGCATTGACAACCAAGCCTCGCTGGAAGGCTGCATGCTCATGCCAGCCACCCAACAAGAGGAACATGCATGACGACCAGACAGCCCTGCAAACGCCAAGCCAACGACAGACAGCTGCCAGGCCAACCAGGAGCAGCAGCTCCAGCAGCAGCATGCGCCCAGGCAGACCCTCCTGCCCCATTTCAGTGCGCACCTGGTCGTCCGCCAGGATGCCTCCCATGGGCTTGGCCCCCTCGCTCTCCCGCCGGCTCATCCAAGCCAGCGCGATGCGCTGGTGGCGCAGCAGCGGCGTGAGCAGCAGGCCCTGAGGGCGCAGGGAGGCGGGCAGGGGGGTGGAGGGTGGTGAGAAGAGGCAGGCGTCTTGGTGATGCTGCGCTGCAGAGCGCTACGTTGTGCGACACATAAGACTTGCAGCAGCCGCACGCTCTGCTGCCTGCACCAGATGCTGGCTGCCTGCACACGCCCATGCCACACCACCCATCCATGCCGATGCAAGGTGTTGGCGGGGCGGCATGCCATTGGGCGTCCGCAGCAGCAGCGTATGGTGCCCCCAGTCTGTAGCAGCAGCAGCAGCCGTTCAACCCACACATGTCGGCCCTGCCTCACCGGCGGCGGCTCCTCCTCCTTCAGCGCCTCTCCCTCGGCCGTCAGCGCATCCACAATGCCCTTCACAGCTGTCAGTTTCTCCTCCCTGCTGACCACGGAGTAGCCGCTAGGCTGCGCCTGCTGCGCCTGCTGCGCCTGCTGCGCCTGCTGCGCCTGCTGCGCGCGCCGCTGCTGTTCGTGCACCAGCCCCACCTGCCGAGCCAGGTGGTAGCCAAACACCTGCCGCACCTGCGGCGGCAGCTGCAGCCCGCCCAGCAGGCCCGTGGCATACTCCGCCACGTTGAAGGGCGCCGGCTGGGGCAGCGGGCGGGCCGGCATGAGCGGGTTGAACGGCTGCTGCGCCGCCGCCGCCTGTGCCGCCTGCGCCGCCTGCGCCGCCTGCACGCTCTGCTCTCGCACCGCAGCAACTGCCACACAGTATGCTGCAGCGTCGACCAGCTTGTTCAGCTGTTCCGCATCGGTTGCTGCCATGGCAAGCGTCAGCAGGGTGTGCACCTGGTCACGGGGGGTCAGCTGGCTGATCTGCTGCATCGCCACCTGCCAGTGTTGCGCCTGCATCTCACGCTGCGCCTGCTGTGCCGGCGTCAGCTGCTGTGCCTGCTGCGCCTGCTGCGCTTGCGCCGCTCGCTGCGCCTGCTCCTCCTTTGAGAGCAGCACAGAGGGCATGAGGCGGCGCCGCTGCTGCTCCGCCGCCTGCTGCTCCTGCGCCTGCTGCACCGCCTGCTGCACAGCGGCCATCGAACCCGCGGCAGCACCCAGATCGTCGTCGCCAGTCAGATCCACGTCGGCTGTGAGGTCCACAAAAACGCTGGCCGGCGCCGCCGCAGGCTGGACCTGCTGCTGCTGCTGTGGCATTGTCTGCTGCTGCTGCTGCTGCTGTGGCTGCTGTGGCATGGCCTGCTGCTGCTGCTGCTGTGGCTGCTGCGAATCCGCCTGCTGCTGCGCCATCGGCTGCTGCTGCTGCTGCTGCTGCTGCTGCTCAGCATGCTGCTGCTGCACCACCATGCTGGCGGCCGGCCGCTCCTCTTCTGCGGCTGGGCGCTGCGGTGCCGGCGGCTGATCCACGCCCTGCACCTGATGCTGCTGCAGGGCGCTACCGCCTCGTGCTTCCGGTGCAGCCTGCTGCTGCAGCTGTGCTGCGGGCTGATCGGCAGGGTCCGGACCTGCGGGCTCCGCCGCTGGCGGCGCGGCCTGTTGCGATGGCGCGCCGCCGTCGGCCTCCTGGCCGCCGCCGCCTCGCCGGGCGGCCAGCTGCGCCAGGAAGGACTTGAGCCGCCTCTGCGTCTCGCTCATCCCGGCAGGAGCGAGCTAGAAGGCAAGGCAGGTCTCAGTTCGAGGGACGGGGGCTGCTGGGCGTCATTCCTACAAGCTCCTGCAGCTGCGCAGGCAGCCAATCAATGCGTGGAACGCCTGCAAAGGCGCCCTTGGGACTGCATGAGCAGCCCTCCGCAGCACGCCTGCCAGCGGCTCCTACGCACTGCTGCAGCACCCCCTGGACCCTCCGCTAGCTTGCATCGGCAATCTAGATCGTCCCTGGGCACCTGCAGCTAGGGGTCTCGCCGCACTGCCACCACCCTCGCCGCTGCCGAGCTCTGCAGCGTCGCACGCTCGTCGGAGCAGCTCGCCAGCCCGCGGCCGCGTCATCGGCAACGCGGCGCCTCGGCAGCAGCAGACACAGGAGCGGCAGGGAGGCCTGCCGCCGCTCGTCGCCCCGCCCAGCGGCAGGAGCAGCAAGCAGCAGCCGGCGCCATGGGCTGGTTCCGCACCATGATGCACCGGGTCAGTGGCAGAGGCAGTGTTAGAATGGATTTGTTGCTGGCTTGCAGGCAGAGATGGTTGCTGCCGGGAGGGGCAAAACGGCTTGTGCGAGGAACGGGCGCTCATTGCCGCTGGCCAGCGGTGTGCCCTTCGACTTGCTGGGCTGCTCGTGAGTGGCTGTGTTTGCACTGCCCACTGAGACTAGAACACCGCTGTATTCCCTCACCTTGCAGGAGGTGGGTCCTTGGATATGATTGAGGGGAGCAGCGCTGGGGTGGAGGCAGGCAGAGTTGGGTGGCGCGCCAGACGATGCATGCCGAACGCCCGTTCAGACTGCCTGCCTGCAAGCCTGCAAGCCGATCTCCTGTACTCTTCAATCTGCTCGCCGCCCCGCTGATCAATTGCAGCCGGTGATTATCTGGTCGTTCATCATCGGCGGCATCGGCCTGGCGCTGCCCATCGTGAGTTGTGGGCCTGCCCACCCCCGCTTGGCTGTGACTTGGCTTGGGCTGGCTTGCGGGTGCTGAGTGCGCAGTGTGCACGGACAGCGCTGCACGGCTTCCCTGCAAAGTTGAGCCCTCAGAGCTGCAGCTTGACCACGAATGGCTCATTGGGTACTGGTTTTGCTTGCTGTTGGCACACCCGCCATTGCCAGCTCTCCGGGAGTAAATGTGCCACCACCTGCTTGTTGATCCAGTCGTGAGAGGCCTGCCCATTTGCAGGTGGTGCCCCCCATTCGGGAGCAGATGGGGTACAACACCCCCGCCCCCAAGACGCCGCCCCCCGTGCGCCAGGTGCGAGCAGCTGCCACGGGGGCCCAGGGACCGAGGGCAGTGGTCGTGTGAATGGCTGCGGCTCGCCAGTGTTGCTGCTGGCGCCAATACTTGGGTGCGCATAGTACGCTGCTGTGCATCAGAGAACAGCTGGAAGGCAGCGTGCTGCAGCTGGCTTGCAGGTTCCTGCACAATGCGCCGAATGCCTGGCACAGCCCTGCTGACCAGACGCTTTGCCCTCCGACCCTTGGCCCAGTAATGCCTGCAGCTAATCGAGCAGGCCAAGCAGTGAGGCGTTCAATGCTGGAGGGCTGGTTCGGGCAGCAGCAGCACCAGGCTGGCGGGCAGCCAAATACAGGCTTGATGCCTCGACTGGCGCCCAGCCTGCCGCATGCTGGCCCCATGCCATGCCATTGTGTACACTGTTAGCTGTCCATGTGCCGCTGCAATCTGCCTAGCTGTAAGCACTGTCACGTATGACACACGCACATGCAAGTGCAATGCTGCTGCTGCTGCGTTGAGGGTGATGGCAAGGTTTTCAGCTGGCATGGCAGGTGCTACGGGGCTCTGCAAGCGCTGCTCAGGCTGGTGCCTGCAAGCAACATGCCAGGCCCACTTGTGCTCTCAGACAGCCAGCATCTCTCGCTTACAGCAATGAAACATCAGAGGGGTACAGGTTAGATTCAGCGTCAAAATTCAGTCACAGAGGACCAGCCACGCGCAGGAGCGACGCCTAGGCCTCGTCCGTGGCCGACAGCTGCTGCGGCACATTGCTGCTCGCTGCGCTGGCCGCCTTGCGCTTTGCCAGCTCAGCCTCCAGCTCGTCCAGAGACATTGCTTCCACCGCCCGAGGCTTGGCGGCAGGGGCGGCGGCAGGCGCGGCGGCGGCAGCAGGGGCGGCAGCAGGGGCTGCTGCTGCAGGCGGCGGGACCGCTGCCGCCGCTGCCGCTGCCGCCGCAGGCGCCGCGCCGCCCCAGGCCGCGGCCGCCGCCTCTGCTCGCTTCCGCTCAATCTCCGGGTCAATGGAGGCAGCCGCTGCAGCGTCGGTTGGCCCTGGCCGGGAGGCGGCCATGCTGTCAGCCAGCTCAGAGAGCGCAGCGCCGTCGGTGCTGCTTGTGGCGGCGGGGCGGGGCGGGGGCACCGCCGGCCGGGTCAGCTCCTCCTTGATCTCGTTGATGCCAATTTCCTGCAGGGGTGGAGAATAAAATCATCTTGCGGTCAGCAGCAGGCATCCAGTTGGTCCAAAATGGGTCCATCTTTGCCAGCATCGTGGGGTGAGCCACGAGCCACCCCTAACTCTCGACAGCCACCCCGACAGGCACCACTTTCCTGCTCCACCCTTCTGCCCTTGGGGCAGCGCAGGCACGCCAAACCCCTCTCCCAAAAACTTCCACAACAGCGAGCCGGCCCCCACCTGCTCCAGCGTGCTCTTCAGCTCCTGGGACACCGACGTGATTTCGCGGATGGTGGGCGCAAACGAGCGCAGCGTCGAGCCCAGGCTCTTGGCCGCCTGCAGGGGCGTTGACCAAGGGAGAAGGCCAGCTGTGAGGCCCGGTGCAAGCAGCTGCAGTGAGCTAGCAGCAGCGGCTGGCGTGAAGTCGAGCAAGGCGCACAGCGGGGAATGAGCCACGATGGCAGGCCAGCCAGCTACCCATCCGCACTGCCAACAAGCCCCTGGCGCTGCCCAAAACAGCTGCGGTTGCACACTGCCGCGGTGCTGCAGACTGCCAAGCTGCGCTGCCGACTGCCAGTGCAGCTGCCCACCTGCGCCAGGCCCTTGGGGCCGAACACCACCAGCGCCACCACGCCCACGAGGATGGCCTCGGGGGCTCCCACACCCAGGAACGACGCCCGCACTTGCGCGGCGCCGCGGCGCTCTGCACGCCGGGCCGGCAGCTGCGGCACGCCTGCAACAGGGGTGGAGCGGAGTGACGGGGAACGAGTGAGCGACATTGCGGCCACAAGCAGCAGAGAGTGCCTACATAAGAGGCAGCGGAGGGTTTCTGCCGCCGCTGCGCCGCCGCCGCCTGCCGCTCCATTGGGCTGCAGCCATTCCGCACTGGGTGCTGCTGCATGCTCACCCAGTGTCCGCGCGGGCATGATGCGGCGGCCCAGGTAGGCGCTGGTGCTGCAGGAGAGGGCCACGGGACGGGCCTGGCGCGCCTGGCGCGCGGAGACGCAGTGCGACAGCTGCATTGCAAGCTGCATATGGCCTGTGGTGTTGGCAAAAGTCTGCAGGCAGCTGAGGGGCCTCGGCTGAGCGGGACCGAGAGCGAGGCGAGCAGTAGAGTGACTGGAGCGACGACCGGCCTGGCTGATGGATGCTAAGTACTGCTGAAGCACTGCTGATCGCTCTCCAAGCCGCCCCGCTCAGTCCAGTGAAATCCAGCCTGGCGTCCTCATCGCCCCGGATAGGCGCCCCCAATCGCGCCCTGCGCGGCTGCTGTGAGCTGGTCGATCAATTGGGAGTTTCAGGGAAAGGCAGGAGCCCCCGCAGCCCCACCCGAGCAGCAAAGCCCCAGGCTCCCGTCCTCCCTGCAGCCACAGCCATGCAGGCGGTCAAGGTGAGGGCGTTTGTGCACCAGATCTCCGGACAGGGGGCACTTGCAAGGCCCGCTGCGACCAGGTAGCCCCCGCCCCAGCAGCCCCCTCCCTCTCCCAGCTCATTGCCGCCCCTGCCGCCTGTCAACGCATGCAGGTCACCGGCATGAGCGCCGCCCTGCGCGGCACTGCCGTGCAGCAGCGCGCTGGCAGCGCCCGCACCGCCGCCGTGGCACCGGTGCAGGCTGCCGTCGTGCAGACTCGCAAGCTGAAGGCTAAGGATGCGCCCAAGCCGCCTCCCCCGCCTCCCCGCAAGGCGGCCGGCGGCACCGTGAAGGTGGGCGGGTGCTGGCGGCCTGGGGAAGCTATCGCACTACAGAAGCCAGGCCACTACAGTGCAGGGAATCTGGGCCTGGTGCCCGCCCGCCTTGCACACTGCATTGCACCCAGCCTGCCTGACCTTTTGCTCTGCCCAGTAGCCCACTGTTCATCACTGCCCCGCCCACCCTCTCGCTGCAGATTGGCGGCACCAAGGTGAAGAGCGTGGCTCCCCCCGCCAAGGTGGCCGGCACCAAGCTCATCGGTGGCACCAAGTCGGTGGGCGGCACCCGCGCTGTGAAGGCCATCGAGGCAAGTGCAGAGGGATGGGGTAGGCTGCGGGGTTAGCATGCAAACAGGAAGCTGGTGCCCGTAGCACTCACGGCTTTGACATATCCATGTATTGGTATTTCCTGCAACCGCGACCGAACCAACCCAGCCCTCCTTACTGTTCGCCTGACAATTGCCCCCAGGTGTTCTCCAGCGAGAAGCAGTTCCGCCAGAAGCAGCAGGACGGTCGGCAGGCGCCCAAGATTCTCAGGTGGGGATGAGCCAGGGCGGTCTGAAGCGGTGCATGACCGCAGCAGCGAGGGCAGGCTGAAGCTGCACGGCTTGCGAGCAAGTGCTTGCCTTGCTGTCAAGGCACGCGACGTCCCAATGTGCACTTTCTCAACCGTGTGTGCAGCCGCTGCAACTGATGCCTGATTTCAGCAAGCTCTTCCTGCTGGCTGGCTCAGCAGCTGGCACAACGTGCTCCCGCCACTCGATATGTCCCCGCAGCCGCATCGAGCAGCTCCGGCTGCTGTCCAAGCTGGAGCAGAGCGGCCTGCTGAGCGTGCTGGAGAAGCAGGGCGTGACGCTCAGCAAGCTGGAGCAGAGCGGGTGGGTGCAGGGGCATGTACTAGTGTCAGTCGCTGCCAGTGGGTGAGACGCCGCGCTTAGCAAGCTGTATCGAAGCAGGAGGAAAGGATGGGTGCCAATGAGTGGGAATCCATGCCGCAGCCGGTGGCTGTCCTGCAAGGCATGGCAGGCAGTGAACACCACCCCTGCTGCTGCCCCCTGCCCTCCCCACAGCCTGCTGTCCACCGCTGAGAAGCTGGGCCTCATCTCGCTGCTGGCCGACCGCAACTTCCCCGGCACCCTGTGAGGCGCTTTGCTTGCTGTGCGGTGTTGCATGTGCCACATGGTGCCTGTCATGCGGCATTTGCGGTGCCACCCGCCTGGGTCCTGTGGCAGCTTGCCCACACCATGGGAGGCGCTGAGGCCGAGGCAGGTTGCCCCCTGCACTGGTGCGTGGTTGTGTTCCCATGTGTCCCAAGGCAGAGTTTGCTGCTCTGCGCACCTGTGAACCGGACGCTGATTCCTGCTGCCCTTTCATGCCCCCACCCTCCCTGCCCGCCAGGTATGCGCTGGCAACTGCCCTGCTGGTGGCCGGCCCCGCCGCTGTGTACTTCCTCCCTGACGACTCTGGCGCCCTGGGTAAGCCGACCGGCAGTGGTTTGCAAGCTGTTCCACTGCTCGATGAATTGGTCAGAAGCGAGCAGGGTTGGCAATCGCCTGCAACCCTTGGCAATCGCCTGCAACCCAACAGCTGGGCTGGGGGTGAATATTCACTCAGCGCATGCGGACACCGGCGCCACCCACCACTCAACCCTTCCCTGCCTGCCCTCACTCCCCACCTGCTGCAGTGGCGGTGCAGGCGCTGGTTGCCCTGACCTGCATTGCTGGCGGCGGTGCGGCCTGGGGCGGCGCCACCCTGCTCTCCACCCTGCAGAAGTCCTGAGCTGGCTTAGCCAGCCGGGTTGGCGCTGCACTGTGACAGCCCCGATTGAAGGCTGCATGCAACGCAGCGCAAGACATGTGCCGAGAAGAACGCTTCTGATTGCCACACACTTTCATGCATGCTTGTTTGAACCCGCCCCATATGATTCGTCCTTGCTTCCCCGCTCGCGTCTCCCCCTGCTCCGTCCTCCCTTGCTGCTCCCTTGCCCCCGCGCTTGTGCGCTTTTTAGCCGTTGACTCCTCCAGAGCTGCTTGTTCCCCTGTTTGTAAAGCAGACGTGCCACAATGTTGCACACAGTGATCAAGATACAAATGAAGCGGTTGGCTGGCTGGCAGGGCACAAGGGAGCAGAGCAGCTGCGCTGCGCTCAGCGGCCCGGCTGCTATCGGTGCTGCATCCGCTGCTCCTCAATCTGCATGCTCTGCTCCGACTCCTCCACTTCTGCCGCGGGCACGGGCTGTGGCAGCGGCACCGCCGCCGGCACCGCCGCCAGCTGCTCCGCGCCTGGCTGGGCGTCTGCGCCCGCCCGCAGCGCCTCTAGATCGTGAGCCAGCAGCGGCGACAGCTGCTGGTACACCTGTCGCAGCAGCGAGAGGCGGGGGCGCAGCCGAGGGAAGACCACCTGCACCTCACAGTCCTCCGCCTCCAGCCGCTTGCTGCCCCCTGCCAGCTGGCGCCGCCGCCGCAGGCTGCTGCTGCCGGCGCCGCCCGCCGCAGAGCCAGGCACAGCGGTGCCGTTGCCGGCGGCAGTTTTGCTGCCAGGGGTGGGGCTGCTGTTGCGAGAGGATGGGCTGTCGGGCTGCAGCGGCAGGGCCAGGTAGAAGTCGGCGCGAGTGGCGCTGACCTCCTGCGAAGGCAGGGTGACAAGCAGAAAGCAGCTTAGTGGGTGCAACTGGGTGCAGAGCGCATGCGACTGTGGGATAATCGAATGCACCGGCAATCTAGCCGCAGCTGACGCGGCAGCAGACAGCTTAACATTCAATAACAAGGGCAGAACGCCAACTGCACCAAAGGCAGCCACACACAATGCACTGCCGCTCACCTCATGGATGATGATGCCTTGCAGCATGCGCAGCGGCAGGAACAGGCTGGTGCCCCCCAGGCTGCAGCGCCGTCGCGTCTCCAGCTGCACTCCCAGCAGCCGCACATAGGTGAGCGACTCCCATTGCACGGAGAGGAGAGTGTGTAGGAGAGCAAGGGCGGTTGCCGAAACACCGCCCGCCACCGCCGCAGCCGGCCAGCCCGCTCCCAGCCACGCTGCGGGCTGCAGGCAGGGAGCGAGGGATGAGTGTGTGAGGGAGGTCATGGCTAATGCCAAACAGGCAGGACGGCCAGTGCCAACGAGAAGAGCGAAGTACGAGGGGCCGCTCGAATGCGGCGGTGCAGTGCCGCCGCGGCGCCTGCAGCAACCCCGGCGCCCTTGCATGCTGCAGCACGCGTGCAGGCTCACCAGCACGGCCAGCAGGACGCCCCCCAGCGCTGCTCTTGCCAAGCTGCGGCCTTGCAGCGGGCTGGGGGCCTCCACCCGCCACTCCACGCTGCCGGGGCCCCTGGGCAGCACTCGCAGGGTGCTCATGATCGGAACTCTCGCGCGATGGCTGCAGCCCGTCCCGCCTTGGAGCCCATGCTGCCGTGCTGCGGCTGCCTGATGAATGGCAGCGAGTTGCGTGCATGATCGCGACGCATTGATCGAGCACTGATCGGCAAGCCAAGGGAGGACGTCCGCTGCAGCACCAGCCGGCGCTCGCGGCAGCCACGGTCGCCTGCAAAGCCGCAGACCCGTCCGAGACCGGTGCTACCGTAGCACACGTCGCCCTCAAATCGGCCTGCGGCAGCCCCTTCAGCGTAGCAGCTAGCCAGACACCATGCCGCCGAAGGGCAAGGCCAACGCCGGCGCGGTGAGCCCTGGCGCGCGGGCCAATGCGCACAAAATTCTCAGCAGTGGGTGTGAGACGTTGGAGGCCCCTTGGGGCTCCCGGACTGCACCGCCGCTGCCGCCGCCGCCACCCGCTGCCTGCTGCCCGGGGCCTCGCCGCTCGCCGAATCCCCTCTTTCCCTATCTGCCTGCGCGCCTCAACAGCAGGACAAGTCCAAGCAGAAGGCCAAGGAGAAGCTGGTGGAGGACAAGACCTTCGGCCTGAAGAACAAGGGCAAGAGCGCCAAGGTGCAGAAGTATGTGCAGCAGCTGCAGAAGAGCGCGCAGCCGCAGCGCAACCCGCGGCTGGAGGAGCCCTCCCGCAAGGTGGGGCGCTGTGCTGGGCTGTGCTTGCTGCGCTTGATGGCCAGTGTTGTGCATGTGCTGCTTGTCACACGCGGCTGCAGCGCACGGTCGGAGGGGAAGTGATGCTGGTGAGAGCACTGCTAATGTTGCCAAGCTGAGTGCAGTGAGAGTTGTTGTGTTGGACGCATGCTTCGTGCCACTGCCCTCGCAGCAGTCATAGTCATGCTCGCAGTCTGCTGCGGCTGCTCAACAGCCGTGGCAAGGCAGCAGCAGGCGAGCTGCAGCGGCAGGCAGCGCGTGGTTATTGCCCTGTCATGTGGGGCGGCTGCGGAACTGCATTTTGAGTGATTTCAGTCTGTTTTGACCTGGATTTTCTCGTGCAGGACAACCAGAAGTGCTCTGGAGGGGAAGCAGAAGGAGCTTGCAGCTTGGGTTGTCCTGTCCTTCATTACATCAATGCACTGCCTTGCTGTGCGGTTGTGCAGGACAAGAAGAAGGCGGAGGAGGAGCGGGCCAAGGAGCTGGCCGACCTGTTCGCCATGTCCATCAAGCAGCCCAAGGTCCCCCCGGGTGGGTGTGGCTGCCTAGCTGGCTTTGCATCTGGTCTGCTGTGGCCACCAAGCAGCCCACGGTTTCCGGGGGTGCGTGCGCTGTGTGAATATGCCGCCTGTCGCTGCTATCACCGGGTGCCGCTGCGCCGCCGCTGCCTAGGCTGGTGCATGCTGCAATTCCTCGGTGCAGCTCAGTTCCCCCCATCTCAGCCGCCTTTGCCTGCACCCCCAACCCTGCCTCCCTGGTGCCCACCTTTCACCCCACACTGGTTCCGTCTGCCTGAGTCTCTGAGCCTGATCTCCCAAACCGGCTCGATACGGAACTCAGTTAACCTTAAGCTTCTGGAAGGGTTTGAATGTTGTTTATTACGTCGTTCTGAAATTCTCCCCCAGGCGTGGACCCCAAGTCCATTGTGTGCGAGTACTTCCGCCACGGCCAGTGCACCAAGGGCTTCAAGTGCAAGTTCAGCCACGACCTGTCGGTGGAGCGCAAGACGCACAAGGCCGACCTGTTCACAGACAGGTGGGGGAAGTGGGACACCATCTCCTTGCATCCACCCGTCTACCTCCACTCACCTCTTTTGCTCCCTGCTTGCTGCCCCAACCTGTGCTTGCAGGCGTGACGAGGAGGAGGAGAAGGAGGGCATGGATGACTGGGACCAGGAGACGCTGGAGAAGGCCATCGCACGTGCGCCGGGGGGTGTAGCATTTCGCTGTAGCATTCATGTGAAGCATTCAGGGGCTGTTGCATGCCGCCCGCTTGTCATGCCATGTTTCGCGCCATGGCTTTGTGAGATGCAGCTGGGCTGGTGCATATCATTGCGGGTGTGATCTATTGCATGCAGTGGCGGCTTGCGGCAAGCCAACTTCACTTTGTGCCTTGCACATGCGCCTGCCGCCTGCAGAGAAGCACGCCGCGGAGAACAAGAACCGGCCCACCAGCATCATTTGCAAGCACTTCCTGGAGGCGGTGGAGAAGGTGGGCCTGGGGTACAGTGTTGCGCATAGTTGGCAGAAGAAGGCTCGACTGGTTCGGCCTGCAGTGCCTCCTCGGGGCGCGACAGGCTGCCGCTGCGCACCACGCGCTGCGGCGGCGCCACAGCGTGCGAGGTGAGGAAGCGGGTGGGCGCTGCAGCCAGCGGCCTGCCCATGTAGTGGCGCGCTGCAGCGGGCGGCTGCACGCGCGCGCAAGCGGCCGCGCCCGCACGAGCGGCGGTGCCGGCGGCGGCGGGGCGGGGCGGGTTGAAGAAGGGCGAGGCCGCGCCAGGGCCGTGCGGGCCGCCCGGTCCAGCAGGGTCTGCGTGGAGGCCCGGGATGCAGGGCCGGCAGGGCAGGGGCGGCAGGGGCCGCCTCGGCCGAGGGCTCGGCCGAGCCCGTGGTGCGGGGGCGCTTCTTTGGCGGCATTCTTGCACGCGATCGGACGTTCTCGAATGCGGAGAAAGCGCTGAAACCGCAGGAAATGCACCCGCATGGGGAGCTGCCGCCCGCCCGCCTGCCCGCTGGCTTCCCTCCCGACCGAACCGACCGAAGCACATTCCTCCTTCTCACTCCCTGTCCTCCCTGCCCTTCCTCCCACTACTTGCAGAAACAGTATGGTTGGTTTTGGCAGGTGCGTTGAGTGGCATGGACAAAGGGATGGGCTGCCGGTTGGCCACGTTAGGTGCATGCAAGGTCCCGGCGCCGCCGCCGCCGCCGCCGCTCACAACCTGCCTTGGACCACCCGCACGTGCCCTGCGCTGCCCCAGCCCTGGTGCCCTGCACTGCTGTTGCCGTTATCCTGAGCTGGGCTACTGCTGCCATGTATCGCCTTGTGCCTTGTAACCGCCAATGTGCACCCCGTAGCGCCCCCAGCGGCACGGGCTGCCAGCACGGCCACGGGCTGCCCCTCGCCACAGCTCCGCTCCTCTCTTTCTTATATTTCTTCTGTTTTTCTTCTGATTCTCAAGCGCCTTCTTTTCTCACAGCTTGAAATATCTCCCCCCCGCAGTGCCCCAACGGCAAGGAGTGCAAGTACCGGCACGCGCTGCCCCCCGGCTACGTGCTGAAGAGCCAGATGAAGGAGCTGCTGGAGCTGGAGGCGGCCAACGTGAGTCGCTCAGTTTGCTCCACAGTCATGATAGAGTGATGTTGGATTGGTTGGTGCTGCCAGGGTCAGGCAAAGGAGCTGCTGGAGCTGGAGGCGGCCAACGTCAGGGGCGGTTTGGGTCCGAGGTTGATGTGGTGCTGAGTTTGGTCGAGCTTCAGACGAAGGAGCAAGCAGTGCTGGAG
>VFQQ010001373.1_pt1 | contig 34550 bp, 28 predicted proteins | sample 3512341 | NCBI WGS metagenome assembly VFQQ01 (sample SAMN10412373, study PRJNA504923) | tailings metagenome | isolation source: Relicate 2 Philex TSF1 revegetated site | place: Philippines: Tuba, Benguet | collected 2017-08-29 | reverse complement strand
CGGTGATGCCCATCTTCTTGTGGTCGTAGCCGGCCGAACCGCCGGAGGCGAAGGCATCGCCCAGCCAGAAGCCGCGTTCGACCGAGATGGCATTGGCGATGTCGCTGAACGTGGCCGTGCCCTTGTCGGCGGCGACCACGAGATAGGGATCGTCGCCGTCGCGGCGGACCACATCGGCCGGCGGTACGATCTCGGTCCCCACGCGATTGTCGGAGATGTCGAGAAGGGCGCGAATGAATGTCTTGTAGCTCTCGACCGCGTCGGCCTGTACCGCCTCGCGGCCCTGCTCGGCGGGCGGGCGCTTGGGAAAGAAGCCGCCCTTAGCGCCGACGGGAACGATGACGGCGTTCTTCACCATCTGCGCCTTGAGGAGGCCCAGGATCTCGGTACGGAAATCCTCCCGCCGGTCCGACCATCGGATCCCGCCGCGGGCGACCCGGCCGCCGCGCAGATGCACGGCCTCGACCCGGGGGCTGTAGACGAAGACCTCCACATGGGGGCGCGGCAGCGGCAACTCGTCGAGCGAGCGGCTGTCGAGCTTGATCGAGAGCGCTGGCCTGGCCGCGCCCCGCTCGTCGCGCTGGTAGAAGTTGGTGCGCAGGCTCGCCGTGATGGCGTTGAGGAAGCGCCGCAGGATGCGGTCCTCGTCGAGGCTCGTCACCGCCTCGAGCGCAGCTGCGATGTCGCCGTCCAGCGCGGTGACGAGGCGGTCCGACTCGCCCGCCCTGGCAGGGTCGAATAGGGCGTGGAACATCTCCACCAGCAACCGCGCGATGGCCGGATTGGCGGCGAAGGCATCCTCGATGTAAGCTTGGCTGAAGGCGATGCCGGCCTGGCGCAGATACTTGCAGTAGGCGCGCAGGACCGTCACCTCGCGCCAGTCGAGCCCGGCGAGCAGCACCAGCCGGTTGAACCCGTCGTTCTCCAGGCCGCCGGTCCAGACCTCGACGAAGGCGGCCTCCAACTTCTCCTTGATCTCGGCGACGTCGTTCGAGCCGGGCGGTGCCTCCAGCCGGAAGTCGTGGATCCAGACAGCCGGTGCGTCGCCCGAGGCGGCCACGGCGAAGGGCTCCTCGGTCAGCACCTTGAATCCCATGTTCTCCAGCATCGGCAGGCAGTCGGAGAGCCTGACCGGCGCGCCACGGCGATAGAGCTTGAAGCGGTATTCGTGCGCCGCCGCTTCCAGCGGGTGGTAGAGGTTGACGCCGAGACCGCTCGATGAGGCGACGGCCGCCTCTATCCGCGCGATGTCGGCGACCGCAACGCGCACGTCGACATGTTCGCGATAGGAAAGCGGGAAGGCCGCCTGATAGCGCTTCAGGAACCGATTGCCCTTCTCCTCGCCATGGGTCTCGACCAGGGCGGCCTGCAGGTCGTCGGCCCAGGAGCGCGCGGCGGCGGCGAGGCGGGCTTCCAGTTCGCCGACATCGACTTCCGGCGGCTCGCCCGCCGGGAGATTGATCATGAACTGGATGCGGGCCAGGGGGTCCTCCCCCCCGATCTGGGTGGTGAAGGACGCGAGGCTGCCGCCATAGGCCCGTTCCAGGATCGCCCCGAAGCGGATGCGCATGCCGGTGTCGTAGCGGTCGCGCGGCACGAAGACGAGTATGGAGACGAAGCGGCCGAACTCGTCGATGCGGGGGAAGACGCCGACCCGAGGCCGCTGATGAAGCAGCAGGATGCCGTTGGCGATGTCGGTCAGTTCCTCCTCGCCGACCTGAAACAGTTCATCGCGGGGATAGGTCTCGAGGATGTTGAGGAGCGCCTTCCCGTCATGGCTCTGCGGCGCGAGGCCGGCCCGTTCGAGCACCCGGCGGACCTTGTGGCGCAACAGCGGGATATCGCGCGGGCTACGGTTGTAGGCCGAGGAGGTGAAGAGGCCGACGAAGCGGCGCTCGCCCACCACCTTGCCGGAGGCGTCGAAGCGCCGGATCCCGATGTAGTCGAGCAGCGCCGGGCGATGCACCAGCGAGCGAGCATTGGCCTTGGTGACGATCAGCAGTTCGTGCTTGCCCAGAAACCGAGCCACCATCGGCGCGCGCGGATCGAAGCCGGCCAGCCCGATCATGATCCGCCGTTCGGGGTCGCGCAGGATGCCGAGGCCGGATTCCTCGACCACCCGCATGGGTTGGGCCGCGCCTTCGCCGAAATGCAGATAGTCGCGGAAGCCGAGGAAGGTGAAGTGGTTGTCGGCCATCCAGCGCAGCAGCGCCAGCGCCTCGGCGGCCTGCCCGGCATCGACCGGCGGCGGGTTCGCCTCCATGTCGGCTACGGTTTCGGCGAGCCGGGCGGTCATCGCCTTCCAGTCCTCCACGGCGGCGCGAACATCGGCCAGCGCATCCGCCAGCGCCTTCTCGATGCGCTCGAGGCTGGCCGGATCGGTCTGCTCGTCCACCTCGACATGCATCAGCGACTCCGCGCTGCCCGGCCCGGCGGCGACACGCCGGCCGCCGGCGTCGCGGGCGATGCGGATGATCGGATGCACCAGAAGGTGGATGCCCAGTCCCAGGTTCTGAATCGCCATGGCGACCGAATCGACCAGGAACGGCATGTCGTCGTTGACGATCTCGACGACCGTGTGGCGACAGGCCCAGCCGTCGCGATCGGCGCGTGGATTGAAGACACGAATCTGGGGAGCGCCGGCGGGGCGTGCATCGGCGAAGCGCCAGAGACTGAGCGCGGCGCCATAGAGCATCTCGACCGGGCGGGACAGGATGTCGTCGGCCGCGACCCGGGCGAAGAAGGCCTCCGCGAAGGCCGCCGCCGCCTCGCCGTCGCCGCCCAGCCGCTGCCGCAGCAGCGTGGTCACGCTCGCCAGACGTTCCGCCGCCTGTTCGCTCCCCTTGTGGCGCATCTCGAACCTCCCCGCCCAGATCTTGATTCGGGGGTCAGCATAGACCCACGCCGCGCGCAGTTCATGTCGCCGGGATTGCAGCGGTGCCGGGCCGGCGGCAGGTCAGATCGACGATCCGTCGGGGCGGTGCAGCACGGTGAGGATCAGCAGCGTGTCGACCCGCACACCGTCGGCGGCGAGCGGCAGGACGACGTTCTCGATCTCCCGGTAGTCGTTGTGCGACCACAGGCGGGCGGTGCCGCGCCGGCGGCTGGGCACGCGGCTCTCGACCACGCGAAGGTAGCGGACCATGAAAGCCTCGGTACTGGCCGAATGGGGATGAACCTCGTCCACCCATTGGCCGGTCGGCTCCCGTCCGATCGCCTCGACCATCCGGGTGCCGACGAGCCGGTAGCGCAGCCGGAAAGGCGTGCGCTGGACGTCCAGCATCCAGATACCGGGCAGAAGATCCCTGATCGCGGAAGGATCGATGTCTCGCCGCCCGGGCAGCCGGTCGCCCGCATGCAGATCCTTCCAGTAGGCGATGATGCGATGCAGCTTCGGATGCCAGAGTTCCGGCGGATCTGGGGGCGTGCTGTCGATCTGCATCTGTCCGTTCTGTCGGCCTTCCCTGCTGCACCGGAGAATGCAGGAGAAAGGTTGCGGCAAACAGGTAAAATTGCGCCGGAGCCGGAAGGCGGCCGGGGCGATCGCCGCTCGCGGCCCGCCTGCGGCGCTTTCGTTCAAGTGGAGTTCGTGACGCGATGTCCTGGCGCTTACTGGTCCTGCTGATGTGCTGCGCCGCCTGGCCCGCGGCCGGCCAGACGATCGGCCTGGTGGAGGAGGTGAAGTCGCTCGCCTATGGCACGCCGCCGGCCGGGGCGCGCGGTACGATCGCCCTGCGCCGGGGGGTGGTGCAGGACGAGCGTATCGAGACGACCGCCGATGCGGCGGTCGGCATGCGGTTCGCCGACGACACCGTGTTCCGCGTCGGTCCCGAAAGTTCGGTCCTGCTCGACGCCTATGCCTATGACCCGAGGTCCGGCAGCGGGACGATCGCGCTGGCCCTGGCGCGGGGCGGCTTCCGCTATGTCAGCGGGCGAATGAACAAGGCGGCGGTGCAGGTGGTGACCCCGACCGCGACCCTGGGCGTCCGAGGCACCGATTTCGCCGTCATCGTGCATGCGGGCGGCGTCACGGACGTCTTCATCTTCGAGGGCAGCGTCGAGATGCGGCCGCTGGCGCTGGCCGCCGGCACACTTCTGGTCGCCGGCCAATACGGCCGGGCCGCCAGCCAGAACGCGCCAGTCCAGGTGTTCGGCCCCCCGCCGGCCGATCGGCGCGGCTTCATCGGGATCACCGAGATCGACAGCCGCATCGAGGGCTTCCGCCCCTTCGACCCGCCGAGCTTCCAGGACCGGCCGTTCTTCAATCCGATCCCGGCCATCCCCCAGCCGGCGCCGCCGCCCCAGATGCCGCCCTCCATGCGCTGAGGCGGCCTCACCCGGGCAGGCGGGGCCTGGGCAGGCGCAGCACGATCAGGAAGGCGGCCGCATTGAGCGCCGCCGCTCCCAGGATCACGGTGCTGTAGGAGCCGGTGAGGTCGTAGACGTAGCCCGCGGCCGAGGGACCGAGAAGGGTGCCGAAGGCGACGGAGGAGTAGTAGACGCCGATGATGGCACCGATGGCGCGGCCGCCGAAATGGTCGGCGGCGATGGCAGGCGCGAGCGCCACGAAGCCGCCATAGCAGGTGCCGAACACGACCGAGAAGACGGCGAGCGGGGCGAGGCTGTCCGACAGCCACCAGAGGATCATCATGGCGCCGAGCCCGAGGAAGCAGAGCGCCATGGTCATCTTGCGTCCGATCCGATCGGCGATCAGCCCGATCAGGAAGCGGCCGAACAGGCTGCCGAAGCCGATCAGCCCGACCAGCCAGACGGCGGCCGCCTCGCCGAGGCCGCGGTCGCGCGCATAGGCGGCGAGATGCACGAAGGGAATGAAGAGGCCGAAGGCGGCGAGCACGGCGGAGGCGTAGAGCAGGCGGAAGTCGGAGGTGCGGAGCGCGTCCTTCAGCGCGTAGCCGGGCGGCGGCGCTCCGGCGGCCCTGGCCGGTGTCGGCGGATCGCCGTCGGGGCCGAGACCGCGGGCGGCGGGCGAGGCCTCCATCAGAGCGGCGGCGGCGAGGCCGAACAGGGCGGTGATCGCGGCGAGGCCGACATAGGCCCCGCGCCAGCCGAACTGCTCGATGAGCGTGCTGGCCAGCGGCGCCGCCAGCATCGTGCCCAGCCCGATGCCTGAGACGGCCAGACCGGAGGCGAGGCCGCGCCCGCGCACGAACCAGCGTTGCACCGCACCGATCGCGGGAACATAGGCGAGGCCGACGCCGATACCGAGGCCGAGCCCGTAGAGCAGGTAGATCTGCCAGAGCGCGCCGGCGGCGGCGGTGAGCGCGAGTGCAGCGGCCACGAGCAGGATGCCGGCCAGGATCACCGGGCGGGGCCCGGTCCGATCGGCCAGCGCGCCGGAGAGGGGGCCGATGCCGAAATAGATGAAGCCGGCCAGGGAGAAGACCAGAGCCGTCTGCCCGCGCGTCGCGCCGAACTCGGCCGCGAGCGCGGGGAAGAAGGCGGCGAAGGTGTAGGCCATGCCGAAGATGATCATCATCACCACGCCGGCGGCGGCGACGATCACCCAGCCGTGAAACAACCTCCCCGATGCCGCCTCTACACTCATCGGCCATTAACCTTTTCTCTGTTGTTATGCAGGCTAACGCTTGGATATCAGGATTAACACAGGCCTCCGATTCGGTGGGCACCTGCATTGGGCGGTAGGACAGGGGCGGAAGGTTCGGTGTCGGACGTGCGGTCCATGGCGAAGCGAGCGGCCGGCACTGGCGTCCCCCCGGTGCGGGGACGCTTGACCGTGGAAGCCCCGCTATCCGCCCTGCGCTCGCTGACCGAGGCGCTCGGGACGGGCGCCGATCTCGACCGCATCCTGTCCGAGGAACTGCCGCGGCTGGCCGCCGCCGCCAACGCGACCCGCGCCTTCGTCTGGCCCGGCGGCGGACACGAGGCCCTGTTCGGCGAGTTGCTGCCGCTGCTTCCCTATGCGGGATCCTATGATGCGCTGCCCGCGCTGGCGCGGCATGCCTTGCCGGCCAAGGGCGCGGTGGCGATGACGGCGATCCGGGTCGCCGATGCGCTCTGGGGCATCGTCGGCTTCGAGGATGCCGACCGCAATCGCGCGTTCGACGGCGGGGAGATGGAAATCCTCCGGATGGCCGCGGTCGTGCTCGCCGGTTCCGTCCGGCGGCGGCAGGCCGAACGCGCTGCCGCACTGTCGGAAGCGCGCTTCCGCGACCTGTCGCTCGCCCCGTCGGACTGGTACTGGGAGCAGGACGCCGATCTCCGCTTCACCTTCGTCTCACCGCGCCAGGACGGTCTCGCCTTTGCCAGTGTGGCCGGCATCGCCGGGCAGACGCGGCGCGAATCGCTCGGCGGCGCGGCCGCGCGGGAAGGCTGGGAAAGGCACGAGGCGGATCTCAAGGCGCGACGGCCGTTCGAGGATTTCCGCTGCGACGTGCCGCTGACCGACGGACGGATGCGCGTGGCCTCGCTGAGCGGTCGCCCTTTCTACGATGAGAAGGGGCGTTTCGCAGGCTATCGCGGCGTCGGGCGGGACATCACCGACCTCGTCGCCGCCGAGCAGCGTGCCATCGCCGCCGAGACGCTGCTGCGCAACGCCATCGACGCGCTGGGCGACGGTCTCGTCGTCTACGACGCGAACTGGCGTCTCGTCGCCCACAACAAGGCCTTCATCGACTTCTTCCCTCATCTGGAGAAGGCCGGCGACCTGCGCGGCAAGCACATCACCGAGATGCGGTCGATCTCGGAATCGGCCGGACTGAACTTCAAGCAGTCCGATCTGACCAGCCGCGACGACGCCAGGCGCGACGTGCCCTGGATCGACGAGGTGACGCTGCCCGACGGGCGCACCGTCGTCATGCGCAACTATCCGACCGAAGGCGGCGGCTGGGTCGGCATTCGCACCGACGTGACGGCGACGCGCCGGCACGAGAGCGAGCTGCGGCACGCCAAGGAACTGGCGGAGGCCGCGAACCGTGCCAAGTCCTCCTTCCTCGCCAATATGAGCCACGAGCTCCGCACGCCGCTCAACGCGGTGATCGGCTTCTCGGAACTGCTCAAGAACGAGATCTACGGGCCGCTCGGCTCCGACCGCTACCGCGAGTACGCGGCCGACATCCATTCGAGCGGGCTGCACCTGCTGGAACTCATCAACGACGTGCTCGACATGTCGCGCATCGAGACCGGCAAGCTCGCGCTGTCGGTCGAGGACATGGCGCCGTCGGGCGTGGCCGAGGACGTGGTCCGGCTGATGAACGTGGAAGCGTCGAGAAAACGGATCACGCTGGAGAACGCGCTTTCGGTCGAAGGCTTCCAGGTCAGGGCCGATCGCCGGGCCGTTCGCCAGATCCTGTTCAACCTGGTGTCGAACGCGATCAAGTTCACGCCCGAGGGCGGCCGGGTCACCATGAGCGGCAGCATCGACGGTGACCTGCTGCGCATCGACGTCGCCGACACCGGGATCGGCATTCCCGCGGCCGACCTTCCCCGCCTCGCCCGTCCCTTCGAGCAGGTGGCGAACGCGATGACGCGCAACACGCACGGCTCGGGCCTGGGGCTCGCCATCTCCAAGGCGCTGGCCGAACTTCAGGGCGGCCGGCTCGCCATCGAGAGCGAGATCGGCCGAGGGACGACGGTCAGCCTGTGGCTGCCGCGGGCAGGCGCCTGAGGCCCCTCCGGACTAGAAGTTGACCTGCATCCCGTTGACCATCAGCGCGGCTTCCTTCACCGCCTCGCTGAGGGTCGGGTGGGCGTGGCAGATGCGGCCGATGTCCTCGGCCGAAGCGCCGAAGGTCATGCCGATGGCGATCTCGTGGATCAGTTCGCCCGCCTGCGGGCCGATGACATGAGCGCCGAGCAGGCGGTCGGTCTTCTCTTCCGCCAGCACCTTGACGAAACCGTCGGCATCGCCGTTCGCCCGCGCGCGGCCGTTGGCCGAGAAGGGGAACTTGCCGGAGCGGTAGGCGACGCCGGCCGCCTTCAGCTCCTCCTCCGTCCGGCCCACGCTCGCCACTTCGGGCCACGTGTAGACGACCGAGGGGATGACCTCGTGGTTCACCACCGGCTTCTGGCCGGCGATGATCTCGGCACAGGCCACGCCCTCATGCTCGCTCTTGTGGGCCAGCATGGGGCCGTCGATCACGTCACCGACGGCCCAGATGCCGGGCACGTTGGTGCGGAAGTGATGATCGGTCTTCACCTTGCCGCGCTCCATGGCGACGCCGACCTGCTCGAGGCCCAGGCCCTGCGTATATGGCCGGCGGCCGATCGCGACCAGGACGACGTCCGCCTGCAGCGTTTCCGCCGAACCGCCCTTGGCCGGTTCGACGGTGAGCGTGACGCCCTTATCGTCGGCGACAGCACCGGTGACCTTGGCGCCGAGGCGGAACTTCATGCCCTGGCGGGTCAGGAGGCGCTGCATCTGCTTGGAGACCTCGCCGTCCATCGTAGGCAGCGCCCGGTCCAGGAACTCGACCACCTCGACCTCGGCACCCAGGCGCCGCCAGACCGAGCCGAGCTCGAGCCCGATGACGCCGGCGCCGATGACGACGAGCTTCTTCGGCACTTCCGGCAGCGTGAGCGCGCCGGTGGAGGAGATGATGCGCTTCTCGTCGATGCTGATGCCGGGAAGCGGCGTCACCTCCGAGCCGGTGGCGATGACGATGTGCTTGGTGGCGAGCGTCTCGGCCTTGCCGTCGGCCCCGGTCACCTCGACCTTGCCGGGGGCGGCGATGCGCCCCGCGCCCTTCATCCAGGTGACCTTGTTCTTCTTGAACAGGAACTCGATGCCGTCGGTGGAGGATTTCACCACCTTGTCCTTCCGCGCCAGCATGACGGGAAGGTCGAGCTTCGGTGCCGCCGCCTCGATGCCGTGTGCCTTCAGGCCGTGGGCCACCTCCTCGAACAGGTGCGAGGACTGCAGCAGCGCCTTGGAGGGAATGCAGCCGACATTGACGCAGGTCCCGCCCAGCGTCTTCTCCTTCTCGACGCAGGCCGTCTTGAGGCCGAGCTGGGCCGCCTTGATCGCGGCGACATAGCCGCCGGGACCGGCGCCGATGACGACGACGTCGAAATTCTGCTCAGCCATGGGAAGCTCCGGAACTCTAGAGGTCGAGCAGGATCCGCTGCGGATCCTCGATGCATTCCTTGATGCGGACCAGCGCGGTGACCGCCTCGCGGCCGTCGATGATGCGGTGGTCGTAGGACAGCGCCAGGTACATCATCGGCCGAACCTCGATCTTGCCGTTGATGACCATGGGACGGTCCTGGATCTTGTGCATGCCGAGGATGGCGGATTGCGGCGGGTTCAGGATCGGCGTCGACATCAGCGAGCCGTAGACGCCGCCGTTCGAGATGGTGAATGTGCCGCCCTGCAGGTCGTCCAGCCCGAGCTTGCCGTCGCGCGCCTTGCGGCCGAAATCGCCGATGGTCTTCTCCAGCTCGGCGAAGCCGAGCTTGTCGGCGTCCTTCACCACCGGCACCACCAGGCCGTTCGGCGTCCCGACGGCGACGCCGATGTGGTAGTAGTTCTTGTAGACGATGTCCTCGCCCTCGATCTCGCCGTTCACGGCGGGAAGCTCCTTCAGGGCCACGATGGCGGCCTTGACGAAGAAGCTCATGAAGCCGAGGCGCACGCCGTGCTTCTTCTCGAATGCGTCGCGATAGCCGTTGCGGGCGGCGAGCAGCGCCGTCATGTCCACCTCGTTGAAGGTGGTCAGCATTGCGGCGGTGTTCTGCGCCTCCTTCAGGCGCTGGGCGATGCGCTGGCGCAAGCGGCTCATGCGCACGCGTTCCTCGCGGTCGGCATAGGGCCGCGGGCCGGCGGGCGCGGCGGGCCTGGCCGCGGCGGGCGCCGGGGCGCCGAGACTGTCCATGGCGGCGAGCACGTCGCCCTTGGTGACCCGGCCGTCCTTGCCGGTCCCCGCCAGCGCGGCGGTGTCGACACCCTTCTCGGCGGCGAGCTTGGCGGCGGCCGGAAACACGGGGGCGCCCGCGGTCGGGGCGGCGGTGGGCGCCTGAGTGGGCGCCGGAGCGGGCTTCGCCGGGGCCGGCGCGGCAGCGGGGGACGCCGCTTTCGGCGCGGCGACCTTCACGGAAGCGCCGCCGGCCTCCAGCATGCCGAGGAGCGCGCCGACGCCGACGACGCTGCCCGCCTCGGCCGCGATCTCGCCCAGAACGCCGGCGGCCGGCGCGTTGACCTCGAGCGTGACCTTGTCGGTCTCGAGCTCGCAGAGCGGCTCATCGGCGGCGACCGCGTCGCCCGGCTGCTTGAACCACTTGGCGACCGTCGCCTCGGTCACCGATTCGCCCATCGTGGGAACGCGAATCTCCGTCGCCATCGCGATCTGTCTCCTTGAAAACGCTATCGCAACGCTCGCGGGTCAGCCGACCAGGGCTTCCTCGACGAGCTGCTTCTGCTGCTGGACGTGCTTGCTGTGCAGGCCGGTCGCCGGCGAGGCCGCCGCGGCGCGACCGGCATATGTCGCCCGCTTGGCCTTCTTGAAGCCGGTACCGGCCAGGACCCGCTCGATCTCCGGCTCGACGAAGAACCAGGCCCCCATGTTCCTGGGCTCCTCCTGGCACCAGACCACGCGCTCGACATGCGCATAGGGAGCCAGTTCCGCCGCCAGGGCGTCGTCGGGGAAGGGATAGAGCTGCTCGACCCGCAGGATCAGCGTGTCGGTGATCTTGCGCGCCTCGCGCTCCTCGAAAAGGTCGTAGTAGACCTTGCCCGAGCACAGGATCACCCGCTTGATCTTCTTCGGATCCTTCGGCTTCACGTCGTCCCACAGGACGCGGTGGAAGGAGGAGCCGTCGGCCATCTCCGACAGTTTCGACACCGCCAGCTTGTGCCGCAGCAGCGATTTCGGCGTCATGATGACGAGCGGCTTGCGGAACTTGCGGTGGATCTGCCGGCGCAGCGCGTGGAAGTAGTTCGCCGGCGTGGTCAGGTTGCAGACCTGCATGTTGTCTTCGGCGCAGAGCTGGAGGAAACGCTCCAGCTTGGCCGACGAATGCTCGGGGCCCGCGCCCTCGTAGCCGTGCGGGAGCAGCATGACGAGGCCCGACATGCGCTGCCACTTGCTCTCGGCCGAGGCGATGAACTGGTCGATGATCACCTGGGCGCCGTTGGCGAAATCGCCGAACTGCGCCTCCCACAGGATCAGGCCCTTCGGTTCCGCCAGGCTGAAACCGTACTCGAAGCCGAGCACGGCGGCTTCCGACAGGGCGCTGTCGTGCACCTCGAAGGTCGCTTGGTCGGGTGAGATGTTCTCAAGCGGGATGTAGCGGTCCTCGGTCTCCTGGTCGATCAGGACCGAATGGCGCTGGGAGAAGGTGCCACGGCCCGAATCCTGGCCCGAGAGGCGCACGGGGTTGCCCTCCAGGACCAGGGTGCCGAAGGCCAGCGCCTCGGCCGTGGCCCAGTCGAGACCTTCGCCGGTCTCGATCATCTTCGCCTTCTGGTCCAGAAGGCGGCGGATGGTCCGGTGCAGGTTCACCGTCTCCGGGACGGTGACCAGTCGCGTCCCGACCCGCTTCAGGACGTCGGTCGAGACCGCCGTGTCGCCGGCCCGCTTGCCGCTCGAGGCGACTTCGAGCCCGCTCCAGCGACCCTCGAGCCAGTCGGTCTTGTTCGGCTTGTAGTTCCTGGCGCCCTCGAACTCGGCTTCCAGGATGGCGTTGACTTCCGCCTGCATCGCCGCCGCTTCCTCGGCGGTGATGACGCCCTCGGCGATCAGCTTCTCGGCATAGATCTGCCGGGTGGTCTTCTGCTTGGCGATCAGCCGGTACATCAGCGGCTGGGTGAAGGCCGGCTCGTCGCCCTCGTTATGGCCGTGGCGGCGGTAGCAGAACATGTCCACCACCACGTCCTTCTTGAATCGCTGGCGGAACTCGGTCGCGATCTTCGTGATGTGGACGGTGGCTTCCGGATCGTCGCCGTTCACATGGAAGATCGGCGCCTGCACCATCTTCGCGACGTCGGTCGGGTAGGGCGAGGAGCGCGAGAAGCGCGGCGCCGTGGTGAAGCCGATCTGGTTGTTGACGATGAAATGGATGGTACCACCGGTACGGTAGCCGCGCAGGTCCGACAGTGCGAAGCATTCCGCCACCAGCCCCTGGCCGGCGAAGGCGGCATCGCCATGCATCAGCATGGTCAGAACCTGCGACCGCTCACTGTCCTTCAGCTGCGCCTGCTTGGCGCGGGCCTTGCCGAGGCAGACCGGATCGACCGCCTCCAGATGCGAGGGATTGGCGGTCAGCGACAGGTGCACCTTGTTGCCGTCGAACTCGCGGTCGGACGAGGTGCCGAGATGGTACTTCACGTCGCCCGAACCCTGGACGTCGTCGGGATTGGCGGAGTTTCCCTGAAACTCCGAGAAGATCGCCCGATAGGGTTTCGACATGAACGTTGTCAGCACGTTGAGCCGGCCGCGATGCGGCATGCCGAGAACGATCTCGCGCACGCCGTGCTGGCCGCCGGTCTTCACCACGGCTTCCAGCGCGGGGATCAGCGCCTCGCCGCCGTCCAGGCCGAAGCGCTTGGTGCCGGTGTACTTGACGTGGCAGAAGCGCTCGAAACCCTCGGCCTCGGTCAGCTTGCGCAGGATCGCCTTCTTGCCCTCGGGCGTGAAGTGCACTTCCTTGTCGCGGCCCTCGATGCGGGCCTGGATCCAGGCGCGCTGCTCGGTGTGATAGATGTGCATGTACTCGACGCCGATGGTCGAGCAGTAGGCGCGCTTCAGCAGCACCAGGATTTCGCGGATGGTCGCCGTCTCGAGGCCCATCAGCCCGTCGATGAAGATCGGCCGGTCCATGTCGGCCGCGGTGAAGCCGAAGGCCGCCGGGTCGAGCTCCGGATGATCCATCTTGTCGATGCCGAGCGGGTCCAGATCGGCCTTCAGGTGGCCGCGGATCCGGTAGGCGCGGATCAGCATATAGGCGCGGATGGTGTCGAGGGCCGCGGCACGCACCTCGGCGGCACTCGCGCCGGCCTTTTCCGCCCGCTTGGCCGACTTGTCGGCAAGTCCGTTGGGTCCGGCGACGCCGTCCTCATCGAGGGCATGCCAGCCGTTCTTGCGGCCCCAAGACGGCCCGGTCGATGCCTGTTCGGCGCCGAGGCCGGCGAAGAAGGACTGCCAGCTCGGATCGACCGAGGCCGGGTTCGCCTTGTACTTCGCGTACAGATCCTCGATGAAACCGCCGTTCGGGCCGTACAGGAACTGGGTGAGCTCGAGAGCGCTCGTCATGGTCGATCACCGCGGCCCCTTGGCCGCGTCCTTTGCTATGCCGTTTGACCCCGCGTGAAGCGCCCCGAACGTTCCCCCATTAACCTTTCATAATCTTTAACATGGTGTCGCCGAGCGCCGCAGGCGAGTCCGCGACGGAAATTCCCGCGCTGCGCATGGCTTCGACCTTGTAGTCGGCCGTGTCCTTGCCCCCGGAGATGACGGCGCCCGCATGGCCCATGCGGCGGCCGGGAGGCGCGGTGCGCCCGGCGATGAAGCCGACGGTCGGCTTCTTCACCTTGGACGACTTGAGAAGCGCCGCGCCATCGGCCTCGGCATCGCCGCCGATCTCGCCGATCATGATGATGCCCTGGGTTTCCGGATCGGCCAGGAACATCTCAAGGCATTCGACGAAATTGGTCCCGTTGACCGGATCGCCGCCGATTCCGATGCAGGTGGTCTGGCCGAGGCCGGCCGCGGTGGTCTGCGCCACCGCCTCGTAGGTCAACGTGCCCGAGCGCGAGACGATCCCGATCTTGCCCCGCTTGTGGATATGGCCCGGCATGATGCCGATCTTGCACTCGTCGGGCGTGATCACGCCGGGGCAATTGGGCCCGATCAGGCGCGACTTGGAGCCCGCCAGCGTGCGCTTCACCCGGATCATGTCGATCACCGGTATGCCCTCGGTGATGCAGACGATGAGGGGGATTTCGGCGTCGATTGCCTCCAGGATCGCGTCGGCGGCGAAGGGCGGGGGCACGTAGATCACCGACGCGGTGGCGCCGGTCTTGGCCACGGCCTCGTCCACCGTATTGAAGACCGGCAGACCCAGATGGGTGCTGCCGCCCTTGCCCGGCGAGGTCCCGCCCACCATCCTGGTGCCGTAGGCGATCGCCTGTTCGGAATGGAAGGTGCCCTGCGCGCCGGTGAAGCCCTGGCAGATGACCTTGGTTTCGCTATTGACCAGAACAGCCATTTACGCCGCCTCCTGCACGGCCTTGACCACCTTCTGGGCGGCGTCGGCGAGATTGTCGGCCGAGGTGATCTTCAGGCCGCTCTCGGCCAGGATCTTCTTGCCGAGGGCGACGTTCGTGCCTTCCAGGCGAACCACCAGAGGGACCTGCAGCGAAACCTCGCGGGCGGCCGCGACCACCCCTTCGGCGATCACGTCGCAGCGCATGATGCCGCCGAAGATGTTGACCAGGATCGCCTCGACGTTGGGGTCGCCCAGGATGATCTTGAAGGCGGTGGTGACGCGCTCCTTGGTGGCGCCGCCGCCGACATCGAGGAAATTGGCCGGAGCGGCACCGTAGAGCTTCACGATGTCCATCGTCGCCATGGCGAGACCGGCGCCGTTGACCATGCAGCCGATGTTGCCGTCGAGCTTGATGTAGTTGAGGCCGTGCTTACCCGCTTCGAGCTCGGCCGGATCCTCCTCGTCGGGATCGCGCAGCGCCTCGACGTCGGGGTGCCGGAAGAGGCCGTTGTCGTCGAAATTCATCTTGGCGTCGAGCGCGATCACGCCGCCGGCGCCGGTCACGACCAGCGGGTTGATCTCCACCAGCGAGGCGTCGAGATCGACGAAGGCCTGGTACATGGCGGTCAGGAACTTGACGGCGGCGTTGATCTGCTTGCCTTCCAGTCCGAGGCCGAAAGCGATCTTGCGGGCGTGATAGCCCTGCAGGCCGGATATCGGATCGATGGCGACGCGGATGATCTTCTCGGGGTGATGAGCCGCCACCTCCTCGATGTCCATGCCGCCCTCGGTCGAGGCCATGACGGTGATCCGGCTGGTGTTCCGGTCGACCAGCATGGAGAGGTACAGCTCGCGCTTGATGTCGCAGCCTTCCTCGACATAGACGCGCTTGACTTCCTTGCCCTCGGGGCCGGTCTGGTGGGTAACCAGCGTCATCCCGAGCATCTTGGCGGCCAAGTCCTTCACTTCGGCCTGGGATTTGGCGAGCTTCACGCCGCCGCCCTTGCCGCGGCCGCCGGCATGGATCTGGGCCTTCACCACCCAGACCGGACCGGGGAGGTCGGCCGCCTTGGCGAAAGCCTCTTCGGCGGTGTAGGCGACATGGCCGCGGGGTACGGCGACACCGTACTTGGCGAGCAGGGCTTTGGCCTGATACTCGTGGATATTCATGGGATTCCGCTGTCAGGGCCGCCCCGCGGGGCGGCGGATTCGTGCCGGTACGACTTGGGGGCGAACCCTATAGCAGCCGTACCGGCACCCGCAACCGCGTGGGTGTCACTTAGCGATGGAGGGGTCGAGGCCGATGCAGGCGTCGATCAGGCCCTTGACCGAGGCGACCGACTTTTCGAGCATCGCCTTCTCGTCGCCGTTCAGTTCGATTTCGACCACCCGCTCGACGCCGCCGGCGCCGATCACCACCGGCACGCCGACATAGATGTCCTTGTAGCCGTACTGGCCGGTGAGCCAGGAGGCGGCCGGAAGGACACGCTTCTTGTCCTTCAGGTAGCTTTCCGCCATCGCGATGGCGGACGAGGCCGGGGCATAGAAGGCCGAGCCGGTCTTGAGCAGGGCCACGATCTCGCCGCCGCCGCCGCGGGTGCGCTTCACCATGGCGTCGAGCTTTTCCTGGGTGGTCCAGCCCATCTTCACCAGATCGGGCAGGGGGATGCCGGCCACGGTCGAATAGCGGACCAGCGGCACCATGTCGTCGCCATGCCCGCCGAGCACGAAGGCGGTGACGTCCTCGACCGAGACCTTGAACTCCTCCGACAGGAAGTGGCGGAAGCGGGCGCTGTCGAGCACGCCGGCCATGCCGACCACCTTGTGCGGCGGCTGCTTGGTCACCTGGCGCAGCACCCACACCATGGCATCCAGCGGATTGGTGATGCAGATGACGAAGGCGTCCGGGCAGTACTTGGCAATGCCGGCGCCGACCTGCTGCATCACCTTCATGTTGATGGAGAGCAGATCGTCGCGGCTCATCCCGGGCTTGCGCGGCACGCCGGCGGTCACGATCACGACGTCGGAACCCGCGATCGCCTCGTAGCTGTTGGTGCCGGCGAGGGAGGCGTTGAAGCCTTCGACGGCGCCCGACTGGGCCAGATCGAGGGTCTTGCCCTGGGGCAGACCCTCCAGGATGTCAAACATGACGACGTCGCCGAGTTCCTTCAGCCCGATCAGATGGGCCAGGGTGCCGCCGATATTGCCGCCACCGATAAGCGCGATCTTCTTGCGTGCCATCTTCACCATCTCCCCTAACGTCCCGAGCGGGATGAATGCGAACCGACCGCCGTGTGGCGGCGAAACCTCAGTTCGCCGGTTCCTCGGCCTGCTCGACCGTCTCCTCGTCGGCCGGCTCGGCGCCTTCCTCGAAGAAGGCCTCGGCGACCGGGTTCACGCCGGCCGCCTGCATCTCCGCCTCCGCCGCGGAGCGGGCGACGTTCACCGAAGCCTCGATCGAGACTTCCGGGTGCAGGCTGACACGGACCTTGTAGATGCCGAGGTTCTTGATCGGCCGGTCGAGCAGAACCTGGGCGCGGTCGATCGTGTAGCCGGCGGCGGTCAGGGCGGTGGCGATGTCGCGGGTCGATACCGAGCCGTAGAGGGCGGCCGTCTCCGACGCCTGGCGCAGGATGGTCACCGAGACGTCCTGCATCTTGGCGGCAGCCTTCTGGGCCTCCTCGCGGCGGGCCAGATTGTTCGCCTCGAGCTGGGCGCGCTGTTCCTCGAAGCGCGCCAGATTGGCCTTGCTGGCGCGCAGCGCCTTGCGCTGGGGCAGCAGGTAGTTGCGGGCGTAACCGTCCTTCACGCGGACCACTTCACCCATCTGGCCGAGCTTCTCGACCCGCTCCAACAGAACGACTTCCATTGCCGTACCTCCTCAACCGCCGGGGCTAACGAGCCGCCGGCGAAGCCTGATCCACTGCTCGAACAATCCGAGCATGATGATGAAACCGATCGGCACGCCGAACACGATGATCAGCGCGTAGACCATCCCGAGCACCAGGCCCGGAAACGACGTTCGCCGTGCCAGGACATGCACGACGGCGAGACCCTGGAAGGCGAAGGGGACGATCAGAAGGATCGACAGACCCGTGCCGATCTGCGCCGTGGGCCCGCCCAGGAAGGAAACCGCGAGCGACACCGCCAGCGCCGGCCCGATCCAGCCCGGCAGTTCCATCGTGGACAGCGGCGATCCGGGCCGGATCGCCTTGCCGAACCGAAGCGCGAGACCCTGCGCCAGCAGACCGTTGCCCACCATCAGCGAGGTCCAGACACCGGCTGCGACGCCGGGGATCAGCACCGCCATCCCCTGCGCCATTGCGGCGAGGTCCTCCGGCTTGACCTGGAGCTGGCCGAAGCTGCCCTGGGCGTGCATCTGCTCCAGCCGGGACAGCATGTCCGCCCGCAAGTGCCCGAGCAGCCCGTTCTCCGCACCGATGAACCACAGATGCGCCAGAACCAGTCCGGCCGCGGCGACGGCCGTCAGAAGGCCGAACAGGTGTCCGACGGGATACCATTCGGTGTCCTGGTCCGGGCCGGCCCTGAACAGCAGTGCCCAGCGGGTCAGCAGAACGGGCGCCAGCGCGACCTGAAGCGCATATCCCACCGCCGGCCAGAGGCCGAGCGTCAGCGAGATCGCCGTGCCTGCCGCGCTCGCCACCAGAACCGCGGCGATCCCACCGGTCAAACCGGCATAGAACAGCGGCAGCGACGACAGCAGGGCCAGAATCAGCCCGCCGGCGCCGCCCAGAAGCACCGCCATCTGGGCGAGCGCACTCAGTCCCCCGAGGGCGAGGGCGAGCAGGAGGGCGCGCGGCATCTGCGGAAACGCCGGCCATCAGCCGGCTTCCCCTTACTTGACGGCGTAGGGGAGCAGCGCCAGGTGGCGCGCCCGCTTGATCGCCTGGGCCAGCTCGCGCTGCTTCTTCGCGCTGACCGCGGTGATGCGGCTCGGCACGATCTTGCCGCGCTCGGAGATGAAGCGCTGGAGCAGCTTCACGTCCTTGTAGTCGATCTTCGGGGCGTTCGCGCCGGAGAACGGACAGGTCTTGCGCCGGCGGAAGAAGGGGCGGCGGGCGGGGCCGCCCGAACGCGCGCCAGCGCCGGCGGGTGCTTCAACTGCATCGCTCATCGATCAGCCCTCCATGCCTTCGGGGCGCGGGCCGCGGTCGCCGCGGGGACCACGTTCGCCGCGGAAGCCGCCGCCATCGCGGAAGCCGCCGCCGTCACGGCCGCCGAAGCCGCCTTCGCGACGGCCGCCGGGCCGATCCTCGCGGTCGCGGCCCTTGTTGGTCAGGATGGAGGAGGGGCCCTCCTCCAGCTTGTCGACCTTCACGGTCAGGAACCGGATCACATCCTCGTGCAGGCGCTGGTTGCGCTCGAGTTCGGCGATCGCGGCCGGCGGGCCGTCGACATTCAGCAGAACGTAGTGTCCCTTGCGGTTCTTGCGGATGCGGAAGGGAAGGTTGCGGACGCCCCAAGGCTCCACCTTCTTCACTTCGCCGCCCTGCGCCTTGACGATCTCACTGAATTCGGTCGCCAGGGTGTCCACCTGGCCGGCCGACACGTCCTGACGGACGATGAACACGTTCTCGTAGAACGCCATCGGATCGGATCTCCTTCCGGATATTTGCGGCCGGGCGACGCCCGCTGGCGGCGCTAACGGCCTAGCCGGCCCTGGTGGACCGGCAAGGAGTTATGTGAGGGCGCGGACTATAGCCGGGGGCGGTCGCGTTTCAAGCGGGAAAAAAGCCTGGAATCAGTTGGTGTTATCCATATTCGCCCGGTTGATCTGGACGCCCTGCTCCTTTTCCAGCGCTTGCCGGTAAAGGAGGGAGAGGTCGTCGGCATAGCCCGCCGCCAGATTGGCGGCGAGCCGGTCGCGCGTCGTGGTGTCGGCCGGATCCGCGGGCGTCACCGCCTTCAGACGGGCGACGACCGCTGCCTCTCCGTCACCGGCCGGCCCGCTCAGGACCTCGCCCGGCTTCAGGGCGAAGAGTTGCGCCGCGAGGCCGCTCGCCAGCAACGACCGGTCGGCGCCCGAACCGTCACGCAGGAACGATCCCGACGGCTGCACGGACGAGCCGGCCCGTGTCGCGAGCGTCTCGAAATCGCCCCCCGCCTTGAGCGCCTCGGCCATTTCCCTGGCAGCTGCTTCGGTGCGGTTGCGGCGCTGTTCCGCGGTCCAGGCGGCGAGCACATCGGCGCGCACCGTCTCGAAAGGCTTCAAGGTCGCGGGGGTGGTGCCGTCGACCTGCACGACCAGATAGGCCCCCTCGGCCATTTCCTGCAGGTCCGGCTCGCCGCCCACGCGCGCGTCCCAAACGGCGCGCAGGAACTCGCGATAGAGCGGCAGGTCGGCGACCGCCTTGCCGTCGGGCCCGCGGCCCTGGCGGTCCATCGCCGCCACGCGGCGCACGCCCGCGCGCACCTTCTCGGCGGCCTGCTCGAGGCCGGCGCCGCCGGCGATCTCGTCCTGCAGGCGCGTACCCGTGCGATAGAGCAGATCCGCGGCGCGCTGCAGCTTCAGTTCCGCCGTCAGTTCCGCCTTGACCTCGTCGAAGGTCTTCTGGAGACCGGGCTTGATATCGGCGACGCGTAGGATGTGCCAGCCGAAGCCCGTCTGTACCGGCTTGGATACCCCGCCCCGCTCCAGGGCGAAAGCGGGCTGTGACAGTTCGGGCGGAAGCTCCTCCCGCGTGACGAGGCCGAGCGACAGGTCGGCCGCCTCCATGTTGCGGGTGCTCTTGGCCACCGCGGCGAAAGCGGCGCCCTCGCTGATCCGGGCATGCGCGGCGTCCGCCGCCGCCTGGTCGGGATAGACGATCTGCTCGACCTGGCGCCGCTCGGGCTCGCCATACCTCTCCGGATGCGCCTGGTATTCTTCTCTCGCCTCGGCTTCCGTCACCTCGACATCGCCGGTCAGGTCCTTGGGCTCGACGGTGAAGTAGGCGAAGCTGCGCATTTCCGGCGCGGTGAAACGCGCGGCATTGTCCTGATGGTACTTCTTCAGCGTCTCCTCGTCGGGTGCCGCGATCTCGCCGCGCTCGCGGATCACGGCGATCTCGGCTTCGCGACGCTCGTTGCGATAGGCATGCAGCCGGTCGATCAGGACCTTGGGGACCGGACGCACGCCGGCGACGATGCTGGCGCCGAGGTCGTCGCGTACCAGGTCGCGACGCAGAAGGGTCTCGAAGCGGGGCGTGCTCCAGCCCTGGTTGCGGACCGCGTTCTCGTAGGTGAGGCGGTCGAAGCTGCCGGACGGGCCGCGGAAGGCCGGCGTCTCGCGGATCGCCTCGGCCAGGCGGTCGTCGGGAACGGTGATGCCGAGCTTGCCCGCTTCGACGTCCAGCAGTGTTCGCCCGATCAGGTTCCGCAGCGTCTGCTCGTTCAATCCGAGCGCCTTGGCCTGCTCGCTGGTGAGACCGGTCCCGAGCTGCGACTGCAGGCGCTGAAGATCGCGCCGCAGCTGGTCGGAGTATTCCATCTGCGAGATCTCGACGCCGCCGACCTTGGCGACGGAGGTGTCGATGCTGCCGCGGACGAAATCGCCGATGCCCCAGACCGCGAAGCTGGCGATCAGGAGAAACAGGAAGATCCGGACGACCCAGGTGCCGGCCGTCTTGCGCATCGCGTTGAGCATTCAGTCCATCACATGTTGGGGTAGTTCGGGCCGCCGCCGCCTTCGGGCACGACCCAGTTGATGTTCTGCGTCGGGTCCTTGATGTCGCAGGTCTTGCAGTGCACGCAGTTCTGCGCGTTGATCTGCAGCCTCGGATTGGACCCGTCGTCGTTGCGCACGATCTCATACACCCCGGCGGGGCAATAGCGCTGCTCCGGCGCGTCGTACTTCTCGAGGTTGATCGCGATCGGGACCGAGGGATCCTTCAGCGTCAGGTGGCAAGGCTGGTCCTCCTCGTGGTTGGTGTTGGATATGAACACCGAGGAGAGGCGGTCGAAGGTGATCTTGCCGTCGGGCTTGGGATAGACGATCGGCTTGCATTCGCTCTTGAGCTTCAAGGTCTCATGGTCGCCCTTGTGATGCTTGAGCGTCCAGGGCGTGAGGAAGCCCAGGCCCAGATCCTCCATCCACATGTGGAAGCCGCCGAGCGCGGTGCCGAGCCAGAGGCCGAACTTCAGGCCGGGCTTCACGTTCCGGACCTTGTAGAGATCCTTGTAGGCCCAGGAGGCGCGGAAGGCTTCAGGGTAGCCGGTCAGTTCGTCACCGCTGCGCCCGGCCTGCAGCGCCTCGAAGGCGGCCTCGGCGGCGAGCATGCCGGTCTTCATCGCGTTGTGGCTGCCCTTGATGCGGGGCACGTTGACGAAGCCCGCCGAACATCCGATAAGCGCACCGCCGGGGAAGGTGAGCTTCGGGATCGACTGCAATCCGCCTTCGTTGATGGCGCGGGCGCCGTATGAGATGCGCTTGCCGCCCTCGAAGAAGGGCTTCACCGAGGGGTGCAGCTTGAAGCGCTGGAATTCCTCGAAGGGGAAAAGATAGGGGTTCTGGTAGTTGAGATTGACGACGAAGCCGACCGCCACCTGATTGTCTTCCGCCAGGTGGTACATGAACGACCCGCCGGCGGTATAGGCGTCGAGCGGCCAGCCCTGGCTGTGGATGACGAGGCCCGGCTTGTGCATCGAGGGATCGATCTGCCACAGCTCCTTGATGCCGATGCCGAACTTCTGCGGCTCGACCCCGTCGCGCAGCTTGAAACGCTCGAACAGCGTCTTGGTCAGCGAACCGCGCACGCCCTCGGCGAAGAAGGTGTACTTGGCGAGGAGCTCCATGCCGGGCTGGAAGCCGCCCTTCTTCTCGCCGTTCTTGCCGATGCCCATGTCGCCGGTGGCGACGCCCCTGACCGAGCCGTCCTCGTTGTAGAGCACCTCGGCGGCGGCGAAACCCGGGAAGATGTTGACCTCCAGCGCTTCCGCCTGTTCCGCCAGCCAGCGGCAGACGTTGCCCAGGCTCACGATGTACTTTCCGTGATTGTCCATCAGCGGCGGCATCATGAAGTTGGGAACGTGGATGTGGTTCGCCTCGGTCAGGATGTAGAAGCGGTCCTCGGTCACCGGCGTGGTGAGCGGGGCGCCCTTCTCCTTCCAGTCCGGGATCAGCTCGTTCAGCGCGATCGGATCGACCACGGCGCCCGACAGGATATGCGCGCCGACCTCCGACCCCTTCTCCACGACGCAAACCGAGAGTTCGGCGCCCGCCGCGATCGCGAGCTGGCGCAGGCGGATGGCCGCCGCGAGCCCGGCCGGCCCCGCGCCGACGATCACGACATCGAACTCCATCGACTCACGTTCCATCGGTCCCTCCCGAAGGTATTTTTCGACCCGGCCGAGCGCACCGCACTACAAGCAGCGGTCCCCAAAAGCAAGGCGCGGCGGCCTTCCGCCGGCCGCCGCGCCGCGATCCGTCGCTTTTCGGTTCAGGCCAGCAGGCCGCTGCTCAGAAAGGCGAGGCCGGTCAGCGCCACCAGGGCGCCGACGGCCCTCGGCGCCGTCCGCCCGAAGCCCGTCGCCGCCCCGGCCAGGCGGCGGGTCAGCCAGCCGGCACCCAGGGAAACACCGTACTGGGTCACGGTCAGGCCGATGAGATAGGCGGCCAGCGGCGTCGGCTCGGCGCCGATGATGCTCTCCGCCAGGGCGTAGCCATGCACGAGCCCCGCGGCGGCGAAAAGCACCCCGACGAGCGGTCCCGACAGGCGCGTGGCCGTCATCACCGCGATCCCGAGCAGAAGCACGGACAGCGCAATGCCGATCTCCGCTCCCGGCATGTCCATTCCGCCCAGGTGCAGCCATGCCCCGGCGAGGCCGCCCAGCACGAAGGCCGCCGGCAGCAGGAACCAGGCGGAATGCCGGGCCGACAACAGGCCGGCGGCGACCACGAAGGCCAGGTGGTCGATGCCGATGACCGGATGGGCGAGACCGGAGAGCAGGCCCTGGCCGAAGCCGGCGGGCATGGCGCCCTCCATGGCGTGGTGCGCCAAGGCCGGCGCGGTGCCCAGGCAAAGCAATCCGGCGCCGGCGAGCCCGCGCCACAACATGCGATTGACGTTCAATTCGGTAGTCCCCTCGGTTCGTTTCGCGCCGCCCGCACCATAGCCGCGATCCGACATCCCCGCATCCTTCAAGCGGCCGGAGCCGCCGCCGGCCGGAAGGCGGCGAGATCGGCCTCGAGCAGGGTCTCGCGCTCGAGCAGCATCCGCGCGCCCCGCTCCAGCGCATCCCGCCGCTCGGTGAGAACCGTGACGGTGCGGGCGAAGACCCGGTCGACGATCGCGCGCACGGCATTGTCGATGCGCTCGGCGGTGGCCTCGCTGAAGTCCCGCTCGCTCGGCGCCGCAGCGCCCGGTACGGTGAGGTAGGAGTGCTGCTCGCGCTGATACACGACTTGGCCCAGGTCCCCGTCCATGCCGTAACGCATGACGATGCTCTTGGCGATGTCGGTCACCTTCTGCAGGTCGTCGGCGGCACCGGTCGACAGGCGGCTGAAGACGATGTGCTCTGCCGCGCGGCCGCCGAGAAGGACCATCATCTTCGCTTCCAGTTCCTCGCGGTCCATCAGGAACCGGTCTTCCAGCGGCCGCTGAATGGTGTAGCCCAGCGCGCCGACGCCCCGGGGAATGATGGATACCTTGTGCACGGGATCGGACCCCGGGAGGGAAAGGGCGACAAGCGCATGGCCCATCTCGTGATAGGCGATCGTCTCGCGCTCCTTCGGGTTGAGCACCCGGTTGCGCTTCTCCAGCCCCGCGATGATGCGTTCGACCGCCTGGGTGAAGTCCTCCAGCGTGACCGCGTCGGCGCCGCGGCGCGTCGCCAGCAGCGCCGCCTCGTTCACCAGGTTCGCTAGATCGGCGCCGGTGAAGCCGGGCGTCATGGCGGCGATCTTCTCGCGGTCGACGTCACCCGCGAGCGTGACCTTCTTCAGGTGCACGTCCAGGATCTGCACCCGGCCGATCTTGTCCGGCCTATCGACCAGCACCTGCCGGTCGAAGCGGCCGGCGCGCAGCAGGGCCGGGTCGAGGATCTCGGGCCGGTTGGTGGCGGAGAGGAGCACGAGGCCCGACTTCACATCGAAGCCGTCGAGTTCGACGAGCAGCTGGTTCAATGTCTGCTCCTTCTCGTCATGCCCGCCGATGCCGGGAAAGGCCCCGCGCGCCCGCCCGAGCGCGTCGAGCTCGTCGATGAAGATGATGGCGGGTGCCTGCTTTCTCGCCTGCTCGAAGAGGTCGCGGACCCGGGCCGCGCCCACGCCCACGAACATCTCCACGAATTCGGAACCGGAGATGGAGAAGAACGGCACGCCGGCCTCCCCGGCGACGGCGCGGGCGAGCAGCGTCTTGCCCGTACCCGGCGGGCCGACCAGAAGGATCCCCTTCGGGATGCGTGCGCCGAGCCGACCGTAGCGTTCGGGTTCCTTGAGGAAGTCGACGATCTCCTTCAACTCGCCCTTGGCTTCGTCGACGCCGGCGACATCGGCGAAGGTCACCTTGGTATCCGCCTCGACATAGACCTTGGCGCGGCTCTTGCCGACCGACATCATCCCCGCGCCGAAGCCCGCCTTGTCGGCAAAGCGGCGGAACAGAAAGGCCCACAGGCCGAAGAAGACCAGGATCGGCACGATCCAGGACAGGACGTCGCGCAGCAGGGTGTTTTCGGGCACCCCGGTATAGCGGACGCCCTGCTTGTCAAGTTCCTCGGCGAGATCCTCGGGCACCTGGCGGGTGACGAAATAGCGGCGCCCATCGGGGAGGGGCGCCTTGAACTCGCCGTTGATGCCGTTCGGCCCGATCCGGACCTCCGCGATCTTGCCTTCCCGCACCATGGCACGGAACTGGCTGTAGGGAAGGGGCTCGACCTGCTGACTCTGGCTCCAGAAGTACTGGATCAGCAGCACGCCGAGGACGGCCGCCGTCCAGTACCAGGTGTTGTAGGTCGCCTTCTTGTCCATTCAGGTCGCCCGCCTGTCGTCGTGACCCTGTCGGGTGCTACGGTTCGCCAGCACGATTCCGGTGAAGATCAGCCCGATGCCGATCGCGTGGAAGAGGCGGAAGCTCTCCCCCAGGAGGCCCACCGCCATGACGGTGCCGAAGACCGGCATCAGGTGGACGAACTGCCCGGCCCGATTGGCGCCGATCAGTTCGACCCCGCGATTGTAGCAGAGATAGGCCAGGACCGAGGGAAACAGGGCGACATAGCCCATGGCGGCGAGCGTCGTGCCGTCCAGCCGCGGGGCGGAGCCGAGCGCCCACTCGATCGCATGCAGGGGCAGGAGCATCAGCGCACCGCAGCCGAAGGTCACGGCGACGAGGCTGTAGGGATGGATCGAGGGCTTGCGTCGCAGGAGGGCGGTGTAGAAGGCATAGGAGACAATCGCGAGGAAGATGAGGAAATCGCCCCTGTTGAGATCGAGGGCGGTCAGGGTCGACAGGTCGCCACGGGCGACGATCGCGACGATGCCGGCGAGCGAGAGCGCGAGGCCCAGCAGTTGCGCCGGGCCGACCGGGTCACGGAACAGCGCGAACGCCGTCAGCACGATGGCAACCGGCATGACCGACTGGATCAGAAGGCCGTTGATAGCCGTGGTCTCGCGCAGGCCCAGATAGACGAGCGTGTTGAAGCTGGCGACCCCTGCCGCCGACAGGATCAGCACGATCTTCCAGTGCCGCAGCGCCACGGGCAGATCGCGGCGCAGATGCGGCCAGGCCAGGGGCAGGATGATCAGGAAGCCGCCCGTCCATCGCCAGAAGGCGAGCGCCACCGGCGGGACCATCCCGTTGACGGCCCGTCCGACGATGAAGTTGCCGGCCCAGAACAGAGAGGTCAGGACCAGCAGCAGGTAGGGCCAGTCGGCGATGCGCGCGATGCCCTTGGCGGGTTCAGCCCGCGGCGTCATTCCGCCGGCTCAACATCTCGTCGAACGGCCCGACATAGCCGAACAGTCCGACCTGGCCGCCCGTATGGATGAACAGCACGTTGTCGGACGCCTTGAAATATCCCTTGCGGCAGAGGTCGATCAGGCCGGCGGCGCCCTTGCCGGTATAGACCGGGTCGAGCACCTGGCCTTCGGTGCGCGCGAACAGGCGCATCGCCTCGTACATGCCTTCGGTCGGCACGCCGTAGCCGGCACCGACATAGTCGCTGTTCGCCGCCACCGCGTCCTTGCCGATGGCGCCCCTTATGCCGAGGTGCTCGGCCGTCGCCTCGACCAGCTTGTAGACATTGGCTTCCTGCGCCTCCTTCGGCGCGCGGACGGAAATGCCGAGCACGGGAATCCCGGTGCGCGCCCCGGCGAATCCGGCGACGAGTCCGGCCTGGGTGCCCGTGCTTCCGGTGGCGTGCACGACATGGTCGATCCTGAGCCCCATGTCGGAGGCCTGGGACAGGATCTCGAGTGCGCAGCCGGCGTATCCGAGGGCGCCGATCGGGTTCGAGCCGCCGCCGGGGATGATGTAGGGGGTCTTTCCCTTCGCCTTCAGCTCCTCGGCCACCACCTGCATGGCGGCGTTCATATCGGTGCCGCCCGGATAGTCGCGCAGGTTGGCGCCGAACAACCGGTCCATGATGACGTTGCCGGAGACGAGGTAGTCCCGGTCCTGCGAGGAGGTGCGGTTCTCGAGCAGGATTTCGCAGGCCATGCCCATCTTGGCGGCGATGGCGGCGGTCTGGCGGGCATGGTTCGACTGCGTCGCGCCCTGCGTGATGATGACGTCGGCCTTCTTCGCCAGCGCATCGCCCATCAGGTATTCGAGCTTGCGGGTCTTGTTGCCGCCGGTGGCGAGGCCGGTGCAGTCGTCGCGCTTGATCCACAGCTGCGGCCCGCCGAGGAGCTTCGAGAGGTTCTCCATCGGTTCGATCGGGGTCGGCAGATGGGCGAAGCGCAGGCGCGGATAGCGGGCGAGATGCATGGTGGTTCTCTTCTGGGATCAGGCGGCGGGGCGGGATTCGGCGGGTAGCGGCAGCTCGCCGCGGGCATAGGCGACGGCGCGCCGGGCGAGCACGTCGGTTGCATCCAGGAGCGGCCGCGACAGCGCGTCCGCGGCCAGCACCAGCGGCACTTCGGTGCAGCCGGCGAGGATCGCGGCAGCGCCGTCGGCGACAAGGCTCTCGGCCAGCGCGGCCATGCCGGCGCGCACCTCGGGCCCCGTATCGCCGCCCTTGATGCGGTAGAGGAGTGTCATGAAGGCTTCCTGCCCCGCCCCCTGGGGCGTCAGGCAGGAGAAGCCGCGGGCCGCCAGCGCACGATGGTAGAGCCGGGACTCGATGCAGCCGGCCGCCGCCAGTACGCCGATCGAGGCGGCGCCGGCGAAGCGCCGGGCGAGCTCATCGGCCGTCTCCTCGATCATGCTGACGAAGGGGACCGGGCAGGCGGCGCGGATCTCGCGCTCGAAGGCATGGGCAGTGTTGCAGGCCATGACGACGAAGTCGGCTCCCGCCCGCGCCAGCCCGCGCGCGGCTTCGGCCAGTTGCGGCGCGGGCGAGGGTCCGCGGCCGGCGATGGCGTCGTTGCGGTTCGGCACCTTGGGGTTGTTGTCGATCAGGATGCGCAGGTGTTCCTGGTCGCTCTTCGCCGGCGTAGCCCGCACCAGCTTGCCGAAGAAGTCCACGGCCGCTTCAGGCCCCAGGCCGCCGATCACGCCGATGCAGAGGTCGGCCATCGCCGTCAGGCGCCGAGCTTGGCGGCGAGTTCGGGGAAGCTGGCGGCGGAGACGTCGATCTCCGGCGCGGGGCCCAGGTCGATGCGATAGGGCGTCGGATCGGCGAGGGGGGTGCGACCAGCGAAATGGCGCAGGCGGTTGGTCATCGGACCGAATTCCTGCGGGCGCACGACGAAGGCGGTCCGCAGGCCCTGCTTGGCGGCCGCAAGCAGATCGCCGTTATGGGCGGCGACCATCATGCATTCCTCGGGCTTCAGGCCCAGGCGCTCGGCAGCGAGGCTGTAGGATGCCGGGCAGGGCTTGTAGTGCTGCACCACCTCCGCTCCGAGAACCACGTCCCAAGGAAGGCCGGCGCGCTTCGCCATGTTTGTGATGAGCGCGATGTTGCCGTTCGACTGCGGGGCGATGATGAACTTCGCCTTCAGCCGCTTCAGGCCCTCCACCGAATCCTGCCAGGGATCCAGGCGATGCCAACAGCGGTTCAGCCAGTCGATCTGCTCCTCGGACAACCCGCCGATGGCGTTCTTGCCGGGAATGCCGTGCTTGACCAGAACCTTCTCCAGGTTCTCGCGATGCAGGACGTCGAGCTTCACGAAGGGCCTGCGGCCGGCGCGCACGTCCTCCATCGCGGGCATGTAGAGGAGCCGCCAGTCGTCGGCGAAGGCCTCGGCGTCGATCTCCCTGTTGATCTTCGCCGCCAGCGTGCGGACATCGCGCGCCACACCGCTGCGCCAGTCGACCACGGTTCCGAAGACATCGAACAGGAGCGCCTTCACGCCCGCGAACTCGCCCTTGGCCTTCGCCATCGTTTCCTTCCCCGTCAACGAGCGGAAAGGGGGCCCGCAGGCCCCCTCGAACCGCTACAGCGCCTCGAATCAGAGGTGCTTCAGCATGTGCTCCACGCTCGACACCTCGAAGGCGCCCGGCGCTTCCACGAACAGTTCCTTCACCACGCCGTTGTCGATCAGCATGGCATAGCGCTGCGAGCGCTCGCCCATGCCGAACTTGGAGCCGTCCATCGACAGTCCGACCTTCTTGGTGAAGTCGCCGTTGCCGTCGGCCAGCATCACAACCTTCTCGCCGGCATTCTGGGCCTTGCCCCAGGCGTCCATCACGAAGGCGTCATTCACCGACAGGCAGGCGATGGTGTCCACGCCCTTCGCCTTCAGGTCCGCCGCCTTCTCCACGAAGCCGGGCAGGTGCTTGGCCGAGCAGGTGGGCGTGAAGGCGCCCGGAAGGGCGAACAGCACCGCCTTCTTGCCGGCGAAGAAATCGGGCGTCTTCACCTCGGTGATGCCGCTGTCGGTCTTCAGGCGCAGCGAGGCCTCCGGCAGCTTGTCGCCAACCTTGATCGTCATGTGTCTTCTCCCGCTTGTGATCTGCCGGCCGCGTCGCGTGCCGCGGCGGCCACTGAAATCCCGCTCCGGCGCGCGGAGCGGGGCGACCCTAGCACCGCCGCCGGACCGGCGCCACGGGGCAGGGGAGCGGGTCGATGGCCCTTGCACCTTGCCCCGGCAAGCCATAGATCAAAGGCATGGCAAGCACGGACGCAGACGAGAGCGGCTATCTGAGCGGTCAGTTCCTGATCGCCATGCCGACCATGCCGGATCCCCGGTTCGAGCGCAGCGTCATCTACATGTTCTCCCACACCGCCCAGGGAGCCATGGGCATCGTGGTGAACAAGCCGCTGCCGCATGTCAGCTTCAAGGAACTGGCGGGCCAGCTCGGCATCGAGGCGGTGAGGCGCAAGACCCCTCTGCCGGTGCATTTCGGCGGACCGGTGGAGACGGGCCGCGGCTTCGTGCTGCATTCTCCCGACTACATGCGGGAAGCCACGGTCAAGTTCGACGAAACCGTGGCGCTGACCGCCACGATCGACGTACTCAAGGCGATCGCCGAGGGGGAAGGGCCGGACCGCTGCATCCTGGCGCTCGGCTATGCCGGCTGGTCGGCAGGTCAGCTGGACAGCGAGATCCAGCAGAACAGCTGGCTGAACTGTCCGGTCGACAGCGAGATCCTGTTCGAGGCCGACGTCACCAAGAAATGGACCAAGGCGATCGCGAAGCTCGGCATCGACCCGAGCTTCCTGGCCGGCGAAGCCGGTCACGCCTGAGAGGCCGGTCGCGCCTGAGAAGCCGGTCTCGCCCGAGCGGCCTGCCGGCGCGTAGCGGTCAGCCGGCCTGTTCGGTCGGCGGCAACCACGTGTAGCGCTTGGCGTCCAGCAGCACCTCGATGGCGATGGTGCGCTTGGTCGAACTCTGGTCGAGCGCTTCGAGTTCGACATGCGGATGCGGATCGAGGACACCCGCCTCGAAAACCCGCCGGATGACCCAAATCGGTCGCTTCGTCGTGGTGTTGACGTAACGCTGGCCGGGTTCGACGATCGGTTTACGCTTTGCCATGGATGGGTGAGAGAACTGTCCTGTGACGGCACCAGCCCCTGCGAGGCCGGCTTGACCCTGTTCGCGATTCGGCACGAGGATAGCCCAAGCACGCCGCAAGAGCGAGGGAGGGCGCCGTGACACCCAGGATCTGCGTCGGCACGGTCGGACAGTCGGTCTGGTTCAGCGAGGATGCCGGCGAGAGCTGGGTGCGCCCCTATATTGAATCCGGCCTCTACCTGGAGGCGCGGGTCTGGGCGCTCAGCGACCATCCCGGGCGGCCGGACGAGGTGCTGGCCGGGACCGACGAAGGGCTGTATCGCTGGAACTGGGCGAAGAAGGCCTGGACGCACCTGCCCTCCCCCCTCGACGGTCTGCACATCTGGACTTTGGCGCGGCACCCCGGCGATCCGGACGTCATCGTCGCCGGCACCCACCCGGCCGGCCTGTGGCGGAGCGACGATGCGGGCCGATCCTGGCGGCAACTGCCGACCCGCTTCTCGGAGAGCTGCATCTTCGTCGGCCGGCCGCGCGTCACCCGCGTCCGCTTCGATCCCGACGACCCGGAAGTGCTGTGGGCGGGGGTCGAGATCGACGGCCTGTGGCGCGGCGCCAAGGGCGGCACCGAATGGGAGCAGCGGGGAAGCGGTCTCATCTCCCAGGACGTGCACGACTTCGAGATCCTCTCCCGCGGCAACCGCCGCACCTTCATGGTCACCACCAACAAGGGCCTCGCCTGGAGCGAGGACGAAGGGGCGAACTGGGGCCAGACCGTGCTGGACTCGCCCTGGCAGTACACCCGCACCGTGGCGCCCCGGGCCGACGGCAAGCGCTGGTTCCTCACCAACGGCAACGGCCCGCCGGGCTCGACGGGCCGCGTCCTGTCGAGCGACGACCAGGGCCGGAACTGGCGCGAGGGCGGCCTGCCCGGAACCGTCAATTCCACCCCGTGGGTGGTCGCGACCAACCCGGCCGATCCGGCCCGCGTCTATGTCGCCACCAATCTCGGCCAGCTGTTCGAGAGCACCGACGGCGGCGACAGCTGGAAAAAGCTACCGCGCGAACTGGGCGAAGTTCGCGCGATGCTCTGGCAGGCCGCTTAGGCCGCCTTGCGGAGCGACTCCTTGCCCACCCAGGCCTCGGTCTCGTCGAGCACCTTCTCGACGATGTCGAACATCTCGTCGACCTCGGCCTCGGAGATGATGAGCGGGGGGCAGAAGCCCAGGCTGTCGTTCATCATCGCGCGGATGAGCAGGCCGTGCTCCTGCGCGCGGGAGGAGGCATAGGCGCCGACCCCTTGCGCGGGTTCGAAGTTCCCCCGCGCCTTCTTGTCGGCCACCAGTTCCAGCGCGCCGATCAGGCCCGTGCCCCGGGCCTCCCCCACCAGCGGATGGTCGCCGAGCCGTTTCAGCCTGGATTGGAAACGCAGCCCCACCTTCGCCGCGTGCTCGAAGGTCTTGCGCTCCTCGTAGAGTTCGAGCGTGCGGCGGGCGACGGCGGCAGCCACCGGATGGCCCGAATAGGTGTAGCCGTGGCCGAAGGTGCCGATCTTGCGGCTCTCGTCCAGCATCGCCTGGTACATGTCCTCCGAGATCATCACGGCGGCGATCGGCATGTAGGCGGAGGAGAGCTGCTTGGCGCAGGACAGCGCATCGGGGCGAATGCCGAGCGTCTGGCTGCCCCAGGCGTTGCCGGTCCGGCCGAAGCCGCAGATCACCTCGTCGACGATCATCATGACGTCGTACTTCTTCAGCACCGCCTGGATCTTCTCGAAATAGCCCTTGGGCGGCAGGATGACGCCGCCGGCGCCCATGATCGGCTCGGCGATGAAGGCGGCCACCGTCTCCGGGTCCTCGCGGATGATCATGTCCTCGAGGTTCCGGGCGAGGCGGGTGGAGAACTCCTCCTCGCTCTCGCCCTCCTCGGCGAAGTGATAGTGATGCGGGCAGTCGGTGTGCAGGAAGCCCGGCAGCGGCAGGTCGAAATCGCGGTGGTTGGCGGGCAGGCCGGTCAGGCTCGCCGCCGCCACGGTGACGCCGTGATAGGCGCGCACCCGGCTGATCAGCTTCTTCTTGCGGGTCTTGCCGCGGGCGTTGTTGTAGTACCACTGCAGCTTGATCTGGGTGTCGTTGGCCTCCGAACCGGAATTGACGAACAGCACCTTGGAGAACGGCACCGGCGCCATCGCCTTCAGCTTCTCGGCCAGGTCGATCGAGGGCATCGTCGATTTGTGCCCGAAGCCGTGATAGTAGGGCAGTTCGCGCATCTGCTTGATCGCCGCGTCGACCAGCTCCTTCTCGTCGAAACCGAAGGAGGCGCACCACAGGCCGGCCAGACCCTCGATATAGCCCTTGCCGGTATCGTCGAAGACCCGGATGCCCTTGCCGCCCTTCAGGATCATCGGCCCCGTCTCCTCGTGCTTGGCGAGGTTGGTATAGGGGTGGAGCAGGTGGGCCACGTCACGGGCGTGGTCGGAATTCGGGCGAACGGCCATGGTCGGGATCTCCTGTCGGACGGCAGCGCGCATTAATTCGCAGGCATGGCGCCCTGTCAAAGCGCGCGGCCGCGGCAGTATAGTCCGCCCCGCATGCCCTCCCCCCTGATTCTCACCTTCCCGCAGATCGATCCGGTGCTGGTCAGCATCGGGCCTTTCGCCATCCGCTGGTACGCGCTCGCCTATATCGCCGGGCTTATCCTGGGCTGGCGCTATGCGCTGCGCCTGGCGCGGCAGCCGGGATCGCCGATCGCGCCCGAGGCGATCGACGAGTTCCTGACCTGGGCCACGATCGGAGTCATCCTCGGCGGGCGGTTCGGCTATGTCCTGTTCTACAAGCCCGGCCACTACCTCGCGCATCCGCTGGAGGCGCTGATGGTCTGGCAGGGCGGCATGTCCTTCCACGGCGGCATGCTGGGCGTCGCCCTCGCCATCCTGGCCTTCGCCTGGAAACGCGGCATCGACTGGCGGCACGTGTCGGACATCTGCGCGCTCTGCGCCCCCTTCGGCCTGTTCTTCGGCCGCATCGCCAATTTCATCAATGGGGAACTCTATGGCCGGGTGACCGATGCGAGCGTGCCCTGGGCCATGGCGTTCCCGGCCGGCGGTCCCCATCTGCGGCACCCGAGCCAGATCTACGAGGCGCTGCTGGAAGGCCTCGTGCTCTTCATCGTCCTCTGGCTGCTGCGCCGTCACTGGCCGCCCGCCCGCCGCGGCGGCTTCCTGACCGGCGCCTTTCTCGCCGGATACGCGCTGGCCCGCATCACGGTGGAGTTCTTCCGCGAGCCGGACGATTTCCTGGGCTTTCTCTTCGCCGGTGCGACCATGGGCCAGCTTCTGTCGCTGCCGATGCTGCTCGCCGGCATCGCCTTCATGGTCACCTCCAAGAAGCCGGCGTGAGCGCCTTCGCCGAGCGCTTCGTCCGCCTGATCCGGGCGGAAGGGCCGCAACCCGTCGCCCGGTTCATGGCCGAGGCGGTCGCCCACTACTACGCCGGCCGCGACCCCTTCGGCGCGGCGGGGGATTTCACCACCGCGCCCGAAGTGAGCCAGATGTTCGGCGAACTGATCGGGCTGTGGGCCGCCGATCTCTGGGACCGGGCCGGGCGGCCGGCACCCTTGCGGCTGGTCGAGCTCGGTCCGGGGCGGGGTACGCTGATGCGCGACGCCTGGCGGGCGATCGGCAAGGTGCTGCCGGGATTCTGCGAGGCGGCCAGCATCCACATGGTGGAGAACAGCCCGGCGTTGATCCTGCGCCAGCGCGAGACGCTCGCCGGGCTGCCGGCCGATTGGCATGCCGACCTGGACGACGTGCCGGCGGGCTTCGGCATCATCCTCGCCAACGAGTTCTTCGACGCGCTGCCGATCCGCCAGTTCGTGCGCGGCCCGCGGGGCTGGCACGAGCGGCTGGTCGGCCTCGACGGCGAGGGCCGGCTCGCCTTCGCGCTGTCGCCGGCGCTGTCCGGCGCCGGCCTGCCCGACGCGGCGGAAGGCGCGGTGATCGAGCCCTCGCCCGCGCGGGCCGCCTATGCGCGGAAGATCGCCGCGCGGCTCATCCGCGGCGGCGGCGCCGCGCTGCTGATCGACTATGGCCATGCCGTCTCCGCGCCCGGGGACACGCTGCAGGCGGTGAGGGCGCATCGCTTCGTACCGGTCCTCGACGAGGCGGGAGAGGCAGACCTGACCGCCCATGTGGATTTCGAGGCGCTGGCGCGCGCCGCGCGGGCCGAAGGCGCGCAGGTCGCCGGGCCGGCGGGGCAGGGGGTGTTCCTCGAGGCGCTGGGCCTGAGCGACCTGTCGAAGAACGCCTATCGCGGCCACG
>VFQQ010001372.1_pt1 | contig 34572 bp, 31 predicted proteins | sample 3512341 | NCBI WGS metagenome assembly VFQQ01 (sample SAMN10412373, study PRJNA504923) | tailings metagenome | isolation source: Relicate 2 Philex TSF1 revegetated site | place: Philippines: Tuba, Benguet | collected 2017-08-29 | reverse complement strand
AGACGCTCGACCATCTCTGGCGCGAGCATCTGGTCAATCTCGACCATCTGCGCTCGGTCGTCGGTTTCCGCGGCTATGCCCAGCGCGATCCGCTGAACGAGTACAAGGGCGAGGCTTTCGAACTCTTCCAGAGCATGCTCGTCAACCTTCGCCAGGCCGTCACCTCGCAGCTGATGCGCGTGGAGCTCGTCCGCGAGGCCGCCGATGCGCCGCCCCCGAGCGCACCGTCCGCTCTCCAGCCGATGCATGCCGACCCGATCACCGGCGACAACGAGTTCGACGACGGCGAGACCATGGTCATGGCGCGTGCCGACGAGATCGTCGTGCCGGCCGAGCAGCGCGACCCCAACGACCCCTCGACCTGGGGCAAGGTCGGCCGCAACGAGGCCTGCCCGTGCGGTTCGGGCAAGAAGTTCAAGCACTGCCACGGGGCGTTTTAGGCCTCGCCTTCGGCCGATTGCATCTAGCGCTCGCCCCCTCCACCACTTCGTGGTCCCCCTCCCCCGCTTTGCAGGGGAGGATATGAGGTCGAGGCCGGCCGCAACGCCGATCCTCCCCCGTTTACGGGGGAGGGGGACCATGCGAAGCATGGTGGAGGGGGCGCCGCAGTGTCACTACTGAGACGCCACGACGCCTCTCCCCTCCCCCGAACCGTTCCTTAAGCTCTCCCGAGTAACCATCCGGCAAGTTTGACCGGAGTCCCGTTGGCGTGCGTTTTTCCGCCACAGCAACCACCGAGCGCATCCTGCCTGCGCGCATCGCGAGCCGCCTTAGCGGGCCGGCGGGACGCGTCGATGCGCTGATTTCGGGCAAGGGTGCAGCGGGTGTCGCCGGCAGGATGTCGCTGATCGCCTTCGTGGTGCGCGTGGCGAGTGCAGCGATCGTCTTCCTCAGCCAGGTGCTTCTGGCGCGCTGGATGGGTTCGTTCGACTACGGCATCTACGTGCTGGTCTGGACGGCCATCGTCATCCTCGGCGTGCTCGCCTGCTTCGGCTTCAACACCTCGATCAACCGCTTCATCCCGGAATTCATCCACACCGGCCGGTCGGACGAACTGCGCGGCGTCATCTTTGCGAGCCGCATGTTCGTGCTTTGCGCCTCCAGCGCCGTCGCGATCATCGGCCTCGGACTGCTCTGGGCCTTCGCGGACTTCGTGGAGCCCTATTACGTCCTGCCCTTCGCCATGGCGCTCGTCGCCCTGCCGATCATCTCGCTGTCGGCGGCGCTCGAAGGGATCGCGCGCGGCAATGACTGGGGCATGCTGGCACTTGTGCCCGTCTTCGTCGCGCGGCCGCTCCTGATTCTCGCGTTGATGGGAGCCATGGTCTTGGCAGGCTGGCAGGCCAATGCCGTCAGCGGTGTTATGGCGGCTCTGGTCGCCACATTCCTGACGACGCTTTACCAGCTCCATGCCGTCACGGGCGCCGCGGAAACGGCAGCCGGGCCCGGCCCGCGCAAGATCGAGATGCGGCTCTGGCTGGCGATCTCGCTGCCGATCTTCCTCGGCGAAGGCTTCTTCTTCCTGCTGTCGAATGTCGACGTCCTGATGGTCGGCTACTTCCTCGAGCCGGACGACGTCGCCTTCTATTTCGCCGCCGTGAAGACGCTGGCGCTGGTCCACTTTGTCTATTTCGCCATCAAGGCCGGAGCCGCCCAGCGCTACTCGCAATATGCCCATAGCGGCGAGATGGAGATGCTGGCGATCTTCGCCCGCAAGACGGCGGCATGGACCTTCTGGCCCTCGCTCAGCGCGGGGCTCGCAATGCTCGTCATCGGCAAGCCGCTCCTGTCGCTGTTCGGAGAAGGCTTCGGCGAGGCCTATCCGCTGCTCTTCGTGCTCGTCCTCGGCGTCGTCGCCCGCGCCAGCGTCGGCCCGGCCGACAGCGTGCTCGCCATGACCGGTCACCAGCGCGCCTGCGCGGTCGTCTACGCCGTGACGCTCGTCGTCGCTCTGGCGCTCAACGCGCTTCTCATTCCGCTGCTGGGCCTTTGGGGCGCGGCCATCGCAACCGCCACGGCCATGGTGTTCGAGGCCCTGCTCGTCACCTTCGTCATCCGCGCCAAGCTCGGCTTCGTCATTTTCGTCTTCTGGCCAGAACCCAAGGGAGTGACCGCCTGATGGCCGTCATGCCTCTCATCGAGGAGGTGGGCAACCGCCGCCCATCGATCCCGCTTCGCGATCTCGCGCAGATCGTCCCCCCTGCACTCGCGCCGGACACGATCGAGGCGCTCACCCCCCAGGTTCCAGACGAGCGACGGCTGTCGATCTATCCGGCATCCGCCGGATACGACCTCGTCGAGGAGCTCTCGCATCTCGCCAACCGGTCGATCGAGCCGAACGTCTTCTTCAACCCGCGCTTTCTCGCGCCGGCCATGCCGCGCCTGGAGGATCGCGAGGTGCGGCTCGCCGTCATCCGCGACGGCTCGGAAGCGCATTCGCGCCTGCGCCTGCTCGTCCCCTATACGATCGAGCGGCCGACGCCTGTCGTGGGCGTACCCGTGCTGCGGACATGGTCGAGCCCTTACTCGCCGCTCGGAACGCCGCTCGTCGATCGCGACAGTCCGGTCGAGTATCTGGAAGACCTGCTCTCCATGCTCGGCCGCCGGCACCTCGGCATACCGCAGGTCTTCGTCTTTCCCGACATCCTCCTCGACGGCGTGTTTGCAACGTCGCTGCGGCTTCTCGCCCAGACCACCAACCTGCCGCTGGCAACCCTGCCGCAGGCGGAGCGCGTCTTTCTGCAAAGCCCGCTCGAGGGCGACGCCTATCTCCAGAAGCGCCTGTCCTCGCACCATCGCGGCGAATTTCGGCGGCAGTGGCGACGGCTCGGCGACGAAGGCACCGTCGACTATGACATCGCCCGCAACCGCGACGAGGTGCGCCCCGCCGCCGAGACCTTCCTGATGCTGGAGGCCGGCGGCTGGAAGGGCGAAGCCGGCACGGCGCTCGCGACCGACCGCTACCGCGCCGCCTTCTTCCGTGAATCCATGGACCGCATGGCCGCGGCCGACATGGTGCGCATCCACACGCTGTCGGCAGGCGGCAAGGCGGTCGCAAGCCTGATCGTCCTCATCGAGGCCGGCGTGGCGCACGCCTGGAAGATCGCCTTCGAAGAGGCTTATTCCCGCTATTCGCCCGGCATGCTCCTGATGGTGGAGGCCACGCGCAAGCTTCTCGACGACCCCAATGTGGTCGCTACCGATTCCTGTGCCGACGCCGGCCATGCGATGATCTCGCGCCTGTGGGGCGAGCGCCGGCGCATGGGTACGCTCGTCGTGGGGCTGTCTGCGTCCGCCGAGCGCCAGACGCGCCAGGCAGCACGCCAGATCCAGCTCAACGCCGACGCTCGCAGCACCGCCAAGCGCATGCGCGACACCGTCAAGCGGCTGATCGCCCGCCGCTAAACTAACCCTTCGCGGCGATCTCGCGCTTTGCCCGCTCGCGGAAGATGCGGCGGATGACCTTGCCGGTCGTCGTCAGCGGGATCGAATCGACGAAGGCGACCTCGCGCGGATATTCATGCGCGGAAAGCCGCTCGCGCACCCAAAGCGACAGCTCCGAGGCGAGGTCCGGCCCGGGCTCCGCCCCTTCAGCCACGACGACATAGGCCTTCACGATCTCCGTCCGGACGGGATCGGGCTTGCCGACAACGGCGGCGAGTTGCACCGCCGGGTGACCGGCCAGGCAATCCTCGATTTCCGCCGGCCCGATACGGTAGCCGGCCGATGTGATCACGTCGTCGTCGCGCCCGACGAAATGGATATAACCGTCGGAATCCATCACGCCCTGGTCGCCGGTCAGCATCCAGTCGCCGATGAACTTCTCTTCCGTTGCCTTGTCGTTCTGCCAGTAGCCGAGGAACATCACAGGGTCCGGCCGCGCCACCGCGATCTGCCCCTGCATGCCCGCCGCAACCGGCCGGCCCGCCTTGTCGACCACGGCAACGCGATGCCCGGGCACCGGCCTGCCGATCGCGCCTGCCCGGCTGACGCCGATCGCGGCTGCCGAGGCGAGCACGAGGTTGCACTCGGTCTGCCCGTAGAACTCGTTGATCGTCAGCCCGAGCTCGGCCCTCGCCCACTCATAGGTTTCGCGCCCCAGCGCCTCACCACCCGAGGCAAGGGTGCGGAGTTGCGGCCGTAGCTCGCCGAGCGGCCCGAGCGCACGCAGCATCTTCAGCGCCGTCGGCGGAATGAACGCGTTGCGCACCGCCATGCGCTGGATGAGCCTAAGCGCCTCGCGCGGATCGAACTTCTCGAACCGCGCCGCGACCACCGGCACGCCAAGGAAGAGACCCGGCAGGAGAATGTTGAGAAGCCCGCCCGCCCAGGCCCAGTCGGCCGGTGTCCACAGCCGGTCGCCCGACTGCGGCATGAATTCGTGCGGCATCTCGACCCCCGGCAGATGGCCGAGAAGCACGCGATGACCGTGCAGCGCCCCCTTCGGCGCGCCGGTCGTGCCGGAGGTGAAGATCATCATCGCGGGATCGTCCGGCCCGGTGTCGGCGGCCGCAAAGCCGTCCGCCGGCTCGCCCACCATGTCTGAGAAGGAGACGTCGCCGCCGGTCTCGATCGACACCACGAGGTCGAGCGTCGTCAGCCGCTCGCGCAAGGGCCGCACGCGCTCGGCGCCGGCAGCCGTCGTCACCAGCGCCTTGGCGCCGGCCGTGTGCAGCCGGTATTCGAGCGCCTCCACGCCGAAGAGCAGTGCCAGCGGCACCGCGATCGCGCCGAGCTTGTAGATCGCAGCATGCGCGATCGCCGTCTCGAAGGCCTGCGGAAGCAGAAGCGCGACCCGGTCGCCCCGCGCCACGCCCCGCCGCGAAAGCGCAGCCGCGAAGGCATCGGACCGCACGGCAAGCTCGCCATAGGTGAGCGTACCCGGCTGGTCCTCGCCCCGATAATCGTAAAGCGCGATCCGGTCCGGTTCGCGCAGCGCCCATTCGTCCGCAACGGCGGTACCGATGTTGAAGCGCGCCGGTATGCGCCAGGAAAACCCGTCTCTCAGCGCCTCGTAGCTCTCGCGCCGCTCCAGCATACCCCGATCTCCCCGACCGGCAGGCGCTTATCGCCCCGCCGGGGCGCCAGTGATAGCCGCCCCGCGCCCGAGCGCAAGCCTCAGCCGGCGAGCAGCCCGCCGATCGCGATCATTCCAAGCGTCACAGTCATGGAATAGGCCGTCAGCACGGAGACTGGCCCGAGATAGGCCGGGCGCATACCGCGCGCCACGAACACCATCAGCACCGGCAGCCAGTCGAGCGCATAGCGCTGCGCGCTGTACTGCGAGAAGCCGTTGGAGTGATAGAACAGCGTCAGCCCCATCACGACGAGCACGGTCGCGGCCCCGAACAGGAAGCGCCGATCCCACGGCGCCAGCAGGGCCAGGAGCAGCACCGGCGCGACAAGGAAGGGCGAGGCACCGTTGATGTCGAACGAGACGATCTCGGTCATGTAGCGGCCGGTGAACTCCACATGCGGCCCAGCGAAGAACATGTAGATTGCGTTGAAGAGCAGGTAGTGCTCGGAGAAGAGTCCGAGCTCGCGCACGCGGTCGCGCAGGAACATGCCGGCCTCGCCGGGCACGTCCCAGACTTCCGGGAAGATGTAGGCATAGCCCGTCTCGAGCGGCGAGCCGAAGCGCGCGTAATTGTAGGCGAAGTAGATCAGGATCGCGACGATCGGCCCCATCACGAGCGTCAAGGCCCGCCGGATCGCCGCGAGGTCGATGCGAAACAGCGGCGTGTCGCGGTCGAGCAGCATCGCGTAGAGGAGCGGCAGATAGAGGATCGTCATCTGCCGGCTGAGGAACGCCGCCCCGATGAAGATGCCGGCGAGAAGCGCATTGCGCGAGACGACCGTCGCGTAGAGCGCGGCGGTCGCGAAGAAGAAGCCGATCCCTTGCGCGAAGAACCAGACCTGGTCCCCCCGAAGCGCCACAAAGGCGAGCGGCGTGGCAAACAGCACCAGCGCGACCAGCACCAGCGACAGGTCGCGCGAATTCGTCTCCGCGGCGAAGATGTGCCACCACAGCATCCCGCTTGCGATGAAGGCGATGACGCTGATCGGCATGAAGCCGGCAAAATCCTCGCCGAAGATCGCGACGAAGGGCAACGCCACGACCGCCGGCATTGGCGGGAAGATGATGTAGGTCTGCCCTTCGAACAGCGCGCAGTCACTGTCGAAGCACGCCTCTGAATGGAGCTGTCCGCTCAGCCAGCTGTTGGCGAGCGCCGCATAGGAATTGCTCATCGGCGCCTCGCGCCAGATCCCAAGCGCGAAGACGGCTGCAAAGGCGAGCGCAAGCCCCACCAGCGCGAGGCTGATGATGATTCGCTGCGGCGTGAAGACCGGCGGCTGGTCGAAACCGAAATCGGAGGAGTTCGAGGCAATCGTCATCTGTCGTGCACCGTTGCGAAGGTGAGAAGCTTGTGGCCGAAGAAGTTGAAGACGGCGCCGACGCCGATGGCCAGCCCATGGGCCAGCCCCTCCCGCGCCGTCATCGGCAGCGTGCCGGGCAGCGCGGCAAGCAGCGCCGTCGCCACGCCAAGCACGATCACCGCGCCCGCCAGGTTGACGGCGAGGAAGATCGACGTCTGCTGCAGCATCGGCCGGTCGGAGCCAGGAAACACGAAGCGCCGGTAAAGCGTGAAGCCGGCCGTCATGCCGATGGCATAGGCAACGACGATCGCCGCCTCGAACGGCATCACCAGCGACAGCGGAAACCGCGCGACCCAGTTGATCGCGGCGGCAAGACCGCCGAGCGCCAGAAAGCGGACGACTTGCGGGATTCGCTCCATCAGAACGGCACCCCGAGCCAGGCCATGACGAAGGAGAGCCCGACCATGCCGCAAAGCACGAGGCTTTTCGGGTCCTTGACCGCAAAGACGACCGGATCGTCGAGCAGTTCGCCGCGCTGGCCGATCATCCAGATGCGCGAAAGCCACAAGAACAGTGCGGCAGGGATTATCCAGAGCCACTGCGCATTGCCGTAGAAATCGGCGAGAAGCGCATCCTGCGTCAGGTAAAGCACCATGATGAGCATGGACGCCATGCCGCTCGCCACGCCCATGGCGAGGATGAACGGGGCGTCGGAAACATAGTAGCCGCGGCCCGAGACCTTGCCGCCGATGTCCTGCCGCTTCTCGGCAAAGCGCAGCACTTCCGTCTGGCGCTTGGCAAACGACAGCGACGTGAACAGGAACATGGAGAAGACGAGCAGCCAGGGCGACGCCACGACGCCGACCACGACGATGCCGAGCACCAGCCGCAGCGTGAAGAGGACGGCGAGCGTGAATGCGTCGAGCACCGGCTTGCGCTTGAAGGCGAAGGAATAGGCAAGCGTCAGCGCAAGGTAGACGCCGAGCACGCCCAGCGTCGCAAGATTGACCGCAGCACCTAAGGCAGCCGCCGCCGCGAAGCCGAACGGCACCACGAAGGCCGCCTGCTTGATCGTCATGCGGCCCGAGGCCAGCGGTCGGTTTCGCTTCGTCCAGTGACGGCGATCGTCCTCGATGTCCCAGACGTCGTTGACGAGATAGGTCGCGGAGGCGAGCGCGCCGATTGCGAGGAAGGCAAGCCCCGCCGACACCCAGGCGGACGGCTCGGTGAAAAGCCCGCCGAGGATCAGCGGCACGAAGACAAGCGCGTTCTTTGCCCATTGATGGATGCGCAGCGCCTTTGCCCAGCCCTTCGGCCCCATGCGGGCGCGGCCGATCTCGAGATCGATCGGCTTGCCGAGCTGGCGCGCGGCGCGAACGGTCGAGGCTGATGCGCCAACGAGCACGATCCGCTCGGCCTTCGCCCAGACATGCAGATCGGATGCGCTGTCGCCCGCATAGACGAAGCCCGCAGGAAACCGCTCGGTCAGCGCGCGGGCCTTGGTCTCGCCCTTGAGATTGGTGCGCCCGTCGCTGGCGATGACGAAATCGACGAAGCCGAGGCGCTGGGCGAGCCGTGCTGCGAGAAACTCGTCGGCGGCCGTAGCTAGGCAGACCGTCCGGCCTGCGGCATGCGCGGCGCGCGCGTGCTCGGCGAGCTCCTCGTTGACCGGCAGGGCCTCGATATCGATCCGCGCCTGTTCGGCCAGCTTGCGCTTGAGCACGGCCTTGCCCTGGATCAGCCACCACAGCACGAGAAAGACGCGCAGCGGCTGTGCCTTGACGAACGCGACCGCCGTCTCGTGCAGCAGGTCGGTCCTGAGGATCCCGCCATCGACGTCGAGCACCAGCGGCAAATCGACCGCCCGCTCCTCCGCCACTGCCCGTCCTGCCACCCGTCCCGCCATGTGCAAACGCCACGCTCTTTGAGATCGAGCGCAACAGCTAACCGGCAGGGATGTAGATTATCTTTGCACCAGTCTTTCCGGGCGCAGATGCCTGAAAGCGTGGTTTCCAGTTGGTATCCGGGATCGGGAAAAAGCCGTCGAAGCGGCATTGGTGCCCCTGGCCGGGATCGAACCAGCACTCCTTGCGGAACTCGATTTTGAGAGAGCGGATATCCCCTATCCTTTATGTATCCGGGGGTATCCGTTTTCCCGATAAGCGCCTGTCCCGTATGGACATTTTGGCCTATCGAGTTGCTCTTACCTAACCGGATGTTCGCTACGGTTGGCTTTCTGGATGCACCTATTCTGCACCTGAAAGCCGACCTCAACGGAGGTTAGGATATGCCCAAAATCAAGCTCACAAAGACTGCCGTCGACGCCGCCGCCCCGAAGGACCGCGATTACGATCTCCGGGATACGACCACTCCTGGCTTTCTTTTAAAGGTCACGCCCGCCGGTCGCAAGATTTTCATGCTCGCCTACGTCGCTCACAACGGTCAGCGCAGGAAGCCCGCGATTGGACGCTATGGCGAGATCACCGTCGAGCAGGCGCGACGCATCGCCCAGGACTGGCTCGCCGAGGTTCGACGCGGCGTCGATCCCAGCTCGGAGCGCGTGGCCGCTCGTCAGGCCCCGACCGTGAAGGAGCTGTTCTCGCGGTTCATTGAGGAATACTCCGAGAAGCACAACAAGCCGTCCACCGTCGAGTCGAACAGAGGCTACGGCAAGCGCTACATCATTCCGGCCCTTGGCAATCTCAAGGTGCCCGACGTGACACGCGCCGACATCTCGGCCCTGATGAAGAAGATGGCGAAGAGCCCCACCAACGCCAACCGTGTGCTGGCAGCGCTGCGCAAGATGTTCAACATGGCCGAGGTATGGGGATTGCGACCTGACGGCTCCAATCCCTGTCGGCATGTCCCAAAATATCCCGAGCGCGGCAGGACGCGCCTCATAACCGATGCCGAGTTGCGCAAGCTCTACGAGTATCTGGACCGCTCGGAAGCTGAGGGGCTGGAGCATCCCTTCATCATCCTCGCAATCCGTTTGCAGTTCGAGTTCGCCGCGCGCATGTCCGAAATCCTCAAGCTCGAATGGGCCTGGGTGGACTTCGAGAACCGGCGCGTTGTCTGGCCGGACAGCAAGACCGGGGAAATGTCCAAGCCGATGAGCGCGGAGGCGCTGCGGCTGCTCGAAAACGCTCCGAGGTTCGAGGGTTCTCCCTACGTGTGCCCGTCGGTTTTCGACCCCGGTCTGCCTATGTCGAAGCACACCTATTATCAGGGCTGGCGGCGCATCCTCGAACGCGCCGGACTGCCGCATATCGGAACGCATGGCATCCGTCACCGGGCAGCGACCGACATCGCCAATTCCGGCATACCCGTGAAGGTCGGGATGGCGCTCACCGCGCACAAGACCGTGACCATGTTCATGCGATACGTGCATACCGAGGACGATCCGGTCAGGGCGGCGGCGGAGGCCGTGACACAGCGCCGGCTGTCCTTGGTCGGTGGAGCCCAAGTCGCCGCGCCTGCCCCGGTGGACGCGGTGGAAGAGCCGCCCACCGTCGCCCCGTCTCTCGAAACGGAGGATGCGCCTTCGGCTGAGAACGCAAAGCCTCTCGGTTTCGATGAGGGGAAATATGCGTCGCGGACCCGCGTCGGAAACTACCGGCCCTTCCGCCATCGCAGCGGAGAGAACAGGAGCGTGCCCCCTGGGAGCAAGCACGCCGATACGGCTGAGACCGGTCACGCCAGATAAGAGCGACATGCGGCCCCGGCGCACGCCGAACCCTCTCCGGCGGGCCGGGGGTCGCAAAAAGGGCGGGAGTCGGCCTTCGGAAGACTCGTCTTGACTCCCGCCGCTGAAAGATAGAACAAATAGCGAACATGATGAAGGTCGTAAAACCGGAGGTCAACGACGAACGTGCGGCCACAGCCCGCCATCGCGGAATTGCGCGCTCGGATCGAAAAGATCGAGGGGCAGCGGCGGCGCGTCCAATCGGTGCTGCCCTTCGGGGTCGCCGAGGTCGATACGCGCCTGCCCGGCGGCGGGCTGGCGCTCGGCGCGCTCCATGAGATCGCTGGCGGCGGCAACGGCGTCGCCGATGGCGCGGCCGCCGCGCTGTTCGCCGCCGGGGTCGCAGCGCGCACCAGAGGCCGCGTGCTCTGGTGCCTCACCCAGCCCGACATCTTCGCCCCGGCCCTCGATCAGCGGGGCTGAAGCCCGACCGGGTGTTCTTTCTGGAAGCCGGCGACCAGGCTGCGGTGCTGGCGTGCATGGAGGAAGGGCTGCGCCACGGCGGGCTCGGCGCGGTGGTCGGCGAGGTCGCGCATCTCTCCATGAAGGCGTCGCGCCGCCTGATGCTCGCGGCCGAGGGGACCGGGACGGTCGGCCTCGCCCTGCGGCGCTGGCGCCGCCAGGCCGACTCCATGGATTTCGGGCAGCCCACCTCCGCCGCGACGCGCTGGCGGGTTTCGGCGCTGCCCTCAACGCTCCTGCCGGTTCCCGGCGTCGGCCGCCATCGCTGGCTGGTCGAGCTGATCCGCGCCCGCGCGGGGGAAAGTGCTGATTTCGAGTTGGAAGCGTGTGATGCACAAACGGGTCGTCTCGCTATACCTGCCGAGCTGGCCGACAGACCGGCTCCGGCGAATGACCGGCGCCGGCGCGCCGCCGGCTGACGCGCCCCTGATCCTGGCCGGCCGGGAAGGAGCGAAGCGGGTGGTGACGGCGCTGGACGCGGCGGCCCACGGTCTCGGCCTGCGCGTCGGGATGCCGGTCGCCAAGGCGCAGGCCCTCGTCGCGGGCCTTGCGATCCGCGACGCCGATCCCGAAGGGGACGCCGAGGCGCTGGAGCGGCTGGCGCTCTGGATACTCCAGCGGTTCTCGCCCGTCGTCGCCTCCGATCCCCCTGACGGCATCGTCATCGACTCCACCGGAGCCGATCACCTGCTCGGCGGGGAGGCCGCCATGCTCGACGCCCTCATCGGACGGCTCGCCATGTCCGGCGTCGCCGCGCGCGCGGCGGTCGCCGACACCTGGGGCGCGGCCCACGCGCTCGCCCGCTTCGCCTCCGGCGCGGCCGTGATCGCCGAGCCCGGACATGGCGCGCCGGTCCTGGCGCCGCTCCCGGTCGAAGCCCTGCGGCTTCCGCCCGCAATGCCCGCCGAGCTGCGAGTCCTCGGCTTCGAGACGGTCGGCGATCTGCTCGCCCAGCCGCGCGCGCCCCTCGTGCTGCGCTTCGGTCCCGAACCCGGCCGGAGGATCGACGAGGCGCTCGGCCGTTCGGCCGAGCCGATCGAGCCCATCCGGCCCGACGAGCTGGTCGAGGCCCGGCGCGTCTTCGCCGAGCCGATCTCGGCGGCCGAAACCATCGCCCGCTATATCGGCAAGCTGGTCGAAACCCTATGCTCGGGCCTCGAACAGAAAGGGCTCGGCGCACGCCGTCTCGATCTCGTCTGCCAGCGCGTCGACAACACCGCCCAGGCCGTGCGCGTGGGAACCGCGCGGCCGGTGCGCGACGTCAAGCGATTGACGCGCCTCCTGTGCGACAAGATCGAGACCATCGACCCCGGTTTCGGCATCGAGGGGCTTTCGCTCTGCGCCGTTCTTGCCGAGCCGCTGAAGCCCCGCCAGTCGGCGACCACGCTGCTCGACGAGGCCGAACCCGACATCTCCGACCTCATCGACACGCTGGCCAACCGGGTCGGGGAGCGCGCCATCTATCGCGCCGCCCCGGTCGCCAGCGATGTGCCCGAACGCGCGGTCTGCCGCGTGCCCGCGCTCTCCCCGGACACCGGCGCGGGCTGGCCCGACGCCTGGCCGCGTCCCGCGCGCCTTCTGCTCAGGCCCGAGCCGGTCGAGACCATCGCGCTGCTGCCCGATCATCCGCCCGTCTCCTTCACATGGCGGGGCGTGCGCCGCCGCGTGGCGCGGGCCGATGGCCCCGAGCGCGTGTTCGGGGAATGGTGGAAGCGCGACGCCGAGATGATCGCGGTGCGCGATTATTTCCGCGTCGAGGACGACGCGGGCGAACGCTTCTGGCTCTACCGGGCCGGCGACGGCGAGGACCCCGCGACCGGCTCGCATCGCTGGTTCATCCACGGAATCTTCGGATGACCGCGCCCCGCTACGCCGAGCTTCAGGTCACGTCGCATTTCTCGTTCCTGCGCGGGGCGTCATCGGCCGACGAGCTGTTCGCCACCGCCGCCATGATCGGGATCGAGGCGCTCGGCGTCGTGGACCGCAACTCGGTCGCGGGGATCGTGCGCGCCTGGGAGGCGGCCAAGGCCACCGGCGTCCGGCTGGTGGCCGGATGCCGGCTCGATCTCGCCTGCGGCATGGCGGTGCTCGTCTATCCGACAGACCGCGCCGCCTGGGCGCGGCTGTGCCGCCTGCTGACGCTCGGCAAGGGCCGCGCGGGCAAGGCGAAATGTCATCTCGAATGGTCCGACCTCGCGCGCTACGCCGAGGGACTGATCGCCATCCTCGTGCCCGACGAGGCGGACGAGACATGCGCACTCAGGCTCCGCCGCCTGCGCGAGGTGTTCGGCGAGGACGCCCATCTCGCGCTCACCCTGCGCCGCCGCCCCAACGACCAGATGCGCCTGCACCAGCTCGCGGGCCTTGCCGCGCGGGCGGGCGTGGCCACCGTCGTCACCAATGACGCGCTGTTCCACGCGCCTGCCCGCCGCGTCCTGCAGGACGTCGTGACCGCCATCCGGCACACCACGACGATCGACGCGCTCGGCTTCCGGCGCGAACGCCACGCCGACCGCTTCCTCAAGAGCCTGGAGGAGATGCACCGGCTGTTCGCCCGCTATCCCGAGGCGCTGGCGCGCACCACCCTGATCGCCGGACGCTGCCGGTTCTCGCCGGGCGATCTGGTCTATCAGTATCCCGAGGAGCGCGACGATCCGTCCCTGACCCCGCAAGAGACGCTGGAGCGCCTGACCTGGGAGGGCGCGGAGAGCCGCTATCCCGAGGGCCTGCCCGAGAGCGTGCGCAACGCCATCCGGCACGAGCTGGACCTGATCGCGCAGCTCGACTACGCGCCCTATTTCCTCACGGTCCATTCCATCGTCCGCTTCGCGCGCGGCGAGGGCATCCTGTGCCAGGGGCGCGGCTCGGCCGCCAACTCGGCGGTCTGCTACGTGCTCGGCATCACCGCCATCGACCCCGACCGCAATTCCTTGCTGTTCGAGCGGTTCGTCTCGGCCGAGCGCAACGAGCCTCCCGACATCGACGTCGATTTCGAGCACGAGCGGCGCGAAGAGGTGATCCAGTGGATCTACCGCACCTATGGCCGGGAGCGGGCGGCGCTGTGCGCGACCGTGATCCGCTACCGGGCCAAGGGCGCGCTCTGGGACGTCGGCAAGGCGATGGGCCTGCCCGAGGACCTCATCAAGACGCTCTCCAGCCAGGTCTGGGGTTGGTCCGAGCAGGAGGCCGGCCCCCAGCATGTGGACGCGCTCAACCTCAACCTCGGCGACCGCCGCCTGCGCCTCGCCCTCGATCTCGCGCGCCAGCTCATCGGCGCCCCGAGGCATCTCAGCCAGCATCCGGGCGGGTTCGTGCTGACCCGCGACCGCCTCGACGATCTCGTGCCGATCGAGCCGGCGGCCATGGAGGACCGCCAGGTCGTTGAATGGGATAAAGACGATATCGAGGCGCTGAAAATGATGAAGGTCGACGTGCTCGGCCTCGGCATGTTGAGCTGTATGCGCAAGGCGCTCGACCCGCTCGACGCCCATAAGGGCGTCAAGCTCGATCTCGCCGCCATCCCGGCGGAGGACCCGCGCACCTACGCCATGATCCGCAAGGCGGATACATTGGGCACCTTCCAGATCGAGAGCCGCGCGCAGATGTCGATGCTGCCGCGCCTCAAACCCCGCACCTATTACGATCTGGTCGTGCAGGTCGCGATCGTGCGCCCCGGCCCGATCCAGGGCGACATGGTCCATCCCTATCTGCGACGTCGGGAGGGCGTCGAGGACGTCCACTATCCCAAGCCCGAGTTGGAAGCGGTGCTTGGAAAAACCCTGGGGGTGCCTCTTTTTCAGGAGCAGGCGATGCAGGTCGCCATCACCTGTGCCGGCTTCACGCCGGGCGAGGCCGACCAGCTCCGGCGCTCCATGGCGACCTTCAAGTTCACCGGCGGGGTCTCGAAATTCCGCGACAAGCTCGTCGCCGGCATGGTCGCCAACGGCTATGACGAGGCGTTCGCCGAAGCCACCTTCAGGCAGTTGGAGGGGTTCGGCTCCTACGGGTTCCCCGAAAGCCACGCCGCTTCCTTCGCCCTGCTGGCCTATGCCAGCGCCTGGCTCAAATGCTGGCACCCCGACGTGTTCTGCGCCGCGCTCGTCAATTCGCAACCCATGGGTTTCTACGCCGTCGCCCAGATCGTGCGCGACGCGCGCGAGCATGGCGTCGAGATCCGGCCGGTCTGCATCAATGCCTCCCGCTGGGACTGCACGCTGGAGCCGGCCGGGACCGAGGGACGCTTCGCCGTCCGCCTCGGCATGCGGCTGGTCAAGGGCCTCGCCAATCGCGATGCGGCCGCCATCGTGGCCGCACGCGGCGACCGGCCCTATGGCTCGATCGACGATCTGTGGCGGCGCGCCCGCGTTCCGGTCGCCGCGCTCAGGGACCTGGCCGAGGCCGACGCCTTCCGGCCCGCCTTCGATCTCGCCCGCCGCGAGGCGCTATGGGCGATCCGCCCGCTGCGCGACGAGCCGCTGCCCCTGTTCGCGGCCGCCGCCGACCGCGAGGCCGAGACGCTGCCCGAGATCACGGAGCCCGCCGTTATCCTGCGCCCCATGACGGACGGGCGCGAGGTCGTGGAGGATTACGGGCACACCGGCCTGTCGCTGCGCCGGCATCCCGTCGCCTTCCTGCGCGCCGATCTGGCGAAGCGGCGCATCGTGCCCTGCGCCGAGGCGATGGCCGCGCGCGACGGACGCTGGCTGGAGACCGCGGGCCTCATCCTCGTGCGCCAGCGGCCGGGTTCGGCCAAGGGCGTCCTCTTCGCCACCATTGAGGACGAGTCCGGCATCGCCAATGTCGTGGTGTGGACCAAGACCTTCGAGAAATACCGGCGTGTCGTCCTGGGATCGGCCATGCTTGGCGTGCGCGGACGCATCCAGCGCGAGGGCGAGGTGGTGCATCTGGTCGCCCATCACCTTACCGACCTCACCGATCTGCTCTCGACCGTCGGGCGCCGCGACGGCCGGTTTCCCTTGCCGCACGGGCGCGGCGACGAATTTCATCACGGCAGCCCGACGCCCGATCCACGCGGCCGGCCGAAGGTGCCCGCCACACGCGACATCGGCGATCCCTACAAGCATCTCGACGAGCTGCGCGACGGCCAGGGCGAAATCCGCGTCAGGACGCGGGATTTTCGCTGACGCGCGCTTTGTCTCTTCCGGCATCCGCCGACAACACCATAATGGACCGTCCATTTAGCGCGGCCAGCGGTTCAAGGGCGGCTTGATCCAGCGCCTTGGCGTTCCCGGCGTTGAACTCCTCATCGCGACGGAACCGGCGTCCGACCGCATACGCCAGGGCGTCGGCGATCTGGAGACCGGCCACAAGGTGCGAGGGCGCTGTCAGCACGCCTCCGCCCAGAAGCCACGGAGCGTCCTCGCTCCCATCCTGCTCGATCCCATCGCGCACCCGGTCCTGGTCGATCACCACCATTGCTGGGCGTCCTTCCAGAGCCAGTTCCTCAAGCACGCAGCGCAGCATGACACGCTTCAGCCCGGCGTCGCGTTCGAGGCCGAAATCGCCGTAACCGGCATCTCGCGCCGCCCGTCGAAGCTCCGCATACTGCTCTTTGGAGACATGAATGTATCGCATCTCCGCGCAAGACCGCTCGATGAGGCTTCCCAGAAACTTGAAGGCGGCGATACGGTCGGGAAAGCTGACCCGCCTCCACGGTCCTTCCTTATCGGGGTTGACCATTTCAGCGGCGTGGAACTCGGCCTCACCAACCTCGGCGAGCCGCTGCCGCATCGCTGCCTCGATCCCGGCATAGTGGCCAGAGTCGATCCTGACGCCGACGAGGACACGCAGGTCCGGCGCCAGCCGCCGCACCGACGAGCCGTGAAAATTGGTGTCGTCTATGAACACCAACGTCGCGCCGGGCTCGCGCATGAGCGCCTGGAGCTGCGCTTGACTGGGGCCGTCCGGCTGTCTCTCGTGGTCCAGGCTCATAGCGAAAACCGCACCTCGAACTCGATTGTCTCCAGAAACACGCCGTCCTCGTCTACCAGCGGCAGAACGAGCGTCGCCGTCGTCCCGTCCTCGGAAATCGATCCGTTGCTGGAGATGATGCGGGGCGCGGTAAAGCTGAACTCGGCCGTGCGACCTTCAAGATTCGACGCCGCCTGCGCCAGGATCTCGGGCGGGATCGTCGGATCGGCGGTGAACTGGCTGCCGAACGCGGTCCTGGAGGTGTAGGTCCAGACATCGCCGTCCCGCCTAAACCCGCCAGAATTGATCTCGTCCAGCATCTCGCGGGCGCTTTCGTCCAGCCCCGCAGCGGCCTCCTCGCCAGCAGCCACGATCTCCTCGATAGCCCCGGACATCGTGAACGTGCAGGTCCGCATCGCTCCGTCCCGCGTCGTCTCCCAGGAGATGGCGATGCCGGGACGGGTGGACTCCTCGAACTCGCAGAACCGCTCGCCGGAAGGCGCGCCGTCGACGCTCGTATCGACGCTGAAGACGGACACCATCTTCACATGCCCGTTTGTGTCGATCATGATCGTATCGCGCGACTCGTAGCACGCCGAAAGAAGCGCGGCAGCGGCGAGGCCCGCGCAGAACCGGCCCGCCTTTGCGAGCACGCCGCTAAATCCTTCCGGGCGTGCAACGCCCATCGCCTGTCTTCTCCCTGCCACCGAGCGCCTTGCGCGCCATCCCAAGGTTTTCACTCCTCCACCTGAGCGTCGGCAATCGGCTCCTCGATGAGGTCTTCCGCCAGCTCCGACAGCCACGGTGACACATCCTCGATCCTCACCGCGCCGGAGTGATCGGCGTAGTATTCCCCGACCGTGCGATACCTGTCGCCAAATCGCTCCTCGAACAGCGCGCGAACCTTCTCGTTGCGGCTCAGCACGCTGTTCAACGCCCGTCGCCCCTTGAGGAAGGTCGTCGCGTGGTCCGTGCCGAGCAGATAGAGATATTTCCGCTTGTCCGTCTCATGATCGGCAAGCTGGAAGTAGTCCTTGAAGATCGAGTTCTGGCGGATCGCCTCCGGTCCGCCGCGCCAACGAATGAACTTGAACTCGGCAACGCGAAGGTTTGTCTCCAGATCGAAGCGACGCCCGGTATTGCCGGCGCCGAGCGAGACATATTCGACGCGCTCCCCTTTCTCCAGCACATGCGGCAGGCAAAGCAGGATACCGAGCGCATGAATGGTCACGTTGATCTGACCAGCGAGCCGCTTCATCTCGGCGGCCGCAGCCAGAACCTCACGGCCCGCGCCCGCGTTCTCGATAAACGCCGCGCTCTCTTCCGCCCCGATCCCCCGGACAGAGGCTTCGATCGAGCCGAGCGTTCTGGTCAGGTCATGGCCGGTAAAAGCAGCCAGGCGCGATACCACGTCCTCCGCACTCAGTTTCACGCCAGCGCCTCGCTTGCGTCATCCCTGCCTTTCCTGACCGTCTCGACGGAGAGCGATCCCGCTTCGAGCGGTCGCAGCAGCGCCTCCAGCGGCGCGGTCGCCCATAGCCACCCCGCCCAATCCTGCGGACGCAGCACCACAACCTGTCGGTTGTGATAGGGGGCGACGTCCGGGCCGGGCTCGGTGGTCAGCATCGCGAAGCTCGCCGGATGGTTGCCACGCGCCTCGCGCCAGATCGCGGCGATCGCCATGAACGGCGCATCGTTGAGCGTGAAGCGGTGCTTGGTCTTGGGATACTTCGCGCCGGTGAACTCGAAGAAGCCGGAGGCGGGGACGAGGCAGCGATTGGCGTTCGAGAAGTCGCGGCCGTCCGAGCGGTAGTTGAAGACCGGGCCGCCCTTGGGGCGGTTCGACGGCAGGCCGAAATTCATCGGCTCCAGCTCGACCTCATTGTCGTTGGCCGCCGCGCGCATGACCGGACCCATCTGATTGATGCGAATGTCGTCGGCCTGGGGAAGGTCAAGCTCGGATTGCCGGGAGGGGATGCCGAGTTCGAGCGCCTGCATCATCTTGCAGTATTCGGCCCATTTCACATGCTGTTCGTAGGCGTTGCACATCACCCAAACATAGTCCGAAACCGCTAGGATTTCGAGATTCCTGTTGTGCTGTGGCTGTTCGCCATGTCGCCGAGTTGTGGGGGGAAAGCCTTCCCCCTGGCCGGCACGTCGTTGCCGGCGCACCCCCTTCTGCGGGGAGACCCCGCAACGCCCCCCAGAGTGAGAGGTCGGCCGGGTCGGCCGTGACAGGTTGAGGATCGGGAGAGAGGCTCCCGAGGCCCGTCGCGGAGACCGACCCGATGGCCAGAAACGGAAAACGCAGAAGCGCCGGCAACGACCGGACGAGCCTTTACGACGATATCACCGGCAGGATCATCGCCGATCTGGAGGCCGGAAAGCTGCCCTGGGTGCAGCCCTGGGGGAGCGCGGCCGCGCCGCTCGCCATGCCGAAGAACGCCGCCACCGGGCGGCAATACTCCGGCGTCAACATTCTGTTGCTCTGGGGCGCCGTGGTCCAGTTCGGCTTTCCCTGCCAGAGCTGGCTCACCTTCAAACAGGCGCTGTCGCTCGGCGGCAACGTGATGAAGGGCGAGCGCGGCACCACGATCGTCTATGCCGACCGTTTCGTGCCGGACAACGAGAAGACGCGCGCGGCCGAGACCGGCGAGGACGCCGCCGCGATCCCGTTCCTCAAGCGATACACGGTCTTCAACGCCGCCCAGTGCGAGGGCCTGCCCGAGGACGTCATGGCCGCCGCGCCGCCGCCTCCGCCGGGCCTGATCGAGCCCCAGGTGGAGGCGCTGATCGGCGCGACCGGCATCGACTTCCGCATCGGCGGCAATCGCGCCTTCTACGTGCCCGCGCACGACTATGTTCAGGTGCCCCCGCCGCAAGCCTATTTCGAGACGATCAACTGGCACCGCACCGCCCTGCACGAGCTGGGGCATTATGCCGGAAGTGGGATTATGCCGCATGGCCGAGTGCGGTGGCTGGTTTGCCGAGGTTCGGCCATGCAGCGGTTCGGCATATTCAGAGCGATTCCAGGAAGGCGAGCAACTCGTCGTTAGGACGATACCGCCCCGGATGCGTTTCCGGGTTGGCGACCTGAGCGAGCGCTTTTTCCTTCAGCCGCATGTCGGCGTGGATATAGATTTGAGTGGTCTCCACGGATTCATGCCCGAGCCAGAGGGCGATTACAGACTGGTCGACGCCATGGTGCAGCAGTTCCATCGCAGTGCTGTGGCGCAGCGTGTGTGGCGTGACTCGCTTGCCGGCGAGGCTCGGGCAAGCTCGTGATGCCGTCAGGCAATGCTTCCGCACCAGATGCTCCAAAGCATCCCGGCTGAGTTGCTCGCCTCGGATTGACGGGAACAATGGCCCGTCGCTGTCGCGGCGTTCGCCTACCCAGACCTGGATCAGTTTCGCCGTATCGCGACGAAGGGGTGTGCTTCGTTCTTTTCGCCCCTTGCCGATGCAGCGGATGTGAGCGCCGGTGCCGAGAACCACGTCTTTGCAGCGCAGGTTGACCAGTTCGGACGCCCTTAGCCCGGTCTGGAGTGCAAGCACCAGCAGGACGTGATCTCGCCGCCCGACCCAGGTCGTTCGATCCGGCGCGGCCAGCAGCGCCGCTATCTCATCAGCGTCGAGGAATGTGACGCTGCGCTTCACATATCGCTTGTTCGGCATGGAGAGAATGCGCTGGCAATGAAGCAACCAACCCGGGTCGGTCAATGCGACGTATCGGAAGAATGACCGGATGGCTGCAAGACGCGTATTGCGGGTGCGGGCCGTGTTGCCGCGCGCCGTTTCCATATGGGTCAGGAAGTCGGCGACGAGATCGGCATCGAGATCTTCGATCGTGAGCTTTGTGGGCGGCTTTCCACATCGTGAACTTGCATATCGGACCAGCAGCCGGAATGTGTCCCGGTAGCCAGCGACGGTGTGGCGGCTCGCTTCCATTTGCGTGCAGAGCCGGTCAGTGAAGAAGCGCTGGATCAGCGTGGGGAAGTTGGTCGCCTTCATCGACCTTCCTCCGCCGCCGCGCCTGTTATTCGAGCGGAGGCCAGTTCCAGCAGTTCCGGGACCGCTTCCAGATACCAGTATGTGTGGGCGGTGTTTGCATGACCGAGCCATGTCGTAAGCTTGATCATCTCGCGACCGACGTCTTTGCCCGACCGATACCAACTCAGCATGGTCTGCACCGCGAAGGTGTGACGAAGATCATGGATGCGCGGGCCACGGCCGTGCCGAAGATAAAGCTGCCGCTCTCGCAGCCCGATCTTCTGGCATACATGTGCGAAGTTGTAGCGCGCACCGCAGTCGCCAAGACGACGCCCCTCACAGGTCACGAAGAACGCTTCCGGCCTGCGCCCGAGCAGCCGGTCCCGCTCGCGACTATAGCTTTCCAGCCGTTCCACGACGCTCGGGTCCAGCGGCAGCAACCGCTCCTTGCCGAGCTTGCCCTGCCGGACATGAAGCACACCGGATTCGACATCGAGATCGGCAGGATCGAGACCGAGAGCTTCGCTGATGCGGAGCCCCGTCACGGCGATCAGACCGAACAGCGTCGAGCACGTCAGGCCGCGCATCCCGTAGGTCGATGGCAGCGATCGCGCATGCTCGATGATCGCAACGATTTCGGCGTCACTATAAATATATGGATGCACACGTTGAACGCGACCGGGCACCAATCCCCGGGGCGGGGCCTCGTGCCTGGGATCCTGTCCATGCAGCCACTCGGCGAACTGGCGGGCCACCCTGAAGCGTGTTGCCCGTGTTCCGGGACTTGCAGAGGGAAGGCTTTCGAGCCAGCGCATGATCAGGTTGGCGCTGACGTGCAGCGCGCCGTCGCTGTCGGCGAAGGTGACGAAGCGGCGTAATATCCGTCCATCCGTGGTCATTGCAGTGCCGAGCTGTCGTCTGACGGTCAGATAGCAGTCCATTTCGGCAAGGAAGCTCATCGTGCCACCTCCGCAACAGGCCAAGGCTGGGCAATGGAGCGCAGCCCGTCCGTATCGAGCTTGGCGTAGATCATCGTCGTCGCCCGCGATCGATGCCGCAGCAGATCGCCGATCTCTTCCAATGACGCACCGGCGCGAACCATGTTCGTCGCCAGGCTGTGGCGCAGAACATGCGATCCCACATAGGGTGTCGGGGGCTTCACGCCCGTCGCCGCGAACGCCTCCTTCAATATCGTGTTGATGACCTGGCTGTCCTTGAACGGACGGTTGGGCGCTCGATGCGTCACGAACAACATGCGCGTGGTCGCTGAAGTTCGCTCCTCCTGTAAATACCGAATGATGGCTTCGCCGACGTCCGGCGGGATTGGCAACCGGTCATGTTGCTGCCCTTTTCCACGAACCATCAGTTCGCCGGCGCGCCAGTCGATGTCATCCAACTGGATCGCGATAATCTCCGGCGCACGCAGGCCGAGACGAGCCATCAGCAACAGCATGGCGTAGTCGCGGGCACCACGCCGCGGATTGGTGCGCACCGACGCGACGACGGCCTCCACCTCATCAGGCGACAGATAACGAGGGAGCCTCGCGCCCCAAGGTTTGTGGACTCTGGGGACGCAGAGCGAGAGGTTGGTCGTCGTGAGGCCCTGGGCGAACAGATACTGGAAGAAGCTGCGCAGATGCGTGGCCGGCGTCTTGTCGCGGAACGGGCGCTTGCGTGAGAGAAGGTGCTCCATGAACGCCACGACATCCCGCACGTTCAGCGCCGGCAGGTCGAGCACATTGTCGCCGAAGCGATGGTCGAGAAAGCGATCCGCGAACCGGAGCACGTGATAGATCGTACGCGGGCTGAGACCGCGTTGCCGCAGAAGATAGGTTTCGAAGTTGCTCAGCAGCTCTGCGCGCTCGGCCTGCGCAGGTGTCAGCGGCGGTCGTGTCGCCACGCCGATTTCAATCAGATGCGCGACGAACAGCCTGGCAAGATTGGGAACCTTGATCTGGCTCTGCGGTGTCGCTGGCAATCGACATCCCAATTCAACAGCAAGATCTGGCGTCAACGCCGACGGTGCAATGGCCTCGTCATCGAGCAAGCGACCGAAGCGTCGAAGCAAATAACGATAATTTTTCAGCGTATCCGGTTTGTAGTTTCTGGACGCAAGGCTTTCTTCGAATGATGCGAGATACTGATCAAGGCATGTATGATCGGATTTTTCCATTTCTGTGCTCCATGTTGGTGGAGCAATGAACTTCGCGCCAAATCCCCGCTTTGTGACCAGTCGATCTTCATCTGAGGGCACGTGCGGCCAAGACAATATTTCGACGTCACCTCTTCAACGCTGACCCGCATATAGAGTTCTTGACGTGGCTGCCCGGACTTTCGTATCTAAAATTATGGGGATTGCGAGCTCCCCACGAGGCGCCAGCCGAAGATCGCGTTCCTGTTCAACCCCGGCCACGGAGGAACGCACATGCCTGCGCCCAATGCCATTTCGTTCGATAAACTCACCCGCATCATCGGAACCCCTCGAGCGCCGCTCTTGCTCGACGTGCGGTCCGAGGAGGATTTCGCGACCGATCCACGGTTGCTCCCTGGCGCCGCCCGGATCGATGACCAGGCGCTCGCCGCGCTCGCGTCACAACTCGGTGGGCAGCCGTCCATTGCCGTCTGTCAGGCCGGCCACCGGCGCAGCCAGGGCACGGCTGCCTGGCTTCGCGCCGAAGGCTGCTCCTCGGAATATCTCGAGGGCGGGTTCGATGCTTGGCGAGCGGCCGGACTCCCGTTGATCGATCCAGGCAAGTTGCCGGCGCGCGATGCGCAGGGCCGTACCATTTGGGTCACCCGCTCCCGCCCCAAAATCGACCGCATCGCCTGTCCTTGGTTGATCCGGCGCTTTCTCGATCCCCGTGCGATCATCCTGTTCGTTGCCCCCGCCGAAGTGGTGGGCGTCGCCGAGCGCTACAATGCCGCGCCCTTCGACATCGAGGGCGTGTTCTGGAGCCATCGGGGCGAGCTCTGCACCTTCGATGTGATGCTGGCCGAGTTCGGCCTAGGCATTCCCGCCCTCGACCGCCTGGCCGCCATCGTTCGCGGAGCCGATACCGCTCGGATGGACCTCGCACCCGAAGCCGCCGGTCTGCTTGCCGCTTCGCTCGGCCTGTCGCGGATGTATTCCGACGATCTGGAACAACTAGAGGCCGGGATGCTCCTCTATGACGCCTTTTATCGATGGGCACGGGACGCGACCGACGAGACCCATAACTGGCCCACTAACAAGCCGAAGGCAGAATGATGCAGGACCGCGCATATCCAACCCTTGGTGCGGCCACCCGCATCTGGGCCCGCATTGGCCTGCTGAGCTTTGGCGGCCCCGCAGGACAGATCGCGCTCATGCATCGCATCCTCGTCGAAGAACAGCGCTGGCTGGGTGAGAAGCGGTTCCTTCATGCGCTCAACTACTGCATGCTGCTGCCGGGGCCGGAAGCCATGCAACTCGCCGTCTATATCGGCTGGCTGATGCATCGCACCCTCGGCGGCATCATCGCGGGCGTCCTCTTCGTGCTGCCGGGCGTCGTGGCGATCATGGCACTCAGCTGGGTCTATGCGCTTTACGGCAATGTCGGGCCAGTCGAGGCGCTGTTCTTCGGGCTCAAGGCGGCGGTGCTCGCGATCGTCGTGCAGGCGGTCATCCGCATCGGCTCGCGTGCCCTGAAGAATGGCGCGATGGTCGCCATCGCCGCCGCCGCCTTCGTAGCGATCTTTGGCTTCGCCATCCCTTTCCCGCTCATCATCCTGATTGCTGGCTTGATCGGGTTCTTCGGCGCCCGTGCGGGTCTGCCTGCATTTCATGGTGGCGGCGGACACGGCAAGGTGGGCAAGGTCCAGGTCGATGACGCCGACACCCTCCTCGGCGAAGAATCGCCGGCTCACACGCAGGTCAACCGAGGGTGGGCGTTTCGCGTCTCGGCAGCGTTCCTCGTGCTCTGGTTGGTCCCGGTCGCCCTGCTGTTCGCCGTCTTCGGTCCGGCCAACGTTTTTGCCCAGATCGCAGGCTTTTTCAGCGTCATGGCCGTGGTGACCTTCGGTGGCGCTTATGCGGTCCTTGCCTATGTCGCGCAGGAGGCAGTTCAGAACTACGGCTGGCTCGCCCCCGGCGAGATGCTGGACGGGCTCGGCATGGCCGAGACTACGCCCGGGCCCCTAATCATGGTGACGCAGTTCGTGGGCTTCATGGGAGCCTTCCGCGATGCGGGCGGACTGTCGCCGTTGATGGCGGGAACGCTGGGCGGGCTGCTGACGACATGGGTTACGTTCACACCCTGCTTCCTCTGGATATTCCTAGGTGCCCCGTTCATCGAGCGCTTGCGCGACAACAAAGTGCTGACAGCAGCCCTGACGGCGATCACGGCCGCCGTCGTGGGGGTGATCATGAATCTTGCGGTCTGGTTCGGTCTGCATGTTGTTTTCGATGAGGTGCAGACGATCACGTCTTTCGGCCTCGATCTCGATGTGCCCGTCTGGTCCACAATGAACCTGTCTGCTGCGGCGTTGGTCCTTGCCGCGCTTGTCGCGGTTTTCCGCTTCAAGCTCGGCCCAGTGACGGTTCTCGCCGGGTGCGCAGCGGCTGGTCTGGTTCTTGGGGTGGCCAACATTGCATAACGGTGATCCGCTCTCGCGATCCAAGTGAGAGCCAAAGGGCCCATGACGAGATTGATAAGGGGACAACGCCGCATTTCGTCAAAGCCCCACCCGGACAATCGGATCGTGGGCACGCTAACCCCTAACCGAATTCCTCAGCTCCCTTGAGTTTCGTTTGGGCGTCGGTTTATGCCGAGCGCAAAGAGGACTATGGCCTGCAATTACAGCAGAGCGCTTGCGAAGTCGGCATAATCCCACTTCCGGCATAATGGCCGTTATGCCGATATCGGCATAACATCCACGCGACGGGCCATGCCTCGCGTCTCGGGCGCGATCTGTCCGGCGGCTTCGGCACGAAGAAATACGCCTTCGAGGAGCTGGTCGCGGAGATGAACGCGGCGTTCTGCTGCGCCTCGCTCGGCATCGAGCCCACCGTGCGCCATGCCGACTATATCGGGTCGTGGCTCGAAGTCCTGCGCGAGGACAACCGCGCCATCGTGCGCGCCGCGAGCCAGGCCAGCAAGGCGGCCGACTGGATTCTGTCTTTCCTACCCGAGGACGCCGCCGCGGATGGCGCGGCGGTCGAGACGGACAGGAGGGCGGCATGATCCTCCTGACCGACGCGCAGCGCGCGCAGCTTCTCGCCAATGGCCTCCGGCACGGCGAGGACCATGTGCCGGTGGTCAAGTTCTTCAATCCGCTCGGCGAAGGGGTCTGGCTCGCATCCGAGCTGGATGCGGACGGCGACACGCTCTACGGCCTCGCCGATCTCGGCTGTCCCGAGCTTGGCAGCTTCTCGCTTGGCGAAATGTCCTCGCTCAGCCTGCCTTTCGGCTTCGGCATCGAGCGCGACATCCTGTTCACCGGCGACTTCCCGCTTTCGGTCTGGGCCGAGGCGGCGCGGCAGGCCGGGAGCATCAGGGCCGCCGAACGCATCCTCTACATGGCCGCCCGCAAGGAACGGGAGGGCACATGATGCGGTTCAAACGCTGGCCCCGGCCCGAGTCCTATCGCGACACGTCGCGCAAGCGCGCGGCCTTCGCCCGAAAGCAGCATCTCGACCGCGAGGCGCTGCCGCTGTTCGCCGCCGAGATCGCCGCGTCCCAGCGCGGCGTCGAGGACGAGATGGCCCACCGCGCCCTTGCCTGGGACGCCGCCGAGCGGGAGACCCGCCGGCGGCGCGCCGCGTCCTGGCGCAGGGCGCGCGCCCGGCTGTTCGCGCTGCCCGACGCGCTCCGGCGCACGGTGCGCGTCCTGTGGCGGGAATGTCCCTATCCGGGCGATCCCGCCTCATTCGCCGACATGCTCCACCAGTTCGCGGCCGGGCGGCTCGACCCGCACCGGCCGCCCTGGCGCTTCCATCCCGAGCTGAAGGCGCGCATCACCCCGGACCCCACGGATTTCGACGCCGCGTTCCGCCAGATCGGCCATCGCAAGATCAATGGCGGGCCGAAGACGACCGAGGCCGACGAGTTCCTGTTCTGCGGCAATCTCGGCTCCGGCATCATCTTCCTGCGCTCGCGCGTGCGGCTGATCGAACGCCACGAGAGCTTCTACACCTCGGCCAATCACCGGCTGCGCGACTCCAAGGTCGGCAGCGGCGGTCACTATGTCGAGATCGAGGTGACGGGCGATTGCCCGGACGCGGATCTCGCGACGATCACGCGGCTCGCCCAGGCCGCCGACACGCGGCCGGTCGTCGTCTCGCGCGTGCGCGGGCGAGCGGCCCGGACGGGAGGCGCGCCATGAGCGATCGACCTTTCCCGCCCGGCCACAATGGCGGCCCGCCGCTCGACGATCCCGCGCCCGAGCGCCGGGGCCGCTGCCGCGACTGCATCCACTGGACCCCGCCGCCCGAGGGGCTCGAACGCGACTACGAGGCGTTCCGGCTCGGGCTTTCCCGCCGCCGCGTGAAGCGTCCGACCGGCTTTTGCGACCGCGTGCTGCTCGGCAATTCCAGGACCCCGGCCTTCTCGGGCACCGAGGGGCATTTCAGTTGCCACAATTTCGAGGCCGCCCCGCCGAGGCCACAGCCGAAGGGCGGCGGTTTCGTCACCATCTGGTCCGGCAACCGCGTCGTCTGGAAAGGCCCAGAGGACGAGATGCCGCCCCGCTTTCGCGACCGCGATCCCGATCTCTTCGATCCCGACGCGCGATAGGCGCGCCCATTTGGATGCCGGGACGGACGGGGACAGCCCGCCGGACATCGCGCGCGGCGGCGATGGCGAGAGTGAGAGAGCGGGAGGGGTTTCGTGACGGGTTGGGAGGCCGAGAGAGTGTCTTTCGGCCGCCCGTCGCGGAGTATTCGACATGGCCAAGGCCACCAAGAAAATCGTCTTCTCTGAAGCGCGCAACATCCCCTTCGACAAGCTCGTCGTCAGCGAGTCCAATGTCCGCCAGACGCATCGCGATGCGGGCGTCGACGATCTCACCCATGACATCGACTGGCGCGAAGACCTGATCCAGAGCCTCAACGTCCGGGCGATCCTCGACGCGGACGGCAACGAGACCGGCCTGTTCGACGTCCCCGCCGGCCAGCGCCGCTATCTCGCCATCGAACGGCTCGTCAAGGCGAAGCGGTTTCCCCGCAACGGCCAGGTGCCGTGCATCGTGCGCAAGCAGGACGACAGGGTGCTGGCCGAGGACGACAGCCTCGCCGAGAACACCCACCACGTCCCCCTCCATCCGCTCGACGAGTTCCGCGCCTTCCAGACCCTTGCCGACAAGGGCATGGAGGAGGAACTGATCGCCTTCGTCCACCGCACGTCGAAGCGCGTCGTCCAGCAGCGCCTGGCGCTCGCCAAGGTCTCGCCCAAGCTGCATGAGGTCTTCGCCGATGACGGCATGACGCTGCGGCTTCTGGAAGCCTTCACCGGCCATCCCGACCACGAGCGTCAGGAGCAGGTCTGGGAGGCGGTGCAGCACTCCCACTACCGCGAGCCCTGGCGCGTGCGCCAGATGCTGACCGAGACCAGCGTGCCGGCCTCCGACAAGCGCGCCCGCTTCGTCGGGCTCGACGCCTATGCCGCGGCCGGCGGTCCCGTCCTGCCGCGCTACCTCTTCGACGAGGAGGACGAGGGCTGGCTGGACGACGTGCCGCTGCTCGACCGGCTGGTGGCCGACAAGCTCAAGGCCGCCGCCGAAGAGATCGCCGCCGAGGGCTGGAAATGGGTCGAGGTCGATCTTGAGCTGCCCTTTGGCTACGACCACGGTCTGCGCGGGATCACCGGCGAGCCCGCCACGCTGACCAGGAAGGAGCACAAGGAGCGCGAGGCCCTGCGCAAGGAGCAGGAGATGCTCGAAGCCGAATATGAGGGCCATGACGAGCTGCCCGACGAGATCGACGCGCGCTTGGGCGAGATCGAGCAGAAGCTGGAGGCGTTCGAGCGCCGTCCGGTCATCTACGATCCGGCCGACATCGCCATCGCCGGGGCCTTCGTCAGCGTCGATTCCGACGGCGCCCTGATGGTCGATCGCGGCTGGGTCCGTCCCGAGGACGAGCCGGCCGAGACCGTCGAGGGCGACGCGGAGGGGACCGGGGGCGGCGAGCCCGGCGTCCATCGCACGGTCATCACCATCGGCGGGGAACCTGTCGATGCCGAGACCGACGAGGACGAGGAGACCATCAAGCCTCTGCCCGAGCGGCTGGTGGCCGAGCTGACCGCGCACCGCACGCTCGCGCTGCGCGAGGCGGTCGGCGCCAATCCCCATGTCGCGCTCACGGCGCTTCTGCACAAGCTGGTGCGCGACGCCTTCCGGCGCTCGACCCACGGCTCGGCGGTCGAAGCCTCGGTGCGCGAGGTGAACTTCCGCGAACAGGGTCTCGACCTCAAAGACAGCCCCTACGCCAAGGCCGTCATCGAGCGGCATGAAGGCTGGAAGGCGGACCTGCCTGCCGATGACGACGCGCTCTGGGACTGGCTCGAGGCGCTGGACGAGGCGAGCCGCATGGCGCTTCTGGCCCATTGCGTCTCCTTCGGGATCAACGCGATCCGAGAGCGGCCGAGCTTCGGCCCCTCGGGCGTTACCGAAGGCGGGCTCAAGCGCCGTCTGGCCGAGGCCGACCGGCTGGCCCGCGCCACCGGGCTCGACATGGTGGAGGCGGGCTTCCGCCCCACGGTGACGAACTATCTCGGCCGCGTCACCAAGCCGCGCATCCTCGAAGCGGTGCATGAGGCGCTCGGCGAGGACAAGGCCCGCCTGATCGACCATCTCAAGAAGGACGACATGGCGCGCGAGGCCGAGCGGCTCCTGGCCGACACCGGCTGGCTGCCCGAACCGATCCGTCCCGAAGAGCCCGAGGCGATCGGCGCGGACGGCGCGGCCGAGCCGGAGCCCGAGGCCGATCTGCCCGCGTTCCTGGCCGGCGACGGCGAGGACGACGGGAACGCCGGAGAGGAGGCGGACGCCCCCGAGGCGGCGATGATCGCGGCCGAATGACCCGATCCGGCGGGGCGGCCCCGGCCGTCCCGCCAGTTCTCCGCAACCCATGGAGCATCGCGATGACCACCACCGAATCCGGCGATCCACGCCGAGTCGTCTTCTCCTATCTCGTCCCCGTCCATGTCGAGGTCGAGGACGGTCTGGTCGTCGGCGTCACCGTCATCGACGAGACGCCGGTCAGACACCCCGCCGTGGTCGAGGGCGACCCGGCCTATCTTGCCGAGGCGGTCGCGGCCGTCGATGACGGGCAGGACTGGCCGTCATGGTCCTTCGGTTACTAGCCCGATCCCCGTCCTTTCCCTTCACCCCGCCCGGCCGCCGCGCCGGGCGCTTTTGTTTCGAGGAGCCCGCAATGCCGGTTTTCACCGTTGAGACCACTCGCTACCTTCCGGCCTATCGCCACCGCACCTATAGCGCCGACACGCCGGCCGAAGCCTGCCGCCTCGCCATCGACGACGGGGACCGCGAGGGCGAGAAGCTCGACCACGAGTGCGCCGGGGAGATCTACGTTTCCGGCATCTGGCAGGGCGCGGACGCCGCTTACTCCGCTCCCGCCGTTCCGGTCCCGCCGCAATTTGGCGAGACGATCCAGCGCAAGGCCGAGCATTTCGAGATCATGTTCGGGGTGCTCAAGATTCTGGCTGCCGACATCCGCACCGGACGGCCCACCCAGCCGCATTGGCGCGATTGCGCCGAACGCGCTGTCGCCAAGGCCGAGGCCATCCTGGCCGGCGCGCGCGATCCCGAAAACACCGGGGCCGCATCCGAGGCCGACGGGCGGTCCTGACGCCCCGTCTCGTCCCATCCCTCATCCTTCGCCTGGCCCCTCCGCCGGGCGCTTTTCGTTTCGAGGAGGCTGTCATGGCCAACTACTACACCCACTTTTCCTGCCTGCTCGACGTCGGCACGCCCGAGAACGCGGCCCACGCGCTGGAAATCTACAACACGCTGTCGGCTGAGAACGCGGCCGAGGACCCGCCGTCCGAGGCGTTCCTTCTGTCCATCCAGCCAGAGCACGGCGGAACGCAGCTCTGGATGCGCGACGACACCACGGGCGATCCCGAGCACGTCATCCGGTTCGTCAAACGCTGCGCGGCCGCGTTCGGCCTCAAGGGGCGCTGGGGTTTCCAATACGCCGACACCTGTTCCAGCGCCCGCGTCAACGCCTTCGGCGGCGGGGCGCATGTCCTCGATCTCGCCACCGGCGAGACCGTGGCCTGGACCTATACCAATGGCTGGCTCGCCGACATGCTGGCGGGAGGCGACCCCGATGCCTGAAACCATCGAGACCACCGTCTATCGGCTCGACGAGCTGGACGACCGCGCCAAGGAAACAGCCCGCGCATGGTTCCGCGAGACGGGGCTGGACCATGACTGGTTCACCTTCGTCTTCGAGGATTTCGCGCGCATTTGCGAGATCGTCGGCGTGACGCTCGCGACCCGGCCTGTTCGGCTCTATGGCGGGGGCACGCGGCAGGAACCGCGCATCTGGTTCTCGGGATTCTGGAGCCAGGGCGACGGGGCTTGTTTCGAGGGCGGCTACGCCCATGCGAAAGGAGCCCCGAAGGCCATCCGCGCCTATGCGCCCAGGGATGCCGAGCTACACCGTATCGCCGACGCGCTCGCCGCGATCCAGCGGCGCAACTTCTACCAGCTCCGCGCCACCATCACGCACCGGGGCCGCTATTGTCATGAATACACGATGGCGATCGCGGTCGAGCGCGACAGCCCGGTCTGGCAGGATATGACGGAAGACGCCGAGGAGGCCGTCATCGAGGCGTTGCGCGATCTGGCGCGCTGGCTCTATCGCCAGCTTGAACGCGAGCACGACTATCAGACCTCCGACGCCGTGGTGGACGAGACGATCGCCATCAATGGCTACACGTTCACCGCCTCGGGCCGCCGTTTCGGTTGACGGCCGCCCTTCGCGTCCGCTCGCCGGTCGCAGGCAAGCCCGACCGCGACGCAGAGGATCGCCCCGCGCTCACGCTCGGACAGCGCCGCGAAGGCTTCGAGCAGCAAGGCGCCGTCGGGAACCGTCGCCAGCACCATGCGGGCGGCGGCGTCCGCGCTCTCGCTCTCTCCGCCCGGGCTCAAAAGGCCCGCAAACATCTCGGCAACGGGCACGCCCAAAAGTCCGGCGATCTCGTAGAGCGCCGACGCGCTCACCCGGTTCGCGCCGCGTTCGTATTTCTGTATCTGCTGGAAGGTGACGCCGATCCTCTTGCCGAGGGCGCTTTGCGACAGGCCGCGCTTCTTGCGCAGCGCCCGGATGCGCGCGCCGACATGCACGTCGACGGGGTGCCGCGCGTCCTTGGCCCTCGCTGCTCGTCCGGTCGAAGCACGGCCCGCCATGACACGCCCCTCCGACATGACGGTCGCGGTGCGCCCCCGCGTCCGTGTCCCGTCCATGATCGGGGAGTGGAAAAACCGACAGAGATCGGTCCCATGGACCTTTAGCACCGAGGCGCCTGGACATGCGTCCATGGCTCCCCGACCCCATGGTCAGGGCGTCGGCGCTGTCGTGGTCTGCGCCGCACCATCTCTGTCGGGGGTTTCCAGCCCCCAGGGCGTCGCGTGTCGCCCCGCCGCCATTATGGCGTGTTCGGCCACGGCGCCAACCTCCCACTCTCCATGACATCGCCGCCCGTTCGGCCGCGGTTCCCGTTCCCTGCTCCGCGAGAGGCAGAGGGCGGCCGGGGTCGATCGAGCCGTTGCCGGTCGAGAGAGCGCCGGGCGGCTCGTCCCCTTCCGCTCTCGACGCCCGCCGCCACGGCGGGCCTGCCATCAAGGAGGCTCCAATGCCCAAATTCGTCGTTCGCAAGGATCAGGACGCCTGGGTCCATTACGAAACCGTCGTCGAGACCGAGACGCCCGAGGACGCCCGGCGGATCGCCAGGGACGTGATGTTCGACGGGCCGTGGTTCGCGACCGGAGACGTCACCGAGTTCGACCATCTCGAAATCGACGAGGAAACCGGAATCCGCCCGCTCGAAGACGGCGAGACCCTGGAACGGATCGTCACGCTCGGCGTCACGGCGCGGGAACGCAACGCCTTGCTCACCGGGCTTCGCGTGCTCCAGATCGCGCTCGAAGCCGGGCATCTCGCGCCGATGCTGGCCGACATCCTGACCGATGGCGGCGCGCATGCAGTTCCGCCGCTCGCCGAAATCGACGCGCTGTGCGAGCGGATCAACGTCTAGCGGCCACCGCGCCGCCGCGCGTGTGGGCGGCGGCGAAAGAGCGAGAGGGGGGCCGGGACGGGTCCGAGCCGGTGCGGGTCGAGAGAGAGCGCCCGGCGGCTCATCCCGTTCCCGCTCTCCTTGAGGCTTTCCCATGAATATGATGCCTGCCACCGTGGCCGCCGAGGCGGCCGCGCCGCTTCCGGCCGCCGCCAGTTCCGCCGCCGCGATCCTCGCCGCCGCCGAGCGTCTCCTTCCCCATCTCGAACAGGGCCGCCGCATCCACGCGGCCATGCTGCGCGCCGCGATGGAAGCCGCCTTCGGCGCGTCTGACGCCACCGGAGCCTGGGACTGGAAAACCGCCTACGAGGCGTGCGAGGTTGCCACGGTCCTGTTCCTGCGCAAGTTCGGCCGGACGCTCCTGCGCAAGGCCGGCTCGCCCGCCGCCGCGCTTCCCATGCTGGAGAAGATCGCGGGGCTGATGCCGACGCATACGCGCCGCTCGGCCGAGAGCCAGGCGTTCCAACAATTCTCCACGCCGGTCCCGCTGGGCCTCGCCGTCACCGCCGCCGCGTCGATCACCCCGGCCGACCGCGTGCTGGAGCCTTCGGCCGGCACTGGCCTCCTCGCCATCCTCGCCGAAATCGCGGGCGGCGCGCTCCTCCTCAACGAGCTGGCCGACACCCGCGCCGATCTCGTCTCTTCCCTCTTTCCGGCCCTCTCCGTCACCCGCTTCGACGCCGCCCAGATCGACGATCATCTCGATCCGGCCAGCGTGCCGACCGTCGTGGTGATGAACCCGCCGTTTTCGGCGATGGCCAACGTCGAGGGGCGTATGCACGACGCCGCCTTCCGTCACGTCGCCTCGGCGCTGGCGCGCTTGGCGCCCGGCGGCAGGCTGGTAGCGATCACCGGGGCGAACTTCGCGCCCGACGCGCCCGAATGGTCCGCCGCCTTCGCCCGGCTTCAGGAGCGCGGGCGCGTGGTGTTCTCGGCCGCGATCGACGGCCGCGTCTATGCCAAGCACGGCACGACCTATCCGACCCGGCTAACCGTCATCGACAAGGCTCCGGCCGACGATCCCGCTGTCTCCCCCGAAGCGCCGGGCATCGCGCCGGACGCGGCGACGCTCATGGGCTGGATCGCCGGGCATGTGCCCGAGCGGCTTCCCGTCGATCCGTCCGTCGCGGTCACGGTCGCCGCGCCCCGCACCGTGCGCGGCTACATCGCCCGCGTTGCACGCTCGGCCACCCGGCCGGCCGCGACCGAGCCCGAGGCGATCGCGCTGGCCTACGAGCCGGTCGAGTGGACACCGCCGCAAGGCGCGCGCCTGAGCGATGCGATCTATGAGGACTACGCCCTCCAGTCGATCCGCATCCCCGACGCTCGGGACCATCCGACCCAGCTCGTCCAGTCGGCGGCGATGGCGTCGGTCGCGCCGCCCACGCCGAGCTACCGGCCGCGCGTTCCGGCAAACGTCCATGACCTGCTTTCGGGCGCCCAGCTCGAAACCCTGATCCTCGCTGGCGAGGCCCATAGCGATCATCTCGCCGGGGCCTGGAGCGTGGACGAGACGCTCGACGTCGTGGCGGCGGTCCCCGAGGACACGCCGGGCGCCGTCCGCTTCCGGCGCGGCTTCATGGTCGGGGACGGCACCGGGGTCGGCAAGGGCCGCGAGGCCGCAGCCATCATCCTCGACAATTGGCTCCAAGGCCGCAGGAAGGCGGTCTGGATTTCGCTCAGCGACAAGCTGATCGAGGACGCCCAGCGCGACTGGTCGGCGCTCGGCATGGAGCGATTGCTGGTCACGCCGCTGTCCCGGTTCGCCCAGGGCAAGCCGATCACCCT
>VFQQ010001371.1_pt1 | contig 34592 bp, 29 predicted proteins | sample 3512341 | NCBI WGS metagenome assembly VFQQ01 (sample SAMN10412373, study PRJNA504923) | tailings metagenome | isolation source: Relicate 2 Philex TSF1 revegetated site | place: Philippines: Tuba, Benguet | collected 2017-08-29 | reverse complement strand
ACTCCACACACGCGTGGGAGCCTATATAGCCTGTGCCACCTGTTACTAAAATCATTCCACCTATTCCCTTAGATTAGTTCGAATACCCTATTGAGCCTACTTGATGGTTATAGTACTAATTGCACTTTGGCTTTTATGTTAAGCCAGTATTGGTATCAATTTTATGATACGTTTATGCAACATTTCACCCGCATAATAGCGACAGCAAGGCGCTTTCTGCAAAATCTAATAAAGTGAGCAATAGAATTGACAACTCTGAATAACACTATCCTAGTCACTGGTGGCGCAGGTTTTATCGGTGGTAATTTCGTACTGGACTGGATTAATGCAGGACTTGGCACAGTCATTAACCTCGACAAGCTGACCTATGCTGGCAATCTCGAGAACCTCAAAGATATCGAAGGCAACCCGAATCACATCTTCGTACATGGCGATATCGGTGATCGTGCACTGCTGGCAAAACTGCTTGCAGAACACAAGCCGCGCGCCATCATCAACTTTGCAGCCGAAAGTCATGTGGACCGCTCTATTCATGGCCCTGAAGACTTCATCCAGACCAATGTGGTCGGCACATTCCATTTACTAGAAGAAGTACGCGCTTACTGGAATGCTCTGGTAGCGGCTAACCCGACAGAGAAGGAAAACCCGCAATTCCGCTTCCTGCATGTTTCCACGGATGAAGTGTACGGCACTCTAGGCCCAACCGATCCAGCATTTACCGAAACCACGCCTTATGCCCCTAATAGCCCTTATTCGGCTTCCAAGGCAGCATCTGACCATCTGGTCCGCGCTTACCACCATACCTATGGCTTGCCAGTGCTCACCACCAACTGCTCCAACAACTACGGCCCTTACCACTTCCCAGAAAAGCTGATTCCGCTGTGCCTACTCAACGCCTTGGCTGACAAGCCCTTGCCTATTTACGGTGACGGCCAGCAGATTCGCGACTGGCTATTCGTCAAGGATCACTGCAGTGCGATCCGTCGGGTTCTTGAAGCTGGCAAGCTGGGTGAAACATACAACGTGGGCGGATGGAATGAAAAAGCAAACTTGGATGTCGTACAAACGCTTTGCAGCATCCTTGATGAACTCAAACCGAAAGCGGATGGCAGCAGTTATAAAGAACAACTCACTTTTGTCAAAGATCGACCAGGTCATGACCGTCGTTATGCCATCGATGCTACAAAACTAGAACGCGAACTGGGCTGGAAACCAGCAGAAACTTTCGATACCGGCATCCGCAAAACTGTCGAGTGGTATCTTCAGAATCAAGGTTGGGTCAACAACGTCACCAGCGGCGAATATCGCAACTGGGTCAACAAGCAATACAGCGGGAGCGCAGCATGAGAAAAGGCATTATCTTAGCCGGAGGCTCAGGCACACGGCTTTACCCTGTCACCCAGGCAGTTTCCAAGCAGTTACTTCCTGTCTACGACAAGCCCATGATCTATTATCCCTTGTCCACCCTCTTGTTGGCAGGGATACGAGACATTCTGCTCATTTCCACGCCTCAAGATACACCGCGCTTTGAGCAACTTCTCGGTGATGGCAGTCAATGGGGTATTAACATCACCTATGCTGTGCAACCCTCCCCTGATGGCTTAGCGCAAGCCTTTATTATCGGAAAGGATTTCATCGGTAATGATCCAAGTGCACTAGTGCTTGGAGATAATATTTTCTACGGGCACGACTTAGCACATGACTTAGCACACGCCGATCAACGCCAAGAGGGTGCTACCGTCTTTGCCTATCCAGTGCACGATCCCGAGCGCTATGGCGTAGTGGAGTTCAATGATGCTGGCCAGGCCATCAGCCTGGAGGAAAAACCAAAAGAACCCAAGTCACGCTACGCCGTTACCGGCCTATATTTCTACGACAACCAGGTAGCTAACATTGCTTCCGAGCTCAAGCCATCTCCTCGCGGAGAGCTTGAGATCACCGATGTCAACAAAACCTATCTGGCACAAGGCGAGCTGAATGTAGAGTTAATGGGACGCGGGCATGCCTGGCTGGATACTGGTACCCATGAATCTCTACTCGAAGCCTCTCTGTTCATAGAAACCATAGAAAAACGACAAGGACTCAAGATTGCCTGTCCAGAAGAAATTGCTTATCGCAAAGGGTATATCAGTGCTACAGACGTCGAAAGAATTGCCCAGCCCTACCTGAAAAACGGCTATGGCCAGTACCTAATCCGCATGCTGAAAGAAAAGGTATTTTAATGAATGCAGCCCCAACCAACATCCCCGATGTGATTGTTTTTGAACCTAAGGTATTTGGCGACAGTCGCGGCTTTTTCTTCGAAAGCTTCAATCAAAAAATCTTTGAAGACGCCGTTGGCAAACATTATGATTTCGTGCAAGACAACCACTCAAAATCCTCGAAAGGTGTATTAAGAGGCCTGCATTATCAGGTTGAGCAAGCCCAAGGCAAGCTGGTACGTGTTGTCGCTGGCGAAGTGTTTGATGTTGCCGTGGATATCCGGAGATCCTCCCCTACTTTTGGGCAATGGGTGGGAGAATATCTCTCCGGGGAAAACAAGAAGCAAATGTGGGTACCTCCCGGCTTTGCTCATGGCTTCCTAGTACTCTCCGATAATGCGGAGTTTCTCTATAAAACCACGGATTTCTATGCCCCCGCACACGAGCGCTGCATTAGTTGGAATGATAGTGCCATCAATATCCAATGGCCAGATATTGGTACTGCACCATTACTCTCCACGAAAGATGAGCAAGGCTTTAGCATTCACCAAGCCGAATTATTTGCATAATGACAATACTCAAGAAAATCCTGCTCACCGGCATCAACGGCCAGGTGGGCCACGCACTCTATCCCAAACTGCAAAACCTGGGAGAAGTGGTTGCACTGGACCGTCAACAACTCGACTTATCCAGGCCAGACCTCATCCGTGAAGTAGTACAGCACCACAAGCCAGACCTCATCATCAATCCAGCCGCCTACACGGCCGTTGATAAAGCAGAATCAGAACCTGCACTAGCACACGCCATCAACGGCATTGCCCCTGGCATCCTCGCGGAAGAAGCCGCCAAGCTGAATGCACTCCTGGTGCATTACTCAACAGATTATGTGTTTGATGGCACCAAAGTCACACCTTACGTGGAAACTGACGAAACCAACCCGTTGAGTGTTTATGGTGCAAGCAAATTAGCAGGTGAAAAAGCCATTCTAGCGGTTGGCACTCCACACCTTATTTTTAGGACGAGCTGGGTTTACGGTGCTTATGGCAAAAACTTCCTGCGCACTATCCTCAGATTAGCAGCAGAGCGCGATAGCCTACGCATAGTAGCCGACCAGTTTGGCGCTCCAACATCCTGCGACTCAATTGCAGACGCTACAATTGGTGCCCTGCAGCATTGGGATCTCAGCAAAACTGGCATCTATCACCTAGTGAATGCTGGGGAAACCAGCTGGCATGGCTTTGCACAAGAAATTATCAGGAAATATGACAATTTAGCGCAGGACAAAGGCTGGCCAACACTGAAATCCACGGTGGAAAATGTTGCAGGCATCACAACCGCCGAATATCCAACACCAGCTCATCGACCTGAAAACTCTAGAATGGACACATCCAAACTACTCCTTGGCTTGAGAACATCATTACCTACCTGGACAAAAGGTTTAGATCAAGTAATGAACGTAGTTGATTGCCCCTAAGAGTCTGTTCAAAGTCTTTTGATCAGGAAAAACGTAAACCAGCGTGGTACTTGCAGCTCTATACTGCGCCTCCCGAACGCGCTCACATTGCATACCCAGCTAATGCAGTACGTCAATTCTCAGCACCTGATGCAGCCGACGGCTGTGGAAGAGACTCATCTAGTCGCCAATGATGCGACAACGATGCTGATCGGCACATTGCTGAATGTCACTCTGCTAATACAATGCGATTTGATGAACTCCTCATCAAACCGTAGCTGTATACTAACGCCGTATCGTTTGATGACTGATGACTACTAGCACGAGACCATCAGCGTCCCACCAGATCGGTTGCTAATCACTGGTCAGAACCGATGATCAACGAGTGAGATAGCCGAAGGACTGTTTGTTCTTCCTCCAAAGGCGGCAGAGCGAATTCCCACCAGCCTCAGCTATTGTTTATCTTTCCCCCGATAATTATTTCCGTCACCAGCGCGACTTCCGCATGGCAGTCAATCGCTTGAATTTCTCTTCCATTACCTCACTAACTTGCTCATTTTAATTTCCTTTCAAGACTATCGGCTGAGCAAGTTTTTAGTGGATTATTACAAACACCCATCGGTCTAGTGGGTTAGTGGCGATTAAATGTAACATTTGAACTAGAGGGCGAAGGGGATTCCAAGTTATTAATCCAACCTTTTCCAAGCCTTACGCAAGGCTTTTCAAGTAAAACATATGAGATTAGTGCCAAAGGTATCGTGATGATCAGAGATAATGCGAAAATTTCTAAAAAATAGATATGTGTCGAAAGATTTCCTGGGGGTAATGCAAGTGTCAGTTGTTTTAAAACTAAAAAGTGCCAAAGATAGCAAGAGTAACTGATGCGACCCACAAATATGGTTAGACTATTGACCAATAACTTCCAAGGAATTTGTGAAATCGAAATGGTGATTAATCCAAAGGCCAGGGCAATGATAAAATGAGGGCGAATCATTGGAAATTTAACACTATATGAAAGAAATATTAACACTGCTGCAGATACCAATAAAGCAATGTTCAAGACTGGTTTTTTAAATTGAGAAACCCAACCTGCTTTTTGTTTTAGAATGTGGTATAGCAAAATCCCGATAGCAAAAATTCCCAGCTGATTCGGAAGACTTCGATACCAATAAGAGTGCACTTCAGATAATGGATACTGTGCAAATGATTCGGTCATAACAGTAGCTATAAATTCTACAAATTGTGGCCCTAATATTATGCTTGCAACTGCAAAAATAACTGCACTGCGAAATGAGCGGATCAAAAAAAACCATAGAGGAACAGTCATGTAAAATAACACCTCGCAGCTAATTGACCATCCGCCAGGAACTACTGAGCTTTGTGTTAGTGGATGAAGCAAATTTACAAGAAAGATATGGTACGGAAAGTGCCAGAGGTCTGGACCGGGTCTCCAACCTCGTGATGCTAACCCATAAACTGCTACATAGATCAGAATTCCAAACCAATACACTGGGACAATCCGCATCAATCGACGGATAAAAAAATTGCGAACAGGACTTCGTTCGCGTTGTATGCTGCGCTCGTATGTCAGGAAAATGGTGAAAGCGCTCACCACAAAAAAGAGCTGGACCCCATATCCTCCAAGTATTGCCAAACTCAACAAACTACCTTTGAGTTGAGCAAGCTGAGCAGCATGTCCAGCAATTACCCCTAATATAGCGAATCCTCGCAGTGAATCGATATAATCGAAGCGATCTTTCATTATAATATCCCCTTATAAGTAGGATATTATTACTGGGTTATTGCTAGCAGTCTATAGTCTTTATTGGCTAAAGATTAATGTAACCTCAGCTAAAAATCTGCTCAAATTAAGACGTCGAGTGAGATATTTTCATTAGTTTGACTGTGAGGCATTACAAACTGCGATACAGAAAAGTTTTGTTGTTTAGCCGTAAATAGAAAAATCAGCAAGCCATTGCATTGCCTTTCCTGCCGACTATTAGCCTGAATTAAAGTAAGAGAATACTTGAGAATAAAACTTAGATACTGAAAAACATTTGCGTCACCCTAAAAGCTATCACCTTCGAAGTTCGAGTGCTCCTGCCAAGCAGGAAAAAAACAACATGACAGCCACCCCTGGACCTGCCCACAAAAATACTGTGCAAAGGCATGCAATTAGCCATGCAATACTAGCCAATAGTGCCATTGGCCTCTTACATTGACGCCAAAATATCCATGGTGGAAAAATCCAACCAAACCCCATTAAAATTACGCTCATAATTTCACACCTCTCAAATTCGCGAGGTGTTCAGCCAACCTTAGAGTAAAGGCAACAATCATCATTGTTGGCCCAGAATAGCCCGATGTTGCAAAAATTCCGCTACCTGCCACATACAAATTGCTAATGCCATGCACCTTGCACGAAGCATCCACAACACTATCGCGCTCAGAGAAACCCATGCGTGTCGTGCCGATATGATGGTAATGTCCTTCCGCGCTGCGTCGTATCACATCCGGGGTCAATGCCGGGCTTTCAAATCGCCCTAATTTCAGACGCTGCAGCTCGGATTCAACCACTTCCTGCCCTATGGTGAATGTGCGGTAATCAAGCTCATTCAGATCCCAGTTCAGCACAATTTTACGCATACCCAGTGCATCCAGACTATCGGACAGTTGCACGCAGGAGTTGGGATTGGGAGCCTGCTCAATACGATGCTCCAGACTATAGGCAATTGGTTGTGGACGATACACACCGACATGATTCCCCAACACTCGCATGGAATCCCAAGGACGCTGGGTGACCTTGGTTAAAGCCCTCACCATGCGCTGATCCAGGGGATGCATGAAACCATCCGACACTCTCTTCAGCGCTTTTTCTGTATCCTCAAAACCGTACAAAGGTACGAATCGGCAATAGTATTGCAGAATGTCCTTTTCGTGCATAGCCTCTCTGGTCAGGCTCAAGTTAGCATTTATGCCGATACGCTGCATCGTTTCATGGCTGTATACCGTGGGGAAGTTGGACTCTGGGAAAAACAAGCCTGAAGCCACGAAAGGGTGTTCCATGAAGTATTTGCCGACATGTCCATAATGATTGCCAATACCATTCTTGTGGACGGTATTCGAGACCAGCAGTAATCTTGCATTCCCTACTGCATGTGCTGCTAATACAAATGTTTTCGCCTGCACCTTGAACGCATTGCCACGCGTCGTTTTGACGTCAATCGACGACACGGTAGTACCCGCACTGTCGACGTTTAAATTGGTTGCGTTGGCACCCAGCAACACCGTAATCCTGTCATCGGTCTTTAATTCCTCGCCATAGTCTGTCTTGAAGCGCTTTTTGCGTGCCATCAAGAATACCTTGGACTCCAGCTTGGAAGATTTATCATCCAGTAGTCCAGCAGACAACTCTGGATGCTCAGCCAGCGCCTTCTTTGGATCAAAGTTTTCGGCATCAATTCCCAGTATCTGTGCAGCCTTCTCCACATAGGGGCGCACATCCTTGAAGGATATTGGCCATCCCTGCAAGCCGATACTGGGCCGCGCCTCGTAGTCTATCGGGTCATTTTCCCGGCAGTAGCCACCCCAGTGATTGGTGGTGCCCCCAAGGAAACGTAGCCTGCATGCGGTCATGTCAAAGTACGGCATGCCTGTCTGCTCAGCCTGATACAGCGACTGCGAGTCACCACTGATGGACTCCTGCCCGCCTTCCAATAACAGGACCGATATATTTTTTCTGGCCAACTGTGTTGCGAGAGTAATTCCAGCAGCCCCTGCACCTACAATGCAAATATCCGCTTGGATCGTGGAATTTTTTTCAACCTGGTTAGCGTCCCCGAAGGACGGATTTATGTTATCGGCCATTAGTCGTCCGTCAGCAACATTGCCACTTCAGTGGCAGTCAAATTCAAGCCCATCACTTCACGCGTACGCCCTGCCATCAAGTCTTCTTGCACCAGATTAGGAACCGTATGTGTCAGCGTGATCCATTGATCACCCACCACGGTTTTGATCCAGGCGGCAGAAGCCGCACTCCAGTCCTGCAGGCCCGCGAGTGTATCCGCAGGCTGTTGCTCCAGTGTGGTCCTGATACGATGTGACAACGGCTCCAAGTCTGCGGCACGGCGCAGGCTGGCAAAATATCCTAGTGACTCAGGGGTAGAAAATGACGCCAGGGCCACGCCTGGCACCATGGCAGCGCCCATCAGCATCAGCATTTCCCGCCGCGTCCAGGCAGCCCTACTCGTAGAATCATTCATTGCAAATTTTCCAAATAAGAAATGAGTTCAGTCGCTTCACTGTCAGTCAAAGGAGAGATACCCATATTGGTACCGCTGATGAACTGCTGAGGCCCCATTAAAAACTGCTTGAGGGTGGCTTTATCCCAAGTCACGCCACTTGCCTTCATGGCTTCTGAATAGTTGTATCCTGCCAGGCTACCGGCATGTCTGCCCAGAACACCGACCAGTGAGGGTCCGACCCCATGGTGACGTGTCTCCAATGCATGACAAGCGATACACTTATGACTCACCCGCGCACCTCGCGCGGCAACAGCAGGGTCAGCAATCGGCACATCAGGCGCATTGCCTATCAGCAGTCTTAATGCGGCATACAACGCCACTCCCGATACGGCAAAAGCCACAGCAAACTTCATCGCAACCCTCTCTATTACATTCACCCGCTTCATTAAAGCACTTTATATGCCATCCAAGATTTTACACAGCTTAAAGAACATGGCGCAATCCAAAGCCCAGCTTCATGGAAGCGAAAACCATGCGCCATTCGCCATCGCTTACCCTGCAAAAACATAGCAGCCAGACCGCCTTGCGAAACCTGCTAAATTGAGACCCGGCAATAATGACCAGACCAGACACAGCTGGCGTGTAGCTAGCCTGGGACTACTATGCTGCCGCTCGGCAGCCTGAATCAACACAACAGTGGCTAACACCCCCTTGCTTACGTAGGTAAGCAAGGATTTAAAGGATATCAGCCTGGGAAACGGGAAAATAGACCAGTCAGCTGAAGCAAACAAAATTTCACTTAGCAAACCAGCAGATATTGAAATGGCAGTGGTGCTAACGCTTGAGGAGGGTTTGACCGCGCTCGTAACATTATGCCATTGCGGCAGTGTGTGTCCTAGGTTTAAACATTAGATTTTGACACCAAGCATCCCAATCAGGCATCAGCATAGCGGGCCAGCCAGCCCGATAAAGCTCAAGCTAGCATGGCTAAGCTAAGGCTACTGCACTTGACCAAAACCGGCCTACACCCGACCATAGCTATCATTGAAACGTACGATGTCATCCTCACCCAGATAGGCCCCCGACTGTACCTCTATCATTTCAAGAGGCAACTTACCCGGATTGGCCAGCATATGGGTGACACCTAGAGGGATGTAAGTAGACTGGTTTTCGGAAACGAGGTACACCTCTTCACCGCGTGTGACCTGGGCTGTGCCAGTCACAACTATCCAATGCTCTGCGCGGTGGTGATGCATTTGCAAAGACAGTGAAGCGCCGGGCTTAACCACAATACGCTTCACCTGAAAACGTTCGCCCATGTCTATGCTGTCATACCACCCCCAAGGCCTGTGAACCTTGCGGTGAGATTTGGCTTCAACCCTAGCCTGGAGCTTGAGGTTATCCACCACCTTCTTGACATCCTGGGTTTTGTTCTTGTCTATGACCAGTACCGCGTCAGGCGTTTCCACAACGATAATGTTTTCAACCCCTACACAAGCCAGCAAACGGTCGGAGGATAATGCCAGTGTATTGGAACATTGATCTAGGATCACATCGCCGCGTTGCGCATTACCATCAGCATCCTGTGGCAACACTTTCCAGAATGAATCCCATGCGCCCACATCTGACCAGCCGGCCTGCAATGGAATCACAATACCAGCAGGCAAGCTGGTCTGGCCCTGCGCCACTTTTTCCATCACCGCGTAATCGATTGAGTCAGAAGGACTGGCAGCAAACTCGGTTTTATCTACACGAATGAAATCGCCATCATTCTTGCTTGACTCCCAAGCCTGCTTGGTATGATCAAAGATATCCTTGCGACATGCTTCCAGGGACTGTAGCCAGACTGAGGCCTTGAGCATGAACAATCCACTATTCCACAGATACTCACCACTCTGCATATATCGATTGGCGGTTTCATGGTCTGGTTTTTCAACAAACTGCTTGATTATATGGACATCAGGCAAAGCTGACTTGGCAAAATGGATGTAGCCATAACCAGTCTCAGCCCGATCTGGCACAATGCCAAAAGTCACGATATGCCCTTGAACCGCTTGCTCGGCACCTAGCCTAATCGCTTGATGGAAAGCATCAATTTCAAGAATCACATGATCGGCAGGCATCACGAGTAGAATGGGATCCTCACCACTCCTTGCCGCTTCCAAAGCCGCCAGCATGAGTGCGGGTGCTGTATTACGCCCTACAGGCTCTAAAATGATCAAGCCATCCAAGCCTATCTGCCTTAATTGCTCCGCAATCACGAAGCGGTAGGCTTCATTGCATACAACGATGGGATGGGTCACTTCAATCGCGGGGATATTACTACTACGCCGCAAGGTCGCCTGCAGCAGGGAATCCTCTCCAGTCAAGGACAACAACTGCTTAGGGTACTGCTCTCTAGACAATGGCCATAATCGTGTACCGGAACCGCCAGACAGAATAACAGGTTGAATCATCATTTGTGTTTACACCATTATTGAATATTATTTGTTGATCACCACAGAGAATATTGATCTGGCCGGTATGCACAGCTGCAAAGGAGTGCCAGAAGTGTAGCGGGTTTCATACTGCTTCATATGTATCTTGTCAGGCTCAGCACTAGTGTTGTAAGTAACATTGCTTTCCCCTACTGGCGTAACATTAATACGCACCACGCTGTTCGTGAATGTCTCGTTTGCTGAGGAGATATTAAAAACTCTGGGCTGAGTACCACGGTTAACCCCGAGTAAAGATACCGAACCCGTATTTCCCTTCATTGCCACAAATTTGGTATCGTACCCACCTACATAAGAGGTACCACTGATGGTAGTGGGTGTCACCTCGACAGCATCATCAAGGAAGCCTTCCCTCAAGGTACGCATAGACCAGTAAATGGCACTAGGATAAACCTCGTCTGTCGCCTTGTTCAAATGGAACAGTTGCCATGGACTTGCCGCACTGAAACTGTGCCACATACTGCCAGAAACACTAGTGTTGATGATCGTCATCAGGTTGAAATCTGCCGTAGACAGGGCACCACTTGCCCCGGAAGCCTGAATCAGGCTATCTACGCTTTCCATGGATGCAGATGGCCAACGACCATGCTCGGTGACCAGCACCTTCACATTTGGATTATAGGCATTGTAGATTTTCGCTACCTTTTCTATATACAACCGCATCGAGTTGATACTCATCCCATCATAATAAGGATGGATGGTGACCTCATCGACTAGCTTGGCCAGCTTGGGCGCTACTGTTTCATCATAATTTGCACGATCCTTGTCCCAGGGTGCGGTCTTGCCGACCACCGCAAGCTTTACCCCAGGGAACCTTGCCTTGGCCTGCTTGATCAGCGGAGTCAACTGCTCAATATAGTGCTCAGGAGACCAGCGAATACCAGTTTCCCAATCCACCTCGTTACCCAACTCAAAGGAATGAATTCTGCAATTATTTCCGGAAACACAACCTGGACGATTCTTTTGCAACCAACTCATATATCCTAGATTCTCACTGGCGATGGTAGCACTGTCCCATTTATTTTCGCCAACCACATTCATGAGCATCACAGCCTTGCCATCAACCTCATCCAAAAAGTCAAAGAACTCATTGGGCCCGAACTCAGGATATCTCCAGAAATAATTAGCCCAAATCTTTTGGCGTGCCGTGATAGGGCCAACGGAATTACTCCACAGAAAGGCATTACCCCCGGTGTAGCGGTAGACCGCACCTTTGAAAGGCTTCATGTATTCAACAATTTCTGGCCTGACCTTACCCATACGGAAATAGGCAGACTGGAACAGGAACCAGTCTGTCGTAAAACCAAACATGTCTCCGGGGACTTTTGAGCGCAATACCTTGCTGGAATTAATACCAACCGCCACCTGACTGGAAGCGGGAACACTGCAAGTGAGCTCGGAAGTGGGTACAGGATCAGCAACTAAGTTAGATACGCCTGTGGTTGTGCCGCCTGTGGTTGTGCCGCCTGTGGTTGTGCCGCCTGTGGTTGTGCCGCCTTTAGTACCACTACCTGCGGCTGTAGTGGAAGGTTGAGCATTTACAGTAGCAGCAGTAGATGTGTTAGCTCTAGCGGCTGTTGCCCCCGTTTTCGCGGCGGCACTTGAACTCCCTCCCCCGCCCTTACCTGATGCTCCCCCACCAGAGCTTGAACTGCCCCCACCAGCTGCTGTAGAAGCACCAGATGTAGATTTTGCTGTAGATCTTGCAGGTGATGATGGCTGCGCCTGAATAGGTTTAACATCACTCGCAGACGGCTGTACATTTTCATCCTCTGAAGCATTGATATTACTCTGGGTCTTGGGCAAAGCTTGAGTAAGATTAGGATCTCTTAATGGGTAGATTTTGAGTTTCTCAGACTTGGAGGTAGGACTATCCGTATAAGTAATAGTCCCGTCAGGATTCGTGGTTTTATACACCTCACCATAGACACACGTGCCCCATATCAACAGCAACATCGCAGTTGATCTAACGATTAGGCTATTCATATTTCCTCCAATCCTAGAAATAACGTGCATCAAAATATTAACGACCAATCCTTTAACTAATTTATAAAAATTTTAAAAATAATTTTTCATAATCTGCCAGCACCATACTCCAGGTAAAACTATCAGCATGTCGCATTCTGCTTTCGTGACTCAGAGTATTAAGTTGACCATCACTTACCAGCATGCTATCAATCTTTTCTACACAATCAAGCTCATCAGCAAAATAACGCGCTCCAGAACCAGCTACCCAACGATTAAACTTATTATCGTGTGCAAGCACTGCATTACCGGCAGCAAGTGCCTCCACTAAAGAGGGATTGGTTCCACCAACTTGATGACCATGAATATAAAACAATGAATGAAATCTTAAAGACTCAACCACCGCTTTATCATAGATGGCACCAGGGAAAATCACCTCATCTGAAGCAGCTGCTTTTACCGCTGCCTGATAGGCATGATTTGGATCATACTTACCCAGAATAAACAATTTATAGCCGCGCCTCTTTTGCGACCAAGCCTTGACAACTTCAAGTATCGAATTCTCCGGCTCAGCTCGCGCAATCAAAATTGCGTAAGTGCCAGGCTCCAAGCCATAAGCAGCCAAATGCTCGACATTGGCCTGAGTCACATTATCTGCACCATAGGGAATCGTCGTGATTTTTTCTGCTTTTACACGCGTCTCCAGATGCCGCGCAATTTCCGGGTGATCCGCAATCAAATGATTACCCAACCATGATCCAGCCCAATCATTCAACCAGAACCAAAGTTTTGCTACCTTGCCCCATTTTTGCCGATGCCATTCAATGCCATCCATGTTGATCAGATTGGTCACACCACGCAAACGATACAACAGACAGAATATCGCGGTGTTATATCCCAGGGTCAGCACCAGTTCCTTGCTGCCGGAAGCGTGCAAAGTCGATTTCCAGTCAAACACAATGGTGCCAGCTGCACCCTGCGTTGCTACAGGGATATTGATACGGCGTACACCACGCCAGCCATCTTCAAATACCGGCCCTGCCCCATCGACCTGGCAGTAAACAGTTACATCCCAGTCACGCTGCACGAGGTAGAGCGCCAGATGCTCAGCAAATGTTTCAAAACCGCCATGGGCCGCCGGTACACCCCGAGTGCCAAGTATTCTTATCGCTTTTTTGGACATCTAGTTTCCCTTGATTTCTGCATATAAAGCTTGTGTAGCCTGTATGTATTGCGCCCTGCTGAATGTTGTCTCAACCAACCTCCGGCCAGCCTTACCCATTTCAACCAGCTGCTCATTGGGCAGCATTTGAACTCCACTTAAAAGCTGGGATAACTCTTCTACACTGCCGCTGGTAAAGGTCCAGCCAGTTTGGTCCGGGATCAGCATTTCTGGGATGCCACCTATATCGGCCACGATCAATGGCTTGCCAAAGGCTGAACTCTCCAGCAGGCTCATGGGCGCATTTTCATACCACTCCGAAGGCAGCACTATCGCGCGTGCCTGCTTGATCAATTGATGCAGGGTTTCTCCGGATTGGTATCCAAGAAACTCCACATCACCCTGCAGCTCTCCCTGCAAGGCATGCAACATTTGCTCTTCAGGTCCAGTTCCTGCAATTTTGAGTTTCACGCCCGCTTGTTTGACCGCGCGTAACAGCGTGGCCACTCCCTTTTCTGGCGCCAGGCGACCAAAATACAGGAAATAGTCACCAGGCTCATATTGAGGCTCAAAACGTGAAGCATCCACATAATTTGGGATATAGGTAAATTTATCCTCAGGCCAGCCCCACTCTATGAATTTACGCATAAAGAAGCGGCTGGGCACTACTACTTTGGTGAGATATTTTTTATAGGTATTGAGTTGCTGATGCAATGTACTTTCCACCGCAACAATTGCACTCGCCCCTAGCGATCCACGCAAGCACTTATGCTTGATGACATTCAAATAATTCCCGGTCTTGCACTTCTCGCATATACCGGTTTCGTTAAGCATTTTATATGCCGGGCAAGCAATCTTGAGATCATGCGCCGTCATGACGGTAGGCACGCCAGCATCATGCAATGTCGACAATATGGATGGGGACAAATGGTGATAAATGCAATGCAAGTGTGCAACGGTAGGCTGAAAATCATTGATCAGCCGTTTCAGATTTTTTTGCGCCTCGAACGAATAGATCACCTTTGAGGCCATGCGCAACTTTTCCAGCAAAGAATACGAATGGCCAAATTCAATTTCACTGACAAAATATGTCGACCACTCTGTTTCATAATTTTTCGGGTGATGCATGGAAAAAAATGCGTTCTTCCAGCCCTCTTCTTCCATCAAGGCTGCATGCTCAAAATAGACAACATCGGATCCGCCACGCCGGTAATGATAATTATTGATACTAAGGATTTTCGACATACAAAACCTATTTCAAGAAAGCATAAAGTTTCACTGCGATATCTGGCCACTGTGCCATACCACCAGCACTTTTCATGGCAGATACATACCCAGCTTCATGTTGCTGCATTTGCAACAGTGATTGGGCAAAATTCTGCGCGATATTCTGATCTGCCTCGATCACAATTCCAGCTCCAGGCGGAATTTGCTCCGGAAAATCTCCAACCCGGGTTGCCAGCACTGGCTTAGCAAAAGCCAGCGCTAACTTAAGTACGCCACTGGTCGTGCCTTCTAGATAAGGGAGGCCAATTACATTGCTCGCAGAAAAATAATTTTCGACTTTTTCGAAATCAATCCGGCTGTCATGAACAATCACGTTAGGTAATGTCCGAGCTTTTTCAAACTGCTCAACATAGTGCTGACCATGATCATTGAGGGCATTGCCTCCCGCAATCAGGAATTTTATTTGCGGATACTGCAGCAGCAGTTCTGCTGCCTTGGTAAATTCAAGCAGCCCTTTGCGCGGCTCGAGATGGCCAAAGAACAACACCACGAAATCCGTAGCATGCAAGGAGAGACTGATTTGGCTTCGGGCGTCAAGCTGATCAACGCCCGTTAAATTAAAAATATCATAAATCCCATGGGGCACAACAAGGACATCCTTGTTGACACCCAGTTGCCTTACGCCAGTATGGGCTGCCTCAGAATGTACTACCACCTTATTGAAGGAGTTGTAATAAAACTTATAGACATAGGGACTGAGGGCATTTGGATAATGCGGCAGCACATCATGCACGGTAATCAGCGACTTGATGCCAAACAGCCGTAGAAAGCGGATGACCAGACCATCCACAATCGGAAACTTGAGCGGCCCTTGCAAAAGCAACCACTGCGGCCTGCTTTTGATCGTCCTCAGCACAAACTTGAAAATATCAATCGGATATTGGCGTGAGCGCCGAAACACCTTTTCAAGCGAGAAACCCATATTTGCAAAGCGGGGAGCAATGCTCGAAGCTGTTACTAGGGTAACATCCGCATGTTTCTGCAGCGCACGTGCCAAAGAAACCGAATAATCTGTGAGTCCTGAGTTCCCCGTAAAGCAAACGATCTCAACTTTCATGCACTTCCTTTTGAATTCTGTAACAGGGGACCGTAGACCCGATCAATCAATGCATCCCAAGTAAAATTGGCGACTCGATCACTACATGCTTGGTTTAAAGCTTCGCCTTGCTCAATACGCGACAAAACCTTCAGAACCGCATCAGCATAGCGCTCTATCGTTTCATCCATAGAAAGAGAGGCTTCCACAGCATCACCACAAGCATTGTTCACCACCACGCCGGGCCCACCAAGCTTAAAGCTGACAACAGGCAGCCCGCGCTGCAACGCCTCGAGCACGACAAAACCACCGGAATCCCGCAGACTTGGGTAAAACAACAAGTCATATTCTTGATAGAGCTGGAGCACATCAGCTTTAGCCAGCCAACCCTTCCATTCAACAGCATGTTCTATGCCAAGTTGGGAAGCCATCTGCATCCAGCGCGTCTTGTCTGCTCCGTCACCGATGATGGTCAGAAGCACATCCGGGCGGAACTGCAGTACCCGTGCAAAGACCTGCAAACCTATATCCATGCCTTTCCAGCCTATACACCTGCCAGCAAACAATAACCTGGTTGCCGGACCATGATGGGCTACAACACTCTGCCTCTCTGGAATCCCTTCCCTGCCCACGCCTATGGCCAATTCCACCTGCGATTTTCTGCGTACGAATTCCGGCACCAGACTAAGATGCGCCACTGAGGTGAAAATGACGCGTGAGGCAGTTTTATAGGTATAGCGCATCAAAGGGTCAAACCACACCAGCCTATTCGCCAGAGTTCTCGCATACTCAATCATGCGCTGGGTAAAAGAGAAATTCTTCTCGTAGCCGGCAGGTACTGCATCCCCTCCAGCTACGGGGCCAAAAATCATGGGGATACCCAAACCGCCCATAAAGCTGGGCTGGCGAAAGCTTACCCATGTCACATGATGCACGACATCGAAGGGACGGGATGCATGCAGTTTGCGAGCATGTGCATAGGCACACCATTGCCAGAAATAGTAGTACACATGATTGCGCCGATTGACCCATTTCAGCAGTGTATGCAAGGCAGAAATATCAATATATTCGAATACTACATGTGAGCATTCGCCTGTAGTTTCGATATGTCGCTCAATTGCACTACGATGTGATGCGCGCGTGATGACGGTAACATCCCAGCCCCGACCAGAGAGCTCCTTGGCCCATTGCCATCCGACTTCCTCATCTGAGCCGAATACAGGGTCACATGCAAACGCTGATAACAACACTCTCATTTTCTGAATTTCTTACCTAGTTGTATGAATGGTGCCTCTATCAGACGATGGATGGTCATGGAAAATAAAAACGTCAGCAGCAAGGTGGGCATCAGCAGCAGCAGGTAAATTTGCAGCTTGCTAAGATCCAGTATAGGGAATTGCACCAGATAACTCGCCACAATATCAATGATGATCACATGAATCAGATACATGCTGAAGGAGAGTTTACCCAAGTATTTCAACTTCTCAGAACCAAGCATATTGCGGATTATCCCGCTAAAGGAAGAGCCAAAACCGGAACGCCGCAGGATGACAAAAGACATCACTAGCCACAATATCAATGACAAGATGGCAGCCTTGTAGTTATCTGACAGACAGGACTGGATCAAGGCCATCCCCATCAGGATGGCGGCAATCGATTTCTCATCATTCCTGAAGAAGAACACTGCCATACCCGCAAAGAAGAAGCCTATTTTCACTGGTAGGAAGGCGCCATAAGAGAAGGTCAACCCGCTCCATCGCAAAGCTAGGTCAAGCGCAATCAAGGACAGGCCAATACAGATTGCACTTACCTTGCTTCTGGTCATGAAGAAAAACAGGAAGGGCGCCAATAGATAGAACTGCCACTCCAGTGACAAGCTCCAGGCAGGTGCAAGAAATGAATGCCCAACTGCAAACAGCACCTGGTCAGGGATTACCCCATGCAACACCAGCAAATGCGCGAGCAGATGTTGCCAATAATTATCCTGCACAGATTGATAAATGAGCAGCTTGGATTGTAGCCCGGCCTGACTGACCAGAGGATCAATCATCAATTGGGCAATACGCCAATCGTATAACAGCACCCCTATCATCAAGCAGGTGATGTATACAGGATAAATACGGAAAAAACGCCCGAGCAAATAAGCCGGATAGTCACTTTTATCCTTGCTTAACAAAGTAAAGATAGCAAAGCCACTCAGGGCGATAAAAATATCTACAGGAATATTGATTGAGACAATCACCTTCCACAATACGCTCAATTCAGAAGAAAAGTGTATGCCTATTCTAGTTGCCACATGCCCCAGCAGCACCCATAGCGCCATCAGTCCACGCAGTGATTCAAACTCAGGAACATAGGATGAGTGCTTTAGGGCTGAAGTATAGTTATTAATTTGCATAATGAGTTGCCAGCTTATCTTTTAATGATTTTTATTAAAAATACATGCCTTATATTACTGGCTATACATACCCTTTATAGTCCGCACCAACCCCTTGGACCTCATGGCTTATTTGAATGACTGATCAGGTACGGTTTGCAGTAACGTCGCAACCAGTTGGTAAGTCTGAGCTCCAGAACCTGATAAATGATCCAGCTCGCAGCAACACTCAGTACAAACAGGATCAGTCCCACCAGCAACCCTGAGTCAAACCAACCCAACTTCGCGATTACGATAGCACCGAGCGCCAGAATGAAGGGGTGAAACAGATAAAGAGAATAGGAACTATCGCCAAGCTGTTGGAATAGCCGGGGAACATATTGATCAAAATATGGACTACCAAGTGCAACACCTGTCACCAGCAGCGAAGAAGGAATTCCCATAAGAAAAAAGCTCTCCCAGCCCAGGGCGTTGACTGGTACTCTGAACCAGAGAATTCCAGTAATGCCCACTACAATCAATATTACTGGAATCACTATGGGTATCCGGACCGATCTCAGGCAAAGATAAGCGACTCCCATGCCAATCACAAACTGCAGCATAATAGGTTGCAGATAAGCGACAAAATTACCCTCTGTATGTACATCAAATCCAAGGCCCAGCACGGTGAGCATCGCGATGATCAGACCTACCATAATGACTGGACGCTGATTCAGGAACAGGGCCAGCGTAAACAGGAAATAGAAAAACATCTCGTAGTTGAGCGTCCAGCCTACCGCATGCAATGGTGAGAAATTGCCTGACTCATCCTGATAATGAATGAAAAAATAGGATGCCAGGGTATGGGTGAGATTGAATTCCGAATGTACAGCCAGGGCTGGTATCAGCAGTACAACGGTCAGTTTCAGCGTAGTTGCTACCCAATAGATCGGAACAATGCGCAATATGCGGCGTAAGGCAAAATCTTTCCAGGCGCCTGCTATCCCTTCGATTTTTCTGGTTGAAATGATCATCACAAAGCCACTAATGGCGAAAAAAACCTCAACCCCAGCCAATCCCAGATCAATAAACGGAAAATACAAACCCGGCAATTTTTCATGCATGATGAGGCCAATATGTGCAATCAACACACCCGCTGCAGCAATAAATCTGAGGAATTGAATTCCTGTAAAAGTATGAGGTTTCATCTATGCGCTACTTTAACTTTAGTATCAATTCCATCGTCTTTCAGAGATGCGTGGTACTTGCGTTCATCCACAATGGCATTTGCAATGAAGATCCCCGGTAGGAATAGGATCAACAACTCCTGAAAGCCTGGTGACGTTGGGGTGACCAGTAAAATCCAGCTAAACGCACCTGCTGCAATCAGCCAGTTCAGCCTCAATTGCTTGGTGGCGGCCTTAAATACTCGGCGTACCAGAAAGGCTGCAAACAGCAGATAGTGTAACAATAGGAAGGAAGCTCCAATAAAGCCTGACTCTGCAATGGAATTAGGCCAGTAGGTATCTAGCAGATACGCCTCATAGCGATTCCACCACCACTCATAGGCAAAACCCAGTTTGTAATACTGCAGCAGGTCATACTTCATGGAACCAACCCCACCAAAGGTACCCAAGCCTGAGCCTAAGGGGAAATAGGTTTTAGCAAGCAGTTCCGCCCCTTCATACAACTGCGCACGAGGATGAGTTGAGCGTTGGTAAGTATCTATCCCCCACATGCCAATTTCGCGCTTGAATGCCTCCTCATAAATCATGAAAAACACTACGCCAAGGACGACTGAAATAGTGCCGGCAAGGAAGATGCGCTTAGCCATCTGCTGATTGTCCTTGATGATATACAGTCCAATGGCAACCAGCAGGAAAGCAAAGATTTCTTGGCGTTGATTCGAAGCAAACAGCAGGAAAGCCACCAGAATAAACTTGAAGAAATTGGATCTGTCTTTTTCTACCTTGATTTGCCATTTCGACAGGTAATAAATCGCAAATGCAGCGGAAACGCCAGCAAGAATGGAAGGATGTGAAAACAGGGATTTACCCGGTGATGGCAGGAAACTGGTTATTTCCTCGGCAATGCTTGCTACATTCATGACCGTCATATAGCCACTTGGCCAGGCCCATTGTAATAGCAGGAATGCAAAAACCAGGATGATATATGGCCAGATAAGCTTCTCGACATAGTCCCGAGTGCTCAGTTTCATCGCCCAGAACAAGCCAAATGCAATGGCTAATGGCAGTTTGAAGTCTGAAATAAACTGGAACGCCGCAGCCTTGATGATAACGCCATGTCCGAATGATGAGGCAAAAGCAATCACCATAAACACTACAAAAGCCACAAATGAGCTTAGCAGCAACCTGGAGTTTAGCGTGGCACGATACAAGGAGTACATCCCCAAGGTGCCAATGCCAATCACAGCCAATTGCCAGAGTGGATAAATGGGAATTCCAAGCCGCGCCTGTATGATGTTGATAAAGAAAAATACGGCGAAAATACATGAAAAAATGAGATGTCGTATTGGCCAGCGGAAGGCTATTGCACACAGTCCAATCAATATCGTGAGGCAGAGCACGCCACCGAACATAATGAACAGATAATAACCGGTAGAGGCCAGCAAACCCACAAACAGGCTTGACAAAATCCCAACCAACCCCAAGAGGATCAGCAGCATCAGACCAGCTGGCGAAGTATTCATTAATTTAGTCATTTATTGCCCTTATGCATCATCAACAGTGCCTGAGCTACTGTGTATTGCCACTTTTTAGCTTTGCCTTGAGCCTGGCATTCAAATGATTAGTCAGTGGCCGTTCCAACAATCGGTACATGACCTCACCCACACATAAACTTGCCACTATCGCCAGTACTACGGCCAGGCTGCCATGCGTCAATCCCAGTTTCACCATGGCTACCCCCATGATGGGTAATACCAGAGGGTGGAACAAATACAGTGAGTAGGACGAATCGCCCAGCTCTGTAAATAACCTGGGAATTTTCTCTCCCAGCCATTTTTCAGCAAATACAAAGCCCAGCACAATCATGAAAGCTGGTACACCCCAGAAAATCATGCGCAATTTCGGGTAATACACCCAAGGGTAGAGCAGCAATATAAATCCGCAAAGGATCAGCGCTGCTGATATCCAGGCAGGTACATTCTTGAATCTGCCATATAGATAAGCAACGATCATTCCCAGCAGAAACTCAAGGATAATAGGGCTGACCAGCACCGTGATGGGGTGCCAATCCTTTTGTCTAAACAGACCTATCACCGCTAGGCTGATAAATGCGATTGCAACAAAACGCAAAGGGCTGACCCTGACCCCCAGGGCCAAGGCAAATACCAGGTAAAAGAACATTTCAAAGGATAGCGTCCAGCCTACGGTCAATATAGGAAGAATCTCATTATCGGCATTCAGGGCCGGAATAAAGAAGTAGGATGAAAGCAGGTAGGGAATATCCATGCGGGCGTGCAAGGCATAGTGAGCAAACGCCAGTACTGCGGCGATCTTGATGGTCGTGGCAATCCAATACAAGGGTACGACACGCACAATACGGCGCAATAGAAACACCTTCCAGGCTTCAGCTTTGCCCACCAGTCCCTTGGTCGATACAGCCATCACAAAACCACTGATGACAAAGAATATATCCACTCCTGCCAGGCCTGGCACCCAGTATTGACCTGATCCCAGATTAAGTATGCGCTCGGCGACCATGCCTGTCGCATGAGTAATGACCACCAGTAAAGCAGCGAAGAATCTGAGAAACTGAACACCGAAAAATGTCTCTTTTTTTACCATATCATGCATTTTTTCTGCGTGAGGTGCGCAAGATCATTGCGTTGCCTGATTGAAGAAATGAATTGAATGCGAGCCGCTCCCCTGACTGAAGAAACTCCAGCAGGCGTCCATCATTCAAATCACGGCTGGACACGCTAGCCGACCCGCAGCACATCTTGCAGGTACTGTGCCGACTTGCCCGCATCCTGTTTCCACTTGGGCAGCTTTTGCTCCAGATCCTGTTTAATCTTGAGCTTATCCTGCTCCAGCAAATCAAAATGCTGACGCAGACTTTGCTGTGTCAATTTAGGCGTTTCCAACACATAATCCAGGTGACCAAACAGACCATGATTGATGCCTTTGGCCTTGATGCTGTAAGCAATCGAGGTGGTTGGAACCGCTTGCGACAGGGCAGCGATGGTGGCATGGGTACGCGCCCCCATGAAATAGTCGCATTGCCCGATCACATATTTCAATTGCGAGGCATTCAACGTGCTGGGCAACATGTCCAATTCAGTACTGAATCCATCCTGGCGTAATTTATTGAGGATGTTCTTCATATAGTGTGAATCACTATTGTAGGTTTCATCCCCCGCAAGCGGGTCTACATGAGGAATCAACAGCACGCGCACTTTTTCTTCACGCAGCAGATCCCGCAAGAAATTGATCACCTCGCCATCTAGGCTGTCCTTACTTTCCTGGGTGTCGCGGAATTTTCGTATCAATGGGCTGATATTAAACCCCAGCACTGGCCTGGATCGATCAGCCAGCAAGGCGAGCTGATGTTCGAAAGGTTCCGGATCAAGCGCAAATGCAGGGTCTGCAACCAGCTTGACTCCATCTATCCCCAATGTCTGCATATAGCGCAACGTGGCTTCTTCTCTGACGGTGATCAGCGAAAAACTCTTGAGGAATTTCACCATGATTTTCTCCACGCCTGGCTGACTGGAGAAAGGCCCGATGGAGCCAGCCCAGAGTACCGTGGGCTTGCCTATCTGCATCGCATATTCACATATACCCTGCCAGTAATAGAGCGATTCCAGACCATAATCCAGCGAAATGATATCGCCGCCGGTCATGACCAGGGCATCACTTGCCTTGATAGCATCACGCGTTTCCTTGCTGAGGCTGAACTTGGGTGGTAGGCCTGCGATCCAGGGCAATATACGTTTCGCCCGGCTCCACCAGCGTATGATCTTGGGAATTGGTTCAGCAGCAATAAAGCTAACACCTTTGGAAGCCGCCTGTGGCCATTGCCTGCTATCACTAGGCAGATCCTTACTAGGCACAAAAAACTGTGCGCCCGCCGAAAGTTGTCCTATGATTTTTACATTCGCACGTATCAGTGCCTCGCAGCCGCGATTGCCAAAATTGTCTTGCCCAGCAAAATAGATCTTCACGTATTTACCTTTATGCTGATGTATTGATTACAACTGACGGCACACTCCTTTGCAGGATTGCCCCCTCAATTAAGCTTTAAAAATTCGTAGCCTGGTATAGATTAATGTAACTGCATGACAGTCTCTAAATCACGCCTGGGTGACCGGGGAACCACCGCCGTATCACTAGCATAACCCACCGCCATAAACATGATGATGCGTTCACTGCTCGCAATCTTGCCAAGCTCATGCGCAGATTTATCCTCAGCGGGGCTAACGCACCAGTTCAGGCAACAGGATGACACTCCTTGTGCCTTTAATGCCAGGATGAGGGACATGGAAAACAAACCACCGTCAATATAGGGTTCATTGCGTTCTGAAGCATCAAAAAACCCTGAGGCCTCTGCCGTGATGACCATCAAAGTTGAAATGGTCTGGCCAAATCCACGATTGCCGTTTTGCAAAGCCAGCAATTTTTCTATCTGCCGCTTTTGTGTATACACATGCACACGACAAGGCTGGCGATTACACGCACTGGGGCTGAGCTGTGCCAATTCAATGGCGCTGGATAATACATCAGGTGGAATCTCTATATCCAGATAATCCCGTACGCTTCTGCGCGCCAGTGCAAGCCGCTTGAATTGGTCGAATCTTGCAACATCCTCAACCTCGGCATTTTCATAGGGAGTGGCATAGCGATTGTCTTCTGCATTTGCCAGCAAAAACTGCTGCAAAGCCTGCTTAAGTGCCTCTACATTGGGTGGTTGCAATTCATCCAGGCGTCGTTGATAAGCATGCAAGGTGGCGACCGCCCCGATGTAAAGTCCGTCTTTTTCCGAAAAGCCCATTGCCTTCCATTGATGCAGCAAGGCCAGCGTTGCCTTTGCAGGATCATAGCCAAAGAATCTTCTCTTACCTGGCATGCACAAGCCTTTTTCCAGCTTGTGATATTGGAACAGTAGTTGTGCACTCAGTGACCAATATGTCACTGGCTTGGTACTGGCCCAGGACATATCGCGATAGGTTGCCGCAAAATCGGTAATGAAATATCCCAGTTTGCGCAACTGATGATATTTTTCACGGCAAGCGACATAACACACGCCGATGACTCGGTATCTGTCGGCAAAAGCCTTGATCTTTTGCTTGATCACCCAGCTCTCCCTTGTAGAATTTTTCTCAATTTTTCAGGCAAAACAGCGTTCAACCAAACACCCTCTTGTGCAGTTAATGGTCTGAAATAAAGCAGCAGCAAGCCATACATGATGGTGACCAGCGCTGTCAGAATTATCCAGGACAAGCCCAGGCGTGCCAGTCCCTCACAAATCACCACCGCCAGCACTGCACATAAAATCAATTTAGCCATGCCGCGCCAGTCAACATTCAGTGGAGCAGTTTGTTTCCGGCGAATATACCAGTAGCACACCATGACCCATAAAATCTCACTTAATACAAAAGCCACTGCCACGCCTGTTGCCTGGAAATATTGGGTCAGCAAGATGGCCAGAGGCAACACTAAAACGCTGCATGCAGTAGCTACAACCGTTGGCCAGGACGTTTCACGCGCCAGGCAGTACATTGACAAGATCAAGTGCACTGATACAGGAAGCAAACCTAATACCAAAACGCAAAACAATTGTGATGCAGCTGCATAATTGCCATGCGAAATGATGTAAAAAATCTGTTCTGCACCAAACCATGCAGAACAAAAAATAGGAATGATGATGATCCAGTTCAGCTTGATCGTCAGGCTTAACAAGCCTGGCAGCACACTATCAGCGTCCTCTCTTTTCGAAGCAGCCACGAAGACAGGACGGAAAATTCCAGCCATCAAATTCGCCGGGATATAACGTTGAATCACAGCAGCCAAGGAGTAGGCAAAACCAAACATTGCCAAAGCCTCAGGCCCGGAAACCTTGTTCAGGATTAACTTCAGTACATCTGGCCCATACACCAGGCCTATCAATTGCGCCAAAAAGGCGGGGAATGCGTATTTAAACATCCTGCTGAGAGGGATATCTTCCTGCACTTCGGCAGCCGCATTCGAGCTTCTTGCTATGCGATAGATATCCAATAACAACACCATTCCCAGCAACAGGCCCAGCGCTATAGCCACCATCTCTGCCAACAGCACATTTTGCAGATTTAACTCACCCAGCCAGAGAAAATAGCTGATGCCTATCAAGCGGAAGACGGTACGGCTGACCAGTGAGGTTTGACTACGCCCCTGGCATAGCATGGAGTCCATTACGATCTCGATGAACCTGGCCAAACCTTCAAACACCACAATGGCTGCGACCACCGTGACCACGCTATAAACCAGGTGGGACTCAGCATCGGCAATGAAAGAAGGACTAAAGCCATACAAGCCCGCAGCAAGCACCAGCAGACTGAATAATCGGATGGCGATCAGTCGCCAGACAGGTCCATGCGGAACCAATTTGCCATCGATATATTCGTCAGCATGAATGTAGCGATATGCCGCATGGATTAAACCCAGATTACTTGCAAGAATCAGGATCTCAGCCAACGCCCAAATTGCAAAATATATGCCGTAGTCATCCGAAGATAGCGTCCGCGACAGCAATACAAGAATCAGGAGTCCTGAAATTGCCGACAAGGGACGAGCTATCAGCATAGAGCCGACGCTTTGTTTTACGCGATGGGATGTTATTTTTTTCACAGAGCAAGACTAACAACATTATTCAGAAACTGTGTATCAGCCTAAGCAGGGATAGCAACAATCAACAGACTATTGCTCAGCATTAATGCCTGCCACTCTTAAACGCTGTTCCGGGGTTAGATTGGCGATCAGGCTTTTGACAAAATCATCCTGAACTTTGTATGCCTCGTCCAGATCACGACTAATGCTTGATACACGCAAAATCAAACCATCAGGTATCTTGCGTTGAAAACCATATTGCAGCTGAGCAATTTTGGTCTGGAAACCACCAATGGCAACCGTGTTACCAACAGTGGTCCAATAGGTCAAAGGCTCATTGCGGTTACCCAGTACGGTGTACAAGCGCTTAACAGGAATGGAGCCAAAATCGGTATTCAGCACACCCTTTTCGGCCTTATGAATCTGGAAACCTTGCGCAGGATAACAAACATCAGGCAAATGCAATTGATTGGCATCGCTCTGGTTCTCGCCATATGCGACCGACAACATGATGTAGTTGCCCTGGTTGTCGACATAGGTTCTGGACAAGGTCTGTGAGTAAATCCGCTCAATCACAAGCTGCTGTTGTGGATTGACGATACCACCTGAAGCCTGCGGGACTTCTGCCCAGACACCGAACTCTTTAGGGAACAAGGATTCCAGCTTAACAGGCTCGGCATCATCAGCAATCTTGTCTGTTGGCTTGAGAGCATAAGCAAGAAAGGAGGCGCATAACATGACCGCCAGAACTGAAATATTAAGAAGTTGTTTTTTTAAAACGATCATGCTTCATCCAGTTTTGGTTCACGATTGAGTCGCCACTTCTTTTCAATATATTGCAGCAGAGAGTCGACCCAGATAATCAGTAACAGAGCCACCACAAACAGCAGCATGCCTGCAAATCCATGCATGAAGCCCTGACCTGCGGCATCGCCAAAATAATAAGTGATCAGGGTCAATGTCATGACGCGAATGACATTGGCTGTGAATGAGATAGGCACAATCAAAATAGCCAATGTCACGTTTCTGAACAAAGAGTTACTTTTGACGATATTCAGGTACAGCAGACCCAAAGCTTCAAGCGACATCAGAGTATGCAGACCGGCACAAGCATCCGCTACCAGCAATTGGTATTGACCGATTTGCAGTATGACCCCACTGCGTGCTATCGGATAACCAATGCCGTAAAGCACAAATTCGGCAACATAAGATACTGCAATCTTCATGGGCATGGTGATCGCATCAATGATGGCACCAGGCAGTGGAATCATGAAGATCATGAAGAACAAAGGAAAAATGAATTTCCGCAATGCCGGGAACCCACCCTTGAGCAATAGCAAAGCTGTCAGCACCGGAATTTGTGAACCCAGGTCAAACATCACGATATCTTGAGAGCGGCCTATGACATAGAAAAACAAACCTATGATCAAAAATAGCCAGCCAAGAAAAGGTTGAGTTTCCTCAGATGAGGCAGTAAAGAAAAAGTCCTTACGCACCCAAATGAGATAAAGAATGATCATCAGAATGAGGGGGCCATGAGCCTGATCCTCACTCTGCCAAGTCACCATCGCCAAATTATAGTAGGTCGGTACGTACAGTATGAACAGGCCTAGCAACAACGGGGTGACACCCCACAATATGCTGTAGTAGTTTTTTGCATCTCGTAGAGCGGCGTTGATCATAAATATTTAGAACTCTACCAAGGTGGAACCGACAACCTGAGAGCCATTCTTGCGAAGTAGCTCTACGCTTGCTTGTACATCTGCCAGGCGTGTGACATTCTTCCGTACGACAACCACTGCACCGCCAGCGACGACGGAAATAGCCTGCACATCAGCACCGACAGCAAAAGCAGGTGCATCAATCAGAATCACATCATACTTGCTTGCAAGGTGATTCACTGTGTCACGGAACACTGGACGGCAAATCAACTCTTGTGGGTTAGGTGGCAAAGTACCAGCAGTGAGTACAGACAAATTATCAAACGAATCTATCCTGGAGATCACTTCAGCATCAGCACGCCCAGCAAGAATGTCAGAGAGACCACGCTGCTCGTTTAAAGCAAAAATTCTCTGCTGCCTAGGCGTTCTGAGGTTTGCATCAATCAGTAATGTGTTCTCACCCAACTGTGCAAAGACAACAGCCAGGTTAGCAATAAAATTACTCACGCCTTCGCCAGTATTGACAGCAGAAACCGCCAGCACTTTGCGTCCGGTCGAGAACCAATGCAGCATCAACTGGCTGCGAATAGCTCTCAGCACTTCGGCCTTGGCACTGAATGGTTGATACGCTGCTACAAGTTCAGAAGTGTATGGCCCTTGATCCTGGACCAAGTACGGATAATCAAACTGTCGCGCCAGCACTTGCTGGATATCAGCTTCGTTGATCAAGCCCAGGCTTTGCGCAGCTTCGCCAAAACGCATTCCCTTTTCCTTATGCAGACGCATGATGCGTTCTGCATCCTCTGAATTGATCTTGCCCATGCGCAGCAACAGACTACCAATACTGAACTCAGAAAAAGGATTGACTGCCGGAACCTTATCGGAGGGTGTTCCTGTAGAAATAGGTGAACTCATAGTCGTTATGCTCGCAATTGTTTGAAACTCTTTTTGCTGGAAATCACTGGCAACCAACGCCTGGATCTGTCTTTAACCAACTCGCCCAGAACTGGGGCCTGTGTGATATCAAACAGATCACTGGTAGTGCGCACACGACGATCTATCAATTCGATCAGCAGGGCAAAACCAAGACCAAGCAAGGTACCGAGCACAACCGCAGCTGCCAGATTCAGTATCAGGTTGGGGCTGGATGGCTTAAGAGGAGCCACTGCAGGGTTCAGAAGCGCAATATCGGATTGATTGGACTGACCTTCGATATTGGTTTCTGTGAAGCGCTGAGTACCAATATCGTAAGCGCGCTGAGCATTCTCAACTTCACGGGTCAGCACCGCAAGAGCGTCACGGTCCAGGTTCAACTCCAGTACCTTGCTGCGTTGAGCAGCCAGGGCTGCACGGATATCGTTTTCACGTTGCTTCAAAATCCTGGAGTTGCTTGCCACATTGCCGGAAACCGCGCGAACCTGCGTGTTCAGCTCTTGTTTGAGGTTCTCAATTTCAGCCTTGGCACCCTGATACATGGGGTGATTGCGCTCAAACTTCTGAGAAATCTCGGCAAACTTGGATTCTGCGCGGGCAATTTCTGTCTTGAGGTTCTGGATGATGGGGCTGTTAGCCACATCTGGAGAGTCAAATGCACCGGCACCGCTGGCATTGCGCTCTCTGGACTGTGCTTCCATAGTTTGCGATTGCGCCATCACCAATTGTGAAGACAGCTCATTGAGGCGTGCACGCTCAACGTCCAAACGCTCATCAACGCTTATGATGCCCTTGTCCTGCTGATAGTCTGACAACTTTTGCTGGGCCTTTTCAAGATTGCCTCGCAACTCGGATATCTGATTGGTGAAGTATTGGGCCGCTTTTTTCGAGGGGTCCACTTTCAACTCAATAGAAGTCTGCATATAGGCATTGGAGAATGCGTTAGCAATTGCAGCAGCAAACTGTGGATTGGTACCGTCAAAGGAGATATCAATCAGACTGCTTTCCCTTGAAGGCTTGACATCCAGCTTCTTCAGCAGCAAGTCACCCAGCCAGATATTGATATCGCCCTGGCCGCCGGTTGCTTCCATGAAGTTCTGCTGCACCGCAGGACTCTCAGCAAGCTGCAATGCCGCAATGACCTTCTTGGCCACATTCATGCTGGAAATAATATTTACCTGCGTTGCCATATAGGCAGGCATTAATTGAGAAGGCATGGCCACACCGGTGACAGGGTCCGCACCTTTATAGTTGATGATAACGGTAGAGGTGGCCTTGTAGCTCTTGGGCAACAGGTAGGTGACTACACCCGTCGTCAACACAGTCAGGATTAAAGTAATCAACGCTATCTTGTAGCGCACTCTTAGTACCGTGAAAAATTGTGATAAATTCATTTACCAGTTCACTTATGTGAGGTTAGAAACAAGAAACAAAAACCTTAGAACAGACTTTCTTCCACATAAACGACATCATTGGGTTGGAGCAGGTCATCGTGCTTGGCCTTAATGATTTTGACAAAGCCACTCTCATCCAGCCGCTTGATCTTTACTCCACGCTCAGTACCTCTAAGGCTGATACCACCACCTACAGACAAGGCTTGCAAGACTGTCATATTGTGTTCCAGCCTGTATTGGCTAGGACGTTGCACTTCACCGTAGATATAGAAGCGATGTGCTCGCTCAACATAAACGATATCGCCACCAGCCACATTGAGATTGCGCTCAAGATTGCCACTGCGCATCATCTCTGCAAGATCAATAACTTCACGGGTAGTGACGCCATCCTTGGTATGAACCAGCGTAATCAGGTCACCACCATCAGCCGATATACCGCCAGCCATCGCCAGAGCATCAGCAAGCGTACGTACCCCATCCAGAGGAAAGCGTCCTGCCCGATTAACCTGACCTAGCACAGATACCTGCTGGCTTTGCAGCTGTGGCACAATGATGCTGACATGAGGACTTTTGAGGAAGCCGCCCTTTTCCAGCAGTTCTTCAATTTTTCTTTCAGCAGCAGCAGAGGTTCCGCCTCCGACTTTTACTGTGCCAATCAAAGGATAAGTAATGGTGCCTGTTTCGCTAACCCTCACTTCCAGAGATAAATCTGGCTGTTCAAATACGGTCACCTTAAGAATATCGCCCGCTCCCAGCAATTCACTTTCTGGTGTAGCCGCATTGGCATTAAGCATCATGCATGACACGAATATAGTAACGATTGATTTAATGAGTGTGTTCATAGCAGTCCATTAAAAATAAATTTAGAAAAGTTGTTACTTGAGTCCACTAACGCCTTTAGCGATATCATCATTACCATGATCGGGCTGCGCGGGCTGCTTTACTTCGGCGGCTGGCACCGCGGAATTCGCAGCATCAAAACTCTTGTCGAAATACTCCAGCTTGGCTTCATCCCTCAGACGCTTCAACTCGGCCTCGCCCACTTCTTTACGTTTTTTGTTAGCCAGTAGCTGTTCAATGGCTGGCCCTGCTTCCGCCAATGGCACCGGGCTATCCTTCACACTATCCATCATCACCAGCATAGTTCTTGGACCCATGCCAATCACAAACAGCTGACCTCGACGTGCGTCCTTCAGACGCTCGGAAATCTGCGGTGGCAATTCCGCAACACTACGCGCCACTTCACCACGATCGTACTGAATGCCCTTGCCATCCAGCCAGGCTGCAACTTCCTGTAGGGTCTTGAAGCTTCCAAGTGTTGCCTTGAACTCATCGGTGATATGACGGGAATCAAGTAATAACTGCTCCATTTCTACCAGCTTGCGTTCAGCATACAGCGCAGGGTTCTGCTTGTAGAACATCTGCACCTCTTCCTGAGTAGGCTTTCCCACATTTGCCACCTTGGCCTGCAGGTAAGCCTGGGCAATCACTTGAGACTTTGCACGCTCTATGGCTTGCATCACATTAGGATCGCGGTCGATCTTGGCCTTGATTGCAGCTTGCTCAAGCAACTGACGATCAACCAGGGCATTGAGTATCTGCTTGGATGCAGCATCCTTTTGGGCAGCCTGCACATTAGCTCTGGCCAGTTCTTCATTCAGCTGATGAACAGTGATCTCCTTGCCATTGACGCTAACTAGGGATTGGCTAGCACCCTTGCCCTGCCCCTTATCCTCACAGCCAGAAACACCTACGCCAATCGCGATAGCAACCATCACAACTGCGGTTTTCCTAGACCACTTGTTTAACGCGTTGCTGAGTTCAGTATTCACTTTCAAATCTCCTCAAAACCACCATTAATATGCATTATCTTTTTTGAACACAACTAATACCGTCCGGACGATGATCCAGAAATCAAATGCCAAAGACCAGTGACGCAAATAATCCAGATCATATTCAATTCGCGCCTCCATTTTATCCAGCGTTTCGGTCTCACCACGTAGACCGTTTACCTGTGCCCAGCCAGTGATACCTGGCTTGACCTTGTGCCGCAGCATGTAGCCGCGAATCAGCTTGCGATATTGCTCATTGTGGGCAATCGCATGTGGCCTAGGACCAACGATACTCATTTGACCCTGCAGAACATTAATGAATTGCGGCAATTCGTCCAGCGAATTCTTGCGTAGAAACCCCCCAATAGAAGTCAGTCGCTGATCACGTTTCTGAGCTTGCACTACCTTTTCACCATCTTCCATCACCGTCATTGAGCGGAATTTATAGACTATAATCGCTTCACCATTCAGCCCATAACGGCGCTGCTTGAATATCACAGGCCCCTTGGACGTGAGTTTCACAGCTAATGCAATCGTTAGCATGATGGGAGAAAGCATTAACAGGATAAGCGACGCAACAATAATGTCACTAGCCCGTTTGATTAAACTGTTGAAACCGGTAAAGGGTGTTTCCAGAATGGCAACTACGGGCACACCAGCCACATCGTCAAAACGCGCCTGAACTAGGTCAAAAATATAGATATCCGGCACGAAATAAATTGAAGCCGTTGTATCTTGCAACTCTTCAAACAATTGCCTGATTCTGGGCTGTGCCGACATAGGTAGGCTGATAAAAATAATCTGGGTATTATTAGCGCGCACATAGGGAGCAATATCAGCCATAGCCCCCAGCAGATTAACGTTACGCATGCCTTTGGGATGTCTAGCCACTTCGCGATCATCAAACAGACCCTTAACCTCCATGAAGAGGTAGGGATCGTCATTGATACGGTTGACCAGGCGCACACCAATATCATTGGCGCCGACGATTACCACGGAACGCACTTCACCGTTCTTATGCAGATCAGAGGCTATCTTGCGTATGGTCAGGTGCGCAACTATGAAGAAAATCGGCACAGACGCAAACCAGACATAAATCATCTCATCAAGATACTGCCCGGCAAGATCGGCCGCATAGCCGATGAAAATCAGCACAAGAACCACAATCCCCCAGCCGAATAGGATATCGCGCAGATAAGCCAACACCTTTCCGCTACGCCATGTCCTATACAGATCCAGGCGCTCATACACATTCGCCGAAACAAAATAAGCCAACAGCGCCAGAATCAGGTAATACCCATTAAACGGCTCACCGTAAAGCAAAGTGAAGCCATATAGCGATCCTAGTATGACCAAGGGGTCAAGCAGCTGCTTGAAGAATGCCACTAAGGGGATGTCGTTAACTGTCATTGTTTTAGAATTCGTACTGAGCGGTGAGTGCGACAGAAGTGGAGTTAAAGCCAGTAAATTGCCGTGATGAGTCTCGCTTGGTGTAATTCAGAGACCCATTCAGGCTTAGCGCTGGCATTGCCTGGTAAACAAGCCCAAGCGAAGCCGTTTTCAACGTATCTTCTCTATACGATTCAAAAAGGACATCACCATCAAACTCAATGCGCTGGTATTGCACACTGCCGCGCAGACTGGTTTTACCAGATAGCATAGTATCACTACCAAACTTGATACCTTTATTTAAGGTGAAGGTTGAGGTCACAAAAGACTGGGCATTGATTTCACGCCAGGCACTCATATTCAGTTTGGTTTTGCCTGTCAGAAGATGATTGATATTCATCCGGGCATTGAAACCGCTGAAATCCCGTTGGGTAAACTCCTTATGGGTACGCTGAACCAAACCACCCAGAAATTGCAAACCTGTCTTGCCAGTGACCTGCCACTCGGTATTGAGCTTGTATTCATTCTGCTCATAGCTGTTATCCACCAGCATACCCGCAATATTCTGCAACACAGGCCTATCGCCATTGACATGGCGATAAACCAGGCCTATATGACCTCGGTGCGGCGTCACATAATCCACCTGGAATTCCTGAGCGGTCTCAATCAGATTACCGATAGACTGTCCCAGACCATCGTATTTTGTTTCGTAGCGCCCAATACCCACTCGCGCGCGCCATCGTGGGTGAAAGCTGTAAATCGCATCAAATACTCGCCTGTCATTGGTACGCAGATTAAGTGTGGTACCACGGAACTCAGCGAATGGCACCATAGCCTCTTTGTGTCCCAGATCAATCTTGCCTTTCCAGCGGTTGCCGACCACCCAATCCCAGCGCGCATTCAAATCCTTACCGGTATTGTTGAAGTCCGAGTTTCGATCAAACTTTGTTTCATTCACTCCAATATCAACGAACACCTTCTGTCGACTGATGGTTTTATCCAGAATAATCCCGGCCCCAACCATCCACATGCGGTCAGATGAGTCAGCCCCCTTGTCATACATACGCCGCAGGTTATCATCATACGAATATGTAGCATTGACGTAAGGACGCACGACATCGCCTTCCAATGCTTGGACCTCCAGAGAAAACCTGAGCAACCCCAGGCTCAACAAAGCAATCCAAACAGTTTTTTTCGAATCAAAAAGAGGTAAACGCAAAGAAGTACATTCCCCAATGTGTTACCAGTAATACCAGTTACCGGTATAGATAATCCAAACTCCCAATACACCGTTGGTCACCGTATGAGCGATGATCGGCATCCATATTTTTCCGCTACGGATATAAAGCAAGCCATAT
>VFQQ010001370.1_pt1 | contig 34593 bp, 39 predicted proteins | sample 3512341 | NCBI WGS metagenome assembly VFQQ01 (sample SAMN10412373, study PRJNA504923) | tailings metagenome | isolation source: Relicate 2 Philex TSF1 revegetated site | place: Philippines: Tuba, Benguet | collected 2017-08-29 | reverse complement strand
TGTTTGCGTAGGCAAAATTTTACGGGACCGATCATTGCTTTTTCTGGATTCGACGGCGCGAATGGGCAACCTTCCTTGTCATCCGCAATGGAGGCGGGCGCAAATGTTACCCTTGTCAAGCCATTTCCCTTCGCTGAATTAGCCGACTGCATCAGATCGGTTACCAAGCCTAAACCGCATTGACTGTTAGTTGACGCCGAAATGAGTACCCGCATCGGGGCCGATTAGTGACTCCTCTTTGATGGATGTCGGGGTGGGTCTCTGCAGGGCACTGGAGGACCCGCTCCGGAGCGCAGCGCCGAGCGTCGCAGGGAGCGGAGGGGGTAGGGGTGCTCAGGTGCGTCTCCTAAAGCGCCAACTCTCGTTGCAGGTCTCGACGATGTCGCAGTGGTCGCTCAGGCGATCGAGCAGCGCGGTTGCATCTTGGCGTCCTTGAGGACGGCGGGCCATTTACCGAAGTGTAAGCGTCCGGTGAGGACCGCCTTGCGGCGATAGTTGATGGCGTGCGGGATGCTGGCTTGGAACTGGAGCTAGCGGTAGCGCAAGATCGATGTCCTATCCTTCTGTCGAGATCCTCGGCCGCGTTTAGCGTCGTCGGCGTTTCAGCACGGAGCAGAAGCTGGCGGTGGTAGCTGAAGCGACGGCGCCCGGAGCCAGCATTTCGAATGTGGCGCGTCGGCACGGCTTGTTGCCGGCGCAGGTGTTCAAATGGCGGCGGCTCGCCGAGTTGGGCGTGATCGGGATCCCCGGCGCCTCGGAATTGCCGTCGTTCGTCTCTGTCGATGTTGTAGGCGCGGCGGTGCCCCAGCCGGATTTGCAGACCTCGAAGCCGCCGGCAGTGGTTGAGTCCTCGTCGTCGAACCGGCCGCGACCACGGCGGCCCGCTGGCCTGATCGAGATTGATGTTGGCAGCGGCCGGCGAGTTCGGGTCGGCGACCTGTCCGCCGGAACCTCGGCGAAGGCCGATGATCCCGATTCCGAGCGGCGTCCGGGTGTGGCTGGCTACCGGCCATACCGACATGCGCAAGGGCTTCAATGGCTTGGCGCTCCTGGTGCAGGAAAAGCTGAGGCACGACCCGCACAGCGGCCATCTCTTCGTCTTCCGCGGTCGCCGCGGCAGCCTGGTCAAGGTGCTTTGGCATGACGGCCAGGGAGCATGCCTGTTCGCCAAGCGGCTTGAGCGTGGCCGCTTCCTCTGGCCGTCGGTGGCGGACGGGAAGGTTAGCATCACCCCGGCCCAGCTTGTTATTCGGCGTGCAATTTTGACCCCGTGAGCGGGGGTATCGGCGTCCAATTTTGACCCCCTTGTGCTTGGTGCCAGCAGACTGCCTGTCCAGTTTGGAGGATGGGCGGTCGGGGGATGAAGGGTGTGGACACGATTGCGCGGATCCGGCGCGAGTTCTTCGTTCGGGGGAGGACGATCAAGGAGATCGTCCGGGACCTGCACGTCTCTCGGAACACGGTGCGCAAGGTGTTGCGCTCGGGCGCTACGTCGTTCAGCTACGAGCGTGAGGTCCAGCCGCTGCCCAAGCTCGGGGCATGGAAGGCGGACCTCGATCGGATACTGACGGCGAACGAGGGCCGGTCAGCCCGCGAGCGATTGACCCTGATCCGGATATTCGAGGAGCTGCGCGGCCTCGGCTACGAGGGCGGCTATGACGCGGTGCGCCGGTATGCCCGGGGCTGGCGCCGCGAGCGGACGGCGGTGACGGCGGCGGCCTATGTACCGCTGAGCTTCTCGCCGGGGGAAGCTTTCCAGTTCGACTGGAGCCATGAGGTGGTGCTGATCAACGGCACGACGGTGGTGGTGAAGGTCGCCCACGTCCGCCTCTGCCATTCCCGGATGCTGTTCGTGCGGACCTATCCACGCGAGACTCAGGAGATGGTGTTCGACGCTCATGACCGGGCCTTCGCCTTCTTCAAAGGGGCCTGCACGCGCGGCATCTACGACAACATGAGGACGGCGGTGGAGACGATCTTCGTCGGCAAGGATCGGGCCTACAACCGCCGCTTCCTGCAGATGTGCGGGCATTATCTGGTCGATCCCGTCGCCTGCACGCCGGCCTCGGGTTGGGAGAAGGGGCAGGTCGAGAACCAGGTCGGCCTGGTGCGAGAACGCTTCTTCACGCCCCGGCTGCGGGTGAAGAGCTACGAGGAGCTGAACGCCTGGCTGCTCGACCAGTGCATCGCCTACGCCAAGGCGCACCGCCATCCGGAGCACCGCGAGCAGACGATCTGGGAAGCCTTCGAGGCGGAGCGGCCGAGCTTCGTGCCCTATGCCGGCCGGTTCGACGGCTTCCATGCGGTGCCGGCCTCGGTCTCCAAGACCTGCCTGGTGCGCTTCGACAACAACAAGTACTCGGTCGTGGCGAGCGCGGTCGGGCGGCCGGTCGAGGTCAGGGCCTATGCCGATCGCATCGAGCTGCGCCAGGACGGGCGCATTGTCGGCGAGCATCCCCGCTGCTTCGGCCGCGAGCAGACCGTCTTCGATCCCTGGCACTACGTGCCGGTGCTGGCCCGCAAGCCCGGGGCGCTCAGGAACGGGGCGCCGTTCAAGGACTGGGTCCTGCCGGCCAGCCTGGAGCGGGTGCGCCGCAAGCTCGCCGGTGCTGCGGACGGCGACCGCCAGATGGTCGACATCCTCACCACGGTGCTGAGCGACGGATTGCCCGCGGTCGAGGCCGCCTGCGGCGAAGCACTCGCCAATGGCGTCCATTCCGCCGACGTCATCCTCAACATCCTCGCGCGGCGCCGCGAGCCGGCAACCCCGATCAGCATCCCGACCCCGCAGGCCTTGCGGCTCAGGCACGAGCCCAATGCCGACTGTGCCCGCTACGACCGCCTGAGGAGGGCCCTGTGATGGAGCGTTCCGAGATCCTGGAGACGATGGGCGAGTTGAAGCTCTACGGCATGAAGGCCGCCTACGACGAGATCATCACCACCGCCGTCAAGCGCCAGCACGAGCCCCAGCGCATCGTCGGCGATCTCCTCTCGGCCGAGATCGCCGAGAAGCAGGCCCGATCGGTCAAGTACCAGATCACCATCGCCAAGCTGCCGCTTGCCAAGGACGTCGACGACTTCGCCTTCGAGGACACTCCGGTCAACGAGACGCTGGTGCGCGACCTCGCCGGCGGCGACTTCCTCGCCCATCAGCGCAACGTCGTCCTTGTCGGTGGCACCGGGACCGGCAAGACCCATCTGGCCATCGCCATCGCCCGGGCCTGCATCCGCGACGGCGCGCGGGCGCTTCTTCAACGTCGTCGACCTTGTCAACAAGCTGGAGGCCGAGGGCCGCGCCGGACGCCAGGGCCGCATGGCCGACTATCTCTCCCGCAAGGACTTCATCATCCTCGACGAACTCGGATACCTGCCCTTCGCCCAGTCCGGCGGGCAGCTCCTCTTCCATCTGATCAGCCGGCTCTACGAGCAGACCTCCGTCATCGTCACCACCAACCTCGCCTTCGGCGAGTGGCCCTCCGTCTTCAACGACGCCAAGATGACCACCGCGCTGCTCGATCGCCTGACCCACCACTGCGACATCGTCGAGACCGGCAACGAGAGCTGGCGCTTCAAGAACCGCGCCTGAGCAAAACCCTCCCCCAGACCCCCTCCCCGGGCTCGACCCGGTGGGCCCACAGGTACCTCCCACCCCCTCCGCTCCGCGCAACGCTGAAGGCGCTACGCTACGGGGGCGGGGCCCTCCTGTGGACTACCGGGACGACCCCGACCGCCATCCAGGAGGGGTCATTATTCGACGCCGATCCGGGGTCATTTTTCAACGCCGATTGACACCCGGTGCGCTTGCCACCGCGCTCGATCCGCAGGTTGCCGAGCTTGGGACCTGACCGCACGCCGCGTCAGCTCCCGGCCGCCGTCGAATCAGGGAAGGCCTCTGCATAGAGGCGTTCAATGCGTTCCGTCTCGGCGTCGGTGATCTGCGCGCATTCGCTGGTGCGGACTCTGCTTCGACAAGCGCCCGCCGTTCTGGCTTAGGAAGGCGAAGAGCAGATCGATCGTGCCGCGTGGCATGTCGGTGAAGGCGGTGGCGCTCTCCAGGAACCTGTCGTAGCGGGCGAGGTATACCGCTTAGTTCGGCAGGTCTTCCTCGATCGTCTTGCGGACGCAGGCGTAGAGGAACTCGGCATGCGCCGTGGCGTCGAAGTAGCGGTAGAAATCCCCGGTGTCGTTCAGGCGCCTTATTATGCGGCCGACAATCACTGACAATCGGCATCCCTTGCCTAGTAGATCTGCACGACAAATAGCTTATCGATGACGGCACCGTTTTCTGCGAGAGGTAGTGCGAGGACCTCGTAGGTCCGAACGCGGTTGTCCACCGTGTAGTCTCGAAAGCCGTGCATGATGCCGCCCGACGCCAACGCAACGCTCCAGGCAGCGAAAATCCGATCCCGGTACTCTGGTTCTGGATGCTCCGACAGCCATTTGCCAGTCATATCGAACCCATCCCGCTGGACCAGCTTGGTTCCGTGGACCCTGTATCGGAAGCGCAGCGGAGCGCGGTGCACGTCCACTAGCACTATGCTGCCGAGGACGTATTTCACGTCGACTGGATTAATATCGCGTCGGGCAGGCAGCCGGTCCTTTTGCACCTTACTCTGCCAATAGGTAAGGACTCGACTTAACTCGTTGTGTCGAATCACATGGTCGAGTGACGCCATAGGGGGATATGTTGGAAGCGGAACCCAATGCGCGTCAATCACGGCGTTCCTCGCTTTGTACCCTTGACATCCTGCCACGGGTCCACGGCTTCCGCATATAGGCCTGCATGACAGCCCTTTTCAGCACTCCGCCGAGGTTCCAGAAGCCCGGCCGGTTTGAGGGTGCCCGCTCTTCTCCCTATAACCCGCGCCGGTCAGGGCCCCGATCTCCCTCCATTAGCCGCGCGGCGGCAAAGCCGATCATCTCCCGCAGCAGATCCGCATCCGGGTTCTTTCCACAAGCGCACGCAGGTTCACCATCGTATCGGTCATCGCGCGGCCCTCGGGTTCCGGGTTGGAGCTCGCAACCCGACCCTACCTAGGTTCGGCGATGACCACCGCAAACCCGCCCGCTCGCTACAGCGATAAGCGGCGAGAGCGCGGGCAGGCGGCTTCGCTACCCCCAGCTATACGATCGCCGGAGACACGGCCCAAACACCACTCGCGCGGTTCCCATCACTTGCCAGATCTATCGGAGTTGATTGTCTGTCGCCGGCGGAGTCCGGCAAGTACCGAGAGAGCGGGCAAGAAAAGAGCAAGTACGCCCGGCTCCGCTATGGGCTGAACCGGGCGGTTGCAGGAAAATGCAGTGCCCGTTCCGTCGATGCATCCCACCCCCGTCAGACTGCGAAGCACGATGTCAGACAGACCATCCTCCTCCAGGATCAAGTAGGCTCCCAAAGTGGCTGATCGGGTGCCAGCGGCAGTCGGAGCGAACACGAGGTCAAATTCGCAAAGAGTGGGGGCCGGTGCACAGGTCGGTGCACCGAAGCTATAGTCGGTGCTATGCAGACCAACGATAAACAATTCCAAGCCGACCAGCATTTCTCCTCCGGCCAAAGAATAGGAAGCCACAATATGGCGTGATGTCGACTCTCCCACCTCGACCTGTCCGAACGCAATCTCAGTGCCAGAGATGTTGAGCACCGCCGCGGAGGAAGGAACTGAAAAAAAAGAAACCGCAGCAAGTGATGCATAACTCATTGATCGCACTTTCAGCTTGTGAATAATGCGGCCAATGCATATCAATATGGCATCCATTAGCTTCTCCTCCCTAGCTCCCGGACCCATAGTCGGGCGGGTGAAGTATCTTGCAAATAGTATTCCAAAGCATCGTCGCTTTGATTTCAAACACTTATGGCACCCCAGTAGACTTCCGGCGCTTCTCTGTAAAAAAATCTGACTTCCCATGGCTCGCGATGAGCCTCTTGCGGCTCGACTGAACACATGCCGACTGGCGCTGTCGGTCGAAGCACGACCATCCAAGTCCGCGACAGATTCGGGCTATATGCGGGGGAGACAATGATTGAGCGAACCGAATTCGGCCCGGGCTATTGGGCTCGGGTTCTGTACTTTCTGACTGGCTCGCTGGCTACGGGGCTTGCCGTCATGCTGGCTAAGTTTCCTTGGGAAGCGATCGGCGAGCTGTACGAGGAGGCGATAACCATCGCAGCCGTATTGGTCTTCAGTTCGGTATGCGCGGGGGCGGCCGCGAGAACCCTCTCGAGACGCCACAAGAAGCGGGAGCAAGCCAAACGGGATGCCCGCGCTGCCGGCATAATGAAGGGCCTGCGGGAGGAGACAGTCCCGGATTTCGCCCTCTACCTGCGGGCTTTCGAGACTACGGCCAAAATGCCCTACGAGGCGGAGAACTTCGGCCCCGCCCTCGATGGCCGTGTGGGAGAAGATGCAGAACTGGACTTTGAGACGGCAATCGCCGAAGCGGTTGAGTCGGCCGCGCCTCTGGTCGCCTTGGGCCAGCCAGGCGAGCATATTGGAGCGGGCCGCATTCTGACGACCGACGACCAGTGGCAAGCGGATCTCGCGCTGCTCGCCGGAAAAGCCCTGGTTCTGTTCATGCTGCCTTCCCTGCGCCCGGGGACCCTATGGGAGATCGATCGTGTAATTGCTGAGAGATGGTTGGAAAAAACGATATGGCTCCAGCCTCCGATGCGCCGAGGATGGCTCCGGAAACTTGGTGGGGACGAACTCGATTGGGCAGCCGTTTGGAACCCGATCGCGGCCCACATGCGAGCGCGAGGCATCGAGTTTCCGGACTATGATCCGAAAGGATGCATATTCACGATCGACAGTGGGAAGCGCCTCAAATGTTTGACCGGGCTCGACGGTTCGACGTCGGATCTGGGGCGGCCGATAGACAAGCATCTGACGGCGATGTCTAAGTAAGTGCGACCTCGGCCCACACCGGCCAACTGTAGGCCGGATGGCTTAGAGGTGAGACGAACCGTTCATATTCCTGCGCCAGTATCGGCTTGTTCCTGATAGCACGGGAGACGCTAGCCAAGCCCCGCCGTCGTACTCTCGCTCCACACATTGCCCGTGACGGCGGGGCTTCATGGCAGTTGCAGGCTGAGCCTTGGCGGGATCGACCTCGGACTCTGACTTTAGCGCGATCTGAGGCATACACTTTGGCGAAGGTACTTCTGGTCGACGATGATACCGTGCTGCGGACTACTGTCGCGCGATTTCTCGAACGGCTCGGTCATCAAGTCCTGCAGGTCTCGAACGGCGCAGAGGGCCTTGCCGCGCTGAGGGAGGCAGGAAATCTGGACATGGTTGTCACGGATTTGGACATGCCGGTCATGGACGGGGAGGAGTTCGTCCATCGCCTGCGTTTGGCAGGATACGGCCAGCCGGTCGCCGTCCTTTCAGGTGGCGGTTTCGAAGACGGCGGCCCGACTTTCCGCGGTGCCATGGAGCGGGGCGCGACAACCTATCTCAGCAAGCCCTGCACCCTGAAGCGGATTGCTGAAGTGGTGGACCACCTCCAACACTCTCGCCACACAGCGTACCACAACGGATGGCTGACGTCGGGCGCACCGCCCGTTACCCGGAGAAAATAGATCCAACCTTGAGGCAGCGTTCGGCGGGGCGGTCATTCCATGGAACCGCCGGCGGGACTTTAGCGGGCGCAGGCGCTACATGCTTCAGTGCATGTGCCGCATTACGATCCTGCGATCGATATCGCAAGTAAGCCGATCACCGCGCCCACCACGATACCGAGCAGGGCTCCCGTGAACAGCGAGGGTTCTTGACGACGACTCATGAGGAGGCCTTCCGGGCCAATGCGACCGGCGAACCGTACCGCCCGATACCTGTCTCATGAAGCGAAGGCGTGATCAGACCTATGCCTATTGCCATATCTCGGAGCCGCTCGGAGGCGAGTCGGGCAGTGCTGATCGGTGCCGGCGTGGCCGGAGAAGCTGTGCGCGCGTCGTGCCAGAAACCTGTGGGACGACATCCGGTGCACACGGCTTAGCGGTACCTGCCAAGCTAACAAGAAGGTTCTGTGCGAGTGAGCTTGGTACGGCTGGAAGGGTGTCTTCCAGCCGTAGCGAGGCAGGTTTAGCTGTCAGGCCGGTCGTTTAGCCCGATTTCATGCCTTCATCCGGTGTCCATAATGCTTCTCTGGCGCCTATCGGACCTACTCCTCCCCGGGCTCATCCCGACGGCGCGGCGACGAGCTTGTGCAGCCGCACCAGGTTGTAGGCGGCAAGGCCGAGGGTGAAGACGAAGTCGGCCCGGGGCAGGCCGCGAACCCTTCACCTGGGCCAGGCCCGCCATCTTCTTGGCCCTGCTGAAGCTCTTCCTCGATCCGTTTGCGGAGGCGCAAGGAGACGCTTAGCCCGCGTGACAGGTGTTGCGCACGTCGATGCGCGAGCCGCGCGTACCCGTGATGTTCTGGGTCACATGCGGCGTGACGTTCTCCTCCCGCACTTCATAACGAAGTCGGCCGTGCCTTAGGCCCCTTCCACCCCCACCGTAGCGCGCCGCCCGTAGGTCCCGGCCTTCAGGAGCTCGACCGCCTTCAGCGGCTAGGCGTCCCCCCTTGCTGGCGTCGCCCCACCGCGCCGACCATCAGCGCGCTGCGGTTCTCCATCAGCGCACGGTCCTTGGAGCACAGCATCGCTGGCTGCCGTCGTCCTTGCGGTACGGCCGCGCGTCCCGTTCGGTCGTGCTGGCATAGGTCTCGTTCAAGCGCTTCTACCCTTGAAGTTCCGCTCCTAGTGCGGCCCGGTGCCGGCTGCTCGTCTTCACCGTCCTCGCGCCTGAAGCTCTATGAGCCCGACCGGGCAACGAGCAGCGTGCCGTCCACGAGAAGAGCTCGCCCGACGGCAGCCGCTTCACATCTGCCAAGGACAGCAGCTCGGCCAGGAAGCGCTGCGCTACATTCTCCGCCAGCAGCCGGTCGCGGTTTGGCGAACACGCTCGTGTCCCGTACCGGATCTTCCAACTCCAGGTCCACGATCCAGCGGAACAGGCGGCCGCATTCCAGCCGCTCCATCAGTTGACGTTCGCACGGCCCCGAGTAGAAGGATTGCAGCTAGGCGCCCGCGGCAGTCGCTCCGGCGCGATCCCCCTGACGTCCCAGCCAGTTAAGCCACCCGAAATCTTATTACAATCGGCGGCCGGTGGTTCACAAGGAGCGCACCGCCCGCAACTGATGATAGGCGTGAACTCTCGATTCGAGATTTACATATGAGAACAGCTGCCTGCTCGTCCGATCCTCGTCTCGTGTCGGATAGCGCATCCACTGCATGAGCCGTCTAAGTCACGAATCGCACTTATACTCCACGCGCAAGGACGCAGTTTTCATCAGCTTGCTAGGTGTCGGTGGGCGGACCAATCAGGACAACCAGCGCGACCCAGACAGGTCGCGTCAGCTTCCGGTGGCCGCGTCTGACGGTGATCAGTTCTTCTTGCCCCCTTTTTCACGGGCGGCGTTCAGTTCCTGAACCCCGCCGGAGCGGTCGGCGCCGGTAACTGCGCCCCCTTTGTTGGCTCGTTCGTTCTCGCGCGACTGACCGGTCGCCTTTGCGCATTCCGATCGCTTGGCATTGTCCGGCTTGGCGCAGTCGAGGGCCTTAGCACCTTGCTGCGCTAGCGCCGGACAGCTCGCCGAAAGAAGCAGCGCTACGGCACCCGCGATGGCGACATTCAACCGCATCTTCATAGCGTCTCTCCCAGTTATGTGAGGTAATACTAAGCAGCTGGGAACCCTTCCAAAAGCGAAAGCGTCCGACTGGCCTGAACCGCCCCGGGTTTGCCGGAGGAATAGGTTTGAGTCAGGCGGCGAGCCGCATCTTGGTCAAGCCCTCGCGCTGGTTCTCGCTGGAATAGCGCGCATAGATCGCCGCGCGCCTGCCGTCCGTCCTGCCTGCCCTGTCTCTGTCCTTCGGCACGGGTCCGTCTCCACCTCCGGGGGCTGGAGACGCAAGACCGCGGTCGAGGAAGGGTCCCACATCCCCGAGCCCGATTGCTCAAGGGTGGCTTCGACCCTCCATGGTGCCTGCCGGGGCAGAGGATAACGCGGAGTCGTGGTGGATTGAAGGGATGTCCGCCGGCCCGAAGCCCTTCACCCGGCCCTGGCCCGCCCGATCAGGGTGATGCCTGCGGCGGCATCGGCGCCGAGGACCTCGGCGAGGGCGAGGTATTCCACGACATCGAGACGCCGCTCGCCGGTCTCGATCTTGGCGATGACCGACTGTGCCCAGCCCAGCCTGCCGGCGAGCTCGGTCTGGGTCACCCCGGCCTGCTCGCGCCAGGCGACGACGAGCGCGACGAGCTTCCGGTGCCGCGGCGTGCGCAGCGTCTTCGGCATCGGCGGCCCTTCCGCGTTGCTTGGCCGCCGTCTCAGCTATCGGCTTTGATCCGTTATTCGAAAATGGAATAAAATCAGGTCGCTCGGACAGGCTGGGTGCGGGGATAGGGATGAGCGAGAGGGCGCTGCAACGCCTGATGGGGGACCTGGGGCCGATCGGCCAGATCGAGGCGGCTCTTCGCCGGTTCAACCCCTTCAGGGTGATCGGCCGGGTGCGCGACGAAGCCATGCATTCGGGCGTGCTCGCCTTCCTGCTGGACCCTAGCGGTCGCCACGGATTGGGCGATCGCTTCCTCAAGTCGTTCCTGGACGCCATCGGCCGGCAGGACCTGGCCGGACGCGACTACCGGGCCGCCAGGATCCGCCGGGAAGACCAGGGCATCGACATCCTGCTGACGGACCCTGCGGCGGGGCTTGCCCTGGTTCTGGAGAACAAGATCGACGCGCCCGAGACCACAGACCAGCTCCGCCGCTACCGGAGCCACATCGAGGCCCGCTGCGCCGACATCCCCGACCGGGTCTATCTGCTGCTGAGCCCCTCCGGACGGCCGCCCTCCTGTCCGGGATATTCGGCAGTGTCGTACGCCGAGGTGCTGCGGGCCCTCGCCGACCTCCGCGCAGGCACCGAGCCCGGCGAGGTTGCGAGCTTCATCGACCAATACGAGCGGCTTCTGTCGGAGGAGATCGTGGAGGAGAGCACCCTGCACCAGCGCGCCCGCGCCTTCTATCTGGAGCACCGCGAGGCCCTGGACTTCATCCTGTCGGTCCGGCCGACCACGGCCGAAAAGATCCTGGACGCCATCGAGGCCGAGATCCGCAGCCGCGAACAGGTCCCTCTGCTGCAGCGGGACCGCAATACGGTCGCCTGGGTCCCGGCCGCCTGGGCCGGTACGGCCGTGCTGCGTGACCTGACCCCGCCGGGGCGCCTTCTGCCGCCGCTGCAGGTCCTGGTCTTCGCCGACAGCTCGGTCACGCTGTCGGTCTGTCTGAAAGGGGCGCGAGGGCGCCGCGCCGGCCTGGTGGCGGCGATGCTGCGCCCCGACGCTGTGCTTGCGACGACACCGGCGGAGGCGGAGAAGGACTGGATCTACTGCCAGCGGCAGGAGGTCCTGGCGGCGCGCGACCTCGGCATGCTCACCGCCGACGAAGCCGCCCGCGTCGCCGTCGAGGGCTTGCGGGCCTATGAAGCCGCCCTGGTGGGGAAGGCGGCGGTCTGGCTCGCCGGTATCCCGGCATGACCCGCCCCGGAAGGAAGAGCCGCCGGCGGGGCGGCGAACTCTTCATGATCGTGGACGGCAAGGCCGTCGACGCGCCGCTGCATGCCGAGTTCCTGGCGGGGAAGGAGGAACCGGATGCCGTCGAGATCGCCCAGGAACGCGCCATCGCCCGCCGGGCTGGCCTCAGCGAGGCCGATATCGACGAGCTCTATCCCTGGCCGGCGCGGTCGAAGGACTGATCACCCGGACCGGCCCATGAGGTTCCGCTGGGCCTGCAGCCGCTACGCCCGAGCGCGCTGCGCTAGGCCTGCTGGCTCTGCCACAGTGCCATCGCGTGCAGCAGGGCGACCCTGATGTTGATCCGGCGCTCGGCGCGCGACCCGTGTTGCGCCCCATAGGACACCTATGGCCAAGAGCAGTATGGCCAGGGGGGATGGTTCGTCGACTGGAACGAATGACCGGAGATCAATGGCCATATCGGAATATGTCGTTACTCCCGCCAGGGGATCCCCATTTCCTTCGATGCCGAAGGCGCGCAGGCCGATAGGGAGTTCCGAATAGGTGATGTAGATGTCGAAGACCTCCTGATGCACATTGCCACAAGTCCCTGTGTCGAAGACGCATGCGAGCGGCAAAGGCGCGAGATCGTCTTCCAGATAGGCGAGGGTCGCCGTCGAGGCAGCCAGCGGAGAAAACACAGGGTCGTATGCGAGGGCAACGATATTGAAGTCGGAGCCGACATCCACGCCAGTATTGACTGCGCCGGTCGTCGCGCCCGCCACCACGTCCGGTGTGAAGGCGATGATATCGATACTGCTGCTTCCCCAGGCCGCGATCGCGAAAGACCTCGTCGAGGCATCCCCACCCTTCTGCGCTCCGGTTTCCCCAGCGCCAATAGACAGTCTCATACCGATCTGCCACTGGGAGCCGTTGGCCGTTACGCCAAGAAGTTCCAGACTTGAAAGATGCCCCGCCCAGCTCGGCGGGCCTGCCGTCAGGGCCGCCAGGATCAACGCCACTCCCCACTTTCTAGAAGTCGACATGTGCATCCCCCAGGTGCTCGCAGGTCAGTCTAGGGGGCAGGCAATCTTTATTCCAATGCATGGAAATCATTGATGCTGCTGCGTCATTTTTCTGCGAGTGTTTGGCTGGCAGGAAAATTGTCAATTCCACTGACTCGAGGCAGTAGCATTCGATTCTCCGTTTGATTGGCAAATCTTTTCTGCCGTGTCGTAGAAATGGCGGTGTCCTGCCTGATGGTCCGGGCCGGCCTCGGCGAGGCCGACATCGACGAACTCTTCCCATGGCCGGCGCGGCCGGTGAAGGACTGATCACCCCGACCGGCCCATGAGCTTCCGCTGGGCCTGCAGCCGCTGCCAGAGGCTGAGCACGAGCGGCCACGCCTCGAGCGGATCGAGGCCGCGGCGCCCGTAATGGCGAAGCAGCGCGAACTGGGCCCGGAGCTTGACGATGTGGTCCCCGCTCCATGTGACCGCGGGCCAGCCATAGCCGCTGTCGAGGAACGAGGTCACAAAGGTGAACCCGTCCAGGGCACGCCGCTTGCCGAAGAGCTCCCGCAGGACATCGGCCACGGCCTCGTCGCGGGAGAGGAGATCCAGCAGCAGCCGGCCCTCGCGGGAATGGTGGTCGAGCGCCTGCCCCGGCAGGAGGCAGCCTGGCAGGTCGATCAGCGCGTGACCGCTGGCGAGCCCTCCGGCCTGATAGAGCGGCCGGCCCCGGACGATCCGGGCGGTGTCGATGCGGGGCAGGAGAGAAAGACCTTCGCCGAGGTTGACCGAACTGTGCAGGCCCTCGCCGGCCTCGGCCGCCAGCAGCCAGGCGAGGCCCATGAGGCCGACGGCGGGGTGGCGGATCTTCTGCGCCGCGAGCCGGATCGATTCGACCACCAGCGCCGGCACGCCCGCGTCCGAGTAGACCTGCCGGAGGAGCGCGAAATGCCCCCGGCGGGCGGGGAAGCCGTCCGCCTCCGACTGCGTCGTCCCGGCGAGGGCGATCGCCGCCGCCGCGCGAACCACCCAGGGCTCGCCGCTCGCGACGATCCGGCCCAGTTCCTTGTCCGGGAGCGCGACCGTCTCGGTACGCAGTGTCTCCAGATGCGGGTCCACCATCAGCGCCACCGCGAGGTCGTCGGCGGTACGGCAATGGCCCGCGGAGGCCATGCGGGTCACCGCGACGTCGAGCAGGTGATGCTCGCCGAAGCGGGCCAGGGGCTGGCGATGCCGGTGCAGCCGGAAAACCTCCACCACCGCGTCCGGCGCCGCCGGCCCCACCGCCTGGACGGCAAAGGACAGGATGGTGCCCCAGATGCCCCGGGCGCCGAGCGCCAGCAGGTGGGAGAGGATCCGCCGGCTCCGCTCCACCTCGCCGCAGCGCATGGCGTGGTGCAGGCCGCGCAGCCAGACCTCGTCGCTTCGCGCCCAGAGGGGGAGGCGCTCCAGCAGTTCCGGCCGAGCCGGGTCCGGATGGGCCGAAAGAACAGAGACGAGGTCGTCAACTTCTTTACTCATCGCAGGAAGTCCTTTGAGTAATGTTCCTGCGATCGAGCGTAGTTATTATCAGGTCATCGGCAATGTAAAAGCCTCTGAGTATCTAAATATTATTGAGTTCATTCAGCGGGTTGTCGTCCGCCAGCAGATGGGAATTAAAGGCGCGCGCGGCGCTGGTGGACCCCGCAAGGTTGTAGTAGCGCTCAGACGTCGTCGAGACACCGTGGTCGAGGACGCTCTGAATGATCCCGACGCATTCGGGGGATTGCAGGGCGATGCTGGTCGCGGCGCAGTGACGGAACCGGTGCATGGAAATCCGCTTGCCCAACCGCTCCTCGGTCACGGTGGCGAGAATGACGCTCATGTCGATGCCAGTCAGGGGCGCGCCCAGCCTGGAGATCCAGAGGGCGTTGCCGGGTGGCGGCCGGCCCGGCTTCCAGCGCGACAGCAGGCCGGGGCGGTAGTGCTCGACATAGCGATCGACGTAGGGGGTGAGCGCGGTGGCGACGCGGCGGCGGTGCGGCCGGCCTGTCTTGGTCATGCTTCCCGCAAGATCGATCAGCCAGCCTTCCTCGTCGCGCCGGAAGCTGGTTCCGATCTCGAGCGCGGCGAAGGAGCGGGCGCGGAGCGGGTCAGAGCAGAGAAGCAGGATGATCACGCCGGTCCGGTAGGTGAGGGCCTGCCCTCTGGGCGGCAGGCCTGCGGCTTCGTCGCATAGCTGCAGGCCGAGGTGCATCAGGTCGCCGATGGCCACGACATCGGCCGCCGACTTCGAGGAGGACCACATCCGGGCCAGCCGGTCGGCCAGGGTCTTCAACCAGCGCCACTCCAGGGCCGGCGCCATGCTGCGCGCGGCGTCGTATATCCCACGGAGGTCGGTATAGATCGTGATCGGGGCGACGGACGCGGCGCGCTCCTGGATGAAGGCCGCGATGAGATCGGGCGCCAGGATCTCCGGCCAGGACTCCGGCTCAACGGGCACTCTGCGAGCGGACAGGAAGGCCAGGTAGGTGCCCAATCCGCGCGCCGCGATCTTCTGCGTGGCGGGCCGCCAGCGCGAGGCGATGCCTCCATCGGGGAGCAGGACGGAGGAGGCCGGCGTGCGGGCCTTCCGCCAAGCCGACTGGAGCCATTCTGGCCAGGCTTCGGGGGGAAGCGCGACACGATGGGGGCGAGCCATGGCTATGCCTTCTCCTCGGCGGTATCGCCGCCCAGCCCAAGGACATGCTCATGAAATCGCTTGATCCCGGATTCGGAGGCGAAGCGCGCGTAGAACTCGACCGTGGTGGCGATGCTCTTGTGGCCGAGAAGCCGGCGGACGGTCTCGTAGTCGCCCGGGTACCTGTCAAGATGCGCCTTGGCGGCGAGATGCCGGAAAAGATGCACGTTCACATCCAAGCCGGTCTCCGTGAGAATCACCTTCTTCACCGCCTTGGCCAGCTTGCCGGTCGTCATCGGCTTGTCGCCGGCCCCGGGGAACAGATACCCGGTCTGAGCCTTGCAGAGCCGCGGCCGGTACTGGGTCACGAAAATGTCCAGCAGATGGGCGACGGGTGCCGGGATCTCGGCCTGGTAGGGCAGCGCGTTCTTGATCTCGGCGTCCGCGATGTGAAGGGACATGATCTCGGCGCCCGGCGCACCGGACTTCAGGATGTGCCGCTTCAGGTGGAGGGTGGCGATATTGTGGATCCGCAAGGGTACCGTCAGGAGCAGGGCGATCGCGGTGGCAAGTTCGACGAGCTTCGCCGCCCGGAACTCGGGCGTGCCCGGCCGCTTGGCCTTCTTCACCAGCGCAGCGGGAAGAGCGTGCAGCTTCCTCATTGCCTCGGGGTCGCGGAACTGCTCGAGCTTGACGGTGTTCTTCTCCGCCCAGCCGGGTCGGCCGGCGGCATCGGAGATGCGCCGCTGCAGCACAGCGACCTCATCCAGGTTGGGCGGCGGCGGATCGAGGCGCCGGGCCATCGCATGCAGCGTGTGGATATAGGTCAGGGCCATCTTGTTGGGCTTGTCGCTGGTGACGTGGCGCTGGAGGACGGCGACGATCCGGGGCGTCGGCAGAAGGTCTCGCACCGACTTGATATCGCCGGCCGGGATCTTGCCGTCGGTCACGACCAGGCTCGCGAAGCGGAGAAGGATCGTGCGTGCCTGACCGGCGGAACCCTCTCGCAAAGGGACGTCTCGCTTGGTGAGCCGCCGCTTGCCAGACTCCTTAAGCGCGGCCGTCAGGGAGGACACGTCGAGAAGGGCGGCCTTGGCGGAGCGGGAGGCGAGGTAGGCCTCGACGCTCTCCCTGAAACTATCCGGGAATGCCTCCCATCCGAGATGCTGCCGCTGGCTCCGGCTGACCTGGGTGACCGGGCGCTGCGGCCACCCGGGAATGTTCGTCACCGCCTCATTCCATATCCTGCGGGCGTTCCGGGCGAGCTTGTCGGCATCGCGCACCACGCGCCGGGAATTGAAAGCGTCGAGCAGCCGGTCCATCACCGCGTCATCGACGCCGTCGGGCTCGATGCCATCGGCGGAGCACATCTGGGCGAGCGTGGTGAGAGCGAGCCTGATCCTGGGCGGGACCTCGGACAGCAGCGCCGCCCAGGCCTCCGTCATGGGCGCTCCCTTCTTGAGGCGCCGGCTGAACTGGTGGCCGATCTCGAGGGCGCAGCGGAGAGAGGAAAGGATGTTGGACCAGCGCGCCTTCGAAATGCCGGCCCGGGCCGGATTGGCCTTGTCGATGAGGCGCGAGACGTCGGCGGGCATCGCCCTGATCTCTGCCGGCTGCAGATCGACCGCGTCGCAGAATCGCTTGATCGCCGAGCGCAGCTCGTTGCGCTTCTGAACCGGCATGTCGTCCATGCGACCGATGCGGTCCCTCAGATCGGCCAGCGTCGGGGGCGCCCAGCTCTCCGGCGAGGCAGTGCCGCTGCCGCCGGAATCGGTTGAAGTCTCCATAAAAGCGTCGAAGTGTGAAGTCATTTGATGCTCCTTTCTGACTTCGGATGAACTAGAGGGACATGGTGGGTCATAAGTCGAAAATGGTGAATTGGTGTGGATTGGTATTTATTGAATAAGAGCCCGGGTGTATTCACTATTCGAATCGGCCCCTACAAATCGAGCAAGTCGGACAGGCCTCCGGACTTTGCCGTCTTGGCGGTAATTCCATGTTTCTTCTCGAAGTCTTCGATTGCCGAGATCGGGATGCGCACGTAGCGCTCGCCGTACCGGATGCAGCCGATAGCGCCGTCGTCGATCCAGCGCTGGAGGGTCCGTTTGCTGATGCCGAGCCGCACGGCGGCTTCGCCCAGCCTGAGCGCCGGGGTCGTGCTGTGGGGGGAGGTGTCGGGGGCCATCACCGATGCTCCCGGATTTGGCCGCCCGACGGGGCTTCCTTGGCCGTGCTCTCGATCATGGTCCGGGAGGCTTTGGACTGCATCGGGCAGCTATCGCCGGCACTGGCACCCGAGCCCTCGCCGCTCCGCCACGCGGCCGATCGTCCCATTAGGCGGGCCAGCGCGATCAGACGAGGATCGGCTGCCGCGTCATGAGAGGAGAGGGAGGGAGCAGTGCGACTCGGGGCGGCCATGGCCCCAGATATCTATGGGGCTCATGTCGCACCCGGTCAGCGCCCCCAAAAAAAATGGGGACCAGAGGTCATCGGTCTTGGGGAGGGGGTTTTTTTGCTCGGCAACGGATCCGACTGACTGCCGTGCGACATGGGTCGCTTAAACCTTGTTGATAGGTAGCAAATCGACACGGCCCTCCTTCCATGCCCATCGCACTCCTTCACGCTGACGCTTCGCAACTCCACCCGGTCGCTCTCAGCGACACTCTCGCCAGCCTTGCCGAGACGGGTCCTCCCGGTTCTCTCGACGATGAGGATGCAGGGTCAGCCGGAGCCGCCGGAGCGGCGACGGCCTACTTGGCCGCAGGCGAAAATGGACATTCGGCTTCGGATCCCATTCAGCGCGTGCTGAAGCAATACCGCGACCACATGAACATGCTTTCGTCCTTGAAGGACCGGGCTCTTGGTGGTCTCGAGGAGGGCTACTCCGGTCGGCCCGAGCGGCGTGGCCATTACGAGCGCATGGTCGCGGCTATGGATGCTTGCGCGAGAGACCTGAAGGTCGAGGTCAGGGGCGGCCCTACGGGGGTATTGTATGTTGCCGTGGTCTCGGCCCGATTCTGTGGCCGGCCCATCTGTCCGATCTGCCAGGATCGGAAAAGGAGGCGCGACGTCGCCAAGTACAGGCCCAAGGTCCTATGGGCGCTCGAGGACAAGGGCGTTCCCTTCCTGCTTACGGCCACGAGGCGGCCCATCCCCATCGATGCGCTGCGGGACGAAGTCAGCGCCATGCGACGTGCCATCACGAAGCTCCACCGCACCCGCCGCTTTCCGAAGGACACGCTGGTCCGATTGGAGATCGCTTGGCGGAAGCCCGCTGACGGTCACCGCGTTCTGACTCCGGAAGAGCGGCGCATCCTGCCCGCCATCGAGATGCCGGCGATCTCGCGCGGTCACGTTCTGCTCCACGCGCATTGGCTCGCTCTCATGCGCCCCTCCGAGGTGAAGGCGTTCCGCGACTTCGACTTCGCAGGTAGGTGGCAGCGCGCTCTCGGACTGGACTACGAGCCGATCGTCGAGGCGAAGCAGGTTCGCCGAAACGATGCCCTCGCGGTGCTGAACTACGTCGCCAAGCCCACCCCCCTGTCGCTCGAGCTGGACGAGATCTACGAGAGCGAGTTCCACCTGCAGGGGCTGCGCATGCGGGAACCCTACGGGATGTTCCGGCGCCCCGCCCCCTCGCCGGAACCCGAACCCCTCGAGCCCGGTCACACCTGCGTTCGCCGTGCGAGGCTGGCGTACGACGGCACTGGCTATGAGATCGAGGCGTAGGTCCGGGGTGATGGGCTGCCCCCTATCGTCGCGCACAGTCAGGTCGGATCGGCCAGCGACAGTTGAGGTCCGAGGCGGGGCACTTCCATCCGACACGATCTCGATTTTGTTTAACAAGCTCCTCCAGAAAAATGGGGAGATAAGCCCAACTGAAATGACCACATGGGGGGCATTGCACTCAAGTGCACGTTCTGAAGATCAGATGACAGAAGTGGCCGTCGCACTTGTAATTATATAGACTCCTTATCATGTATACTTATCCAGATCGTTTTGGATGATGCCGAGGAGCCGGATTCCAGGTGTGTCTCGGTCGGATCCTGTTGGTCCTCGCCACGGCCACCTTGGCGGGCTGCATGAACACGGTGACCGCACGGGTGGAGCGATTCGATCTGCTGCCGTCCCAGACCACCGGCAAGACGATCTACTTCTTTCCTTCGAAGGCGCAGGAAGGCAGCGCCGAGTTCGCCGCCTATGGCCGTTCCATCGCTTCGCGGCTCGCTCCGCTGGGCTTTCGGGAGGTCGGCGAACTCGCCGGAGCCGACTACGCCATCCTTCTAAACTACGGCATCTCCGGGTCGCGGACTGTCAGCGAGCAGATCCCGATCTACGGCCCGAAGGGCGGCGGGACCACCTTCCAGACCGGAAGCGTCACCGCCTATGGGACGGGAGGGTCGGCATACGGGACCTACAGCGGCACCACCTACACGGCCCCCACCTATGGCGTCATCGGCATGAGGCCGCGCACGACGACCCATCACGGCCGCTTCCTGGTCATGAAGATGGTCGATGTGAAGGCGTCCACATCCGAGAAGCTGGTGGCCGCCTATGAGGGGCAGGTGACCAGCGAGGGGGAGATCGGCAGCTTCGCCGCCCTCTCCGAATGCCTGTTTGATGCTTTGTTCAGCGATTTCCGCAAGAGCGGGGCGCCAACCTGACTCTGAAGGCGGACTGCGTGCGGGAATGAGGGCCGCAACGAGCCTACTCTTGCTGGCCCTGGCCCTTGGCTCCGTTCCGGCTCCGGCCCCTGCCCAGACGGGTGGCTGCTTCATCAAGGGCAATATCAGCGACAAGGGCGAGCGCATCTATCACGTGCCCGGCGGAGCATGTCTCCGACGTGGCCCGGGTAGGCACGACCGCGCCGATATTCAGTTCACCGGCTCGCCGGCCGACGGCGACAGCCGCTGCAGCTCGTCAGCGGCGCGCAACATGCGGTGCCACCTGGCGATCCCCTGTAGGTCTCTTTCCACCAGCGCCCGGGCCAGGTGCCGAAGGATGCTGGCCTTTGCTTCGGCGGGGCCGCGGTCCCGCACCAAAAGCAGGGCGCAGCGGTATATCTCGGCGTGATCGGTCACCATCCGCCCCCGAGCAAAAGAGCGCCCCGCCCTTTTAGGGCGGGGCGAGTAACGGAAACTGGCGCGAGGCCGGTGGGGGGACATCCGCGCCGCGCCAGAAACGTGCTACCGTCCACTTTGTTCCACGGTAAAAGAAAATTTACTCCGGCGTCTGGGAAACGAGCCTCCCGAGCTGGTCTGGGTCCGGCACAGCGCGCCGGCAGGGACCCTTGCCGAACCGCGGCGGGCTTTCAAGAACGCCTCCCCTATGCCGCGGTCGCCGATGCCGGATTGCCGAACCAAGGTGAGCCGGCGACCCAGATGGTCCGCTATGCCGTGCCCGCGGGGTGCGGGGATCGGCTCAGGGAGGAGGCCGAGCGCCTCTATGGCAAGCCCCCTGGTCCAGCCGCGCCGCAAAGGCGGTGAGCTCGGAGGCCGCGTCGCCGGCACGGCTGCCCGCAGCTACTGAGTTGGTGACGGTGTCACCGCCTCCGCAGCCGGCCGGTTGCTACCTGAAGCTCCGGTTCAGCGCCTCGGCGAGGCGCACCCCGGCCTTCTGCAGCTGCTGGCGTATGACCGGTGCGGCTTCGGCCCGGTAGCTGTCGGGCAGGATGATGGGCCGGTCCCGGGTATTGCGAGCCCGGCTGCGCGGATAGATGAAGTTCCGCGCGATCCTATGCGCGTCATTGGCCCAGCTTTCCACCGTGCCCACGCGCCAGGCGCGCAGGTCGGCCTCGGTGATGCGGGAGGCCAGTTCGGCGCTCAGGGAAGCCGCCGTCTCCCCCAGGGGTTCGACCAGGCCGGTGTCCCAGAGCGCATGCAGGTTGCTGGTCCGCCCTTCCAGCCGTACCCAAATGTCGTTTCCGCCGCGCGTGTCGTTGTCGCCGACATGGAGCGGCTGGTGCAGGTCACCGATCAGATGGATGGCGAACTTCAGCGCATCGACGCGAAGCGCCCTGGTCACCTGCCGGTCGGCCGCCACCCGGAGCTGGTCGGTGATCCGCGCCACCACGCAGTTCCCGGTCGGACAGTCGCGCCTGGCGTCGTAGGCCGTCGAGGTGATAGGGACGTTCACATAGTGCCAGCGTGCGGTCTCGCGCCGCTGTCCCCGCACCTCGTCGGCCCAGGTCGAGGCTTCTATGAAGGGTCCAGGCCCATCGCCTAGGAGTTCGGTGACCGCGCGCCGTGCCGCCGGCGAGAGGTGGCGATAGGCGATCGTGGCGGTCACCTCGTGTCCCTTCGGCCCCCAGGCCAGCGCTGGCACAGGCGTCGAAACCAGGAGCAGGGCGGCGAGAAGAGCCGGCAGGATGCGGAGAAGGATGCTCACGGGGGAGGGCGTCAGTGAATCCGCTCGCCGGCCTTGGAGCCAGGGCGTCGGATCTCTGCGATCGCCTTGCGGATCCGCCGCCAGACCGCGACACCGGCGAGGTCGCCCTTGGCCAGCATGGCATCCTCGTTCTGCCCGGCGCGGATGGTGGCATCCTCGCCATGGCGATCGATCAGCAGCTTGGCGCAGCGGAAAATCTCGAGATCGTCGACCAAGGTCGGCTCCATGGATGAAGGCCACCATAGGTAGTCCCGATCGGTCCCGGCAACCCGGTCACCTGCACGCTGTCTGCGTCCGGCCGCGGCACGGGCCGGAGCCTGGCCGGGCTTGATTGTAAGTTCATGATATGTTCTATATCGCCCGTCCTCTCCTCCGTCCAGCGAGGCCGGCCCCATGGACCTTGAAACCTTCGTCGCCGAGAGCCTCAGCGGCATCATCGCCGGACTGCGCAGGGCGCAATCGGAGCGAGGAGAGAGTGCAGCGCCCCCGGCGGGCGAGCGCCGTTCGCCGGGCGTCCTGAACCCGGCCCTAAACCGCACCCCGCCGGAGGCCACCCGCCTGCTCAGCCGGAACGGCGAGCCGGTCTACGAGGTGAGCTTCGACATCGCGGTGACGGTGTCGGAAGGTTCGAACCTGAACAGCGGGATCAAGGTCCTCGGCCTCGGCGTCGAGGGACGGATACAGGCAGCACAGAGCAGCGTCAGTCGGATCCAGTTCAAGGTGCCGGTCGAGTGGCCGCGGTGAGCGACATGACGAGCCCCGACCAGGCCGCCGCTCCGGCCTTCATCGGCTACTACCGGGTCAGCACGGCCGCGCAGGGCCGCTCGGGCTGGGGGATCCTGGCACAGCGACGCTCGGTCGCCGCCTTCGTCCTGGCGAGGCAGGGTCGGCTCCTGGCCGGCTACGAGGAGTGGGAAGGGGGACACAAGCCGCCCTCGGGGCGTCCGGCCCTGGCCGAGGCGATCGCGCATGCTAAGGCGGCGAAGGCCCGTCTCCTGGTGGCACGCATCGACCGCCTGGCCCGCTCGGTGCTAGTGATCGCCAACCTGCTGGAGAGCGGCGTCGACTTCGTCGCTGTCGACCTGCCGGAGGCCAACCGGTTCAACATCCATGTCCTGGCGGCGATGGCCGAGTACGAGCGCCGCCTGGCCGGGGCGCGCGTCCGCGATGCGCTGGCCGCCTACCAGGCGCGGGGCGGCAAGCTCGGCTTCGCCCGGCTGCCTGCGGCGCGGCGGGCTGAGGTGGCGGAGGTGGGACGGCGCATCCTCTCGGCGCGCTGCGAGGCCTTCGCCGAGGGCATGATGCCGCTCATCCGCGAGATGCAGGAGACCGGGCTCTCCGACATCGCCTCGATCACCCGGGCGCTCAACCGCCGGCGGATTCCGACCCTCTATGGCCGGGGGCCCTGGCGCGAGTGCGTCGTGACCGCCCTGGTCCGGCGGGCGGATCCGGCCTCGGCCCTGGTGCGGGAGGGCCGCCATCTGGAACAGGCCAGGGCGCAGCTGGCGGCGCTGCATGCCAGCACGGCCGCCCAGGCCGATGCCAGGGCGCTCGCGCTCATGCCGACCATCGATGCGATCCGGTCCGAAGGCGTGACGAGCTGGAAGGCCATGGCCCGGGCCCTGGAGGCCAGGGGCGTTCCGACCGCGCGCAACCGCCTCCGCTGGAGCGACAGCGCGCTCAAGAAGATGGTGCTGCGGGGCGAGCGGCTCCGTGGCTGAGCGAGCGGGTGAGGGGAGCCCGATCCGCTATGTCGGCTACTATCGGGTCAGCACCCGCCGGCAGGGCCATTCGGGGCTCGGCCTGGAGGGTCAGCGGATTGCCGTACTGGACTACCTCGCCCGCCGGCAGGGTGCTTCGATGCTGGCCGAGTTCACCGAGGTCGAGAGCGGCCGAAAGGACGAGCTCGACCGGCCCCAGCTGGCGGCCGCCATCGCGCTCTGCCGCAGGAAGAAGGCCCGGCTCATCGTGGCGCGCATCGACCGGCTCGGCCGCAACGTCGCGCTGATCGCCCGGCTGATGGAATCGAAGGTCGACTTCGTCGCCGCCGATCTGCCGATCGCCGACCGGATGACCATTCACATCATCGCCGCGGTCGCCGAATACGAGGCCGACCTCATCGCCGCGCGGCGGCGGGATGCGCTCGCCGGCGCGAGGGCAGGGGGCAAGGCGTTGGGCTTCGCCAGCATGACGCGCGAGAGGCGAGGCGAGATCTCCCGCCTCGGTGTCGAGGCAGTGACCCGGAAGCGTATGGAGCATGCTAGGCGCACCATGCCGCACATCCTGGAGCTGCGCCGTCGTGGGATCCGGAACTACGCCCCCGTCGCCAGGGCCTTGAACGCGGCCGGGGTGTCCACCTTCCGCCCGAATGCCCGATGGTGCCGCGATACGGTCCGCTCGGTCGTCCTGGCCATGGAACCCGGCTTCGAGGTGACGTGGCCGTCGATCGGGAAGACCCGGCAGCGGGAAATGCTGGGGCTTGCGATGGCGTCGGTCCGGGCCAGAGCCGATGCCCGCGCGATGGCTCTGGCGGCGGTAATCGCGGCGATCGAGGCGGAAGGGATCACCTCCAACCCAGGGATTGCTCGCGCCCTTACCCATCGAGGGATTGCGACACCCATGAACGCCGCGACCTGGAGCAACCTTACGGTCCGGAACCTGCGGGAGAGGATCCGGAAACTCGCCGCGTCGGCGAAGGAGAGCGTGGCGATGTCATCGGTAACCTGAGATCAGCAGAGGGATGCGGTCGACAATCCGCAGCGTGACCGACAATCGGCAGCCCTGTTGTGACCCGCGATTCCTGGGCGCTGCGGTTCTGCGTACCTCCGGCACCCCATGGCGGGCAATGGGACCCCGCCAAAGCGGCGCGAACCATGTTTCCAAACGCCCCGCGCGCGGAGCGGCCTCACGACCGCCCCGCCGCGCCGAACTAGCCGCGCCGCCGCAAGAGCCCCAGACCGAGAAGCCCGCCGCCCAGGAGGACCAGCGTCACCGGCTCCGGGATCGGCTGGCCATTGGCCGCTAGCGTCGCCGACCAGGTCGCCGTGATGTTGCTGTCGCAATCCACAACGCCATCGCTCACGTCGTTGGAACAGCTGCCGCTCGCCGTGAAGCTGCCGACGAACAGCGTGGGGTCGAATCCCGCGCCCGTGACGATGCCCTCCATTTGGAAGGTAAGGCTGTCCGTGCAGTTGTTGGCGATGCCGCAGGAGAGGGCGTTCCGTGTCACCGGGCCGACGGACAGCACGGTGAAGTCGAACTCGTTGAGCAGGATCAGGAAGGGCGTGAGCGTGATGTCGAAGTCCTGCGCCGTCGCCGTCGTGATCGCGGCGAAGGAGCCCACGCCGGTTCCCGGCCTGTACGCGTTGAGAGACTGGTCGAGATCGAAGAAGTTGAGCTGCGATACGATCGTTGTTGTGCCGGGCCCGGGCAGATTGTCCCAGGCGCCCCCGAAGCCGGCAGACCCGTTAATCGGCGCCGCTTGTGCCGAACCGAGAGAAGAGAGCAGTGCCAGGCCCCCGCCTGCCACCGCCGCTGCGATCCGATTGATCCGCATTTGGAACCTCCATCACTGGAAGCTCCTCCCGACTTGGTTAAAGCAGGAATCAGGCCACCGGAGAATTCGCCATCGCGCCAGAGACATAGGCCGTGGCTGTTCACAAGGTTATGGAGAACTGTAAAGAACGCTGACACGGAATGGACGCGGCGCAGTACCGAGGGCCCCGGGGCGGCATTGGCGGTCGACGGGAACAGGCATGCCTTTGACCTGTTGCGAAGAAGGCGCGGAGGCGTGAGATGCGTAGGATCCGAGAGCGGATGAAGCCGATATCCAACGGCGCCGGCGTGGCTCCCGATCAGCCACGATACTCGCCGCCTGTCTGCTTCCGGTGCCGTCTCCGGTTCCGGTTATGAGCGGCTCGGATTGGCGCGATTTCCCCAAGCCCAAGCGCGGGTTCGCGGCGATGGCTCCTGATCGTCACCGGGCGGTATCGTCACGCGGAGGCAAGGCCGTCAGTAAGGAAAAGCGCACGTTTCACGATCCACAGCGTGCGGCGGCGGCCGGGCGGAAGGGGCGGGCGCTGCAGGCCGAAAAAAAGCGCGCGGGTCTCTCCCCACCCAGCAGTTCGGACCCTAAGCATCCGGCCGATCAGTAAGCAGTGACGTGCGCGTCAGGAGGGCCTGATGGTCCCGATCGATGCGGGCGATGAGACGGGTCCCGCACCAGACTTCTATGGCGCCATAGTCCCGGAAGCGCGAGGTCGCTTCCTCTATGGCCTCCCGGTGATTGGGCGCAACCGCCGCTCCATTCTCTGATCGGTTGTCAGGCCCGCCCACCGCGAAGATCGTATAGCGCTCCATGGGTGGCTCCATGCCAGCCCCCGCCGGAACGAACGATACCACTGCAATGTCGCGCCCGGCGAGTCGATCGCGCGGCGGCCTGCACAAATGATAGTGAGGGTCCGGCCTCGTTGGTCGGGCAGGAAGGCGCCAAGACGCATGGACGAACCATCAGCCGAGTTTCGCATCGACCCGGATCGGAAGATCATCGTGATTTCCGTATCGGGCCTTGTTCGGCCGCTTCACTTGGCGGCGATGCAGCAACGGGCAAGGCTTCACCCGCATTTCGACCCGAACCTCGGCGTTCTTCTGGATTTGCGGGAGGCCGATTTGGCAATGCTTTCCGCCGATGACATTCGCCGTCTGGCCGCCTCCTCGCCGGCAGCCCGTGACGCGCGGCGGGCCATTCTCGTGCGCTATGAGGTCCAGGCCACCCTGGCGAGGCTCTTCGCGCTCTTTTTGGAGATGGACAAGCGGCGAGACACGCGGATCTTCCATGAGGAAGAGGAGGCGATGGCCTGGATTCAGGGATCGGACTTATGAAGAGATGCTTACCGCTGGGTAGAGCGTTTGCTCTGTTGCAAGCGGCCTGGTCCGTCTCCATCTTCGCCCGGCTATGGAGATTCGCTATGCCGGTCGTGTTGTTGGTGGATGACGACAATCTGGTTCGGTCCACGGTCGCGAGGTCGCTCGGACAACTGGGCTGCTGCGTGAGGGAAGCGAACGATGGGGCGGCGGCGCTAGACGTCCTCGCCCGCGAACCGATCGACCTCATCGTCACTGACCTCGAGATGCCGCGCATGGATGGTGAGGCGCTGGTGGCGGCGGTTCGGGCTCGCCAGACGGCCCTCCCGATCGTCGTAGTATCCGGGAACGGCCATTCTGCCGAAGGCCCGAGCTTCGCCGGCGCGATGCGCGCCGGAGCCAGTCTCTGCCTCAAGAAGCCCTTCTCCATGGCGGCTCTGGAAGCCGCGCTGCGACCCTATCTCGGCCCTCAGGATCTCCTCCTGTCCGCCGCGGGATAGGTACTGATCCGTATAGGCCGGGACTGACGGTTGGCGCGTAACGGCATTTCCCTTCGCATTCGGTTGGTTATGTCAGGATTGCTCTTCATGGGCGGTTTGCTGCTGATCGCCGCCTCCCTGCTGGTCGTCGTCATCGACGGCCCGGCTTGGATCGTCGCCGGCACTCTGGCTGCGTCGATCGCCGTTCTCGCGCCTACCTTCGTGATCTTTCTCCAAGCGGCGCGGCCCCCACGGGAGTGACAGGGCGCCCCGCTTCCGCAACCGGCGCTCGAATCTTGATGAAGCGCAGCTTCTGGACGCTTTCGACGAGCGCTTCGAATTCGGCCGCGACGGCCAGCCACTGCGCCCTTTCCACCGGCAAGCGCGCTTCCCCCGCCAGGCGTCGGCAGCGGGCCGCTTCGCTCCGGTACTCGTCGACGTCCAGCTTCCAGGGCATAGGCCATCCGATATAGCCCAAAGAACCTATCAGCGGGAGCGAGCCCGGTACACTCGATAAAAACGCAAACGAGAGAGTGCGGCAAGCATCATTAGCTGGCCGCTAACTGTCTGGCGCTCAAGGTGAGCGATATGTCGAGCGACATCATTCCAACGTTGCACCGGGACACATTCGAGGCCTGGGACCGCTGGCGCGGAAGCCGAAGCATGCCCTCGCACAAGGACATAGATCCCTGGGCGCTGAGGCATCAGCTTCCCTATCTCATGATGCTGCAACCCGAAGGTGAACGCTTCCGCTACCGGCTGGTCGGAACGCAGGTTGCGGAGGACATGGGACAGGACTTCACCGGGCGGGTTTACGGCGAGCATGTGCCGTCCAGCGCTTACGCGCATGAACTCATTCAGCAGATGTGCCGGGTCAGAGACCACGCCGCCGCCTTGTTCTCGGTCACCCTGTGCAGAACGCCGAGCGGCCAGACCCACAGTGCCGCCAGGCTCATGCTGCCCATGGGAGAGGGAGATGAGGTACGGATGATCCTGCAGGCCCGCGCCGCCCGCCTGCCGGTGAAGAACATCGATCGCGACTTCTGGGTAGGCGACGCCGTCGGCGTCATCGTCGGCACGGTTGAAGTGAGCAAGGCCGAGGACGTAGGCAGGCTGGCCGAGGATTGGTTGCGGACCTCCGCCGAACGCGCGGCCATGGATGCCCATTTCGACCGCCTGACGGCAGGCGCCCACTATCACATGGATGTCGAACGGGGGATCATTGTCCTCAAGCTGACAGGGCGGGTCACGGCCACCCACCTTGTCGCCATGCAAGGGCGCGCGCGGGCAGATCATCGCTTCGATGCGCGTTTCGGCGTCCTCCTCGACGCCCGTTCGGCGGACCTCTCGGCCCTTACCCCCCAGGAGGTCCATGGGCTTGCCCGTTCCTCGCCGGCGGCACCCGCCGTGCCGCGGGCGATCGTCATCGCCGGCGAAGTACGGCCTGGCGCGGCTGTTCAAGACCTTCGCCGAAATGGACGGCCGATCGGCGACTGAAATTTTTCGGGATATCGACGAGGCGAATGCCTGGCTAGAAGGAGAAATCCGAATCGGGCGGTTGGGCGCAATTGCGGAAGGCGCATTCGCCGCCGAGTTTCGAAGCTGACCACCAGACACGACAAGAAGCCCAGCCACCTGGACAGGTCGCTGTGCTGTCGTTCAGAACAGCGGCCATCCTTCGAAGGGTCGGGCGACCTTTCGCGCCGCCGGGCCCCTGCTTCCCCGGCTGTGCCCGCGAGCCGCGTCTCACCGGCCGCCCTCTCTGAATTCGAAACAGGGACCACCCGGATTCGACATAGTCGCGGTAGTACGTCACATTCCTCTGCAAGGAATAGGGGCGAGTGACCGGCCGCAGCAACGGCCAGACGCTAAAGGGTGGCACCATGGCCGAATACACATCCTTTGCCGTCCGCGCAGACGGACAGCCCGTAACCAACGTCCTCTATGCCTTCGACGACGCGGAAGCGATCGCGCGCGCCCGCCGGCTGAATCCCGCCGGCCCGATCGAGCTATGGCGCGGCCAGCGCCTGGTGATCGTCACGACAGGCAACGGCCGCGCCCCTGTTGGGATGCGCCAGGCCGGGACGGCCGCCTGATCTGTCCGTGGCAGTCAACGGCCCTCGGTCGTTGGATTAGGAAACGACAAAAAGCCCGACGACCCTTTCGGGCCGCCGGGCTCCTTTTTCCCCGCCTGGTCTCATGCAGCCCGAAGGGCCATAGACCGCCTTCGGTGGTGGCCGGCGGACCGCGTTCGGTGGAGTTCACCGATATCGAAATCCGTTAGTTCGTCCCTTTCAGCCGCTCGACCACCGCCGGCAGCTTTCGTGCGCCGTCACCAGGCCCCCGATGTAGTCGATCACGTCATCTTCCGTCCGGTCGGGGTCCGCGGGAGAGGGCGCGGCCGGCAGCGGTCGAGCAGCGCCGGGCGGGACCGAAAGTCGTAGCCTGTCTGGCGGGGCAGGAGCGCTTCATGCAGGAGGGGAACGATGGTCTCCTGCGCGACAACCTCGCCATCGTGAACCCCTCGGCTCGGCAATCAGATGACCGAGGGCGTCGTCCCCCTAAGCGGGAATCCGGATCCTCGCGCGGTGCCGAGCTACATGCGCAACCCCACCCCCTAGTCGCCCGAGGGCATGAGATCGCAATGGTGAGGCGCTGTTAACACCTGCATGTTAGAGATGCGGCTAGTTCCATATTTCCACGGGCTGAGGATGTCCGACTTGGATCTAGTCGACGTGGCTCCGAACGAGCCGGGCCGGGAGGGTGCTCCCACTGGTTCACCGGTCGCGCGTAAGTCTCGGGATGTCGTCCTATATGAACGTCGCGACATCGATAACGCGTTGTCGGAAATGACGCCGGCGCAGATCGATGCCTTACCCTTTGGGGTGATAAAGGTGGATCGCAAGGGCAAGATTCTGCTCTACAACGCCACCGAGGGGCTCATTTCCGGCCGGGACCCCGCTCGGGTCGTGGGGCGAAATTTTTTCCGCGAAATCGCGCCCTGTACCAACCGGGCGGAGTTTCTGGGCCGCTTTGTGGAAGGTTTGAAGACGGGTAAGCTCGACACCCGGTTCAAATACTTATTCGATTTTCGGATGAATCCGACGATAGTCTCGGTGCATCTGCGTAACTCTTATCACGATGATAATGTCTGGATTGTGATACAAGTAGAGAACTCGGAGGCACGCAGTCGGGTCTGAAATGGAGCCCGCCCTGCTTCGAAGTATCTCGGCAAAAAAACGTGACCGGATTGCGGACTCCAGCCTCGTTGCGGCGGAAGTAAGACAGTACGTCCCGTATGGGCGCGTTTCGCATGGGCCAGCTTGCCTCCGCGCCATCCTCACGCCCGGCGCCCTAAGCTCGTAGCGCTCATTACCAGGCTGAACGGCTGGCCGCCGCTAGCGGGACTGAGGGGCTGCGTCTGGGAGGTCCATCTGCATTCTTGCCGACTGCGCTCCGTGCAGGGCCCTAAACGCTGCCGGCGTCCGACGTTCAAGCGGCAAGACAGATGGTGCCGCGATACCTTCCGCTGGTCGTCCTGGCCATGGAGCCCGGCTTCGAGGTGACCTGGCCGTCGATCGGGAAGACCCGGCAGCGGAAATGCTGACGCTTGCCACGGCTTCGGTCCTCTGGCCGGTGCCGATGCCCGGGCCCGAGCGATGGCGGAGACGAGCGCCGCCATGTTGGAGAGAATCGCGGCATTAGGTAGCAAACGCACCAACGCGTTTTCGGCCGATCTGGCCCGCTGACAGCAACCGAAAAGAGAGGATAGACTGAGAAAATTGCCCTGCCGGCAGGGATAGACTTCGACTTTTCCGACATCACGGCTCACTTCAAGGCGGCCTTCGAAGCTGCAAAGATCGCCCATGGTGCAAAGCTAGGCTTTCTCGCTGATGATCACTCAGGGAAGCGGCTTGGAGCTAAGTCGGATGAGTCGAACTGCAAGAAGATCATCACCGCTTATGTGATGCGCCACATGACGGCCGAGGAAATCATAGCAAGAGGTGCTTACGTGGAACCCGCGAGTGGGGTACGAAGAACGAGATCATTGAATGGCTGTTGGCTATTCATGAGCGGGCAGCAGCCTGAAGCCCAGCCGGCGATGTGCCCCAAATCCGCTTAGCGACGCGTTTAAACCGCCCCAGGTTTCCCGGAGGTCATGCGAGTGGGCTCTTTCCACCATACGCCAGTTGTTCGCGGGTCTCCGGCTATCCTCGGTGCGCACAATTGCACTCTGCGGTTCGGCGAAGGTTGAAGCGTGTCCCCGCAACCAAATTACGCCAGTCGGGCATGACTTCGGTTCTCACGACAGGGGGATATCCTGGGGATGCGGAGGATGCGGCGGGCGTCGCGCAATGTCGATATGTTCTTTCTGCGCTTGATGAAAAATACCCTTGCCGTCGACCGGCGGTTTGCGCTATGATTCGATTGCGGATGCTCGCGAAGAGCATCGCTGCGCCTGGCCATCGTGAATAGGGCAGTGTACGGGCCGTCGGTTCGCTGCGATCGACGGCAAGGGGAACACCGCGCCTCCGCTTTCCGTAAACGGAAAGTCCTGGCACGATTTGGCTTAGACTGGCTCGATCTGGCTTCGGCTGGTACGGGCTTGGCTTTTTCCGGCTCGACTTGGCGCGCCGTGGCCGGCTCAGGCTGGCGCGCGTGCGCCGGCAATCAGAAGTTCTCCTTATGAAATAATGACTTGTCCATCTTCCAGCAGGGGCTCGGCGATCGGCGGCGCGTTTGGCGGAGGGCCGCGGCCGGCCGGCGGTGCCGCGGCGGACGGAATTGTCCGCACGGGCGGGGCGGACGCAGCGCCGATACGACAAATGTTCCGATCCGAGGGTCCGGGGGCGCCGGGCCGATCGGATCGGAGACGTCGGGCCCGGGGGAGGAGACCGTCCGGCGGCCCACCCGCCGGCTCCGGCCGCCGGTCGAAGCGGGCCGTTCTCGGCCGGCCGGCGGTTCGGGCCGCGGACAGAATTGTCCGGCGGACACATGGTCGCATGCGGGCGGCCACCCTCGACCCGGAACCTTACCCTCGCCCGCGCCAGGGGCCGAGCGCCCGAAGCGGACCGGCTAGCCGCGGCCTCGATAGGACGGGACTCCCTGATCGGGCAGCCACAGCCCCTCCGGCGGTGGGCCGGACTGGTAGAAGACGTCGATCGGAATCCCGCCGCGCGGATACCAGTAGCCGCCGATGCGCAGCCAGACCGGATCGAGTTCCCGGATCAGGCGCTCGGCGATGCCGACCGTGCAGGCCTCGTGGAAGGCGCCGTGGTTGCGGAAGGAGCCGAGGAAGAGCTTCAGCGACTTGCTCTCCACGATCCTGTCGCGCGGCACGTAGTCGATCACCAGATGGGCGAAATCGGGCTGCCCCGTGATGGGGCAGAGGCTGGTGAATTCCGGCGCGGCGAAGCGGATCAGATAGCGCTTGCCGGGATGCGGATTGGCGACATGTTCGAGCCGCGCCTCCTCGGGAGAGGCCGGCATACCCGTCTGACGCCCCAGCTGGGTGAGGGTGTCGGTCATGCGCGGCCCGTCCTCACGACCAGCAGCCCCGTCAGATAGTCGTGAACGAGCCGGCGCTGCGGATTGAACAGTCCGACCAGCAGGAGAAGGAAGAAGAAGGGGACGTGCAGCACGTAGAAAAGGAGGGCGTGCACGCCGGCGAGGATGAAGTCGGGCCGGCCGCCGTCCACCCTGCGCACCTCGATCCCCATCACCCGCATGCCGACCGTGGCCGATGTCCTTCCGCCCACCAGGACGGCACTGTAGCCGACCAGAACGACGGCAAAGCTCAGGAAGGCCAGGATCGGTGCGAGCAGCCCGAAGGTGAGGACGGTCAGCACCAGGCCCACCGCGAAAGCGCAGGCCAGCAGGAGCGATACGATGAAGGCATCGATCAGATAGGCCACGACGCGCAGCGTCGCGACGTTGTCGAACCGGTCCCGTTCATCCCCGCCATAGGCGGCACTCGCGCTCGAAAGCCGGTCGGCCATCAGGCTCGCCTCGCATGTTCCAGTACAGGACGGCGACTGTGGGGATGACGGCGGCCGATGGCAACCGCCGCGGTCAGCGCCGCAGCGACGGCGGCAGGACGGGGGCTTCCCGGCCCGGCGCGGCACCGGAAGCGGCGGCGACCTGGGGCCGGTCGCGCAGCAGTACGATCGAGATCCGGCGGTTCGCGGCATTGGCGGGGTCGTTCGGCAGCAGCGGATCGCTGTCGGCCTTGCCGATCACGTTCTGGATGCGCGCGGCCGGCACGCCTGCTTCGGTCAGGGCCCGCCGGCTGGCATTGGCGCGATCGGTGGACAGTTCCCAGTTGCCGTAGCCGCCGTCCCCGCTGCGGAAGGGCGTCGAATCGGTGTGGCCGCTGATCGAGATCTTGTTCGGCAGCCGCTGGACGACCTGGGCGACCTTCTGCAGCAGGAGCTTGGTGCGGTCCATCATCTGCGGACTGCCGGAGGGGAACATCGACTGGCGCTCCTGGTCGACCAGTTGGATGCGCAGTCCCTCGGGCGTCATGTCGATCAGCAGGTTGCGCTTCAGATCGGCCAGTTCGGGAACCTCCTGGATCGCCTGGCGGAGCTGCTCGCGCGCCTCCTCGAAGGTCTGCTGTTCGAGCTCGGCGAGCTTCTTCTCGAACTCCTTTTCCTTCTCCGCCTCGGTCTTGTCCTTGACCTTCTCGACCTCCACGGGTTCGGGTTGCGCGATGGTCACGGTGACGGCGAGCTGCGCCCGGTCCCCGGCCTTGGCGCCCTGTTCCATCATGGTCTTGCCGCCGAGCACGCCGCCGGAGCCGCTTTCGCTGCGGCTGACCGAGGCCGGCGTGAAGTACTCGGCCAGACCCATCTTCTGTTCCTTGGTGGTGACGTTCAGCAGCCACAGGAGCAGAAAGAACGCCATCATCGCCGTCACGAAATCGGCGTAAGCGACCTTCCAGGCGCCGCCATGGTGACCATGGCCGCCCTTCTTGATCTTCTTGATGATGATCGCTTGCTTGTTTTCCCCGGCCATGGCCCAAGGCCCCTAGGTTCAGACCGGGAGCAGCTTGCCGGTGGCCTCTTCCAGTTCCTGGAAGGTCGGGCGGGCGTCGTGCTGCAGCACCTTGCGGGCGAATTCCACCGACACCGCCGGCGCATAGCCCTGCATATGGGCGATCAGCCCGGCCTTGATCACCTGATAGTACTTGCCGTCGGTCTCGTGGATCTCCTTCACCCGGTTGGCGAGCGGCCCGAAGATGCCGTAGCAGAGCAGAATGCCGAGGAAGGTGCCGACCAGCGCGGCGCCGATCAGCCCGCCGAGGACCGCCGGCGGCTCGTTGATCGAGGCCATGGTCTTGATGATGCCGAGCACGGCCGCGACGATGCCGAGCGCCGGGCAGGCCTCGGCCATGCTGGTCAGCGCCGCGGCGGCCTGGTGGCATTCGTGGTGATGGGTCTCCAGTTCCTGGTCGAGCAGGTTCTCCATCTCGTGCGAGCTTTCGGTGCCCATGGTCATCATGCGCAGGTAGTCGCACAGGAACTCGACCGCGTGGTGGTCGTGCTGGAACTTCGGGAACTGGCTGAACAGCGCGCTCTCGTGCGGATTCTCGATATGCGCTTCCAGCGCCAGCATGCCCTTGCTCTTGGCCAGCTTGAACA
>VFQQ010001369.1_pt1 | contig 34614 bp, 61 predicted proteins | sample 3512341 | NCBI WGS metagenome assembly VFQQ01 (sample SAMN10412373, study PRJNA504923) | tailings metagenome | isolation source: Relicate 2 Philex TSF1 revegetated site | place: Philippines: Tuba, Benguet | collected 2017-08-29 | reverse complement strand
GTGCGAGGCAGCGATGCGATCGATCGAACTCCGATCGCGGGGGCTGGTCCCAGGAGGCACTCCTCACGCGGCGGCCGTGGGCATTTGCTTCCTGATGGCGCGCTGATGATCGCGCAGCGGCCCCGATGGGTTGGTAATGCCAATTGCAGATTGAGCGGCAGCGCCAGCGAGCGCCGTGGGGGCACCCGACACTCCCCACTCACCTGCCGCCGGCTGCCGTTGAGCACGGCATCGGACGCTCTCAACGTCGAACTTCCTTGGCTGTCCATTCGCTTGCCATCAGAAAGCCGTGCGTATGAGTCAGCCTATATGAACGGCTGCCGCAGAAACCGCACCAACAAAGTTCAGCCCCCAGCGATGCAAATGCTACACGGTTTGACCGTCGGTCAACAGCGATCACCACTTCACAGTGCGTGCTGCACATCGCTCACAAAAGCGGCCAAAAAGTCGAGCAGCATTGCTGGGCGCTCCTCAAAACTAACGTGCCCGCAGCCTGGCAGCACTGCGAGGCTCGGTGCCGCAGCGCCTAGACGCGCGGCAATCCTGCACGGTGGGTGGGCAGGGCAGGGCGGTTCGAAATGCGCACAATGAGCATGGCAACCAAACCATCCGCCGAGTTCCCGCCCCATTCCCAGCCGTACCTGCTGACGGCAGCTGGAGGCACGATGCGGTCGTGCTCGCCTGTTGCCACCTACACGCGGCCCAAGACGAGCGGCAGCTTGGGTGAACTTCAAATGCCCAAATTGCTTGCTGAAATGATGTCACAGCGCAGCAGCCGGCTGTCAGTCGGCGGCCTCACCAGCAGCGGCAGGCCCGCGTCTGCAACCGCGGCAAGCAGCTGCGCCCGCTCCAGCGAGTGGATGCCTCCTCGTGCACGTGCCACCTGCCAGGGAGCACACAGCTTGGAGGCTCGGCTTCAATGCCTGCCTGCCTGCCCTTTCGACTGGTTGCACTGGTCAGTTACACCCTGCTGGCCCTGCATGGTTGCCACCAAGCGCCATGCCATCAAGGCGCTGTGCATCTAATGAAGCCGGCGGCCCCCTGGCTGCCCACGCCCCGGCACCCCTGCTCACCTCCACCAGCGCCACATCCCAGCCCTCCACATGCAGCGGGCGGCGGTACAGCGCCAGCACATCGGGCGTGAGGCGGGCGGGGTCGGCCCACGCCCGCCGGTTGGCCACCTCGCCCACCTCGTGACGCAGCAGCCTGCACAGGTGAGGCGGAAGGCAGCTCGCAAAGCAGCAAACGGGCCGCCTGCAAGGCTGCACCTGGGCTGCAGCGGCATGTGAAGGAGCATGCATGCGCACAAGCTCCACCAACCACTGCAGTGAGGATTGCTGCAGTCCAGTTGTGGCTCACCGGCGCAGCACGCGGCGGCCCAGCCGGCTGTGCGCCAGCACACGAGCGTACTTGGGCGCAGAGTGGCCAGAGAGGTCTGTGCAACAACGGACAGTTGAGAACCTTGCCGCAAGGTTGAGTTGCTTGGCAGTGCATGTTGTGCAGAAAATTTTCATGTGCTGCCAAGTGGCAGGCAGACAGCGCATGCAAGCCTACACAGCCCTGCACCCGATACATTGGACAGCGCCGCAGCCCCAACGGCACTGTACAGCCACCTACCTGGGTGCAGCAGCGCCAGGCCTACAGGCTCGGGCATGGCCCAGAGGTCATCCGCCTCCTCCGAGCCCAGGCTGCCGCTGCCCAGCGCAGCCACCCCTGCCGAGGCGCCCTCTATCTCCTCGCTGTGGCCCTTTGTGTGCGGCCGCGCTGGCGGCTGCACCTCCTGCTGTGGACTGGCGCACCCTGCTGCAGCTGCCTCCCACTCCCGTTGCTCGGCCAGCGGCGGCAGCGGCTGTGCCGCTGTGAGAGCCTCCGCATCCGAACTCTGCAAGAGGTTGAGGCAAGGAGGGGAGTGAGGCAGCCCTAAGCTTCAGCAACCTGCTGCGGCTGCAAACACTCATGGCAGCCGAGGTGGAGAACTTGGGATGCAGCTCCTCACACGCACCACCGAAAGTCTGTGAGCGGCTGGGCGCACCTCTGAGATGAAGCTGGGGTTGTCCAGCAGCTGGCTGCGGACCATGCTGGACTCCTGCGCCGGCAGGCCCCTGCCCTCCCCCTCACTGCTGCTCCTGCCGCTGCTGCCAGACACAAATGAGGGGTTGGCAAAGCGGCTCTGCTGCGTCCCAGACTCGTTGGCTGTACTGCCCCCCGGCTGCTCCAGGCTGCTGCGGGCGCTGCTGGTGCCCGACAGGTAGCTTGGGTTGTCGACGAGGCCGCCGGCAGCGCCCAGCAAGCCTGCCTGCTCAGTGGCGCTGGAGCGATCGCTGGCCTCCACAAATGAGGCGTTGTTGTACAGGCTGTTCTGGGCGGCAAGCGGCACAAGGCTGGGGTCCGTGCTGGTTGTGGCCTCAAAACGTTGAGCCGCCAGCGGCAGGGACGCCGGCTGCTCATAAGTACTGCCCGCTTGCTGCTGCTGCTGCTGCTGCTGCTGCTGCTGCTGCTGCTGCTGCTGCTGTGAGGCTAAGCTGCCCGCGGCAGTCGCCTCGTCCTCCCCGCCTGCCTCCTCCAAGAAGGGCTCCAGCAGCGGGTCTGCCCCCATGCTGCGCCGCCCCGCCGAGTACTGCTGCCGCAGCGGCGAGCGCCGGCCGGCCGGCCGGCCGGCCGCCCAGCCATTCATGAGGCTGCCGCCCTCGCTGCCCGCGTGTGGGTCGATGCTGGCCGGCCAGTCGCCTCGCAACAGGCGCTGCAGCACGCTGTGGCTCTCAGGCCCGCTGCTAAACCAAGCAAGGTCAAGCGACTCTGGCAGGCTGCTGCGCCTGCTGTGCTGTGCTGCCGGCCGGCGGAGCATGGGCACCGCATCTGTGGTCGCACCATGCGCCACATGCAGCAGCGGCGCCTCCTGCGGGGCCTCGATGTCGGCAGCTCTGACCGCTGTGCCGCCTGCTGCCGTGCCGCCTTGGGCAGTGCCCCTGCCCGCCTCCCCTCCCAGCACCAGCTGGCTGCTGGTCGGGTGCAGCGGGCTCAGTGGCTGGAGTGCCAGCTCCCTGCATGCAATGGCCGCCGCCATCAAAGCCAGCAGCGCTCCATCGCCGTGGCCCACCAGCACCACCTGGCGCAGCCCAAGGGCGGCTGACAGCTGCAGGGTGAGCAGCGCTTGCGACTTGAGGCTGTACAGGCTGCTGGCTGGCGATGCTCCAGCCTCAGCCATTGCACGCCCCGTTAGGCCTGCGAGGGTGGTGAGCGCAGTGCAGGCATATGGGGGTCAGGCAGCTGTGCTAAAGTTGCAGCTGCTCACTCAGTGCCCGCCACCCCTCAGAATTGCATGCATCTGATCAAGCACAGCCAGCGCATCAAGGCAGCTGCCAAGCTGCCCACGCACCAAAGCCTGGGCGGTCAAAGGCAAGCACCGGCAGGCCGCAGGCATCTGCCAGCGGCTGCTGGATGTGCCGCCAGGAGAAGGCACCACCCCCAAACGGGTGGATGAACACCACGCCAGTGCCGCTGGTGCTGCGGTGGCCCTGCACGGCATGAGCATCCCCGCAATGCTAGGTTGGGGCATGCAGGGGCAGTAGGGCAACCGCATGTTGACAGCGCATGCACCATCAGCAGGCCAGCTTCATGATTTACCCCAGCACACACATGTGTTCACCCACAGCATTCCCACCAGTACACTACAATTTCCCTACACCGCTCGCCCCCCGCACCCCAGCGCGCACCAGTGGCATCGCCAGCTTGTAGTGCACCCGCACGCCCCCGCACTCCACCCATCTGCTGTCCGGGTCGGCGAGCTGCTGGGGCGGCACGTCTCCATTGGGCAGGCTGCCGCTGCTGGCGGAGCCCTGCCCCTCCTCTGCCTGGGACTGCAGGTGGCCCACCAGCATCCAGGCGTCCTCGCCCTCCTGCCAAGGAAAGCCCCAGCCGCCCAGGCCGTGCTCCCAGCGAGAGCGCGCCCAGTCCACAAAGCGCTGCGGGATGGGGTGGGGTGGGGCAGGGGAACTGGGGTTGTGTGACGATCAAAGGAAGACTGGGCAGGGCGTCTTTGCGGCACGGAATTATGGCAGACTTCCACAAGCATCTCCCAACCCCCCGCTTGCCTGGGCTGCCAGGACGTGCGCCACGGCAAAGGCCATGTGGGCGCAGTACAGCGTGACGAAGGGGGGCCACTGGCGGTGCGCCCAGTGGCTGTGCCGCAGCGCCACCAGCTTCATCAGGCCCAGGGGCAGCGACACAGCCGCAAAGGCGGTGGCCGTCAGCAGGTAGGGCCTGCGGGGTGGCACGCAGTCATGCGTAGGTTCGAACGCACGGCCTTATGCGGTGCTAAGCGCAGCGTTTCCGAAACAGCAGGGGCTGCATCCCAACCCCAGCAGCTGGGCTCCACCTGATGCCACCTGATGCCAACTGCCCCGCTCCAGCTGCGCACCCTCGCCCAGCCCCACGCACCTTTGGAAGCGCGTCCCGCCTCCCAGCACTTGGGCAGCCGCAATGGCCACGCAGCGCAGCAGGCTGAGCGCCACCACATCCTCAGCTGAGCCTGGAAATGTGTAGTGCAGGCGGCCGGTGCGGGTCGGCACCGCGTTGGGCACCGCCAGCAGGTAAACCAGCGTGATGCTGACCGCCTCTGCAATGGCCAGGGTCGGGGGTGCCTGCGCAGCAGGAGGGGCGCGCGCCAGGGCAGGTGAGCCTAGGCGCTGGGCCTGGGGGCCGTGGGTGCAAGGCAAGGGAGGCACTACGCACCCGCTGCTGTGGCGCTCCGCTAGCGCTGGCACAGCAACGGCGCCCAGACCAGCAGCCACTCCCATGCCTGAGTGATGATGCCTTCAGCGGCCCTGCTCACCAGGGAGGCGCATGCGCCCGCGGCGCAGGTCCAGAAGAAGCGGCAAAAGCCCATGCACCGTACGAGGGCTTCCGGTGCAGCAGCACGCTGCCCGGCAGCGCCGGCTGCAGGGCGCGGCGTGGCCGCCTTGTGCTGCTGCAGCTCCTGCTCAATCTCCTGCATGCGCAGCGTCAGGATGGGCTGGCGGCGGGCGCTGGCCGGCGAGGGGGCGGCCAGCGGGGAAGCCTCCATGACGGGCAGGGCAGCGCTGGGCGGCGGCGGCGAGCGCTGCTGCAGGTGCCCGGGCGCCGCTGCTGGCGCTATAGGGTCGAGATCAGCCTCAGATCATCGGGCCAGCATTGATCAGGGCCTGAGAAGCAGCTGGCAGGGCCCCAGGGCGGCGCGAGGGCGCCGTGGGCCGGTGCTTGGGACGGACCGACCAGCCTGCTTGCAATTGCAATTGGCGTGGATCCTGAAGCTGAAACAGCAACAGAGCGGCTGTAGGGCAGCACAGGTGTGTCAGGGTTCCTGCGCGCCGTGGCAATGCAGGCCGGGCGGCCCTTCAAGCGCATGCCCCGCTCCATAGGCCTCTGCAAAAGCCCATTTCAATTATAGAGCTAGACAAGAACAAGAACGGGGCGAGGAGCCGTCCTCGCGGACGTCCGACCAGGTGGGGCGCTGCACGGGCCGGAATGCCGCTGCTGCATGTTGGGCCTGGGATGCTGGGCCGAGTGGCATGCACGGCGGAGACAGAAGCGTGTGCTGCAAGCCTGGAAGCCCCTGTGCCGCCTGCTCGGCGCGCTGCAGCGGCCAGGCGGGGGGCAAAAGCCACATGCAGTCTGCCAGTAGCGTCAGGGCGGCAGCGCGGCGCCCTGCAGCGCGCCCAGACGCGGCTTCGCCGGCGTGGGGTTTTGCCGCCCGACGCCTGCGCACCGTCCCCTCCTCACCGCATCCCCCGCTCCGATTGGCAGGATTGTGCACGCCCTGGGGAAGGCAGCTTTCGGGCTGCAGCTCTGCAGCCGCCGCCAGCGCTGAGCGCCGCGAGTGAGGCGTAGCCCCTCGCCGCGCCAGCGCCGGCCGCCCCGCCAGCATGGAGCCGCTTGGGGGCGCAAAGCCGCACCGCGCCAGCTGCCGACCCAGCGCGCGGCGGCGCAAGCGGCGGCTGCAGAGCTGCTCTGACACCGAGAGCTGCGCATCGGCGGGGGCCCCGCTGGTGCACAAGGTGAGGGCATGGCAGGGAGGGGGAGCGGTCTCGACATTCTTGCCATGTGGTCGACTGGGATGTTATGCTTGCCAAGCCTTGGACTGCTAGGGGCTTGTCTAAAGCAAGGCAGAGCCCCCCACTGCGACCGATCTGCAGCGCTGCCGGCGGGCGGCACGTGGCGACGCCACGTCGGCGCTGCCCGCGGGCTGCCAGCTCAGCCTGTATGTGCGCTGGCACTCGGCTGCCGGGGCTGTCAAGGTCAACCGCCTGCCGCTGGACCCCATTGGAGGCGTGGATGACCTGCGTGGCCTATTCAGGTGCGAGAGGGCTGGATGCATGGCTTCGCTGAAGCCTTTAGTGTAACAGCAATGTTGCCAGCGCAGCCATGATGTCACGGCACCTGCAGGCAGCACTGCAACCACCAGGCACAGCCACTCTTTGGATGCCCCGTGTTCAGCCAGCTTCCCCCTGCTGCTTTCCTTGCAGGCGGCTGATCCAGGGCGCCTTCCCGCCGGGCGGCCTCCCCGACTACCTCACCTCACCCGCCTACTACAAGTTCTCCCCCGCCGAGGAGCTCATCTCGCTGCCGGGTGCGCACACAGCACAGCTCAGCACAGCATGGTGGGGGGATGCACATGCAGCCGCAGTGTGCTGCGCCCGCTGGCCAGCCATGTGCGCCCACACGAGTGCAGACGCAGCGCTAATACCCCGCCACCCTCCCCCCGCCTCCCACCCCGCAGGCGACATTGCGCGCTCCGAGTTCCGGCTGGTGGCCTCCCTGGGGGACGGCTGGGAGTACACCGTGTGCGAGCGGCAGCTGCCCGGCGCCCCCGACCCCGAGCGCCGCCTGCTGGTCACGGTGAGCTCGTAGCATGGTGTGCAGCTGTGGGGCAGGCGGGGATTACGATGCAGTGAATGTTACGCTGGCTGGGGGGCTGAGTTCGCTCGTGACCAGGTCTGCAGGGAGCCTCCAGCTACGCCCACCGCGCTCCCTGCCTCTCTGCTCGCTGCCCTGAGCCCTGCACCTGGCAACGCCCCCCCCGCACCCCCCACGCAGCTGGCCGAGTTTGAGAGCGACGCGGTGGTGGTGGGCGACCGCCGCTACGTCGCGCGCCTGCTGTCTTACCCCACCGTCTGCGTGCGCCGCGACTTTTTGGACGCCACGCTGGCCCAGCTGGCAGCCGAGCCCGACTGCTCGGTGTCAGGCGAGGCGGGCGGCGCGTCAGCACACGCCGCACCACCACCAGAGGAACTGCCCACGGCAGAGGCCGCGGCGGCGGCGGCCGCGCTCGGCGGCATGCTGCAGCTGTCGGGCTGCGGCCTGCAGGAGTCGGCGGGCGAGGCCCAGCCGGAGCACCAGTATGACAGCGAGCTGGAGGCTGCCGCTGAGCTGGAGCAGCTGGGCAGGCTGGGCGGGTGCCAGCCGGCTGAGGGGCCTGCCTCTGGGGCACCGCACGACCAAGCTGCCTCTGGGGGAGCGCGCGACCCAGCCGCCTCCCCATGCGTGTCTGCCGCCTGAGCGGCCCAAGCAAGCAGGAATGCCTGCACTGCCTACTAGACTCTCCCTACTAGACACTGGGATGCGCTTTGCTGCATCGGCATGACTGACAAGAGGCGCCAGCCGGGTGCTGGGCCCACACCGCATCAGCTCGCACGCACCGGCCAGCCCTGGGGTGAGGGCGGCGGCGGCGTGCGCCAGCCAAGCACGCCGCGGGGCCGTTTTAGCAGATCCCCGCGCCATCTCTGCACTCTCACAAACTCTGCACTTTTTGCCGCACAAAATCCAATCAGTTCCTTTTCCTGTCTTTCTTTCTCACCTCTGCATGACCCTCCCAAGCAGCGTGTCTTCTCGTCCCGTCGCCACTCGTCCCATCCCCCTCACCCTTCAGAGCGCAAAAGGCCCCGGCCAGCAGTGGCCGCGCCTGACCAGCCCCCAATGTGCCTTTTTGGACAGCCTGGTTTCCGGTTTGCCACGTTAGCGCCATGTGGCTGCTCTGCGCAGCAGCCAGCCGTTTTTGATACCCTGACTTTGTGCCGCTCGCTCCTGCCGCTCCCCCACCCTCCATGACCCGCTGCTCCCTGACCCTTCCCCTCCCCGCACTGCTCCGCACTTGTCGCTAGCGCTTTGTTGCATGCACCCGCACACTTGATTGCCTGAGTAACAAAGGTTGTATTGGCGTGTGCCAGGGGCAAGGGACCCTCGAGGGTGCATGTGGAGGGTCGAGGGGCTGAGCAGCGAACAAGGGTAGGTTGGGTGTGAACACGGAGAGTCATCAATCAATAACAGCAGCAGTGAAGGTCAGCCTCAGAGATGGTCAGCACGGGTCAGCCTCTCCGCACAAATGTGCGCTCCGCTGTGTCCACCACCACCGAGTCACCCGCCTGCACAAATGGCGGCACCTGGATCTGCGGGGGCGGCAGCAGGGGATGGCACAAGGGCAGCGGGGTGAGGGCAGAGGGGTGACATGATGCACTGTGGGGTGGTGGGGATGCGCAGTGATGTGGTTGCATCGGGCTGGCCAGCAAGCGCTGGCTTCACACATCGCTATCGGACTCCAGCACAAGATGAGATGCTTGCTGCAGGTAGAGGTCGCAGCACAGCCAGGCGAGCGCTGCCGCCTCACCTCAATGCCGCCCTCCACCACTGCCCGCTTGTACGAGGGGGCCGCAGTCTCGCCCTTCATCGTGGGGGCGGCCTCCACCACTTGCAGCGACATCTGCGATGGAGTGTGCACAACGCGAGGCAGAGATAGAGGCAGAGATAGAGACCGGGGGAACCTGCAGAGCTGCGCTGCGACGCATGATGGACAGAACCGCTTGCGATCACAACAGACACCTCGTATCACAGATGCACCAGCACCTGGGCCCCATCCACCCTGGCTGCCGGCAGCAGCCCGGCGCAACCCCAGCTGCAGCCGCACCTGGCCCGGCACCTCCCCCGTCACCGCCTCGTCGCGGTGGAAGTTGAGCGTGACCTCCAGCCCCTCCTTCAAAAAGTCAGAGGCCTCGCCAAACAGCTCGCTGCATGGGGGAAGAGGGGGGCACAGAATGATAGGTGACATGTGATGGCCTTTGAAGCGGCAGACATCCTACAGTACAGTAGCTGCTGCTTCTGGTGCTGTTGCTGGTCTGCTCACTAAACAACCCATTTGTGGCGCGCAGCAGCAACGCAGCACCACAGCGGGCTCACGTGTCGACTGCCACCTGCTCGTACGTCTCTGGGTCCATGCAGTGCACCTGCAGCCACAGGCACAGGCACACAGCTGCTGTGAGCAGGCCGGCATGCCTACAGCAACGAGCTCTGCTTGTGCGCCATATCGCAGTTACCTGCTGAAGCCATTCAGTGCCCAGCGGCGCACCTGGCTGCCCTCGGTGTAGAGGCACTGGAACTTGCGCCCCTCCAGCCGCACATACTCCACCTGAGGGTGGAAAGGGATGGATGCCTCAGCAGCAACGGCGTTCTTGCAGGCTGTCCTTGATACTACACAGTGTGATCATACCAAGCTGCACCTGCCTACACGTGGTGACAAGAGACAGTAGCCCACAGAAGCTCCGGGCCCAAACCCACTCCCTCCCATCCGCACCATGTCGTATGGCCGGAATTTCGCTGGATGCTTGGCCTTGGTGATGATGTCTCGCAGCTCAAAGTTGACGTTGCCTAGCTGGCGCTGCAGGTGGTATCAATGGCAGGTGAGCAGGGTGCGTTGGGCCCAACTGGCGAGGTTGGCAACAGACCGCCCATGCCTTGCAAGCTGATTGAGACACCGAAGGGAGGCCAGCGGGCTGCCTTGCAGTGGCTGCCTACCACTTGGCGGCACAGTGGCTGCAGCAGCCGCAATAACAGCACGCTGCATCAGGACAGCTCAGCGCAGCCAGGAACAAGTGCGGCCCCGCAGCTGCAGCAGCTCGGCAAGCAGTCAGCCTCGCTCACCCCCATGGCCCGGTTCTGCAGGCTCACGACTTGCAGCAGCTTGCCGTTGTGCTCAATCACGTTGCCGACCCGCAGCTGCAGCGGCAGACTCGATCAATCTGATCAACGACAAACACACAGCAGCAGAAACAGCATCCATAGACATGGGCATCAGGCAGCGCCGCCGCCACCCGCCGCCGCCACCCGCCGCCGCTCCGCGCCGCACCTCATTGGCCTGCTTCTTGAGGCCGCGCAGCTGCTGCAGTGCCTGGGGCAGGCTGGGTAGTGCCTGGCCGTACAGCACCGCCTCGCCCAGGGGCTGTGCTGCACCGCACAGGAGGGCGCGCAGTGACAACAGCTGCTGCAGGCCGCGCTGCATGTCGACAAGCTCCCTATGCAACACAGATTGCGCTGCAATTCACGATGCACGTGCGCAGTTGGGGTTTTGTGCCCATGGCGGCAGTGGCTAATGCAGTGGATCAGCCATGCACAGTGCGCCCCTTGCACCGATTCACAGCAAAGTGGCCAACTTGCAGAGGTCAATCTTGCAGCCCCGCCTCCCCCGAGCGCCACCACCTCCTGCACCCCGCCACAGCCAGTCCTCAGCCAATGGCAGCCCTCCAAGCGGCCACCCACCGCAGCATTGCGGTCTGCAGTCGTCTGCAGCCGGCGCTGCGCGGCCTGCGGACGGCCTGGGCTCCCGCTCGGCAACCCGGCGCCGCCTCCGCCGCTCAGCTGCAGCGCCGTGCCGCGGCCTCCCGCGTGGTGATGGCGTCTGCTGAGACCGAGGTCGCAGGTGGGGGGCGTAGCAGGACTGGAATGCGTGTCCGGTGGCCTAGCCACCTGTATTGAAGTGGCTTTAGCAGCTGCTGTCCGACCGCTTCTGCATGGTGTGGACAGGCTGCCCACCTCCCGCTGCCCCCTGACGCAGCGCCCGCAGCTGCTGCGGCCGTGCCGGATGTCACCAAGATGGAGTGAGTGTGAGGGTACTGTAGTGCTGCATTGCATAGTGGTTGGCCACCCAGCTGTGCTGAATCATGCTCTGGGAGGGTGTGCTGTGGCCTGGCAATTGTAACACGCCCCATACCGGCCCGGCTGCTGCACGCCATCCCAGCCAGTGAGCCTGCTGTGGGCACTCTGTGCAGCGTGGCACTTGCAGGTACATGGAGGAGCCTCGCACACAGCGCCAGACCATGACTGACCAGCACCAGCCCTCCTTGTCATCCTTTGCAGCATCCGCGTGGGCCGCATCGTCAGCTGCGAGCGGCACCCCGACGCGGACAGCCTGTACGTGGAGCAGATTGATGTGGGCGAGGCGGAGGGCCCCCGCACCATTGTGTCGGGGCTGGTCAAGTACGTGCCGCTGGAGGAGATGCAGGTGGGCCCGGAGGAACAGGGCACTGCTTGCTTGCTGCTGCACTGCTTGCTGCTGCTGCACAGCTGTACGCGGCAGAGTGGCACGATGGCGGCGCTGGCTGGTTTTATTGTGCTTGCTGGAGGGGTGCTTGATCGTTTCAGGGGTTGCACAGCATCATCCCTGCCGTAAATGCATGGCCCTGCTGCCGCAGAACCGGTCGGTGGTGATCATCGCCAACCTCAAGCCCCGCAACATGCGCGGCATCAAGAGCAACGGCATGGTAAGGCCCAGGGACACAGCCGCAGCCAGCTGCAGAGCCGGGGTCGGATAAGCTCCCGTCGGTTGGTCACCCACAGGAAGTACATGATGAGATGGGGTTGGTACCTGGGCTACTCGAGTGCTTCCCAAAGCGCCCTGCCGTGCCCTGAGCAGCGTGAGCTCAACTGCTGCGTCTAACCCGAGCCACTCATGCTGCTGCTCCTGCTTCATGTCAACTGCCACCCATGCCTGGCTCTGCGGCGCAGGTGCTGTGCGCCAGCAACGAGGAGCACACCATTGTGGAGCCGCTGACGCCGCCCGAGGGCGCGGCTGTGGGCGAGCGCGTGTGGTTTGGGGAGGAGGCGGAGCAGGGCGAGCCGGCCAAGCCCAACCAGGTGCGGCTGCGCTGCTGGCTTAACACACAGTGCTGTGCCTGGCGTCTGCGGCTGATTGTCTGCTGTGCAGCCTGTCTTGTGCAGGCTGTAATGCCTATCGGTGCCGCTGCTGTCGAATGACCCAGTTGCACAGCCCGCATGCAACTGCTGGTGTGTTCCATTCCCCCGCCCCGCCAAGCAGGTAGACAAGAAGAAGATGTGGGAGGAGGTGCAGCCGCTGCTGCGCACCGATGCCGGCCGCGTGGCTGGCTTTGATGGACGGCCCATGATGACGAGCGCTGGAGCAGTCACTACGGCCACCCTCGAGGGCGCCCGCATCTCCTAAACCGGCTGCACCAACCACATTGCCAGAGCCGCTCCGTACTGGATGCTTGCTTCGTTACTTGTAGTTTACATCACATGATCTTATTATCATCACAAAGGCATGCAAAATACACGGGGAAGCGTTCATGGTACAGGGCGGCCGAGCTTCAACAGCTACTGAAAAAGGCGCATAAGTCAACAGAGGCCAGTGGGTGCTATGTGTAACTGGGCTGAGGGAAAATCTAGCCGAGCAATCGATCAACCGGATGAGGGCAGAGGAGACATCAAAGCGTGCTGCATCATTTGCATGTATAAGCATGGCATCAACAGGCCGCAGGCTGCCGCCGGAAGTGGCGTAGCCCACACAGCTGTGCGCTGGCTCACTCCTGCTGGGCGGGCTCCTCAGCAGACACAGCAGGCTCCTGCTCCGCCTGCTCTGCCGGCTTGCCGTCGGCATGCTCCCCGCCCGCCTGCACCGGGATGTGCACCGGCTGCGGCTGGGGCGCCTTGGGCACGCTGATGCTCAGCACGCCGTCCTTGGCAGTTGCCTTGATGCCTGCAAGTTGCAGAGTGGGTATGGCAAAGGTTTGGTGAGCAGAATCTTGCCAAAGGCTGTGTGACTGGGGTGAGGTGCTGCCCCCAGCTGCCTGGCAAGCGGTGTAAGAGCTGCACGCCATCAACTGATCCTGCGGAAGCATGCACAACCTGCCTCCCCGCTACTGGCCCCTCAGCTCTGCCCGCCTAGACTCACCCTCCACGTCAACGCCATCCGGCAGACGCAGGCGGCGGGTGAAGGTGCCAAATGAGCGCTCCACACGCAGGGTGCCCTCCTCCTCCGAACCGCTGCGGTTCTCGGTGCTGCGCTCTCCGCTGATGGTCAGCACGCAGTCGGGAGACACCTGTGGGGCAGGAAGAGGTGGGCAGGGTGGGGTGAGGGCGACGAACAGTGCTAGTGGATGCAGCACGCAGGTGCACCGGCCCAAGCTGTGCAGGCAGGCACCGCGCCATGCAGGGGCAAGCACGCCTGCTGCACCGACAGACATTTTGCTGCAGGGTCAAGCCTGCGCCAAGCAGCTGCCTCCCGCTCTCCCGCCACCCTGCCTGCTGCCCTCACAGCCTGCCCCACCCATCCAGCCCACCTCCAGCTTGAGGCCCTCGGCCGGCACGCCCGGCACGTCGGCAGTGATGTGCAGCGCGTTGCCCGTGTCCTTCACATCCACAGCCAGGCTGATGGCGGCGGGTGCGGCCAGAGAAGAGGGCGCCGCCCAGCCCGGCACCTCGGCCAGCAGGGAGGACAGCGGGGACAGGGCCATGCGCGGCATGGGCATGCCAAATGCGCGCCCCAGCAGCGCCATCTCGCGGTCCATCTCAGCCATCATCTACAAGGAGGGAGGGCCAGGGCAGCCAGGAGTTGGTGAGTGTCCGGAGGAGCGCCGGTGCCATCCGGCTGCCGAGACCCGCGGCGGCAGGGCAATCTTTCTGACCCACGTGCCTGCTGCATGTGGCCGAAAGGAGAGGCGCCCAGGGGGGAGACGGCGCGCGGCGCCTGCGCAGCCAGCTGCTGCTCTGCCGGCGCCGCCTGCGGCGGCTCAGCGGAGGGCGCGGGAGGCGCTGCCTCGGCGCGGGGCGGCGCGGAGGCCAGGGCGCGGCGCGCGGCGCGCTGCTGCCGGCGCGAGAGAGTGGTGCGGGCGGGGCCAACCAGGCGCTTGCCAGCGGACAGGGAGAGGGAGCTTGCCATGTTGCTTTGCTGGAGGGGACGGGTGGCCAGGTGCAGGGCAGAGAAAGAGGGAATTGAGTGCACGATAAGGCGGTGAGGCGGCTTAATAGGCCAGGGCCGCGGGCTCTAGGCCCTCCCAGAATCCTCTGGGCGGCCTGGGCCGCGTGAAGGCCCTGGGCGCATCTAGAAGCATGCTGATCACGATGCTGTGGCGATCCAAGGCAGCGCCGCTTGCCCCAAGGAAGGGGCGAGCCCTGCACCTCGGCGCCGCCGCACACAGCACGGCGCAGCGCCTTGCGCAGCGCCGCACGGCGGCCCTGGGCTTGCGCTACCCTGCCTCCCAAGGTGTTGCACAGCCCCACATCAATCCCATGCAGCCCCAGCCTGCACCTGCTTCTGGTCGTGCCGCGAGACCCTGCCGCCCTGTTTGGCCGCGCCATGTGGGACGGCTTGCGGCTGAATAACCTGCCGCTCATGCAGCCTGGCCGGTGCGCTGGTGCTGATGCTTGCAAAGCCGGAGTGTTGTTGATGCCACTCTACGCCCGCTAGCTGGTCTGGTGGCTCCTGCCTAGCCCCTGTGCAAGTCCAACGGGGGCTGCCGGCTGCTCGTTTTTGTTGCTGCAGGTTGGCAAACAGCAACGAGGTGCAGCAGCAGGGCGACTTGCGCTCTGACTGCTGTGCCAACTGCGGTGCCAGGCCGCAGGGAGGCGCCCACCTGCAGCGCTGCGCACGCTGGTGAGTGGCCACCTCAAGCAGGGCAGCACACAGATGGCAGGTGCATGTTATGCCCCAGCCCAGTGGTGCGAACAAGAGTGCCTGACCAGGTGCTGCCATTTTGATGCAAATTCGATGTTGACCTACCCGCGCCCTACCCATACAGTCAAGTGGTGTACTACTGCGGACGCGAGTGCCAGGCAGAGCACTACCCTGCACACCGCGACTTCTGCATGCGCCAAGCCGCCGAGTTTGACGCAGCCAGCGAGTACAGCAAGCAGGAGCGGGCACGCCGCGGCACCCAGGTTTGACGAGGTCAGCTGCTGCACACAACGCTATCAGCAGAGCTTGACCCCCTTTTGCATTTCAATCGTTACGATCGTACCTGGAATGCTGCTGTGTCTTCCACGGTGCACCGGCTCGAAGCTCGGATGTCTTGCCCGTTCGCCTGGGGCTAGCGGCACTGTTGCCTGGGCATCCTGGCGTACTTCCTGTGCCCCGCTCCCAAAGTGTATGGCACTTCACACAGCTCTTGACCATCATATATTCTGTGTAGCCTACTGTTGAATTGCTGAAAAGAGCATGCAAGAATCAACCAAGCGAGGCCACGCGCCGAGGGCCGCTCGACCGCGCCGCTGCCCGGCTGGCCGCCCGCCGCAGCCCTTCATGCTGGCGCACGGCAAACCCTTGCAGCGCACCGCTCACTGCAGCGCCTGGATCAGCAACGGGGCCGTCAGCCGAGCAGCAGAGGGAAGCAGCAGACGATGCCCGCGCCACTCCACCCCATCACCCGGGAGCCGGCCATGGCGACCATCCTGCGGGCGGGCAAGCAGATGTGAGTCGCCAGCGTGCCCCGCCGGCGCGCAGGGGGCCGGGGCCCTCTCTGCTGACGCTTCCTCGCCTCTCGCCGCCCTGCAGGTGGCCCTTCGCTGTGGGCTTCGGTGTGTCGGCCTACATCTTCATCAACGTCGCAGCTAGCGTCACTGGTGCGCTGCCGCTGCCGCTCGCCGCCGCCGGCTCGGCCACCGCTCGGCCGCTTGCAGCCTGTGTTGGCCGCTAGGCAGCATGCTTTTCAGACATGCTGGTGTGATCTGGCAGCACGTGATTGTCATTTCAGCAGTTCCAGCACTGTTGCTGGTCTCCAATTTCCGACACTGTTGCTTGTCTTCACACTGCTGCCCCGCCTACGTTGACGCCACGCTGTTTGTCGCCCCCTGCTCCGTCCTCCTGTGCAGACGAGGATGTCAAGAACAGCAAGTTCGCCAACCCCCGGTGCGCCTCTGCAGCCAGGGGCAGTGGTATCCTGACAGCTGCTGCTGCTGACTCTGCGCCTGATGTGCGGGCTGGCCAGAGACACACATGTTGCTCTTGCTTTGTGCTGACCATGCTGCGTCCGCCTCCCCTGCCTTGCAGTCACTGAGCTTGACGGAGCCCGCACGCCAATGGAATGGCCCGGCAGCGGCACTTAGCCAGCATGCGGCGGCGCCGACCGGCGGCGGCGGGAGCGGCAGCAGCAGCTTGGGAGGGGTCTCGGCGACGCGCAGCCTGCGGCAGCACAGCCTGGCCCCTACCCGCCCGCGCCTGGCCTTGCACCGGCTGCATCCGGCAGCCGAATGCAGTTTGCGGCACGCCGGAGCAGAACACTCTGCAGCGAGGCGCACCTTCCTTTCAGCATCCCTCTCCTTTTGCTCCCCTCTGACCAGCACTGTGGAAGCGGCACCGGCTGCACAACGTAACAAATGCAAAGCTTACAGCAGTCGACAGCCGGCGGGTGAACAGAATGGGCAAGGCTGTGGCAGGATGGAAAAATGCTGAGTGCAGGGCATGATTGGGGCTCCAGAGGCATTTGGTTGTGTTCAAGTATGTTGCGCATCAGGCGGGAGGAGGCAGGGGCCGGAGGCTGCATGCTGGTGTGCGGTGGGCTGCTCACACATCTCACAGCTGGGGAGTGACAATGCTGGATGCCGTGTACTCAATGGGCTCGTTGATCCCCAGCATGGCCTGCGGGCAGTGCAAAGGGGCAGCAGTGAGATTAGCTGCTGAGACGAGGCACGGTTTTGAGGTGCAATGTGGCGTGGCATGGCGCAAGCGCCGCCTGGAACGCTTCGCAGCGGCTGCAGTGGCGGTGCAGCATCTAATTGCCAGCTGAGCTGGACGGCTCTCCTGACAACACACCACGCAACGGTCAGGACTGCAGCCCCCTGCCCCCCAGCTTCACCTGCACGGTGAAGGACACAAAGTAGACGAGGCCGGCAATGCCCGCCACAACCAGCACCGCGGTGCCCGGCCGCTTGAGCAGCTCGATGATGGGCCTGATGGCGATGTACGCGGTGCCCAGCAGCACAGAGAAGAAGTAGGAGACGTAGCGCAGCACGTTGCCCCAGAAATCGGCATTCTCAGCCAGGTCGCCCAGCGGCTGCGCCGCCGCCGCGTGCGCCAGCTGACTGCTGCCATCCGCCGCTGCTGCCGGCTCTGCCGCGCCCAACAGCAGCGCACCGCCCAGCGCCGCCGCCAGCAGCAGCGTGCTGCGATCCGCCAGGCTGCCGCCTGCCACCAGCCGCTGCAGCAGGGTGGCAGCGGCGGCGGGGCTGCCGCCTGCCGCCGCCGCACTGCTGCTAGGCGCCGCTTCCTGGCGCTGCGCGGCCACTGCTGTCAGCGCGATGCGGCTCGCCTGCCGCGTGCTGGGCAGCATCCGCTGGCCCGCTGTAGCGCGCTGCAGGCGGCCTACCACCAGCCCCAGTGGCTTGGCAGGCACAGCGGCGATTCTCACAAGCTGCATTGTGCTTCTCGAACGTGCTGCGAAACGGCGGTGGGCTGCAAGCGACGCGGCACCGAGTTTGGCTTTGCTGGCTCTGTTGCAGGGCTTCTGTGGGAGGTGTAAGTGCCAAATTACAAGCAACACGGTGCAACTAGGTCGGGCAGCAGGCCAGCAGGCAGGATGAGGCCTCATCTCAGGGCGCCCGATCGCCACCGTTGGCCACTGCCGCCGCTGCCGCTGCATCGGCCTTGTCCAGCCCGCTGCTGCTAGTGCGCCACCGCCCATCCACCAGCACCGAGGTCCCGCCCAGAGGGCGGCGGTGCCAGTCCCAGGGCAGGCCGGCAGGTGGTGGCTGCGGCAGCGCCTCGTCCAAGTCGGTGCGCCGCCCTCCAATGAGGTGCCAGCTCCTGCAGGAATGGCAGGAGGAATGGCAGCAGCACCATGCATCTCTTGCATTTTTTTGGCTGAGATGCTGCCGCAGCTGGCACTCCCTGCACCCCGCCACGCTGCACACACCAGCGGTTTTGTGCCACCAGGAAGATGGTCAGGCTGAGCGCCATGACCGCCGTCATCGTTGCCGCCGTTTGGGTGGAGTAGCTGAACTTGATCCAGGCGGCCAGCGCCATGTTGACAAAGAACACGGGCATCCCGGCCATGAACATGAAGAAGGCGAGGCGCCACTGTCCCTCACATGCGTACTGCAGGTGGGAGCGGGGGCGATGGAGAGACGGGCGGTGGAGGCGGGGATGCAGGAGGACGGGCCTGCCTCCTGGCCGCTTGCTGGCTTCGCAGGGTGTGATGCATGAGCCCACGCACCTGCCAGTGTGACTGAAAGTTGCGCCGCGGCGCAGGTGGGCGCGCCCCAACATGATAGCTGCGACAACGGGTAGCAGGTGGCGTTGCGAAACTTGCAGGCTTGGATGCCACGAGACGGCTGCGCTTGCTTGCGGGGCATGCATGCCTGCTGCACGTGAACAAGCATTACCATTTCAGGCTCACGCGCACAGCGTAGCAGGCTTGACATGCACTTCATGCGGCCGAGCCAGGCTGGCTCACACCCACCCACCGCCAGGCAGCAGCCCGCTGCTGCTGTTGGAAGCCCACCCCCTGCTGCGCCCCTCTCACGTGGCTGCAAAGTGTCGGGCGCGGGCCATGAAGTCAGCTTCCTCCTGGCTGCTCACGTACTGGCGGCCACTTTTCAGGATGGAGGCGTGGATGAGGGAGCACAGAACCATGGCGTTCCCCTCCAGCAGCACCTGCACAGGGAGTGGGGCACCGTGGGAGTCGAAGCAGCCCAGCAGCCGGGAGCACACGGATGCATGCACAGGCATGCATCCAATCCATTTTGCGGTGCGGCGGCAGTTGTGCAAGCTGCTGTTGGCACCGCACTTCCATCTCCAGCCCTCCCGGCTCACCGTCAGCGCAATGGTGAGGCCAAAAGCCAGCTGCACGCCCTCGGATGAGGCATCGGGGGCGAAGTCAAACTGGACAAAACTGCATTGTGAGAGGCGAAGCAGTTTTGGGTCAGGGAAAGCGGCATGGGTCGGGTGGGCAGCACAGGGCATGCCGCCTGCAAGCGACGCCTCTCCCCACAACCGCCGAGCAACCGAGGTATGTGCAATGAGCATGGTGAAGAGGCAGTCGCAGGGCGGCACACCAGCCCAGACATTCCCAGCGCTGCAAAGGGAGAAGCAGCAGCCCCAGGCGCTGCTGCTGCGGAAGCCACTACTGCTGCGCCAACCGGCATTCAAATTGCAGGGCCTACCTCGCCAGCGCAAAACCCGCGATCAGCGCCGACAGAGAGCTGCAGGCAGAAAGTGGGGCATGGGCAGCGGTGGGGCTTGAGTTTCCGATGGCGGGTCCTGCTGCAACTTGTTGTGCACTGGCGAGGGCCACGGCGGCCACAGAACGGCCACTAGTGCGTGTCGGCGCTGCACAAATGGACACACCTGATGGCCTTCAGCTGCTCAGCACGCTCCTCCACATCTCTCCTGCAGTTGATAGGTGGTGATGCCACTTGCCCTTCCACAGGACCAGGCAGTCAGTGTGACAGTCAACCCGCCTGTTCGCCTGCTAGTTGGCCAGCCCCACAACAATGCCAGCGCACTCCTCCCCTCACCTGTTCTTCTCCACATGCCGCGCCCACATGGCCCGTGCATTCTCCAGGTGCCGCTGCACCAGGTCCTCTTGCCGCCACGCCAGCTGCTGCTGCCTGCGCGAGTGCATTGTGCAGTCAGCAGAGCAAATCAAGAATTTCCTCCTTCTCCTGTCCTGGTGACAGCACTGCAAGCCTCGGCACAATGAGCGGCCATCCGCCCCCACCCCTATCCCACAACACGCACATGAACTGGCGCTCCTGCTCCCGCCACGACAGGTCATCCTTGCGCCACGCCCGGTCCTCCTCCCTGTACGCCTTGCTCAGCGCGGTGTCGGTGGCTGTCAGGATGGCCTGCGCCGTGTCAATCAGCTCGCTGGCCATGGCGGCTCAGCTGGGCGCAGCTGGTGTTGCAGTGCGGCACTGCGCCGCCGCCGCTCGCCCGCCGCCGTTGCTGCCGGCTTCCCGGCTGCCGTCTCTTAGATAATATCTACAACAGCGTCGCTACCTTTCTACAGTGCTGCGGGGAGCAGGCAGCTGCCAGGCGAGCGCCGACACACCCGAACTTTGCGGAGTGGCGCAAATAAACGCTGTGCTACACTGTGGATGGGAGCTCAGAGCAATAGTTCATAGAACAGCACGGCGCTGGTCACTACGGGAGCGCAAGGCTCAAATGCAGGCAGCAGGCGGTCGGGGCGCCCTGCCGCACCGCAGCATGTGCAGCCCTGACTTTGCCTGCTTGCCACATTCTTCTGGCCCGCTGTCTTTACAAAGTGTAGTGTGTTTGATAAAACAACGATCACACTGACCCATGCATGTTTCACACACAAGCTTGAGTGGAGCAAATGCATCAACGCATGAGGGTTGGGTTTGGCCGCCATGGCAAACTTGTGGCACTGCCTTGCGGCGGAACTTCGCAAAAGGCTGATAGCTCTGACACTACTGTTGGTTGGCCAGCCACGGCGGCTGGCAGGCCCGTTGACTGCCCTTAGTGCGTGATGCTAGCCAGCAGCTGGGGCCGCCGGCTGCAGCACTACACTGGCGATGCAGGGCAGCCGCCCTCAGGTCGGGCTGGCCCATGGGCTTCCGCCCTTGCGCATGCCGTCAGCTTGTTCACTCGCAGGGGGCCCGCGGCTCGGCCACCTCGACCACGCGCTCGGTGGCGCCCATGTGCTCGTGGCCGCGCTCCCCAGTCTCGCGCTCCTGCAAGGCAGGTGTGATGCAGGGCAACTTGGGATGAGCATGCCGCGGCAATGAGCGGGGTGGGGTGTACCTGCCTGTTGCACTGCACTCATGTTAGCTGCACATGTCCTGCCAGCAGCCATCAGAAAATGCAGCACCAATGCACAACCAGCACTGTCACCAGCAACAAAACCATCAACTGCCTCTGTTCTGCCCAGCACCCCCTGCTGCTGCTGGTGTTGAAGCCGGCCCACTCACCGCGCCGGTGGCGCGCGTCTCCACCACAAACTCCTTCTCAACCTGCGGGTGAGGGCAGGCGGCATCAGCGCACGTCATATGCTGTGGTGCAGCAGAAATGCTAGCAAGCCAGGGTAAACCTGCAAGCTGCCCCCAGCACAAGTGTACTCCTGCTTTGCCCTGCCACCGTTGCCCCACGCCTGCCTCACCGGGTGGTGCTCGCGCATGCGGGTCACGCGCTCCTTCATCACCGGGCGGTCCTCGGTCTGCAGAGGGGAAGAGGGAAGAGAAAGGGCGCAGGTGAGATGGAGTGAGCAAGCGGGGAAAGGAGGCCTTGGATGGCGGGCGCGCAGACGGGGGGCACCCGTTTAGGTGCGCCCTGCAACAACCACCCTTCTTGCCATCCAGCACACACTCTACTTTGGAGTGACCCAGCTGCTCTTACCTTGGTGAAAAACTCAGCCGTTGGCTGCTCCACCACCGGCTGCGCCACCTCCACAACCTGGGGGCAGGGGGAGAGGGCGCCAGGTACGCAGGCGTGAGAGCGTGGACCGGGCAAGGAAAATCGACAGCTCTTGATCAGAGGTGTGGCGGGGCAGTCGATTTCAGGTTGCAAGTCGGGCATTTGCAAAAGCAGCCACGAGCCTGGCGGGCAGATTGCATGGGCAGTAAGCTGCGTAAGTTCCTGTGCCCCCACTCACCTTGTCGGTGGCGCCCATGTGCTCCGCCTGGCGCATGCCCGTCTCGCGCTCCTGCAGGCGAAGTGGTGCGGAGCATGGCAACGTTGGGTTGCGGCTTTCTGCAATGTCAAGCAGAAAACCGCCCAGGCCTTGAAGGGCACAGGACCAGGCAAGACGGCACAAGACTGCACTGCCACGCATACCCCTCCTAACTTCCAGCCAAGCCGGCCCACTCACCGCGCCGGTGGCGCGCGTCTCCACCACAAACTCCTTCTCAACCTGCGGGTAAATGTGGAAAGGGTTGTGTGTCAGATGCTAACCGGGCACCCTCGCCCACTTCAAGCCTTGACGGTCACAGTCAAGCAGGCGCCCAGCCAGCCAGGCCGTTCAAAACCAATAAAAAGAGCCTGCCCTCACCGGGTGGTGCTCGCGCACGCGCGTCACGCGCTCCTTGATGACGGGACGGTCCTCCACCTGGCAGGAGGAGAGAGGGGAGTAGGGGAGCACTGATGGTTGAGAACAAGAACTTGCCTGGCAGCACGCACGGCGAATCCTTGCTCTCAAGGTTCTCAAGGCTCTCCTTGCTCACGGCAGCTGTGAGCGGCTGGCACGTGCAGCATGCTATTGCACTCTCAAGCAGTGCAAATTTACCTTAGTGAAAAACTCTACGCGGCGGGGTGCGAGACGGGGGAGTGGGCAGGGGGGTGAGAGGCACAGCGGGGGCAATGCAGTGCAGCTCAGAACACAGCATGTGGACTGGAGGAGCTTGCACAAGACGGGAGGATCGCGCATGATGGGACTGCAGGTGGTTCCAGTGCAGCGTTCCTGCCATGCCCTACACCTTCCTTACCTTGCCCGCACACCACCTGCAGACAGACATCCAGGAGGGAACAGAAACAGCGAAGGTGGGCAGGGAGTTGCTTTACATGCCAACTCGTGCTCAACCTGCATGCTCAATCTGCGCAGCTCGAGCATGCACGTTGTTTGCTATCCAAAAACAACCCCCTGACTCACCGCCTCGCCCTGGCGCGCCACTGCGGGCGTGGTGGCCGAAGCCACGGCAATGCCGGGGGTGGCCACAGTCTGCTGCGCCACGCCGGGCGACTCGCGGTAGCCCGCACCAGCCTCCAGGCTGCTGCGGGTTTAGGCAGAGGCAGAGGCGGTGCGGGTCAACATGTGCAGTGAAGGGTCGGTTGTCCCATGGTCGAGCTGTTAGCTGTGGAACACATGGCTTGCAACTAAGACTTCAAAAAGCAGACACGAATGCCGGGAGCCGGCCTGCTTGCTGGTTTCACTGCTGCGCTGCTCTCCCCTGACCACCTGCGGCGCTCGTACTCGTCCTCGCGGCGCTCATAGCCGGTGGTGGTGGTGGCGGTCTGTGGGAGGGGAAAGGAGGGGAGTTGTGGGAGGGAGGTGGGTGCAAACCATGCAGTACGTTACTGCACAACCAAGGGACCCACTAAGGTGGTAAGGCCTCGAGGGCTCACAGGCCGTGCAGCGTGACACATTCAACCGCCAGGCGCCCTGCCCACCTCAGGATAGGCAGCCCCCACTCCGGTGGCGCCCGCGGCTCCCACGCCAGTGGCGCCCGCGGCCCCCGCGCCCGTCACAGGGGTGGTGGTTGCCAGCCCCTCCCGGCGCTCCTCGTAGCCGGTGGTGGCCGCGGCCTGCGGTTGGCAGTGGGGTGGGCAGGATGAATGAGGGCTGCAATTTTGATCGATGGGTTGCAAGGTGAGTGAGGCAGGCTGGTGAAATGCATGCTGCAAGACCAAGCCAAAGCTTCAGACCAAGCAAAGCTTCATGCATCCAGCCGTCCAGCCACTCACCCCGGTGGTGCCGGCGCCAACAGCGCCCCCGCCGCGCGCGCCACCCTCCAGGCGCAGCGAGATCCAGACCTCGCCTGCGGGGAGAGGCCCAGGAGGGTAGGCATGGAGCGTGCATGCAGCAAGCTGTTCCATCCTCCTCCAGTTGCACCCTGCCGTTGGCACGGCCAGCCACCCCAGCCCACCCACCCACCCACCGGCGTCCTTGGTGCCGGAGCGGGTGGTCAGGGGCACGCGTGTGTCCAGCTGGCCCTCCTCAAACAGCTGCGGGGGGAGGGGTGGGGGGAGAGCACGTAGGAGCGAGGAGGGTGGGCAAAGGATGCGGAGGCATCGGAGCGTCACGCGAGGTGCAAAAGTTTTCTCAGCCCCTATCTCCTGCACCAAAGCTATGTTGTCAGCCTGAAGGCAGCCTGCACCTGAAACGCTGCCCCCCACCTGGCGCAGCGTAATGATGCCCTCCCCCATGTGCGCGTCCTTCATCAGGCGGTTGTGGTCTGCGTGGGGAGGCAGGTGCGGCAGGAGCGCAGAGGGAAAATGAGGGCTGAGCGCAGGCGTGGGCAAGCGGGTGGGGGAGTGCAAGAGCGACCGGCAATCAAGATGCAGCAAGCTGAGCCAGCCCAGATTTAGACCCTGGCTGGCATGGGCCGCCATTGTTTGGACAGCTTGGCGCACCGTACACAAAGAACTCGATCTGGTCATCGGGCGCCACGTTGTTGAAGGAGAACTGCGCGTGGGGAGGGACGAGGGGAATGCTGGGTTAGTAGCCTGGATGACTGCACACGAGAGTGCACGTTCCAACATGCAGCGCAGTGCTTGAAGGCGGCAGGAGCAAACCCCCGAAAGCAGCTGACGCCGGAGTGCTGCCGCCGTCTCACCGACTCGTCCCAGGTGCACGCCTCGCTCGCGTTCTTGACGTGGTGCGTCTGAATCTCCGCGTCAGCCAGCTTCACAACGCTGCAGGGGCAGGGAGTGGGGAGACAGACAGGTCAAGAAGGGTCGGGGCTGAATCAGGGTTGCAGAAAACGTTCGAGCGTTCAGCATCCAAGGTCACTGTTGCAAGCTCGCCACATTTGTCGCCTCACAGCAGCCCTTTTCCAGCTGGGCCAAGGCCTGCGTGGTCCTCTCCTCACCAGTAGGGGTCGGACTTGCCGAAGAAGGCCTTGTCGCGCAGTGCGTGCGCGCTCTTCACGGTCAGGATCACGCGGCCTGCAGGGAGGGCGGGAGGGGCAGGGTGGTGCGTTAGGATGGAGCGGCGGGCGGCAAAAGTGACGGGACGCTTTTGAGCATGCAGCCTTGTGTGCGCAACAACCTTGCCGAGCCTGCAGCGTGCTGCTCTGTGGCCTGCAGCTGGAAACGAGTCTGGGCGCTGACGCAGCACGCGGGGACTGAGCCAGCCAGCTTCCAGTGCCAGTTTCTGCAGGCGGCCGGCGCGGCGGCGCTGGTGCTCACCGTAGGTGCCTGCGCCCACGCCTGCCGAGGTGCTCTCCAGCCCGGTGGTGCCCAAGCCGCTGGTGGTCGCCATGTCTACTGGCCTCGAAGGGTGAGAAGGGTGGGAGTGTGCTGCGGTGCGTCCAAGGGCGCTAGAGCGTCGCTGAGGGCAGGTGTAGCCTAGGATGCAGGAGCACAGATAGAGGCAGTAGGGCACGAGGCTGCTGGTGCTGCCATTTGGGGCGCCGCCGCCGGCGCCAGGTCATCCGGATTCCGCATGTGCGCCGCACGCGCGTCCAAGTTATGGCCGGGTGGGGAGGCTTGTGCAGAGACAGCCATTCCGTCAGACCCTCTTATGGTGCAAACTCACTGAGGGACACTGCTTCAAAGGGCCAAGCAACATGGCAAAAGCCGGGCACGGCGCCCGGCAGTGCCTGGAGCTCTCCCGCACCTTTACCGGCCAAGCTGTTCGCAGTGTTTGGTTGGAAGCCCAGCAGCAACGTCGCCACCCGCCATTTCCTGCTGTTACTTCACACACGATTCAAAGGACTTGCAAGCCAGCTGCTGCACTGCAGGCGGGCAGGCACAACCAAGTGAGCAACATGCTGGCTCTTGGGCGACGGCAGCGGCAGCTTGAGCTTCACCATTGCCGGTGGCCTGCTTTGAACCGCAGCGGAGTGGCGGTGCGTGCCTTGACTGTGATATTTCCTGGCTCGTCAGTATGCAACGATCGGAGCAAGTAAGTGGTTGCCATAGCGCCTGCGCCCGCGCTGGCGCCCAGCGGCAGCGGGCGCGGGCGGCCAGCTGGCGACCCACCAACGAGAGGGAAAGACGCCTGCAAGCGGTTCCGTGCGGCCCGATCATCCTTCCGACTCGCTTGCAGGCCCCGAGCAGCAGAAACAGCAGTTGAAGGAGGACAGCATGGTTGTTGCGCTGGGCGCGGGCGCCGGCGCTGCAAGCCAAAGGCGCCAGATTGCTCCGGCGGCTGGTCGACGAGCGCAGCGCGTCTTTGCGGTAGCCACAGGTGCCGACTGGGTCGGCTCGAAACTCCCCAGGGGCGCCGAGGGGCGATCCGAGCCCTCGTCACGCATCCACAGTACCGCCCGTCATCTTACAACTCCCCGCAGGCCCCGCAAGGCGCCAGGCAGCCGCCGCACAGCCGCCGCCGCCACCGGCGCCTGCGCCCGCGGCTCAGCCTGCCGAGGCGCAGGCCCCTGCTCCAATCAAGATCCCTCGCAGCCTCGCGGAGGTGCGCGGTGTATGTCTAGCTGGCTGGCAGGCCGATGTGTGTGTGTGTGTGTGTGTGTGTTACACAAGGGGAACCGCAAGTACACTTGCTGCCAATACAACCTCATCGCCGCCTTGTGCCGGGTCTGGCCGCGATCACGACTCTGGCCGTAAGCGCCGTAAGGGGGCCCGGATATGAGCACAACGGTGCGCCGGAATCGCCGCCAAACGCCGCAAGCCGTCCCGGTCGCGCATGGCGCACCCGGACCTGCTAGTATTTCGGCAGGGTTCGAACCCGCAACCTCGGCATTACCCGGAGGCGCATGATCCACTAGGCGTTTAAGGCCCGCCTAGCACGGCCGGCAGGCCGATGTGCAATGAATTGGCTTCTGCTGCACAGCTGCAGCAGCGTGCATCAAGGCACAAGCATTCTCTCACTTGTGCAGGTGGACAACGGGCAGATTTTGGGCTTCAGCGCCGACCTGTCAGAGGTGTGGGGTAGAGTGTTCTTGGCACTGTGCTGGATCTGCGCTGTCCTAGTTGCTGCTGGAATCATTCTGCCACCGCCAACAGCACTTGCATGCGCCCAACCTGTGCAGGACCACCCGGGCTTCCATGATGCCGTCTACAAGCAGCGGCGGGTTGACATCTGCAATCTGGCGCGCACACACCAAATGTGAGGCACAAGAGGCGGCTGCATCTGAGCAGTTGCACCATCATTTGCCTCCGATGGTTGACACGTTCATGACCTCGAACTGCCTCTTCGCCTGGCTGCAGCGGCCAGCCCATCCCCCGCATCGCCTACACGGCTGAGGAGGTGGACGTCTGGCGGACCGTGATGACGGAGCTGCAGCAGCTGTTCCCGCAGCACGCCTGCAAAGAGGTTAGCATGCAAGAGGGGTGCCGGTGTGCGAGGGCGGGGCCGGTTTGTATGGCCACCTATTTGCTGCATGCCTCGGTGCACTTCCACCTGACCCTCAACCCCACTTAACTCCACCACCCTCCCCCACCTCCGACCCCGGGCGCCTGCAGTTCCTGCGCTGCTGGCCGCTGTTTGGCTTCAGCCCTGACGAGGTGCCGCAGCTGGAGGACCTGAGCGCGGTGCTGCAGCAGGCCACCGGCTTCCAAATCCGCCCGGTCGCCGGCCTGGTGCGGGGGGCCGGTGCTGGGGCGTGGTTGAGGCATGGACAGCATACGTGGCCCTTGAGCATGTTGTGTTGGCGCAACATGTGGTGTCTGGACTGTCATGCCGCATGCCTCAGCTTCCCTCTTGCTTGCTGCTTACAAAGCCCTGCGCACCTGCGCCCCACCCCTGCAGCTGAGGCCGCGGGACTTTCTGAACGGGCTGGCCTTCCGCACCTTCCACTCAACCCAGGCAAGCGGGTTGAGCGGGCTGGTTGATTTACACAGCAGGCTGGGCGGTTCCAGCTCAGCCCTGTATGTGCTGCAACCAACACGTGCTTATTGTGTTCACACACAGCTTTTTGAACCGCTTGATTGGTCCTCCTGCTCGCTTTCCGCAGTATATGCGCCACCACAGCAGCCCACGCTACACGCCAGAGCCTGACGTGGTGCACGAGGTGATAGGTGAGCGGGGCCGCCCAGGAGAGCGGAATGTGGGGCAGGGAGCAGCCGCGCACTCGCCTCACACAGTAGCAGCAGGCCTCGATAAGCGTAACTTGGAGTGGAGCAATGTGCTCATCTGGCAAGTTCAAGCACTAAAAATGCAGACGTGCTTCATCTATGCACAAGCCCATGCAGTCCTGTGTTTCCTCTCTTAGGGCAACGCAGGCGTGCCCACCCACCTGGCACACACCCACCCACATTCACCCTTGTCGCAGGTCACGTGCCCATGCTGGCGGACCCAGCCTATGCAGACCTTGTGCATCAGATCGGCATTGCATCACTGACCGCTGACGACAAGCAGATCTGGCACCTGACCAAGGTCTACTGGTGGGTGGGTGGGCGCGGCAAGCGGGTGCAGGGTGCCTTGGCAGCGACTCCGCTTTATGCTGCAAGGCTGGCCTGCTCTCCCTGCTGTTCCACAGGTGCATGCATGGCTGCATTGGTGTTGTGCAGCCGTTCCATCTTGTAGTTACTTGCCGGCCTATCGCCTGCAGTGCCCACCCCGCCTCATCTGCCCACCCCGCTGCCCATTCCTTACTTTGCCGCAGGTATACGGTTGAGTTTGGAGTCGTGCGCGAGGGCGGGGACGTCAAGGCCTTTGGCGCCGGCGTGCTGTCCTCATTTGGCGAGCTGCAGCACATGGCGGCGGGCCGGGCGGAGCTGGTGCCGCTGGACGTGTCCGCGCCCCTCCCCAAGATGTCGTACAAGTGCGTCGAATATCCTATTGTTTCTCGCTGTTGTGGCACAATGCAAGCAACAGAAAGGCAAGCTGCCCTTGCTGCCAAGCCGCCCTTGCTGCTGAGCCGTCCTGCTGCCGCAGTCCTTGGCATCTGCTGTGAGGCCGCTCCTGACCAGCGCTCCTGATCCCCCTCCCCCACCTCCTCCCCACTCCACTCCTCTGCTCCCAGGGACGGCTACCAGCAGCGCTACTTTGTGCTGGAGTCGTTTGAGGAGGGCGCCGCCCAGCTCAAGGCCTACTGCCGCACCCTGCACCAAGAGCTGCCCGATGAGGTGCGGGCCGCGGTCGGCCTGCTGTGAGGCCTGCAAGGCCTGCCACTTATTGACTTGCCACGAGGCAGGACGCAATACACAAGCAAGACTCACGATTGCATGCCAGCCTGACCAGTTGTAGTTGTAGGCAACAATGATGCTCGGCTCCCTCTTAGAAAGAGCCGGCAGCCCATGCTAGGTAGCGGTGCAGCCGTGGCCCATGATACCCCCTGCCACGCCCCGCTCTGATTTGTACAGTAGGAAATGCATGCCCTGTAGAACCACCAGTGCGACTGTACATCCCTCTCTGCTCTGCGCTCACCCCTCACATGCCTCTGCGAATGCCCAGGACATTTCTCTGACTTCTTGAACCTGTACCCTGTTGAGGGACGCCGCTCGCCCAGTTGCATGCACACCCCTTTGGTTGCCATCTGATCCCATTTCGTGCCCGTTCTGTTGCAAATGTCAAACGTTTAACAGGAAGGTAAACCAAGTTGCACGTCGGCAGGGGGCAGCAGAAGGAAGGTTGGCGGGAAAAATGCGGCAGACAAAATCGCAGGCACAAATGCTGGTGCCACTGCAGGGTCACTGGCGAGCTGGCTCAGCTGCGAACCAACCCCCTTGTCAAGCCCGCTTGTAATCATATTGGGCGGCTCGGAGCATGGCCAGGCTCCCCTCTGTTGAGCGCATCACTCTGATGGCCAGCGCTTGCAGCAGGACAAAGGTGGGAGGCACGATGGGCAGGAAGAGCGAGCGCCACAGGGAGGCCTGCAGGCAGTTTGATGCAGGGGGAAGTGAAACAGGTTGGCTGGTGCCTTGCAGGTGCACAAGCTCGCATTGCCTTGGTCTGGTAACGAGGGACCGACCGCACAGCATGCCCTGCCTTCTTGTCCACTCAGCCTGCCTCAGCTCTGCCTGGCTCTCACCAGCGGAACCTGCTGCGAGTAGCCAACGCGTGCGATGGCCACCGACCAAAACAGCGCCTCCATGCCCGCCAAGAATGCGGCGGCTGAGAGCAGCGCCCGCCAGTTGGCGCGGGCCTGGTTGCCAGGGAAGGACAGCGTGGCCCACAGCGCCAGCAGCACGGTGGCTGCTCCGCCCAGGTCGGCCGCCGCAACCGCCAGGGGCCGCAGGTGCCCCGCAAACCGCGCCTGGTGCGGCGTCTGGAACGGCTGCAGCAGCTGGTGCGCCGCAAAGTAGATGTAGAGGGCTGCTACGCACAGGCCGAAGAAGGCCAGCAGTGCCTTGGAGTAGTGGCGCTGCCGCCCCGCCGCGCGCTCCAGCTGCTCAATCAGCTGCGGGTAGGGAGGGGTGGCATGAAATGTGCTGTGGGGTGGCACACCGCAGGACTCGAGCCTAAAGCAATGACATGATGACATGTGCTCAGGCTGGGGGCTGAAGGGCACCGCCTTTCAGCCAAGATCACAGGCTGCTTACCTCCATCTGCTCATGCTCATCAAGAAGGTCTGCATCCTGCTTGAGCAGAGTGTTGCAGCCAGCAGCAAGGGCTTTGAGCAATGGGCGGCGGCGGCGGCGGCGGCGGCGGCGGCAGCGCGGGTGTGCACGATCTGTTGCGGTCACACGCTGGAGGAGATGATTGTGATGATCGCATAAATCCAGACAAGCGGTCCAGGCCAAAACCTGCCTGCAGGCGGTGAGCGCTCAGTGGACTGTCTGTGAGGGCTGCGGCAGCCCGCCGCTGTTGGGGAGTTGGCATCTTTACCGCTAGGAAGATGCAGGGGGCGCGTGTCGAAGGGCCGAGAGGTTTGGGTTGAGAGTGTCTGCCAGGTCGAGAGCGGGCCCGCTGCATCCGAGCCCAGTGATGCGCCTCGGTAGCATTGGTTCGGCTGCAGCTGCACTAAGGCAATTTGCTCTCTGTTTCTTTACATGGTGTGCAAATGCATGGTGAGCAATCATAAAGTCCATGACCGTGGACGCCTGGCCTAGCAGTTGACACCAGTGCTGTGCAAGAGATAGTGGCCAGCAGGCTCACAGCACATCAGGGAGCGGGGCAGCCGCTGCCGCCCGACGACTGAGCAAGGCGGTGGTTCGGAGGCCGCTGCTCTTGCTGCTGCTGCCGTTGCTCCTGCTGCCGCCGTCGCGCCTCATGCCGCTGCTGCCGCTGCTGCCATTCGGCCTCTTGTGACTGAGACAATGGCAGCTCCTCATCCCACAGCCGTGCGCTCTCGTCATCCTCCTCGCTGCCCAGCCCCAGGCTGTCCGCCTGCTGCTGCTGTTGCTGCTGCTGCTGCTCCTCCTCCTCCTCATGCTGCACAGCTGCTGCACGGGTGGCACGCCGCACCGCATCTCGTGCACGGGTCACCGCAATCAGCTGCTTGAAGCTCATGCCAAACTCCGCAGCGGGCGGCAGCGCTGGGGAGCTTGTTGCTGGGCTGCCGCTGCTTGCTGGCCCTGCCGCTGCTGCTGCACCTCGCGTGGGCTGCGCTTCCACCGCTGCCGCGGCAGCGGCAGCAGCTGCAGCAGCAGGGGCAGCAGCGGCCAGCAGGCGCTTGCCCGCCGCGGGAGGCAGCAGCAGGTGGGCCGCCGCCTTGCTACGCTCCTGCTGCATCACCCGGGATGCCAGCCGCGCGTACGACGTGCGCTCCTGCAAGGGTAAGATGCAGGGACAGAACATTGATGCAATTCAGGCTTGACTGGATTGCAGAGAGCTCAGAAGGTCATTGTTCCATCACATGCTGCCCGCAGAAAGGGGTGGCCAGCGCTCCCCCTTCCCTCCCCCAAGCAGCCACCAGAACCGCACCTGCTTGTCGTTGGCCATCTCCACCGCCAGCCGCAGCCGGCTGTACCGCTCCAGCAGCTCCTGAAGGGGCAGAGCCATTCAACCGGGATGGATCAGGACAGGTTGCGAGAGCACCGTGCGTGAACATCAGTGGCACATACCGCTGCCATCTTGCAACAGAATCGGCGAGTAGCACCCAGAGCTGCTTACGTCCTGCCCACCTTCTTCTTGCCGTCTGTGGGCAGGCTGTAGCGCTTGAGCAGCTGGCGCAGGCTCTTCTCAGAGGCCAGGTTGGGCACCAGCTTGGCGGGGACAGCCAGCGGCTCAAACGGCCCGGCCGGCGCCGCCCTCCGCTGCTGCTGCTGCTGCTGCTGCTGCTGCTGGGCGGTGCCTGCCCCGGCCGCAGGCTCCCCACCGCCCCCAGCCAGGCACTGATCCACGTGGCTGTTGATGTAGAAGGAGGGCACCGTCTTGCTGCACACCGGGCAGCGCACAAAGCCGGCGGGCAGAGGCTCCTCCGCTGCCGAGCTGCGCCGCTGCTGCTGCTGCTGCTGAGGGGCTGCCGCCGCCTCTCTGCTGCGTGAGCGCCTCGCCGCACCCCGCCGCTTCTTGGGCTGCCAGTCTGCATCTGAGCTGGCGCTATCGCTGCCGCTGCTAGATGCAGAGCCATCGCTGGCTGCTGACTCGCTGCTGCTGCTGTCCCCTACAAGATCAATCTCTTCACAGCTGCCGCTGTCTGCGGGTGCAGAGCGCGTGCGCCGCCGAGCCACGCCTCCTGCTGCGCCGCCACCGTGCCTGGCCCCTGCCGCCTGCTGCTGTGGCTGCTCTGGTTCCGGGCGTGAGCGCTTGCCGGAGCGCCGCCGCGGCGAGGGCTGGGGCGCGGCGTCCCGCTGCTGTGCTGCCGCTGCTGCCGCCTCCTGCTGCTGCTGGATCAGGCTGGTGAGCAGTGGGCTGGCGGCTGCCAGCTTGTCCACCACTTCACGCAGCGCCAGGTTGGGCAGCAGGTCGCGCGCATCGCACGCCTTCCTGCCGGGTGGGGGCAGCGGTGGAAGGAGGAACAGCAGGGCTTGTGAGGGGGCTGATTCGTGAAAACGAATCACAGGACTGCAGCTGAGGATGCATCCAGTGTTTGGCATGCGTTCCAATGCACAGGCGCGAGCCAATCCCGAGCCAATTCAGTAGGCAGCAAGCCAGCTTGATCCCTGCAGGCTCACCTGCAGCTGGGGCAGGCGGGGGGCCCGGAGCGCTCCTGGAACTCCAGGTTTTCGCGGATGCAGCGGCTGCAGACTGCAGGCAGGCAGGCAGAGGTGGAATGGGTTTGGACGCGGCAGGCCACGAGGGAGCGCTTGCTGCTGCTCGAATGGCGGCGGCATGATGGAGCAAGCAGCATTCAGGTCTGCAGCAGCAGCCAAGCGCATGGCACAGGCTACCAGGTTTGGTAGAGGTGTGTAACCACGCATAACATCAGCAGCGTTTGCACTAATTGACTGCTCACAGGAGTGGCCGCAGCTGCGCAGGAGCAGGGGGCAGTCGAACAGCGAGCCGCAGATGGCGCAGCTGGCGGCCTCCAGCAGCACGGACGTTGCGGCAGATGCCTCCACTGCAGCGCCGCCGCCACTGCAGCCCGCCATCACGGCGGCCTGCATGTTGAAGGAGGCGGGGCCTGCAGTGAGGCGCAAACGGCGGCACCGGCAGCGAGCAGTGGCGGCAAGGGGCGGTCAGCGGCGGCATGGCCGTGGCGGCAGGCTGTCCGCCGCTGAGAAAACTGACTCACGACTGTCTGCTGAAGCACTGGAGCGTGTGGTGCGGCGCCTCGCTGCGGAACGTGTTTGAGTGGCGAGCAAGCGGCGGCTTGGGGCAGCACTGGTGAGCGCAGGCTGCTGCTGAAGTGGCACGGCAGTTGAAGCGAGAATGGCACAAGCCTCTGGAGCTCGCCAGCTTGTGCCCATGCAGGGGCAGCCAGCGGGCTTTCGGCTGCAGCTGCTCTAAACGCAGCAAAATGGTCATGTACGCACAATGCAGAGTGACCAAGTGATGAGGACACGCAGAGTGGGAAACAACTTTGCTCGCTTGCGACTGCACCCAACTCCAAATGCACCCTGCCGCGGCTTTGGGGGCTCTTTGGTCTACTTTGCATTTTTGACAGTCTACACACTACAGTGCATTTATTGCAACTTCTGCACCAATTGCACGAAATGTCTTTCAGGTCGACTGCCCATGCGGCGCTGTCAGCAGCTCAAACTTGGAGCGGCACCCTCGTGCCATGCCTCGCCCTAGCCAATGACAACTGCAGTCTGCGAGCGACAGCCGCTGTGCACCTCTGCAGAACTGACTATCAGCACCCTTCAGGTTCAAAGAGCATCCGCTTACTGAGGTGTGCCAGTCTGCATTACAGCGCACAAGCGCAACATCTGGTGCATTTGTGGAGCGCACGCTGCATGCTGCAAAGGTACCAAGTCGCTGAGGCAGCAGCCTCCTGATAAGTGCCTCTGTCCGTGCAGTTTGGCTGCTATCTGGCGCCCCACCGTGCAACTTGGCCGCTGGATTAACTGCACAGAGGGCGGGGAGAGCAGTTGGGGCATCCTGTGAGCATCACAGGCCGGCAGCCCAGCCAATCAGCATGGCTGTATTTTGTAGCAGCAGCCGCTTCTGCTGACAATCTGCTGAAAACACACTGACGCATTGCAGGAGGCCTATCAGCAGGCTGGACGCAGCAGCAGAGAGGTTCAGCGGTGCGCGGAGGAGCCACGCTGGCGGGGGCGCCCGTGGGCCAAAAATGCAGGGTCGGCGCTGTCCAACTCCCACCCAAAATACCACAAAATAACAGCAAAGTTTCGCGGCTCTACGCTCGTGGTATATTCTGCGTTAATCTTTACGTAGTCATACGAGAGGTCGCAGCCCCAGGCCATGCCACGGCCGGGCCCATCGCCAATCGTGACCTGCCGGTATGGTGCGGCAGGGTGGGGGCAGGGTATGGTGGGCGTTTGATGGCACGCTGTGGCTGGCAGGCCATTTGCTGCAAACTTCGGCAGTGCAGACAGCAGGTGCAATCCTGCAACAATGTTTGCAAGGCAGAGACTACAAGTTAGCCCCCATGCCCATCCCACCCCCGCCCGCCGCCCCCTCGCCTGGATGTTGACGGTGCCGTGCACGTCTGCCC